>Ga0181536_10001515_pt1 | contig 27244 bp, 19 predicted proteins | sample PEATcosm2014_Bin_41_FD_121105 | JGI IMG/M metagenome (GOLD analysis project Ga0181536, IMG submission 121105) | Peatland microbial communities from MTU Mesocosm Facility, Houghton, MI, USA - PEATcosm2014_Bin17_60_metaG | ecosystem: Environmental > Terrestrial > Soil > Wetlands > Peat | place...
ACCATTGCCAGGCTGGCGAGTAGTAACGGCGCGCCCACCAGCAGTGCCGGGTCGAACGATTGCACACTACGGAGAAGAAGAAGCCGGAGGCCAGACCGGAGCGCTCAAGAAGCATTCGCTATTCGGAGGCCTATTTTCCGTCTTTCAGAGCTTCTGATTCGAGCGGAACATCGATAGCAGCGCGAACAGATCGCGCCACACCCAACTCGCCTTCCGCCTTCGACGACCTGTGGCTGTTCGATGAGAGGAGCAGAGCTTCCGGACGGCCCATGATCCGCGCGCGATCCGAGCCGCACAAAAGGCCGTCTGATCGGGAACTCGCGGCTGACTTTTGGTGTCGAATGAGCCTATGAGAAGTGTGATTCTGTGTCTCGGGCTCGCGGGAGGGTTTGCACTCTTTGGGTGGGACGACAAGCCGGGTGCGCAACTAGTCAACGTGGGTGACCATCGGCTGTCCGTCCATTGCGCCGGCCAGCCGTCTGAGATGACTGTGATGACTGTGGTCCTTGAGAACGGCCTCGGCGCTGGACTTGAGACATGGAAAGCAGTTCAGTCGAATGTGGAAGGGTTTTCGAAGGTTTGCAGCTACGACCGTGCCGGCGAGGGGCATAGCAATAAACCCAGCCAGCCTCAAACCCCGGACGCAGTCGTTACCGACCTGCACAAGCTTCTTGAAATCGAGAGGATATCAGGTCCTTACGTGCTCGTGGGCGCTTCTCTTGGCGGAATTTACGTAAGACGTTTCGCCCTGCGCTATCCGGATCTAACCGCCGGCATAGTTCTCGTAGATTCCTCGCACGAGGAACAATACAGCCACTATGCTGCGATTTCCCCTACGCTTGCAGAACGCTACGCAACCCAGGACGGCCGATTCGATAGGAATGACTTTCTGCGAGCTGCCGGCCAGTTGGAAACCGGCAAACGCCTGGAATGGCATTTCGACGGCCCGTTGATTGTCCTGGAACACAAGCGTCTATTCGGTCCACCGCGCACCGAAGAGGACCAGCTCGCAGTCGACTGGCATGGTCTTCAGATGGACTTGGCCAGCCGGTCCAAGTATGGCAAGCTGATTGAAACCCAGAGCGGACACCTCATGGCTGTCGAGCAGCCCGAAATCATCGTTGAATCCATACGCGATGTCATCAGACAGGCGAAGATGCTGAAGAGCGGTGCACTGCGGAAATAGCGCTCACGTCTATTCCTGGCGCAGCGTTATTGCTGGATCAATGCGCGTCGACTTTCGGGCCGGCAGATAGCACGCGACCATTGCCAGGCTGGCGAGTAGTAACGGCGCGCCCACCAGCAGTGCCGGGTCGAACGATTGCACACTGGCTACGGAGAAGAAGAAACCGGACATCAGACGCAGTCCGGCCCAAGTGAGAGCCATCCCGATGGCCGTGCCCGCTATCACCAGAACGGCGCCTTCCTTCATGACGAGCCCGAGCACATTTCTGGTCTGGGCACCGAGCGCCATGCGGATGCCGATTTCGTGGCCTCGCTGTGCTACCGAATAAGCCGTCACACCGGCCAGGCCAACCGAGGCCAGGATCAATCCGAACGCGCCGACGAGGTTCCAGGTCCACGCAGCGGATCGAAGCGAAGACATGAATTGCGCGATCTGTTCCGTCATACTGCGTGCGTTGAACGGCTTCAAATTGGCACCCGTAGCTGCTATTTCGCGCTGCACGGCGCCGATGACGTCCACGCCGGGCATGCCGCGAACCATAAGCGTCACGCCGCGCACCGATGGCTGGGCGTAATCCGCCGGGTGCAGCGGGAAGTAGATGGCCGGGTGCTTCTTACTCGCGATGAAGTCTTCCGACACGTCCTCTGCGACGCCCACGACTTCGAATACCTGTCTCCCTTTCCCTAGAATCCCGGGGCGAAAGTCAAAGGTGCCGGGCACGGCCCCCTGTTCGCCGGATGCTTCCTCGTTGCCGATCTCGATACGGCGTCCCAACGCTTCTTCACCAGTCCAATAAGCACGCACCAACTCCTTGCTGACGATCACTGCGGTCGCTCCCTCTCGCTCGTCCTGCTTAGCGAAACCGCGGCCGAGCAACACCGGAATGCGGGCGGTTGCGAAGTAGTCCTTCCCCACGACGTGTTTGCGGGCCCAGTGTGCCGCGTTTCCCGCAGCCGCGCGGGCATCGGTAAATATGACACCTGCGTTACCGTCCACCGCCACCGGCACCGTGTCGGTCAAAGTTGCGGAGGTGACGGAGGGAAGATGCTGTACGCGGTCCAAGAGCTTCTCGCAGAAAGCCGCGGCTTGAGCGCCCGAGTATCCATCGCGAACTGGATCTAAAGAGATGAGGTAAAGGTTCCTGGAATCGAACCCTTGCTGAATGCCCATGGTGGTTTGGATGCCGAGGCCTAAGAATCCCGTGAGGAGCAAGAGTGCCAGAGATCCGGCAACTTGACAGAGCATGAGGCCATTGCGCAAACTCAGGCGGCGGTGCCTGCCGAGTTGGATGTTGCCGCCTTCTTTGAGTGCGGGCGTCAGATCGGTACGCGTGGCCAGCAAGGCAGGGGCTAGGCCGAAGGCTAAGCCGGTTAAGCCGGTCACGCCGAGTGCGAACAACAGGACTCGCCAGTCGGGCGTGAGGTCGTAGGCGACCGGCATGGGATACGGCATCCTTACCTGGGAGCCCAGGTGCAGGAGCCACTCGGCCAGGATGACCCCGAACACACCCGCTCCCGCGGCCACCAGCAGGCTTTCGGTCAGCAACTGGCGAATGAGCCGGAGACGGCTGGCGCCGAGGGCCAGGCGAACTGCGATCTCGCGGCGGCGGCCGGCTGCTCGCGCGAGCATCATGTTGGCCACGTTAGAGCACGCGATGAGCAGCACCAGGCCCCCGAGCACCATTAACACTTCGGTGAACAGCGGGCGGTCCTGCTTGCGGATGGGCAGCACTTTGCCTCCGGGCACAAGCAGCACACGCCGGCCGCCACGGTCTCTCGTGGCATCACCGTACTCGTGCTCCATTTGCCGGGCCACGGCGTCGAGAGCGGCCTCGGCGCGGTCGGCGGTGATTCCCGGTTTGAGGCGCGCGGCCATCTGGAACATCCGCAGGTCGCGCCGCTCGAGTGCGTTGTCCGCCAGTTCCGGAGCGGCCCGCGGGTCCGTTGAAACGGGCAGCCACACATCCGCAACAAAGAGGCCGGGCGATGCACCCAGAAAATCTTTTGGCCCGACGCCGATCACGGTGCAAGGCTGGCCATTGATTCGCAGCGTTGTTCCGATCACGGCGGGGGCAGCGCCCAGGTGTTCCTGCCAGAACCGGTAGCTGACCACGACGCCGTTAGCGCGCTGGTCCTGTTTCGGGTCAAAGAAGCGGCCCAAGGCGGGATGAACTCCCAAGGTGGAAAAGTACGAGGGGGTTACGACCTGCCCCCAAGTCCGCTCCGTGCGGCCGCCGATGGAAACTCCAAACGGCACCGGCGCGATATAGGCCAGCGTGGAAGAGAACAGATCGCTGCGCTCGCGGTAGCGCTTGTACTGCGGGTACGATGCCGGCGCCTGGAGCGCCACGAGTTCGTCCGGACTGGGAACTCCCGGCAGGTCGCGCAGAATTAGACCGTTCACCTCGCTATAGGCGCACGTGGCGATGGCGATGCCGAGGCTGAGCGAAAGCAGCGCGACCCAAGTGAAGCCTGGCGAGTTGGCGAGCGTGCGCAGCCCATAGCGGACATCTCGCCGCAACTCGGCCAAGTGATTGAGAGGAACGTCGGCGAGTGAGAGCAGAACGTGAAACCAGGGCGGGTTCAGCGGGGCGTTTTCCGGGCCTGGCGATTTTTTCATGGTTACAAGGTGCTCTTTGCCAAGATGACTTCAACGGCTTTACTGTTGGCCTTGACTGTGAGTGTTTTCGTTTTCGGATCCCAGTGCATCGAGCCGCTTTTCACGGTCTGCGGAACGGCTGCGCCGAGCTTGAAGAGTTCGACGGATGATGCATCCCATTTCGTGTACCGGATGCGCTCGGGGGCATAGTCGATCGTCGCGATCACCGAAGAACTTCGTAGCAGGTGATTCTGATCAGCGGGCGCGAGTTCCGGGTCGGCAGCCATCGCGCGGAGAAAGTGGCGAACATAGTCGCCGTAGCCGTCTGTGAGCCATACGTCATCGCGTGGGTAGCGGTTCTTGCCGTCTGTATCGACCGTGTAAGTCGCCCAGGTAAGCCGCCTGATGGCATCCGGCTTTGTGGTGCAATCGCCAGTTTTCTCGCAATAGAGCAGCTCGGTGGAAGCGTGGCGCGACGTGTGGCTGTTTCCCGGCACCTTGTAAACGGTTTGCTCATTGATTGGGACGACGCCCCATTTGTCAAACTCGTGGTTCTGGAACGTCCGGTAACTCCACTCCAGAGCCTTGCCCGCCATTTCCTTGGCGTGGGGGTCCCAATCCGGATGCTCGAGGAGAAAGTACGCCATTGTGTCCGCGTTGATCTCAGTGTCGGAGTAGTCACTGGTGGGGACATCTTCAAAGAAGGGTCCCCATTTATTGGTTTGCAGCGGATACTGTTTGAGCCACACGGAGACGGTGCGGAAAGCTTTTTGGTATTGCGCTACATTTTCCTGCTTTAGTGCAATGAGGCCTTCGAACAAACGGAGGGTAGGCGTCCAGTTGGATGTGTAAGAGGCGGAGATCGTCCGCCCATCCTTCGTTTTGGCTTGATGCACTTCTCCGGTAAGCGCATTCACGCGGAAGGGCCAGGGAGAATTCTGAGCGTCGCCAGGTTGGATGTGCGCCACTAGCGAATCGGCAATCCCGACGGCAGCGGTCAAGTACTTCGGATCGCCGGTCTTCTTATAGAGGGTGACCAGCTCAGCCCCAAAACTCCCGGCCTTGTCCGGCTGAAGGAAGTTCTTGCCGGCGCGCATGTCGCCGTCATACTGCCCGGAATGCAAGACCGTGTTGTACGGGTAAGGGAGGTTCGCCCAACGGTCTGCCGGCTTGGTCATTCCGTGTTGCAGCCAGTAATCCGCCATGAAGACCATGTTGGCCTTGACCTTTTCATCGCCGAGATAGTTGAAAAGAAGGTCCCAGGAGGAGAGCGCCATGTTGATCTGGTCACCCCCGAGTCCGCGCGGGTCGACATCGGTGGGCTTCCAGACCTGGTGCTGCAAGTAGGTAGGAACGCCGTTGGGACACGCGCGCATGTCCCGCCAGAAGTTCCATATGAGGCGAATCACGTGATCGTAATCCTCGGCGGGCGAGTTTCCGTACCATGGCGCGATCTTCCCGGTCGAGTCCACCTTCACTTCGTGATAGCCGATGATGCGGGCAGGTGACTGATCGGCGAGAATCGTGCTCGTCATCGTCAGGGAAAGCGACAGGACGGCAACCGTGGCGAAAAGTTTCGTATCGGGCATGTAGAGACTTATTCTAAGCTGATTCCTTTCGAGTTGGTGTACAGTTTGCATCCATTCGCCAGATGCTTCATCCATTGTTTGAGGTATATCCACTATGGCCTTTCCCACTGACGATCGTTCGGCGGCTCTCAGCCACGATTTGCTGCAAGCGCTCGACGACTTGAACGGCGTACACCCTGGTTTTCGGCCAGCGCACGCCAAAGGCGTCCTGCTCTCGGGCGTGTTCACGCCTTCCGCTGGGGCCACTTCACTGACGCGGGCTTCTCACGCCGGGCGAAAATCGACGCCGGTTACGGTGCGGTTCTCGGATTCCGCAGGATTCCCGAGCGTGGCCGACAACGACCCGAATTTCGCGAGTCCTCGGGGAATTGCAATCCGGTTTCATCTGGCGGAGCACGTTCACACCGACATCATCGGGCACTCGATGGACGGATTCCCGGTGCGAACGCCGGAAGAATTTCTGGAGTTTCTCCGCGCGGTACACGCCAGCGGCCCCGATGTGCCGAAACCGGCTCCGATTGAGGTTTTCCTAGGGGCGCATCCGACGGCGCTGGCATTCGTTCAGACGCCTAAGCCGATTCCAACCAGCTTCGCGAAGGAATCCTATTTCGCAGTGACGGCGTTCAAGTTCACAGCCAGTGACGGCAGCAGCCGCTACGGCCGCTTCCGGATTCGGCCCGAGGGTAGTAACGAATACCTAGACGCGCCGGCCGCGGCCGCGAAGAGTGCCAATTTCCTGGTTGATGAGATTAGCGAAAGAATTGCGAAGGGCCCGGTGAAGCTTCACATCGGGGTGCAGTTAGCGGCGGCTTCCGATACGGTGGACGATGCAACCATCCATTGGCCGGAGGACCGTCCTCAGGTCGAGTTCGGCGTGGTTGAGCTGACCGGCGTCATCCCGCATGACGACCACGAGGCACACAAGATCATTTTCGACCCCATTCCACGAGTGGACGGAATTGAGCCGTCGGGTGACCCTCTGATTAATGTTCGCGCGTCCCTCTACCTGCTGAGCGGCCGGCGACGGCGGGCAGCCAGCGGAGCGTAGAACCTTTCTGAGCGAGTCTCGGCGTGTTCTGCGTGTTCTGCGTTTTGCGCGTGGTCAGTATCAATGGTAGTCTCTGAATCTAATGAGGAGGCTGGATGCGAAAGGTTCCATTTTTATTGCTTACGTTAACGGCCGCTGTCTCAGTATTTGGCCAAGTCAACCCCCCGAAAACCCAGCTCAAAGTGGGTGATGCGGCGCCGGATTTCACTTTGCCTTCCACCACCGGTGAGCAAGTCAAGCTCTCCAGTTTCCGTGGCAAGAAGAACGTGGTGCTGGCATTCTTCCCGGCGGCGTTTACGGGTGGCTGAACGAAGGAGATGCTGGCGTACCAGGCTGGTATCGCCAAATTTGACGGCGCCGATACCCAAGTGTTCGGGATCAGCGAAGATTTCACTCCGTCACAAAAGGAGTTTGTAGATAAGTTGAAGCTGTCGTTCCCGCTGCTCAGCGATTTTTCTAAGAGGAAAGTGGCGCAGGATTACGGGGTCCTGATTCCCGAGATCGGGATCGCGAATCGCGCGACGTTCGTGGTCGATAAAGAAGGGGAGATCCAGTACATCGAAGAGGGCAAGACAGCGATCGACAGCTCGGGCGCCGAGGCAGCTTGCAGCCGCTTGCACCATAAGAGCGGGTGACCTGGTTGAGATGGGATGGCCCATGCCACCACAATGAGAGCATGGGAACGGATCATCTGACGGCTGCAAACGGAACGCTCGATCCTGCGGACTGGCCGAGTTTCCGCGCTCAGGCGCACCGAATGCTCGACGACATTGTCGATTATCTGGAGAACATTCGGCAGCGTCCGGTGTGGCAGCCGATTCCGGACGAGGTTCGAGCGAGGTTTCGCGATGATCTTCCCGTAGCACCCGCCGATCTTTCCGCGGTCCACCAGGAATTCCTGCGTTATATCCTTCCTTACACGACGGGAAATGTACACCCGGGTTTCATGGGCTGGGTGCATGGAGGTGGAACGCCAGCCGGCATGCTCGGGGAAATGCTGGCGGCTGGACTGAATGCCAACCTCGGAGGACGCGACCATGTCCCGATCGAGGTGGAGTGGCAGATTGTTCGGTGGATGCGCCAGATTTTCGGATTTCCGGAAAGCGCCACAGGCCTGTTCCTCACCGGCGCATCGATGGCGAACCTGGTGGGCGTGGTGATTGCCAGGGACGTGGCGCTGGGTTTCGAAGTGCGCTGCGCGGGTGTTGCCGCCAATACCAAACGGCTCACGGCGTACACTTCGGTGGCGGCACACACTTGCATCCGGAAAGCCATGGACATCGCTGGCATCGGCAGCGATGCGCTGCGCCTTGTCCCGACGGACCATCGCCACCGCATCGATCTCAGCGCGTTCGAAAGGGCCGTGGAGGCCGACCGGCGCGAGGGCTTCACGCCGTTCCTGATAGTGGGAACCGCTGGAACGGTGGATACCGGCGCGATTGACGACCTCAATGGCCTAGCCGAGCTGGCTCGTCGCGAGCGGCTGTGGTTCCACGTGGACGGCGCTTGCGGCGCTCTGGCGATGCTTGTTCCGGAACTTGCGCCGCGGCTGAACGGCATCGAACGGGCGGACTCACTGGCGTTCGATTTTCACAAATGGGGGCAAGTGCCATACGATGCGGGATTCCTCCTGGTGCGTGACGGCGTGGCGCATCAGCGGGCGTTTGCGTCTTCGGCCGCATACCTGAGGCGGGAGGAGCGGGGGTTGGCGGCGGGATCGCCTTGGCCCTGCGATTTCGGGCCGGACCTATCGCGCGGCTTCCGCGCATTGAAGACATGGTTCACGCTGAAGGTGTACGGAACGGAAGCACTCGGCGCCGCCATCTCGCGCACGTGCGCTCTGGCGCGCTACTTGGAGCACCGGATTGCCGAGACGCCGGAACTAGAACTCCTTGCGCCGGTCGAACTCAACATTGTCTGCTTCCGTTACCGCGCGGAAGAGGCGCACCGGGTCAACGCCCGGATTGTCATTGAACTGCAAGAGAGCGGCGTGGTTGCGCCGTCCACCACGATGATCGCCGGTTGCCTGGCGATCCGTGCGGCCATTGTGAATCACCGCACGAGCAAAGGCGAGATCGACGCTCTGGTGGAGCGGACCGTGGCCCTCGGCCGTGCCATGCAGAACCGCGCCATGCAGAGCCAAGCGGCGCAGGCCGGCCGCGGGGCGGAATGGCCGCAGCGGCTCGCGCGGGAATCTGCGCTGCGCGACCTGGAGGCACGCATTGCGGAAACTCCAGACACGGTTGATTTGCGGTTTGATCGCGCCTGCCTGCTCGCTGAGCTTGGCCGAACCCTGGAGGCTAGAAACGCCTATCTGGATGTGTTGGTGCGCGCGCCTTCGCACCGGTTGGCGCTGAACAACCTGGGCACGCTGCTGCATGCAACGGGGTATAGAACAGCGGCCCGCACAGCGTACGCTGAGGCGGCCGCGCGGCATCCTGACGATGCGATGAGTCAGGTCAACTTGGCCAATGTCCTTTATGAAAGTGGCGAACTTCCGGCGGCTCGCGAGCACTACGAAACGGCACTGCGCTCAGAACCTGGCCATGCCGAGGCGCACCAGGGCATGGCCTACGTGCTGGCCGAGCTTGGCGACGAGCAGGGGGCAGTCTGGCACCGGCGGCAGGGATTCCAGGATCGTCACCTGGTCGCATTGCCATACCGCGGCGAGGGTGCGCCGATTTCCCTGTTGCAGTTAGTCTCGTGCGTAGGCGGGAACATACCGACGCGCAATTTCCTGGATGACCGCGTCTTTCAGACACACGTTGTGGTCGCCGAGTTCTACGATCCGCAGGTTCCGCTGCCATCTCATCATCTTGTGTTCAACGCGATTGGCGATGCCGACTTGGCGGGCCCGGCACTGGCCGCCGCGAAGACCATGATGGCGCTGACTACTGCGCCTGTGATCAATTCACCCTCGGCGGTGCTCGCGACCGGGCGGGCGGATAACGCGCAACGCCTTTCGCGCCTGCCGAATGTGGTGACGCCGGCAACCATCACGCTGCCTCGAGAGCTGCTGGGCCCGGCGGAGGCGGCAAGCACGTTAGCGCGACACGGCTTCCAATTCCCACTTCTCGTGCGCACTCCGGGTTTTCATACGGGGCGCCATTTCGTACGGGTCGAAAGTCCCGGTGATCTTGCCGGCGCGCTCGACCAGCTTCCCGGGCGGGAGTTGACCGTCATCCAGTATCTGGATGCGCGGGGAGCCGATGGGAAAGCTCGCAAGTACCGGGTGATGATGATCGACGGGCAGCTCTATCCCTTGCATGTGGCAATTTCCAGCAACTGGAAAATCCACTACTTCACTGCCGAGATGGCCGACCATGCGCAGCACCGTGCTGAAGACGCGGAGTTCCTGGAGAATATGCCGGTCGTGCTCGGACCGCGCGCCATGGAGGCCCTGGCCCGGATTCAAGCCACGCTGGGCCTGGACTACGCCGGTATCGACTTCGGACTGGCCGCGACCGGCGAGATCCTGCTGTTCGAAGCCAACGCCACGATGGTGGTCAATCCGCCAGAACCGGACGAGCGATGGGCGTATCGCAGGCCGGCCGTCGAACGGATCTTCACTGCCGTGCGCCGAATGTTGCTCGAGAAGGCTGCTGTTGGCGGCCGCGAGCGGCAGTAACGAAGCCGTTTACTTCGCGTCCGCAGGGATCGTGTAATAGTCGTACATAGTCGTCCACGTGAATTCGCTTCCGGGTTCGACCGAGATGGAGACGAACGGCTCCATGGCCATGACCGTCCGGATTGACCAGAGAGATTCGCTGAGTAAGGGGCGATCGGCGGAGATTTTCAGCCCTGCACCGAGTTTTGTGTTCTCAATGCGAATCACGTGGTCTTGCGGCTGGCCGCTGAAGCCTTCCAATGGGGTAGCTGCTATTTCGTGCTTCTCCAGTGTTTTCACATAGACGATCTGGTTGCCATGAATTTCCGCCAGCTTTTGGTTGGGAGGCCGCGGCGACCGGATCTGGAAGGGAACGGTAATCACGAAGCCAGGACCAGTTGGCTGCCCGTCCAGCATCAGAAAATTGTGGTTGTAGACGCTGGTTTGAATGGTGCGGGTTCCTGTGTTTTTCAGACTGTGTTCGAGTGTCATCTCCGGCTTGGAGTTCGCCAACCGCACAATCTTGCGGTAGAGATAACCGTAGCCGGATGACGAATCAGACAGCTCCTGCGTGAACTCAACGGAATCACGATGTTTCCTGATTGTCCTTTTTCCGGGGTCGACGATCTCATACAGTTGGAAGGCGTCGTACTTGCCTTCGCGCGGCTTGCGAAGCGCTCCTACGCCAATTTTCACGAATACGCCCCCGGGTTTTGCCTCGTCCCACCCGAGCGGTTGGAACTCATCGGCCGGGCCCGTGATCGCGCTGCACGGCCCGGCGGTAATGTGCGGATCGTCGAAAACAAAATCGTGAACCGTCGGATCAGTTTTATCGAACCATGGCCCGTAATACTGGTGCCGTTTGTACTCCAGGCTGTAGATGACGCCAGACCAATCGAACCGGGTGCCGCGATAGAACCCGTTCTTTGCGTCCGGCAGGTAGATCTTCGCTTGGATCTGGCCATTGGTAATTTCAGCGTCCGGGATTGGAGCCGCCGGAACAATTCCAATGGACAATGCCAGGCACGTAAACAAGATCGTCTTGCTCATATTGTGTATGGATAGATTATCGCTTGACCGTATGGCGCTGTGCGCAGCGAGCCTTAACCAAGGGCATATGGCATTGGACAACTAGACAGTCTCGCTGCATCAAGGAAGAATGTTAACTAGTGAGACGGGACGAGTTTACTGCGTGAAAGCCGTGACGAATACAGGCGTGGCTACGGCCAAAAACGGATACAACTTCAGCAGGTTGTCGGGGATCCACTCGCTGCCGGCCTTTCCGGCCGTGGCCTGCAAATTACTGGCAGTGATCTCCAACGAGGACGCCAGCTTCCAGGAAGTGTCCCGATTGATCATGATGGACACGGCGCTCTCCAGCCAGGTGCTGCGCTTCGCCAACTCCTCGCTGTTTGGCTTCAGGCAGGAAGTGAACAGCGTTCTGAGGGCTTTGTGTCTGGTCGGCGCAAATCGCGTACGTGACATCGTGGTGACTCTGGCGCTGAAGAATTACATGGGATCAGACGACCAACCGATGCTTCGCGGTTGCTGGCGCCACAGCCTCTCCACTGCCTTGTGGGCGGAGGCGTTCGCACGGTGGTATACGTTTGACCGGCCGATGACCTATACCGCGGGAATTCTCCATGACCTCGGCCGTATTGCGCTGATCATGCTATCCCCCGATGCTTACAATTTATTTCTGGACGGGGCTTCGGGCCGCAGTGGCCAGGACTTTAGAGGCCAGGAGCAAGACGTTTTCGAACTGGATCATTGCGAGATTGGCGGCTATCTGAGCAACTTGTGGAATTTTCAGCCGGCGCTAGGCGATGTCATCGCGTACCATCACGACCCACTCACATCCGCGAGCCCTAAAGCGAGAGTCCTGGTGCAAGCGGCCTGCGCTGCCGCGAGTATGAGCGGCTTCCACACAGTAGGACTTCCGCGAGAATGGAATCCGGCGGCCATTGCAGAGCTATTGCCGAAGACCGTGAAGGATGCTCCACCACCGCTGGAGAAGATGCGGGAAAACGTACTCACGGATCTCAATCTGATAGAGTGCAGCCTGGTATAGACCGTTCGCGCTGCTGTCGCGGACCGGCTCGCCTATCCCCAAACGCCTATCCCCAAACGTTGCATTTGAGCAGAAATTGGGAGTATACTGCTTGTTCTAATGTTGCGGGCCTTCGCCAGCTACGGATTTGGGTACCGGTTTTGGTACTTTACCGGGACCGCGTAGAGTGGCGTTGGTTTAAGAAACAAAGAAGTTCAGACGAAGCCAACCCACTCGAGTTGAGTGGGTTTTTTGTTTTGCCAGGAGGATGGAAGCCATGATTATTTCGATGCGGCCTCACGCCACGCGAGAGGAAATCGACCACGTTTGCGAACGGATTCGCGAGTTTGGCTACAAGGTCCACTCTATCGAGGGCGAGGAGCGTGTCGTGATCGGCGTAGTGGGGATCGGCGACGTGACGGCATGTCTCGAATCGCTCGAAGCCACGCCCGGCGTTGAACGGGCGGTGCGAATCTCGGCGCCTTACAAGTTTGTGAGCAAGGAGTTCAAGAAGGAGCGCACCCAGTTGCGAGTCAACGGTCTGGAAATTGGGGGCGACGAATTCATTGTGATGGCGGGCCCGTGCTCGGTTGAATCCGAGCGGCAGATCATGGACACCGCCGAGGGAGTGCGGAAAGCGGGAGCGCGCGTTTTGCGTGGCGGCGCGTTCAAACCCCGCACTTCGCCGTATGATTTTCAGGGTCTGGAGTTGGAGGGCCTGAAGCTGCTGCGCAAAGCGAAGGAGGCCACCAACCTAGCCATCATAACCGAGGTGATGAGCGACCGCGACGCCGAGCTGGTGGCGGAGTACGCCGACATTATGCAGGTGGGCGCACGCAATATGCAGAATTTCGCGCTGCTCAAATCGCTGGGCAAATGCGGCCGGCCTGTGATGCTGAAGCGCGGCATGAGCTCCACCATCAAGGAATTACTGATGTCGGCGGAGTATCTGGTGGCACATGGAAACTCCAACGTACTGCTGTGTGAGCGGGGCATCCGTACCTTTGAGACAGCCACGCGTAACACATGCGACATCGCCGCCGTGCCGGTTCTGAACGAATTGACGCACCTGCCAGTGATTCTCGACCCAAGCCACGCAACCGGGAAGCGGAGCCTGGTCACTCCGGTGGCGCGCGCGGGAGTAGCGATCGGAGCGGACGGCTTGATTGTCGAAGTGCATCCGCAGCCGGAGAAGGCCGTCAGCGACGGAGCGCAGTCTCTCACGCTCGAGCAATTCCGCAACATGATGCACCAGCTCCGGCCCTATATTGCGCTTTGGAAAGAAGCGCGCATGGCCGAAACCGCCGTGGCGGCCGTGTGATACTGAGTTCGTGAAACTTTCCGGCCGGGCTTTGGCGGCGGTGGCAGTGTTGGCGGCCGTGGGCGGCGCGGTGTCGCTCGGTGTTTACGAGCGCGCGCGGACTGCGGCTGCGAGCCCCGCGGGCATGTTACAACGTCTGCCCCCGCAGGACGCGACAGTTCTGTTTGTTGACTTTGATACGTTGCGGCGGGGCGGCCTGATGAACCTGCTCTCATCCAAGACGCCCGAAGAGCCGGACTATCAGACGTTCGTGCGCGCTACCGGGTTTGATTACCGGACTGATCTCGACATGGTTGCGGCGTCATTTAGCAACGATGGCGAATATTTCGTGGTCAAAGGACGCTTCGATTGGAAGAAACTCCGCGCTTACGCTGAGGAGCAAGGCGGAACCTGCCAGCGCAACATCTGCCGAATGCCCGGCAGCAAGCCGGAGCGCCGTATTTCGTTCCTACTCCTGCAATCCAACCTGCTGGCGCTGGCTGTCAGTGCGGATAGCTTTGCGGCGTCGAGGCTGGCCGAAGGGACGTCCGGCGTCGTGCAACCGCTCGATCCTCCACACGACCCGGTCTGGCTGTCCATTTCCGCTGAGAGCCTGAAGACTGCCAATCAGTTGCCCGCCGGACCGCGCTTTTTCGCCACGGCTTTAGCGTCAGCCGATAAGATTCTGTTGTCACTCGGCCCACAGGGCGGGGAACTGGAAGCAAGACTTGCGGTGACCTGCCGAACCTCCGCGGATGCGGCGGCGCTTGCCGCGCAGTTGCAACATGCCACCGCCTTGGTGCGGAACCTGATTGCGCAAGAGAATCAGAAACCAGACCCCAAGGATCTGAGCGGCGTGTTGACGGCAGGCGTGTTCGAGCAATCCGGCCGCCGCGTCATTGGGCGCTGGCCCTTGCCATCACTCTTTCTGGAGTCGCTTGCGGGTGGAACGCTCTAGTCGAGGCGTGCCTCGCCCCTACATACCGTGTGGTAGGGGCCGGACAAGCCCGGCCCTGGGACGGTCCGCTAGTCGATGTGCTCGTAAGCGGCCAGCGTCATGAAATCCGGAAAGCTGCCGCCAGTCATCATCTGCTCGAAAAGCTGGGAAGCCAAATCAAACTTACGGTCGCCGTAAGTCGCTTTCAGCCTGGTGCACTCTTCGGTGATGGTTTGACGTACTAGATCCTTTGTCAGACTCCGGCCATCACTCAGCTTGGCGCCGTGCCGCAGCCATTGCCAGACTTGCGCGCGGGATATTTCGGCCGTAGCCGCGTCCTCCATCAAGTTATAAATGGGCACGCAGCCGTTTCCGCGAAGCCACGATTCCAGGTACTGAATCCCGACATCTACATTTAGGCGCAAGCCTTGCTCGGTGATCTCACCTTTGGGCACCTTGAGCAGATCCTGCTGCGAAATGTGAACATCTTCGCGCTTCAACGCAAGCTGATTGGGTTGCGGCATATAGCGGTCGAAGATTTCCTTAGCCACCGGAACCAGGCCCGGATGCGCCACCCACGTGCCGTCGTGGCCCGCCCTCACTTCGCGCAACTTATCCTGGCGGACCTTCTCGAGAGCTTTCTCGTTGGCTTCGGGATCGCTCTTGATCGGGATCTGCGCCGCCATGCCGCCCATGGCGTGAATCCCGCGGCGATGGCAGGTTTGGATGAGCAGATCCACGTACGCCTTGAGAAAATCGCGATCCATGGTGACCTGCGCGCGATTGGGCAGCAGGAAATCCGGGCGATTGCGGAACTTTTTGATGAAACTGAAAATGTAATCCCAGCGCCCGCAATTGAGTCCCGAGGAGTGCTCGCGCAGCTCGTAAAGGATCTCGTCCATCTCGAACGCGGCTAGAATCGTTTCGATCAAAACCGTTGCGCGGATCGTGCCTCGCGGAATCTTGAGATAATCCTGCGCAAACAGAAACACGTCGTTCCAGAGCCGCGCTTCCAGATGGCTCTCGAGCTTGGGCAAGTAAAAGTACGGCCCGCTGCCCTTCGCCATCAACTTAGCGGCGTTGTGAAAAAAATAGAGGCCAAAATCGAACAGGGACCCGGAAATCGGCTTGCCGTCGACGAGAACATGTTTTTCGACCAGATGCCAGCCGCGCGGCCGCACCATGAGCGTGGCCACGCGCTCATTCAGCCGATATTGTTTGCCTTCGGGGCGGCTGAACGTGATCGTGCCATTGATCGTGTCGCGGAGGTTGATCTGGCCTTCCACATTGTTCTGCCATGTGGGCGAGTTGGAGTCCTCGAAATCCGCCATGAAAACGCTGGCGCCGGAATTGAGCGCGTTGATGATCATCTTGCGGTCAACGGGTCCGGTGATCTCGACACGGCGGTCTTCGAGATCGTTCGGGATCGGGGCGACGGTCCAGCTGCCTTGCCGCACGCCGGCGGTCTCGGTCAGGAAATCCGGCAGCTTACCGGAATCGAGCTCGGCCTGCCGCGCCTGGCGCTTTTCGAGCAACTGTAACCGGCGAGTTTCAAATTGCTGCGATAGCTGCGCCAGAAACTCGAGCGCCTCCGGTGTGAGAATCTCCCGGTAGGCGGCGCCGACTGGGCCGGCGACTTCCAACTTATTGCGAACCGACGGCGTGGCCATCTCAGTTTCGCCCGCAGAATCCCGGGTTGCGGCACATCCCGCTTGGGCACATGGGCGCCGGGCCAGCTTGCGCCGTGGGACCGTTCGCATGCGCGGCGAAGGTGGAGAACTCCTGGGTGAGATGCTTTCGCCCGCAAGAAGGGCAGTCCAACTCCGCGGCCTCGGAAGAGCGCCTCAGGAGCTTCTCAAACTTGGTTCCGCAGTCCTGGCACTTGTATTCGTAAATTGGCATAGGCTTACCTTCGCATTTTCTCAATTCCAAAGGGCAGGGACAACCAGGCCGCTATTGTTCCAGTGCTGCCGCGATCTCCTCGATTGCCCGAGCTTCGTTCTCCAGTACTTGCCCTGCGCGCGCGATCTGCTCGTCGGCTAGCTTCCAGCTCTTCTGCTCGATGGCCTCGCGCACGCCGGGAATCGTCTTCACGCCGTAGCCCGTGTACATTCCGGGGGCGTAGATCTGGTGCTGAAACCACGGCCTCCCCGGCAACCCGTCGGGCAAAGTCAGGGCACGCTCCGCCAGCGCCAGTTTCTGGTTTACAGCCGCCAAGGATTTGATTCCCAGCGCCGTTTTCCGCGCCACGCTATCGTAGTGATCCGAACTGCGCCGCAACTTCTCCAAGCCGTTGCGCAAGGGAGCGAAGTTCAGGAATGGCGGCACTTCTTCGGCCCTCGGCGGGACGAGCGTCTTCTTGGGATCGGCAGTGGCAACGTAAACGCCTTCCTCCAACTCTTTGTTGCGCTCCTTGATCTCATCGCTCTTGGTTTTCCAAAGCTTCTCCAACTCCTCGACATACTTTCCGACCGTGTCGGTGAAGTCTGTGAAATCGTAAGGCAACAGGTCCGCGTCCGCCAGGCGCATCACGGCGAGGCCGATCGTCTGCGAGAGCGCGCGGCCATAGCGAAAATCCGTGTCGGCAAAGTGCGTGTACCAGTAGAAGTCGTCGTAGATGGAATGATAGATGCCGCCGCCATCCTCGCCGCCGTAGCCCAAATTGAGCGACGCGATACCGAGATGATCGATGAATGCCGTGTAGTCTGAGCCCGAGCCCAGAGCTCCCATCCGCAAGTCTTCGCGCTTGCGCAACTCGTCGCGGTCTTCAGCGGGCGCGTCCGCGATGTGCTTCAACCGCAGCCGCTTCCACGCGGGGTAGTCTTTCTCCGGATCATCCACGTCCTTGGCGACGCCGTTCATAAACTTTTCGAGCGAATGCGACCCGGCCATTTCCAGATACCCGCGTCCGTTGCCGTCCGAGTTGATATAGACGGCGGCGTGCTGGCGAAGTTCATCGTCGTGCTGCTCGGCCCACTCGGTCGAGCCCAGCAACCCTTCCTCCTCGCCATCCCAGACGCAGTAAATGATCGTCCGCGCCGGCTGCCAGCCCTGCTTCAGCAATTCCGCCAGAGCGCGCGCCTCCTCCATTTCCGCGATGGTGCCGGAAACCGGATCTTCGGCGCCGTTGACCCAGGCATCGTGATGATTGCCGCGCACCACCCACACATCGGGCTCACCGGAACCGGGGATGCGAGCGATGACGTCGTAGAGCCGCTTGGTATCCCAGTTCGACTTGACCTTCAGATGTACTTTGGCCGGACCGGGACCCACGTGATAGGTCAGCGGCAGCGCGCCACGCCAGTTCGCCGGCGCCACAGGCCCCTGGAGCGCCCTCAGCAGCGGCGTTGCGTCGCCATAGGAAATGGGAAGGACCGGAATCTTCGTGATCGTCTTCGCTTCACTGAGCGGCAGACGTTTTGCCCCTTCGCTCGCGCCGACGCCGGGCGTCAGCGGATCACCCGGGTAAAGCGGCATATCCATCACGCTGCCGCGCTGCGCGCCGTCCGTCGAACGCCACGCGCCTTTGGGAAATACATCGCCTTGAAAGTAGCCGTCCTCGTGCGGATCGGAGTAGATGATGCAGCCCACCGCCCCATGTTCGGCCGCGACTTTGGGTTTGATACCGCGCCAGGAGCCGCCGTACCGCGTGATGACAATGGTGCCTTTGACGGAAACGCCGAGCCGATCGAGCTGCTCGTAATCGTCCGGAACGCCGTAGTTCACATAGACCAGTGGCGCCGTGACGTCGCCATCGATGGAGTAGGCGTTGTACGTGGGAAGCTGCTCGCTTTGCTGGTTCGATGTCGGATCGACGGCAACAGCCGGCTCTTCCAGCTTGGCCGTGAAGTGCGTAGGTTCTAGAAGTTCGACCGCCCGCTCCTTCGGCGAGGGAAATAGAACGTCGAAGTTCTCAATTTTGGCGTCCAAACCCCAATCTTTGAATTTGGCGAGAATCCATTCGGCGTTGTCCTTGTCATAAGCAGAGCCGACGTGGTGTGGCCGGGCCGATAGGCGCTGCATATACTCCCGCAACCGGTCCGCGTTGGGGACGGCTTTGAACTTCGATTCCCAGGCGCGCTCGGAAGTGGCGGAATCGGGGGAGAAGCCCCGCAAGGCCGGCGGATCGGCGGCCGGGATGGGCGACGAAAGAAGAGCGAAGCACAAGAACACTCGCGTAGGGGTTGTCATTTCGATCCGAAAAAGAGTGTATCGCAGGCAGGTGGGGCCCCGCTCTCTAATCCAGCCTCCGTCCATCGGAAGAATCGGAGGCGCCACGATCCGACGAAAATTGGCGAATCCGAAGTTCGAGCCGTGCGAACTCGCCCGTGGCCTCCCGCCAATACCGGCGAAGGTTCCAACCCGCGGCGCGAAACACCCTCCGGTGCTGCTGCCATAGCAGCCACGCCGTGCCGCGGAAGAGGATTGTATGACAGAGAGCACGGATCACCCGCGCCTCTTTGCCCAGCGGGTGGCGAATCAGGCCGAGCGTCAGGGCTTGGAAACGCAAGTGGGCGGCTTCCTCGCAAAGAATGCGTTCACAGATCCCCCGGAGCAGCCGCGAATGCGTTGCATCGCGAAGCGCCTGATAGAAGGGGATCGCCAGAACTTCCGCCGTAACCAGGACCGTGGCGCAGAGTTCCAGGCCGGCCAGCTTGCGCAGCCGCCGAAACACGGCGTCCAGCCAGTGGTTCGTCAGCCGTGGAATTCGCTCGTGGTCGAGAAAGCGTCCGAGGATGGCACTATGCTCCTGCTCCTCCGCAATGAAGAGTTCGAGCGCCGGTAGAAACCAGGAATCCGTCCCCAGCACCAGGTGGGCCGATGCCCGCCGCACCAGTCCCCGGCCGCGCGCCCACTCGCCCAATTGAAATTGCTGAATCGAGCGGCCCACCAGCCGGCGCTCCGCGGCGCTGAGCCGATCGGAGTCGTCGCAAGGGAACGCGTGTCCGGTTGCGCGCTGTTCGAGAAAATGGCGATGCCAAAACGCATAGGGAGAAGCAGCCGAAGCCGTTGTCATTGAGGGAACGCAAATCATGGGCCGATTGTAAAGTACTTTTTAATATAAAGTCAAGGCCGTTTTTCGCGCCGGCCAGCAGGGCTTCTATTGCGGCAGGTATTCGTGAGCCAACTCTTCGAACTCCGAGGGTGTGACCAGGTGAAAGCGGATCTCGAGCGAAGAAAACTTCCGCAGCTCGTCGTGCATCTGGTCCGACGGCAGCTCGGAGCCGGCGACGAACAGATGGCCCGCCGCCACTTTGTAAGGCAGCACGCGCCAGCGCTTGGCCACTTCCGCAGGCAGGGAGCGCGTCACCGGCCGGGAAATGATTCCCGGCTCGGGCTTGCCGAAAGGAACGTTCTGCTGCAAGCTGAGAGCCTCGTACACATCGCCTTCGGTCACCTTGCCCTGTGCGATGAGATAATCTCCGAGCTTGGTACCAGCGGGTTTGGCGGCCAGCGCTGTTTCAAGATCCTGCGGATCGAGGTACTGGCACCACACCAGCACTTCGCCCAGCTTTTGCTTGTTTTCCACCAGTGCGGCCCGGCTGGGATAGGCGTGTTCGGTCTTGAGCCACACAAGCGGCTGGCCCCGCGATACCGCCGAAAAATAGCGGTAGTACGCCATCACCGTGGCGAAGCAGTTGATCCAGTTCCCCCAAATGGCACGGACCGGAACGCCCAGCGCGAAGGCCCATCCGTAGATACGCGCGCTGCAAAACGCGCGGATTACCATGTGGAACAATTGCAATCCCAGCGTGCCGAAGAAGACAAAACGCAGCAGCGGATTCTGCGCGGCGTGCGCCAGCCCCCAGGCCGCACCCGTTTGCCTGCTCCAAAACCACGTCAGCGCGCCATAAAGAAACAGAACGTTCGAGAGCGGCGCCGCCAGGTTCCCCACCAGCCCCTTACGGTCTCGCCAGAACCAGTAGAGTTGCGTCGCCGTATCCCGCCAGCCGTGCCTCTGCCAGGACTGCAGCGAGATGCCCGTGATCCACCGCGTCCGCTGGCGCACCGCCGCCTTGAATTTGCGGGGGAAGTACTCGCGCGTGGCCACGAAACTGCGCTCGGTCCGGTAAACCGGCACAAAGAACTGGGGACAGCCCAGTCGGTGCATGCGGAACCCGTTTTCGTAGTCTTCGGTCAGGCAGACCGGCTCGAAAATGCGGTTGGAGTGTGCGGCCGCCAGTTTCTCCAGCGCTTCGCGCTTGAAGCCCGTTCCCACGCCGCATGAGGGAATGAAGCCACCGAGCACTTGCCGCGCGCGCAGGTCCTTCATCTGGAACTCCGCGAATTCGTCGCAATACACGCCATGGGTCAGCTCCAGCACGGGTGTGGGCAGCGCCAGCACGGGGATCTGCACCATGTCGTAAAGTTCCGCGAAATAATTGATCCAGCGCAGCGAGTCCGGATGGATAATGTCCTCGGCATCATGCGTCATGATGATGTCGAAGTGCACACCCTCCTCTTCCTCCATGAGGAGCATGCGCTGGTAGATCCAATTGAGATTATCGGCCTTCGAGGTGGGACCGTCGTGCGGGGCGACGGCCATGTGGACATTCTTGACTTGTTTCTTGGCTTCGTGGATGGCGGCAAGCGTCGGGGCATCGTTGGGGTAGGCGCCGATAAATATGTCCCAATTGCGGTAGCGGTTGGCGGTGATATTGTGCTCCACCATCTTCTGAATGACGCGGTGCTCCTTCCACAACGGCACGAAAACCGCGATCCGCTTTTGTGGGACCGCGTCGAGTTCCGCTTCGGTGGGCTGGTGAAATTGCGCGCGCTTGAAAAATCGTCCTGCCGCCCAGGACCACGCGCAGGCAATATCGAGCACCAGATCATCCAGCCCGTTGAAAAGCACCCAGCAGGCCAGCGGGACGAGGCACACCGCTACCCACCGGTCGGTATGGGAGATCAGCAAACGGAGATATTGCAAAAGTCCTAGTGGGCCTAGCGATATCAAAATCTCAGCCGGGCCCCGTCTCAAACGTGGCCTTGCTCATTTGACAAGTCTTGCGGGCGTTCATATGATGAGATTTCTAAGGTTAATTCCGCGACCGTCGCCTTAATCCGGCATCTCCCGATGCCTCTTGGGCAGGTCCGCTGTTTTATCGGTCGTGACTCACTATGATTAAAGTCGAAGGTTTGACGAAGCGATACGCTCGTACCGTCGCCGTCGATGACATCTCCTTCGAGGTGGAAAAGGGCCAGATTGTTGGTTTTCTCGGTCCCAACGGAGCGGGGAAGACCACCACTATGCGCGTCCTTACCTGCTTCCTGCCGCCCACTGCGGGCACGGCCAACGTGGCTGGTTTCGACGTTCTGGAACAACCCCTCGAAGTGAAGAAACGCATCGGCTATCTTCCCGAAACCCCGCCCCTTTACCCCGACATGGAGGTCGCCGAGTACCTGACCTTCGTGGGCCGGCTGAAGGGCCTAGCCAACGTCGACGTGCCCAAGCGCGTTAGTGAGGTGTGTGACCGCTGCGCCATTGCCGACGTCAAGACCAAGATCATCGGCAAGCTCTCCAAGGGTTACCGGCAGCGCGTGGGATTGGCGCAGGCCATCCTGCATAACCCCGATGTTCTGGTCCTCGACGAGCCGACTTCCGGCCTCGATCCCAAGCAGATCATCGAAACCCGGGAACTCATCCGCAGCCTCGCCGGCGACCACACGATTATCCTGAGCACCCACATTCTTTCCGAAGTCGAGCATTCCTGCGAGCGCGTCATCATCATCAATCAGGGCCGCCTGGTCGCGCAGGACACAGTGGTGAACCTGACCAACCGGCTACGGGGCTCGGAGTCCGTGGCCGTAGAGGTTGGCGCCGCTACGGGCGATCTGAACCACGCCGAGGTGCGGCAGCGCCTGGAACAAGTGACCGGCGTGAGCCGTGTGGTGCTCAAAGACACAAAAGATAAGCGCTGCTCGTTCGAAGTGGAGAGCTTGCAGGGCCGCTCGATTCGTGCCGAGGTCGCCCGGGCCGTTGTGACCGCGGGTTGGGACCTCAACGAGCTCCGCCCGGTGGGCTTCAGCCTAGAGGACATCTTCCTGCAACTGACCGCCTCCGAAAAAGCGGAAAAGAAGGTGGAGGAGAAGAAAGAAGACGAGAAACCAGCGGAGGCCAAGGTTTAGCCATGAGAAATGTTCTGGTGATCTTCAAGAAAGAGCTGAAGAGTTACTTCGCTTCCCCCATCGCCTACTTGCTCCTGGCGATCTTCGCCGTCATCTTCGGCTTCTTCTTCTATAGCGCGACCCGGTTCTTCGTGTTGCAGGGAATGCAGATGCAGATGATGGGGCGCGGTATGCCCATGGATGTCAACGAGTACGTTATCCGCCCCCTGCTGACCAACGCCAGCGTGATCGGCCTGTTCTTGATTCCCATGATCACCATGCGCCTGTATGCCGAGGAAAAGCGCTCGGGCACGATTGAGCTCCTTATGACCTCGCCCGTGCGCGACCTCGAAATCGTACTCGGCAAGTGGCTCTCCGCTCTGGTGCTTTACATCTCGATCCTCGGGATTTCCGGAATTAACCTCGCCATCCTGTTCGCTTTCGGACGGCCGGACTGGAAGCCGATTCTGGTTGGATATCTCGGATTGATCCTGCAAGGTGGATGCCTTCTGGCTATCGGAACCTTCATCTCCACAATGACCAAGAACCAGATCATCGCCGGCGGCGCCACATTTGCCGTCTGCCTGATGCTGTGGGTGCTCGATTGGGTGAGCGCTTATGATCAGTCCGCTTGGGCAAAAGTGGTTTCGTATCTATCCGTGGTCACGCACTTCGAGCCGTTTTCTAAAGGAGTCATCGATTCAAAGGACGTGATTTTCTATCTTTCGATGATTTTCTTCGGCCTGTTTCTGACCACGCGATCAGTAGAATCCCTACGGTGGAGGGCGTAAAATGAACTCCGAGTGGCTAAAGGCAAGACAAACCCGTTACGGGGCTTACTTGTTCACTTACCTCCTCGTCATCATCGCCATCTTGGGCGCCACTAACTGGCTCGCCAACCGGCACAATAAATCCTTCGATTCTACATCGAACAAACGCTTCAGCCTTTCCGATCAAACCGCAAAAATCGTCAAGGGTTTGAGTCGTGATGTTACTGTCACTTACTTTGATAAGACGACGGAATTCGGACGTGCCAAGGACCTGCTAGATCGCTACAACAACCTTTCAGGCAAACTGCATGTCGAGTATGTCGATCCGGATAAGAAGCCCCAGCTCGCAAAGGCCGCGGGTGTCCGGACTTATGGCACCATCTTTGTCGACAGCGGCTTGCGCAAAGAAGAAGCCAAGAGTCTCACAGAAGAAGACATCACTGGCGCGCTCATTCGCTCGCTCAAGAGCGGCGAGCGCAACGTTTGCTTTGTAAGTGGCAGCGGCGAGCATAGCCTGGAAGATAGCGGCCGCAGCGGTTACTCTTCGGTCAAGGAAGCGCTGGAAAAGAATAACTACAAGACCCGAACCGTCTCGTTACTGGAAGCTGGCGCTGGCGCTGCCACTACGCCGCAAGCCGTCAAGCTGGGACAGCCGGCAGCGCCGCCAGCCGCCAACGCGCCCAAGCCTTCGGTTCCCACCGATTGCACGGTCCTGGTCGTCGCGGGTCCGAAATACGATTACACGGAACCGGAAGTCGCTGCGATTAAGTCCTACGTAGAGGACGGTGGGCGTGCTCTGTTTATGATCGATCCGCCTCTCAAACTGGGCCGCGACGACTATTCCGGCAGTCCGGCCCTCAGCGCCGTGATTGACAGTTGGGGTGTCACGCTGAATAAAGACCTCGCCCTGGATACTAGCGGCGTAGGCCAGATTTTTGGGTTAGGTCCTGAAGTTCCGCTGGTCACGACCTACGAGTCGCAGCCGATTGTGCGTGACCTCAAAGAGGTCGCTACTGCATTTCCGCTGGCGCGCACAGTGGATGTCAAGTCCTCCGACAAAGGTACCGCTGAGAAACTATTCTCTACGTCGAGCAATAGCTACGCGACCACGCAGATTAACTCCGCTGAAATCCGCATTGATCCGAAAAAAGATAAGAAAGGCCCACTTGCTCTTGCGGCGGCCGGTACGTATAGAAATCCGGCTGGTGACAAGGGCAAGGAAGGCCGCTTCGTCGTAGTTGGAAGCTCCAACTGGACCACTAATAACATTCTGCGCTTCAATGGCAACCGGGACTTGTTCCTGAATATGATGAACTGGCTCAGTTCCGATGAAGACCTTATTTCGATTCGTCCCAAAGACCCGGAAGACCGGCGGCTCAATATTAGCGGCCGCCAGATGTCGGCTCTGTTTTACTCCAGCATGGTGTTTCTCCCCTTGATCGTGGTCGTGTCCGGGTTCGCCGTTTGGTGGCGTAGGAGATAGCCGATGAAGTTCCGAGGCCTCCTAGCCGCTGTGATTGTGCTGGCGGCTCTCGGCGGTGCCGCCTGGTGGTCGGAGAGGAAGGAAAAAGCCGACGCGGCCAAGCCGGCTGCCGATACCACGCCGAAGATCCTCACCGTTCCCGAAGATCAATTCCAGCAAATCGACTTAGTAAAGAAAGCCGGCGGCACGACCGAATTGAGCAAGGCCGACGGGAAGTGGAAGATTGTTCAGCCAAAGCCCCTCGCCGCTGATCCGGATTCTGTCAACTCGCTGATAACCTCACTTTCGTCGGTAGCTTCCGACCGCTTGATCGAGGAAAAGGCTACTGACCTCTCTTCGTACGGGCTCAATACTCCCAGCGAAGAAGTCAAGATCAAGCGCAAAGACGGCAAGGTGCAGACGCTGCTGATCGGTGATGACACACCTACCGGCTCGGGAACCTTCGCCAAGCTGGAAGGGGACCCGCGCGTGTTCACCATCGCCAGCTACGTCAAGTCCGGCCTCGACAAGACGTCCAAAGACCTGCGCGACCGGCGCCTTCTGACCTTCAACTCCGATAAATTGACTCGAGTGGATCTCATCGCGAAAGGTCAATCCGTCGAATTCGGCAAGAACAATCAAAATGAATGGCAGATTCTGAAGCCAAGACCCCTTCGCGCCGACGGCCTGCAGGTGGACGAGCTGGTTCGCAAGCTGCGGGACGCGAAGATGGATCTTTCCGGATCCGACGAAGACGCCAAGAAGGCCGTGGCCGGTTTCTCGACGGGTACTCGCGTCGCGCTCGCCACCGTTACCGACGCCACTGGCAACCAGGAAATCGAAGTCAGGAAAGACAAAGACAAGAACTACTACGCCAAGAGTTCCGCCGTCGAAGGCATATATAAAGTGATCAGTGACTTCGGGGAGGGACTCGACAAGGGCTTGGATGACTTCCGAAATAAAAAGCTGTTCGACTTCGGTTGGAATGACCCCACTAAGTTGGAAATCCGGAATGGAACCGCGCAAGTTACTTATCAAAAGAGCGGTGATAAGTGGATGTCTGGCTCGAAACAGATGGAAGCGCCCAGCATCCAGGCCGTGGTCGATAAGTTGCGCGACCTGACTGCCACAAAGCTTCTCGATGCCGGCAACGGTGCTGCCATCTTAGAAGCTACCGTTACTTCGAACGATGGCAAGCGAGTAGAGAAAGTCTCTGTCTGGAAACAGGCGGATAAATACTACGCCAAGCGCGAGGGTGAACCCACCGTGTACGAGCTGGATGCCAAAGCCGTCGAGGACCTGCAAAAGGCTGCCGGCGAGGTCAAAGAATTCCAACCCCCGAAAAGTGGTAAAAAGTAAGTGGCACGGAATGCGCACGGTTCTGCGCCACGCCAGTGACCGGACTCCTGACTGATCTCTACGAACTGACGATGGCCGCCGGCTATTTCGAAGCTGGTAAGGCCACGCAAAAAGCCACATTCGAGCTTTCCATCCGCCGGCTGCCCGCGCACCGCAATTTCGTGGTTGCCGCCGGCCTCGCGCAGTGCGTCGATTACTTGCTGAACCTCCGCTTCACCCAGGAAGAGATCGATTATTTGCGCGGTTTGCCGCAGTTTGCCCAGGTTTCCTCCGCGTTCTTCGATTATCTGCGCCACTTTCGCTTTACTGGTGACCTTTTCGCCGTGCCGGAGGGCACTCCACTGTTTGCCGGTGAGCCCATGCTCACCGTTCGCGCCCCGTTGATCGAAGCGCAGGTCCCGGAAACGTACCTGCTCTCTGCCATCACCTTCCAATCCCTCATCGCCACCAAAGCCGCGCGCATGGCGGAGGCAGGCGCTGGCCGCGGCATCGTCGAGTTCGGCACGCGCCGTGCGCACACGCCTGAAGCCGGGGTTCTCGGCGCGCGCGCGGCCTATATCGGCGGCTGCGTGGGAACCAGCAACGCCCTCACTGGTCTCCAATACGGAATCCCCGTCTTCGGCACCGCGGCGCACTCCTGGGTGCTTTCTTTCTCGAATGAGATGGAATCGTTTCGTCAATTGCAGAAGCTGCTCGGACCCCAGACGGTCCAGTTGATCGACACGTACGATACCATCGAGGGCGCTCGCCGTGCCGTCCAACTCGGTCCGCCACTTTGGGGAGTGCGCCTGGATAGTGGCGACATCATTCCGCTGTCGCGGCAGGTTCGCGCCATTCTCGACGAAGCCGGATTGCGCGATTCTAAGATCATGGTCACCGGTGATCTGGACGAGTACCGGATTCGCGACATCGTATCCGCCGGCGCGCCAGTCGATCTCTTCGGCGTCGGCACCGAACTGGCATCCTCCGCCGACGCGCCGTCCATGGGGACCGTCTACAAGCTCGTGGAAGTGGATATCTGCGGCATCAAGCGCTTCACGGCCAAGTTTAGTGAAAATAAAGCAACGCTACCAGGGTCCAAGCAGATCTTCCGTCTGCCGGGCCACGACGTGCTTGGCCGCGCCGCCGAATGTTGCTCGGGAGCCGAAGCCCTGCTACGGCCCGTGATTCTCGGTGGAAATCTGATCGAACCCCTTCCCGATGTGGAGTCCGCCCGGTCGCGTGCCCTC
>Ga0181536_10001516_pt1 | contig 27243 bp, 28 predicted proteins | sample PEATcosm2014_Bin_41_FD_121105 | JGI IMG/M metagenome (GOLD analysis project Ga0181536, IMG submission 121105) | Peatland microbial communities from MTU Mesocosm Facility, Houghton, MI, USA - PEATcosm2014_Bin17_60_metaG | ecosystem: Environmental > Terrestrial > Soil > Wetlands > Peat | place...
CCAATCCGCATAATCCGGCGCACACGCCGGGCGGCTCGTCGAGCGGGTCGGCGGCGGCGGTCGCCGATCACATGGTGCCGGCGGCGCTCGGCACGCAAACCGGCGGTTCGGTGCTGCGGCCAAGCTCCTATTGCGGGATTTTCGGCTACAAGCCGACCTACAACACATTCAACAAGGCGGGGGTGAAGCCGGCGGCGGAAAGCATCGATACGATCGGCTGGCTCGCCCGCTCGCTCGACGACATCGAACTTCTGACCGCCGTGCTGCGCATGCCGGCGCCGGAGTCGCCGCGCACGTTGGGGAGCGCGCCGCGGATCGGGATCTGCCGCACGGAAATGTGGGACACGGCGCAGCCGGAGTCGAAGGCCGCGGTAGAGGGCGCCGCCACCGCGCTGGGCAAGGCCGGGGCGACGGTGCGCGAAGTCAGGCTGCCTGACGCATTCACTGGATTGCGCGTCATCGCGCGCGAGACGATCAATTGTTATGAGCGCGCCGCGTGCATGGCCTTCGAATGGGACCATCATCGCGACCGGCTTTCGCCGCAGATGCGCCGCTACATCGAGACCGGTCAAAAAACCACGTGGCAGGATTATGTCGCCGGCTGGCGGCGCGTCGAGGAATGTCGCGCGCTATTGCCGGCGGTCTTCGCGGGTCTCGATCTCCTCCTGGCGCCTTGCGTGCAAGGCGAGGCGCCGCAAGGCCTCGCGACGACCGGGGATCCCACCATGCAGGCGATCTGGACGGCGCTGCACACGCCGACCATGACGCTGCCGACCCATCGCGGTCCCAACAACCTGCCGGTCGGCATCCAATTGGCCGCGCAACGCTACGACGACGACCGGCTGTTCGCTTGCGCGCGCTGGATCTGGCAGCGTATTGGATCGCCGGAGATGATTGGGTGTCGGCCGTGACGATCTCTCGACCGTCATGCGCGGGACGGGACAAATAAAATGGAATTCGACAATTCGTTCGACGTTCCGTTATCGCCGCCGGAAACCTGGGCGGTGCTGATGGACATTCGCCGCATCGCGCCCTGCATGCCGGGCGCGGCGTTGACCGAAGTTATCGATCCGCAGAATTTTCGCGGCAAAATTTCGGTTCGGCTCGGTCCGGTGGCGCTGGCCTTTGCCGGCCGCGTGCAATTCGAAAATATCGACGAGGCCAATTACAGCGCGCGCGTCAAGGCGCAAGGCAGCGACGACAAAGGCCGCGGCTCCGCCAATGCCATGGCGACATTCCACATCGAGCCCATCGACGTCGGCTCAAGTGTTTTGGGCTCAAACGTTTCGGGCTCAAGAGTTTTGATCCACACCAATCTGATGCTGTCCGGTGCGGTTGCCCAATACGGCCGCGGCGTCGGCATGATTCAGGCGACCGCCGGGCAAATCATCGGACAATTCGCCGGCAATCTGCGGGCGCAACTTGAGCAGCGGCCTTCGGCTGCGCCGGCCCCGGCTGCGGCGGCGGCCCCGATCGCGCAGGCGCGAACGTCCACGCCGCCGCGCAACGATGCGCCGTCCGCGCCGACCGCTTCGCCATCGCCGCCGCCCGATAGGCCGCTGCAACTTCCTGCGGCAGCCAAGCCGATCTCCGGCCTGTCGCTGATCGCCCGCGTCATCTGGCAACGGGTGGTCGCTCTGTTCAGCGGGCGAAGAGATTAGGTATTATTGCTGCGGCTTCACCAGCGAGGGACCATGGATCAATCTCAAACCTTGCGGAAAGCGATCGGCGGCATTGCCGCGCTCGTTGTGCTCGCCGCCGTGGCTGGCGCGGCCGGCCTCGAAGACTTCTACAAGGGCCGCAATGTCTCGCTCATCATCGGCTATAGCGTCGGCGGCGGCTACGATGCCTATGCACGGCTGCTCGGGCGCTATATCGGCAACCACATTCCCGGCGAGCCCTCGATCATCCCGCAGCAGATGGCCGGCGCCGGCAGCCTGCGCGCCGCCAATTACATCTATTCCGTGGCGGTCAAGGATGGTTCGGTGTTCGGCACGTTTTCGCGCAGCATGGGCGTCTCGCCGCTGATCGACAAGGCCGAGTTCGACAGCCGCAAGTTCACCTGGCTCGGCAGCGTCACCGACGACAACACGATCTGCGTCACCTGGAATACTTCGCCGGTGAAGAACTGGGATGACTTTCTCAGCAAACCGTCAAAGTTTGGCGGCGAGGGCGCGGGCGCCGATCCGGATATCTGGGCACTCTTCTACAAAAACGTGTTCGGCGCCAAGGCGCAGCTGGTGACCGGCTATCCGGGAACCAACGACACGGTTCTGGCGATGGAGCGCGGCGAGATCGATGGACTGTGCGGCATATCGTGGAGCACCATCAAGACGCGCCATGCGGAATGGCTGACGGATCATTCGGTGAACATCATCGTCCAGGCCGCGCTCAAGAAGGAGCCCGAGATCGCTGCGGTGCCGCTCGCGTCCGATCTCGTGACCAATCCGGAACAGCTGCAAATCATGAAGCTCCTGCTGGTGAGCCAGGCGATGGCGCGTCCGTTCGCGGCGCCACCCGACGTTCCGGCCGAGCGCAAGGCGGCGTTGATCGCGGCGTTCAATGCGACCATGATGGACGCCGACTTCCTCGCCGAAGCGCAGAAGCTTTCCTTCGACGTGCGCCCGGTCACGGCGGCAACGATCGATGCGTTGCTTGCGGAGGTGTATGCAACGCCGAAGGATGTCATCGCCCGGGCAACAAAGGCGATCTCGAGCGAGTGAGAGGGACCGTGAGCGTCTTGATCGGAGCGCGCGTCCCGCGGCTTGAGGATCATGTGCTGCTGACCGGCAGCGCGCGCTTCGTCGACGATATCGCGTCTCCCGGCGCGCTGCATGCGGCATTCGTGCGCAGCCCGCATCCGCACGCGTTGATCCGCAGTATCGATGCGAGCACGGCGCGCGCGATGCCGGGCATCGTCGCCGTGCTTGCACTCGACGATCTCGCCCCGGTCATGAAGCGGCGGCGCATGATCCGCACCTCGAATTCGGGCACGCGGCTCGACCGGAGCTGGCCCTTTGCTCTCGCCGACGGCGAGGTGTCGTTCGTCGGCGAGCCGGTCGCCATCGTCATCGCCGACGACCGCTATGTCGCCGAGGACGCCGTAGCCCTGGTTGCGGTCGACTATGACGTGCTTCCGGCGGCGACGGATTGCCGGACCGCGCACACCGAGCGCGCGCCGGCCGTGCGCCGCGAACTGACTTCGAACCAGGTCATCTCCTACACGGTCGCCTACGGCGACATCGCGGCGGCATTCGCCACGGCCGCGCAGGTCTTGCACGAGGAGCTCTGGATCCATCGCGGCGCTGCGCATTCGATGGAAGGTCGCGGAATTCTCGCGCAAATCTCCGATCGCGAAACCACTGTGTGGGCGTCGACGCAGAAGCCGCACGATCTGCGCTATGCCTTCGCCGATTACATCGATCTCGATGAAAGTCGGCTGCGGGTCGCGACGCCGGACGTCGGCGGCGGCTTTGGCCCAAAACTGTGCGTCTATCCTGAGGACGTCGCGGTGGTCGCCGCCGCAACGCTGCTGCGCCGCTCGGTCAAATGGATCGAGGACCGCCGCGAGCATTTCACCAATGCGGCGCAGGAGCGCGACCAGTATTGGTCGATCGCGATTGCCGCGGATGCCGAGGGACGCGTGCGCGGCGTGCGCGGCCGCCTCATCCACGACATCGGCGCCTATGCGCTGCAGGACGTCAACATCCCGTACAATTCCGCAACCACGCTCAGCGGCCCCTATGTGGTGCCGGCGCTGGCGATCGAGGTGGTCGGGACCCACACCAACAAGGCGCCGGTTTCCTCGGTGCGCGGCGCCGGCTATCCGCAAGCTGCGTTCGCCATGGAGCGGTTGATGGACCGCTTGGCGCGCGCGCTCGGCGTCGACCGCGCCGAATTGCGCCGTCGCAATCTCATTGCCGCGGAGAAAATGCCGTACCTTAAGCCGCTGAAGGCGCGGTCCGGCGAACAGGTGCAATACGACAGCGGCGATTACCCCGGCTGCCAAGCGGAGATTCTCCGCGCCGCGGCGTGGGACGATTTCCCGCGCCGCCAGGCTGCGGCGCGCGCCGAAGGCCGCTATCTCGGCATCGGGCTCGCGCACGGCATCAAGGGTACCGGGCGCGGCCCATTCGAATTCGGCGGCGTCCGGGTGTCGCCGACCGGCCGCATCACGGTCTCGACCGGCGCGGCGGCGATGGGGCAGGGGCTTGCCACCGCGCTCGCGCAAATTTGCGCCGAAGCCTTCGGCGTGCGCGCTGAGGACGTGACGGTCGTTGCCGGCGATACGGCGGCCGCCCCTCTCGGTCTCGGTGGATTCGCCAGCCGTCAAACGGTCACGGCCGGTTCGTCGGTGCGTATCGCGGCACAAGCCGTCGCGGCCAAGGCGCGCAAGCTCGCCAGTCACATGCTTGAAGCGGCGGAGGAGGACCTCGAAATCGTCGACGGCGAGGTGCGCGTCGTCGGTGCGCCGCAGCTTGCGGTCAAGCTCGGCGAACTGGCGCGGATTCTCAAAGGCGCGCCGGGTTACGCCTTTCCGCAGGATATCGATCCCGGCCTCGAGGCGAGTGCAACATTCCGCGTCGATCAGCTCGCCTATGCCAACGCCTGTCATGTCGTCGAGGTGGAGGTCGACGTCGAAACGGGCGGCGTCACCATCCTGCGCTACATCGCGATCCAGGATTCGGGCCGCCGCGTCAATCCAATGATCGTCGAGGGCCAGGTCCATGGCGGCATCGCCCACGGCATCGGCAATGCCGTGTTCGAATGGATGGGCTACGACGAGGCCGGCCAGCCCGTCACCACCACATTCGCGGATTATCTGTTGCCGACCGCGACGGCAGTGCCGCTGTTCGAGACCCTCTATAAGGAATCGCCGTCACCGCACAATCCGCTCGGCGTCAAGGGCGTCGGCGAAATCGGCGTCATCCCCGCCGCCGCGGCGGTGATCTCGGCAATCGAAGATGCGCTCTCGCCATTCAATGTGCGCATCGCGCAGATGCCGATCACCCCGCACAAGCTTCTCGAGTTGATCGCTCGAGATGCGAAACGATAATCTTTTTGACGCGCTGATGGCGCCGGAGCACAGTAGCGGCAGAGCCGCCCCGGAAAAGGAGAACCGAATGAACCGCTTGATAGCCGCCGCGCGCATCCTGCTCTGGTCGGTGCTCGCCTTCGCCGCCGCCGCACCGGCGCGCGCCGAAACCTTCCCGTCGCGGCCGATCCATTTCATCATGCCGTACTCGCCGGGCGGCATTATCGACTTTTCCGGCCGCGTGCTGGCGCAGAAGCTCGGCCAGGTACTGGGGCAGACGGTCGTCCCGGAAAACCGACCGGGCGCCGGCGGCATCGTCGGCGTCGACTTCGTCGCGCACTCGGCGCCGGATGGCTACAACATCGTGATCATGGATCCTGCCATCGTCATCAATCCGACGCTGCAGCAATCGATGCCCTACGATATTTTCAAGGATCTCGTGACGATCTCGATCGTCAGTTCATCGCCGGAGGTTCTGGTTGTTGCGCCGCAGCTTGACATAAAGACCTACGCGGAACTCGTGGCCTACGGCAAAGCCAATCCCGGCAAGCTCAATTATGCCTCCGCCGGCGTCGGCACTGCGCCGCATCTTGCCGCCGAGCTGTGGAAGATGCGCACCGGCATCGACGCCGTCCACGTGCCGTATAAGGGAGTCGGTCCGTCCTACGTCGACCTGATGGGCGGAAAAGTGCAGATGTTATTTTCAAGCATTGCCGGCGCGCTGCCATTCACGTCCAAAGGCAGTGTCATCCCCCTTGCCACGACTGGCCTCACGCGCTCGCCGGTCTTTCCCGATCTGCCGACGGTGGCGGAAGCGGGCCTGCCCGGATACGACGTCGATCTGTGGCTCGGCGTCTATGGGACGGCAGGGATGCCGCCCGACGTGCTGGCCACGCTCAACAGTGGATTCGCCAAGGCGCTTGAGGATAGCGAACTCAAGGCGGCTTTCGCGAAGTTCGGTCTCACGCCGCGCGGCACGACACTCGCGGAAGGCGCCGCATTCACCAAGGATGAATACGAGAAATGGAAAAAGGTCATCGTCGACGGCCACATCACGCTCGACTGATCTCCCTCCCCAGCCTCCCCCGCATGCGGGCGAGGTGGGGGCGATGAGGAATTGGTGATGACGACTGCTTGGCCGACGGAATTGCGCTTGCACAAGGATCGCAAGACGCTCGCCGTTGCCTTCGACAATGGCGAGAGCTTCGATCTCGCCGCCGAATATCTGCGCGTGCGCAGTCCGAGCGCCGAGGTTCAGGGCCATTCGCCGAGCGAGCGGCGGACCGTCGCCGGCAAGCAGGATGTGCAGATCCTGGAGCTGCATCCGGTCGGCAATTACGCGGTGCGGCTGGTATTCGACGACCTGCACTCGACCGGAATTTTCAGTTGGGACTATCTGTTCGAACTCGGTCGCAACCGCGAACAATATTGGCGCGAATATCTCGGCGAGCTGGCGGAAAAAAGCCTCTCGCGCGCACCACCGGCGCGGTGAAGCGCGCGGACTTTTATACTTGTTTTGCCGAGAATCTTCTCGCCGGGTTTAACGGCTCGCTTCACCCGCATCCGTAGATTTACGTATGCGCGTGTGCGCGTTCGAGCATGCCCTTCTGCACGAGGGGCGACCCGACGGGTGAGAGGATCAAATCATGGCCGATCAAGCGATGGGCAATGTCGGCAATTTGCTTCGGAATTTTCTGGCGAATGAACAGGGAGTGACGGCGATCGAATATGGTCTGCTGGCGGCGGGCATCGCGGTCGCGATCATCGCCGTGGTCGTGGCGCTGGGCTCCAACCTCGAAACGACGTTTTCGAGCGTCTCAAGCAGCCTGAACTAGAGCATGAGCCGGAAAAAGCCCTGCCCCGGACTTGATCCGGGGTGGCAGCCGGTTTTCCGAAAAGATCATGCTCCATCAAAAGGCTGGAGCGCCAATCGATTCGATCTGAAACGATTGCGCTCTCATGCGAACTTCGGAATCAAAGGGACACTGGCAAATTTATGATTCTAGTACGGTTTTTGGATTTGAAGTTCCTATGCGAGTTTGCGGCTGAACCGTAGGAACTGTAAATCCACCGCACTAGAGCGCGTCCCGCTTCAATGGAATCGGGACGCGCTCTAGCTGATTGTTTCAGCATGTCCTTTTCGCAAAACCGGTGTCCACTTTTGCGGGACATGCTCTAGGCGAAGGCCTGATCGACCGCCGCAACCCGGCTCGTCAACGATCGGTCAACCTTGGTTCGGCATCATCGAGCAAGTGTCGGGGTGGGGCTGCGATGGGGCGCCTGCCGACATCAGGACGGCCTTGGTCCCCCTCCCTCGGGGCCGGGGCCGTTCGTTTTTCAAACGATGCCTTGCCTGCGGTTGACTGTCCCCCATCTTTGCACATCACATCAACGGCTTGCGGCAAAAAAGAAGGCCGGCGGCTGCGCGCGCTGTCGAGATCGTTTGGGCGCCCGCCGCGCCAAGTCTTGATGCGGCGCACCGACCCCGCCCGTCACTCAAGCAAGCCTGCGGGGCAATCGAACTCGATTCTTCGCAAGCATGGTTGATAGAACGTTTCAGTCGGCGACAGCTCCGAGCCGCAGCAATGAGGAAAGCCGCGACCATGGCGGCTCCCGGATGATGCGAACTTCGCTGGCACGCAACGCTTCTTTTCGTCTAAGATAAACCGAGCGGCCGAACAAGACGCCGCCTATTGAGGGAGGATATCCGATGAAGTTGCGTATTGTGACTGCAGTAGCGCTGGTGACCGGCTTGCTCGCCGCCGGCGCCGCGTATGCCCAGCCTGCGGCGCCCGCGGCGCCGCCGCCAAACCCGCTTGACGTCATTCCCGACAAGATGCCGTTCAGCGAGCCCTACGGCGCACCGATTTCCATGGATCGGGCCCAGGCTCTGATTCAAGTAGCCGTAGCCGAAGCCAAAAAGCGGGGCTGGGCGATGAACGTCTCCGTCGTGGATTCCGGCAGCAATCTCGTCGCCTTTGCGCGCATGGATGGTGCGCAACTCGCCTCGATTTCGATCTCCCAGCACAAGGCGCGCACCGCGGCAAAGTATCGCCGCGTAACGAAAATATTCGAGGATGCGATGCAACATGGCGTCATCTACGTCGAGACGCTTGACGACGTCATCGCGTCACGTGGCGGCATTCCTCTGATCGAGGACGGCAAGATCATCGGCGCGGTCGGCTGTTCCGGCGGCACCGGCTCCCAGGACGAGGTGGTGTGCACGGCCGCTGCGTCTACGATCAACAAGTAGCGCATAAGGACGCGCGGGCGTTCCGCGGCGTTAAACGCGAGGGCGGCAGCATTGCCGCTCTCGTTGCGTCAGAGAAGCAAATATGGCCTGCCAGCCGTAGCTGCGAAGCAGCGAAGGCTGTCCGTCCCGTTGCTGATCGAATACGAGGCGGTTATGACGCGAGCCGAGCATCTCAAGGTGGCGCGTCTGTCGGTGGCGGATGTTGGGATGCTGCTCGATGCAGTGGCCGCGGTGGCCGAGCCGGTGAGGTTGGCCTATCTCTGGCGGCCTATTTTGGCGGACGTGAACGACGATATGGTGCTGGAAACGGCGGTCAACGGTCGGGCGGACGGAATTGTCACGTTCAACCTGCGTGACTTCAGCGCGGCGGTGGGGCTATTCGGCATTGCGGTCTTGTCGCCGGGCGAGGCGGTCAGGCGATTGGAGAAGAAGCTATGAGAAAAAGCAATTTTGCGCTGCGGCTTCAGCCGTCGCTGCTCGATGAGGCACGCAAACTGGCCGAGGCGGAGGGCGTGGCTCTCAATCAGCTCATCAACGTGGCGGTAGCGGAGAAAGTTTCGGCCCTGCGCACGGAAAGCTACATCGCGGAGCGTGCCGCTCGCGCCGAAGTTCCTAAGGCGCTTAGAATTTTAAAGCGGGCCGGCGTTGGTCGCCGGCCGGTGAAGGCCGACGAGCTCGCTCGATCCAAGCGCAAATAGCAGCAGCGAAGGCTGGTGGGCGCTGTAGGGATTGAACCTACGACCTCTCCCGTGTGAAGGGAACGCTCTCCCGCTGAGCTAAGCGCCCATATAACGCAAATTTGCAGATCGGGGCCGGGATTTAAGGAGCGGCTCGGTGGGGTGTCAAGCGACACCCCCCGCCGAACCCTAAGACGTGGATGCCCGCGACGCGCGCGGGCATGACGAGTCGCTGATTATGACGATTAGTATCAATTCGACGAGGCGACGCGCGAGGCGGTCGACTGCAGCGCGCGGATGCGGTCGGCCAGCGTGCTCTTGTTCTCCTGCGGCGAATCCATCCCGCTCGCATCGACCTCGCCTCGCATGCCGTTGACGTCGGCCGTCGCGTGACCAGTTGCTTGGCCGCTGCCTTGGCCCAAGGCGGGCGCGTCGACGGCGAGCATGGCCATGATCGCCGAGCCCGGGCCTTCGAGCGCCGCGGTGAGGCGTGCGACCTCGGCGGCGACATCATTGATGCGCTCGCGCAGCAGCGCGTTCTCAACGCGCTCGGACGCCCAGGTGGATTCCGTGTCGCGTTTCATCGTCGCGATTTCGCGTTGCAGCTTGGCGCGCTCCTCGAGCGCCGCGGCGAGCTGCGCTTCGAGCTGCATGATGTCGGAACGGAACTTGTCCACGGCGGTGCTGCTGCGGCCGCCGGCGGATGCAAGCTCGCTGCGCAGATCGGCCTCGATCTTGCGCGCGATCTCGGCGTCGCTGCGCAGCCTGTCGATCATATAATCGCGCTCGGCCAGCAGGCGGCCCTGATCGCCGAGCCGCGCTTCGAGTTCCTGTACGCGTCGGTTGAGAACCTCGGCTTCGGTGGTCTGCACCAGGAGCTGCCGCTCGATCTCGCCGGTGCGCGCGCCAAGGCTGCCCAGCTTGTCGCGCGCCTCGGTCAAGTCCGTCGCCGTCGCCTCGGCGTCGTCGCGCTCGCGCGCCAAACGCAGTTCGATGTCTTTCACCGTGCGTTCGGAGTCGGCAACGCCGACCTTCATCGCTTCGACCTGGGTGCGCAGGGCGGCGAGTTCGACGCGTTGACTGTCGGCCGTGATCGAATGTTCGCCCAGTTCGGCGACCAGCTTCACCAGCTCCGCCTCCTTTTCGGCAAGCGCGCGCTCGGCTTCACGCAACGCGCTGCTTTTGATCTCGAATTCCTCCTCGGTGGCGCGCAGCTGATCCCGCAATGACTTGTCGCGCGCCTCGAGCGCGAAGATCGTCGCGGTCTTCTCGCCGAGCTCCTTCTTGAGCTGATTGATGGCGTCCGACTTCTTGCCAAGCTCGGCGAGCTGCGACGTCGTCCTGGTCTTCATCTGCGCGACGCTCATTTCGAGACGGCGGGTCGACATGGCGAATTCGGCGCGCAGCTGGTCCTTGTCGGCGCGGATTTCAGCGATCGACAGCGGCGTTGCCGCTTCGAGGCGCCGCATGGTCAGGCGCACGGCGCGGTTATGCACGAGCGGAACAAACAGCAGGCCCAGCAACGCCGCGGCAAGGAATCCGATGCCGAAATACATGCCCGGTTCGATCACGACACTACGCCTCCAAACCCCTCCCTTCCGTCCCCCCGCAAGCGGGGCAGGGAAGCGAGCGGGCACGCGGCGTCAGACTGCCACGCCGATGCCTGCTGCACCACATTCACCGGTGATTAACCTAAACCGAGTTTGGCCACAGCGCCATTGCGTAGCCGGACTCTGTCTCATTTCCGTCACGCTGAGACGCGAGCGGATCGAGCCGCAAAGAGCGACCACCCCGGCTGTCATCCTGCGAAAGGCCGCTTCGCGGCCGCCTCAGGATGACGCCAAGGCCGAGTGCCGTCGCTATCAGAACGGGTTCCAGGTGGGCCGCGATGTGAATTTGAGGTAGCCGAGGTTGGCGCCGAGCCGCAGCCCCACGCCCGAGCGGATCGGGACAAGGACGATATCGTTGGCGGTGAGCGCCGTCATACCGAAGCCGCCGACGAAATAGGCCGAGCCCTCGACGCCGCCGAACCGGTCAAAAATGGCCGCGGTTCGCGGCAGGTTGTAGACCAGCATCATGGTGCGCGCGCCGTCGGCACCGGCATCGAAGCCGAGGCTCGGGCCCTGCCAGAACACGCGGAGGTCGCCGGCATTCTTGGTGTAGAGCGTGCCGTCGCCGTAGCGCAGGCCGCCGACGAGGGCGCCGCCTGCTTCTTCGCCGAGAATGTAGCCGTTCGGCTGTCCCCATTGGCTCACCGCTTTCTCGACGATCATGGCGAGCCCGCGCGAAACGCCGCCGAAGAAGTGATGTCCAGCATCGATCAGTTCATTCGGCGAGAACTGGTTGACGGCCGGCGGCGGTTGCGCCGGGAATGAGGGCGGAGGAGGCGCGACGGTGGCTGGCGGCGGCTCGGTCGGCATCGGCTGAGCGGCGCCTGGCGCCGTTTCCAGGCCGGCAAAGAGCAGGGCAACGACGGTGAGCCGCAAGGCGGAATTCATCGAGAGCTTTCCCCTTTAACCCCTTGCTCACGCGCTGCGTTTAACGTGTTGGCGAAACCGATCCGAATCACTCGACCATTTGCCGAAACTATGACCGCAGCACGGCAAAAACGGAAGCAATACTGCGCCTGCCTTGCAGCCTTCACTGGCCTCGTGCTGGCGCTATCGGCCAGTCCGTCGTGCATCGCCGCCACGACTGAAAGGATCGTGGTGGACTGGCATACCGGTCTTGCGATTGAGGGCTATGACCCGGTCGCCTTTTTCACCGACGGCAAGTCGATGGCCGGCAGCGCCGATTTCGAGTTCCGCTATGGCGGCGCGATTTGGCGCTTCTGCAACGTCGGCAATCGCGACGCCTTTGCGGTGCGGCCCGATATCTACATGCCGCAATTCGGCGGCTACGACCCGCTCGGCGTCGCGCGCGGCGTCGCAGTGTCGGGTAATCCGAATGTGTGGCTTATTACCGGGGAGCGGCTCTTCCTGTTCTACGACCGCGACCGGCTCGAAAAGTTCGCCGCCAATTCAGATCGCTTGATCGCCGAGGCCGAACGCAAATGGCCGGATGTGGTGCGCACGCTCAGCCCCTGATGTCGCCCCAGGCGAGGAAAGCCGGAATCCGTAGCTCTTGGGTGCCGTAGACAATGGGGCCGCCATCTGGCGCGATCACACTCCCACCGGCCGCTTTCAGGATCGCGTGACCAGCCGCAACGTCCCAGTCTCGGGTTGGAGCAAGTCGCGGATAATGGTCGGCAGCGCCTTCGGCGATGCGGCAGAATTTTAACGCGGAACCGCAGGGAATAGGCCTCGCCTGCGGCAGGGCTTCGACATAAGCCCGCGTTTTTGCTTCCAGATGCGAGCGGCTGACCATGACGATAAGTTCGCTCGCCGGCGGCTGCCGGGTGTGGATTGCGCGCGGGCGTGAAGTTTTGCCGTCGTCCGCGAACTCCATCCGCTCGGCGCCGCGGCCGACGATGCCGCGCCAGATCAGCCCGAGGGCGGGCGCGGCGATGACGCCAAGGATCGGCGCGCCATCCGTCACCAGAGCGATATTGATCGTATATTCGTCGCGACCGGCAATGAAATCCCGCGTGCCGTCGAGTGGGTCGACGAGGATAACGCTCGCACCCGCGACGATCGGCTTGTCGTGCTCCGCCTGTTCTTCCGAGATGACCGGCAGGTTCGGAACGAGGCGCTTGAGGGCGTCGCAGATCACCGCTTCCGCGGCTTCATCCGCCGCCGTCACCGGCGACCCGTCGGCTTTGATGTGGACATCCCCCTTTCCGGAGGACTCGCGCAGGATCGCTTGCGCTGCGGTCGCACTGATGGTGGTCAGCACGTCCATGAGTTCGGCGGATGCGGCGGCATTTAATGGCGGCACGGACGGTTCCTGGGCTTCCCAGCCGGAGGCAGGGATTGCGATCTAGCACGGCTCACGCGCAAGGGCACGATTGCCGAATCGCGTACGCTGTGACAGGCACAGCCCCGAATCCCTTCAGTGGAGCCGTTCATGTCCGCTCCTATCTCCGGTCCCATCGCGCTTGGCGCCCTCGACCTTGCGGCGCTGCTGTGTTCTCGCGTCTGCCATGACCTGATCAGCCCGGTCGGCGCCATCGTCAACGGCCTCGAAGTTCTGGAGGAGGACAAGGACGAAGAAACCAAGAGATTCGCCCTCGATCTGATCAAGAAGAGCGCACATCAGGCCTCGGCCAAACTGCAATTTTGTCGCTTAGCCTTCGGCGCGGCCGGCTCGGCAGGCGTGCAGATCGATCTCGGCGATGCTGAAAAGGTGGCGCGCGGCCTGCTCGCGGACGACAAGACCAAGATCACATGGAACCTGCCGCGGGAATTGATGCCGAAGAACCGGGTGAAACTCCTGCTGAACATGCTGATGATCGCCGTCGGGGCCATCCCACGCGGTGGCACGGTCACGGTCGATCCGGCTGAAGGCGGCAGCGGGTTCCGCCTCACGGCATCCGGGCTCAACGCCCGTTTAGCCGAGGCCACCGCCGAACTGCTGGTGGGCAGCCGGGCGTGCACGGTCGACGCCCATACTATCCAGCCTTTTTATACGGGGATCCTGGCTCGGGATTGCGGGCTTGCGGTATCGGCTGCCGCCGAACGCGAGGCGGTGGTCGTGACGGCCCGCTGAGAGGGTTTGGCGGGGGAGTTTTTGCGGCTTGGCGGCATTTTGGGCCCGCTGCAACCGAAATTAAACCGTTTTGGCAACAGACTGAGGGGGTCCGACCAGGCGCGACGTGCCTGGCGACGAGTGAGCGCGCTCGCTTTGCGCGCTTTACAGTGGCTTTGCAAGCAGTGCGTGTGCCGGTCGGCGAACGCTCGGCTGGTGACGAGGACGCCTCGCATGGACGACCTGCTGCGGGAATTCCTGAGCGAGACCAACGAAAGTCTCAACGTGGTCGACGCCGAACTCGTTCGCTTCGAGCAGGAGCCGAATAACGGCAATATTCTCGGCAACATCTTTCGCCTCGTCCACACCATCAAAGGCACCTGCGGCTTTCTCGGACTTTCCCGCCTCGAGGCGTTGGCGCATGCCGCCGAGACGCTGATGGGCAAATTCCGCGACGGAATGCCGGTTACCACCGAAGCCGTCACGGTGGTTCTGTCCACGATCGACCGCATCAAGACCATCCTCGACGAGATCGAAGCGCAACAGCAGGAGCCGACCGGCAGCGATGGCGACCTCATCGACCATCTCGGTTGCCTGACGCGCCAGGAGAACGTAACGCCGCAACCGGCGCCGCCCGCCGCGCCCAAGAAACTCGACAAGTCCGACAAGGTCGTGCGCGAGCGAGCCGACGAGGAACGGAGCGAGCCGCTCGCGAACCATTCGATCCGTGTCAACGTCGACACCCTCGATTACCTCATGACCACGGTCTCCGAGCTCGTGCTGACGCGCAACCAGCTCCTTGAGATTGTCCGCCAGCACGAAGATTCGGACTTCAAGGTGCCATTGCAGCGGCTTTCGAACGTCACCGCCGAGCTCCAGGAAGGCGTGATGAAAACGCGCATGCAGCCGATCGGCAATGCGTGGCAGAAACTGCCGCGCGTCGTGCGCGACCTGTGCGCCGAGCTCGGCAAGGACATCGAACTCGAAATGCGCGGCGCCGATACCGAGCTCGACCGTCAGGTTCTCGATCTGGTCAAGGATCCGTTCACCCATCTCGTGCGCAACTGCGCCGATCACGGCATCGAAAGTCCGGCCCAGCGGCTTGCCGCAGGCAAGACGCAGAACGGAACGATTCGTCTATCGGCATGGCATCAGGGCGGGCACATTATCATCGAGATCGCCGACAACGGCCGCGGCCTCGACATCGCGGGCATCCGGGCCAAGGCCGTCGAGAAAGGGCTCGCCAGCGAGGCCGAGCTCGCGGCCAAGTCCGAGGCGGAAATCTGCAATTTCATCTTCACGCCCGGCTTCTCCACCGCCGCGAAGGTGACGAGCATTTCCGGCCGCGGTGTCGGCATGGATGTCGTGCGCAGCAATATCGAGCAGATCGGCGGCACGGTGGACTTGAAGTCCGTTCCCGGCGTCGGAACCACCTTCACGATCAAGATTCCGCTCACGCTTGCGATCGTTTCCGCGCTCATCGTCGAGGCCGGCGGCGAACGCTTCGCCATCCCGCAGCTCTCCGTTCTCGAACTCGTGCGCGTCGGCAACCACGGCGAACACCGCATCGAGCGCATCAAGGACGCGCCTGTGCTGCGGCTACGCAATAAGTTGCTGCCGCTGATCCGCCTCGATGAGGTTCTGCGCCTCGGCGAATGCGACAGCGAGAACGGATTCGTTGTGGTCACGCAGGTCGGCAATCAGGTCTTCGGCGCCGTCGTCGACGGCGTATTCCACACCGAAGAGATCGTCATCAAGCCGATGTCGTCGAAGCTGCGCCACATCCCGGTGTTTTCGGGCACCACCATTCTCGGCGACGGCTCCGTCATCATGATCATCGATCCGAACGGCGTTGCCCAGGCGCTTGGCCGCGCCGCGACGGCGGCTCATGCCGACCAGCCCGATCTTAAGAGCCCCGAGGAAGAGAGCGACGTGGATACCGTCTCGCTCCTTTTGTTCCGCGCCGGTTCGCAACAGCCGAAGGCCGTGCCGCTGTCGCTCGTCACGCGGCTCGAGGAGATCGATTGCCGGAAAATCGAAATCTCCGACGGCCGCCATCTCGTGCAATATCGCGATCAGCTTATGCCGCTGCTGCGGATCAACACGGAAACAAACCTCAAGAAAGAGGGTGCGCAGCCGATCCTGGTGTTCTCCGATCACGGCCGCTCCATGGGCCTCGTGGTGGACGAAATCATCGACATCGTGGAGGAGCGGCTCGACATCGAAGTGGCGAGCGAGCGTCCCGGCTTGCTCGGCTACGCCGTGATCAAGGGCGCAACGACCGAGATCATCGACGTTGGCCATTTCCTGCCGCAGGCCTTCGAAGATTGGTTCCGCCGCCGGGATCTGCCGATGGCGCGGTTCTCGCGCACCGTCCTCTTGGTCGATGACTCGGCGTTCTTCCGCGACTTGCTTACGCCGTTGATCAAAGCAGCCGGCTATCGGGTGGTTGCCGTGGCGTCCGCCGCGGATGCGCTCGCGGCGCTCAAGTCCGACACGTGTTTCGACCTCATCGTGACCGACATCGAGATGCCGGAAATGGACGGCTTTGGCTTTGCCGAAGCGGTACGCGCCATGTCCGGCATCGCCGCGATACCAATCATCGCGCTCTCCGCCATGGTGTCCGCTGAAGCGATCGAACGCGGCCGCGCAGTCGGATTCCACGATTTTGTCGCGAAGTTCGACCGGACCGGGCTGATCGCGGCGATCAAGGAACAGAGCGCCAGTCTAGATCGGGCAGCGTGACGACGATGAACGATACCACCAAGCTCGCCGATTACGTCACGTTCACGACAGCCGATCAGATGTTCGGTCTCCCGATCGAGTGCGTGCAGGATGTCTTCAAACCGACCCGCATCACGCGCGTACCGCTTGCGGGAGCGGAGATTGCGGGCGTGCTCAATCTGCGCGGCCGCATCGTGACGGCAATCGAGCTGCGCAGCCGGCTCGGCTTGGGCGCGCGCGATGACGGGCGGGTCGCCATGGCGATCGGCATCGAATCCAGGGGTGAATCGTTTGGCCTTCTGGTCGATGCGATCGGCGAAGTGCTCAAGCTGCCGGACAGCGAGCGTGAGGCAAATCCCATCAATCTCGACCGCAATCTCGGTCGCGTTGCCGCGGGCGTCTACCGGCTCGACGGGCACCTCCTTGTCGTCCTCGATATCGACCAGGTGCTCGATCTCAGCGCCGAGGCGGCGGCGGCATGAGGAACGCGGCATGGCGATGACGGCAATCGGCGTGCGATTGAAATCGAAGCGGGTTCGCCCGCGAAGCGTGGAGTGAGGACGTTATGAAGACCTGCTTGATCGTCGACGACTCGAGCGTCATCCGCAAGGTGGCGCGGCGAATCCTCGAAGGGCTCGAATTCCAGATCGTGGAAGCCGAGAACGGCGAAGAAGCCATCGAAATATGCAAGCGGCAATTGCCGGATGCGATTCTGCTCGACTGGAACATGCCGAAAATGGACGGCTATGATTTCCTGCGCGTGCTGCGTCGTCTGCCCGGCGGCGACCGGCCGAAAGTGGTGTTCTGCACCACGGAGAACGACGTCGCTCACATCGCGCGGGCGCTGCATGCCGGGGCCAACGAATACATCATGAAGCCCTTCGACAAGGACATCGTCGAGGCCAAGTTCCAGGAAGTCGGGTTGATCTGAGCGTCCGCGACCGCATCGAGTCGTTGCAAGTCCGTGTGTAAAGTCAGCGTGTAAAGCAGAGTTCATGAGTAGCGCCCTTGCCGCCGCCAGCCGTGTGGCCGCCGCCGACGGACCGATCCGTGTGATGGTCGTGGACGATGCGGTCGTCGCGCGCAGTCTCGTCACGCGCTGGATCGACGCCGAATCGGACATGAAGATCACGGCGGCGCTGCGGACCGGGCGTGAGGCCGTCGAACAATTCGACAGCAGCGATCCTGATGTCGTCGTGCTCGACGTCGAAATGCCCGAGCTCGACGGCATTTCGGCGCTACCGCTGCTTCTGAAAAAGAAGCGCGACCTCATGGTGATCATGGCCTCGGCAGTGACGCGCCGCGGCGCCGAGGTCAGCCTACGGGCGTTGTCGCTCGGCGCGGCCGACTATATCCCCAAGCCTGCAACTACGCGCGAGGCTGCGACATCGGCCGCGTACCGTCGCGAATTGATCGAAAAAATTCGCAACCTTGGCCGCCGGCGCCGCGTGTCGCTGCGCCATTCCGCGCCGGGCGCGGCGCCAGCGGAAGACCGCTTGCGGCGCGGCCGGCCATTGCCGGCGCCATCGACGCCCGATGGCTTGCCCTTCAAGCCCGCGACGCAGCGGCTCAGCTTACGGCCGTTCGCTCTGTCCGTGCCGCGTGTCGTGCTGATCGGCTCCTCGACGGGTGGGCCGCAGGCGCTCACGGTGTTGATCGAAAAGCTTCCCGCCGCGATCGACCGTGCGCCGGTGTTGATCACGCAGCACATGCCGCCGACCTTCACCACGGTGCTGGCCGAGCATCTGTCGCGCATCGGCGGCCGCGGCGCGCACGAAGCCGAGAATGGCGAGCCGGTCCTTGCCGGCGGCATCTACCTGGCGCCGGGCGGCCGCCATATGCGCGTCGTGCGCGACCGCGACGGCATTAGGATCGCGCTTGGCGACGATCCGCCGATCAATTTTTGCAAGCCGGCGGTCGATCCGTTGTTCGCTTCGGCGGCGCAGGTGTGGGGCTCGAGCGCTCTTGCGCTCGTTCTCGCCGGCATGGGCAGCGACGGCACCAGCGGCGCCGCCGCTATCGTTGCCGCCGGCGGCAGCGTCATCGCGCAGGATGAAGCGTCGAGCGTCGTGTGGGGCATGCCCCGCTCGGTCGCCCTGGCCGGCTTGTGCTCCGCCGTGCTGCCGCTCGATCAGATCGCCCCAAAAGTTTTTCGGCTGTCTTCGGGAGTTCGCTGGTGACGCCATTTGATTACGATTACTTGCGCAAATGCCTCAGGGACCGTTCGGGCCTCGTGCTGTCCGCCGACAAACAGTATCTGGTCGAGAGCCGGCTCCTCCCCGTCGCGCGCCGGGCCGGCCTCGCCAGCCTCGGTGATCTCGTGCGTGCGCTCATGCTCGGCAATGCCGATGCGCTCATGACGGCGGTCGTCGAAGCGATGATGACCAACGAAACGTTCTTCTTTCGCGACAAGATCCCATTCGATCATTTCCGCTCAACGATCATGCCGGCGCTCATTGCGGCGCGTCGCAGCTCGCGCTCAATTCGCATCTGGTGTGCTGCCACCTCCACCGGTCAGGAGCCGTATTCGCTTGCGATGTGCCTCAAGGAGATGGAACGCGAGATCGCGGGCTGGCGCATCGAGGTGCTTGCAACCGACCTTTCCAACGAGGTGCTGGAGAAGGCGCGGCAGGGAATCTACAGCCAGTTCGAAGTGCAACGCGGGCTGCCGATCCAGTTTCTGATCAAGCATTTCGCGCAAATCGGCGAGTTGTGGCAAATCGCGCCCGAGATTCGCGCCATGGTCAGATACCAGCAGCTCAATTTGCTGGCCGATTTCGCCCGGCTCGGCAGGTTCGATCTGATCTTCTGCCGCAATGTCCTCATCTACTTCAATCAGGAAACCAAGATCGGCGTGCTCAACCGCCTGGCGCGCTGCATCGCCAGTGACGGCTATCTCGTCCTCGGCGCGGCGGAGACCGTGGTGGGCTTGACCGACAGTTTCAAAACCCTGGCCGACAAGCGCGGCCTCTACGTGCCGAACGCGGGCAGGGCGCCGCTTGCCGCGCCGACCAGCGCGAAGTCCGCCCCGCGCCTCGTTGCGGTCAACGGCGGGCGGTGACCGTGCGGCGGCGCGGATGACGCAATGCGCACCTACCGTCCCGCAAAACAAAAACCCCGGCCATTCGCCGGGGTTTTGATCACAAGGCTCCGAAGAGCTCAGGCCGAAATCTTCGCCTCTTCCTCCGCCGGCTCGCGCAGCACGTAGCCGCGGCCCCAGACCGTTTCGATGTAGTTCTTGCCGCTCGAAGCGTTGGCGAGTTTTTTGCGCAGCTTGCAGATGAAGACGTCGATGATCTTCAGCTCCGGCTCGTCCATGCCGCCGTAGAGATGGTTCAAGAACATCTCCTTGGTCAGCGTCGTGCCCTTGCGCAGCGAGAGCAGCTCCAGCATCTGGTATTCCTTGCCGGTCAGGTGCACGCGCGCGCCATTGACCTCGACCGTCTTGGTGTCGAGATTGACGACCAGATCGGCGGTCTGGATGACGGATTGGGCGTGGCCCTTGGAGCGCCGCACGATGGCGTGGATGCGCGCGACCAACTCGTCCTTGTGGAACGGCTTGGTCATGTAGTCGTCGGCGCCGAAGCCGAGCCCCCTGACCTTGTCCTCGATGCCGGCCAGTCCCGACAGGATCAGGATCGGCGTCTTGACCTTCGAAACGCGCAAGGAGCGCAACACTTCGAAGCCGGACATATCCGGGAGATTCAGGTCGAGGAGGATGATGTCGTAGTCGTAGATTTTGCCAAGATCGATCCCTTCCTCGCCGAGATCGGTCGTGTAGACGTTGAAGCTCTCGGATTTGAGCATCAACTCGATCGATTGCGCGGTGGCGCTATCGTCTTCAATCAGTAATACGCGCATGCCAGTCCCCTTCCTCGCCGCGAGGGCTCAAGGTCGGCACGCCGCAGCGGCGGCCCCTGGAAAACGCCTTGGGACAAACTGATTCGAAACACTAACGGTAGGATGGTTAACAAAACCTGATTCAGCCACGCAAGCATTCTTTAGGCAAATTCCTGCGAATCGCCTTAAGATATTGCATGACAGTGGTTTTTTAGCCACGTAGGCGCTCATGTTTCAAATGAAGTTCCGGCGCTAACCGACTCAATCGACTCGCCTCGCCGTCCTGGCTAAGCGAGTTGCCTTGATCCCAAGGACGATAACGAGATGATTAACGGCCCGGGTAAATACACCGTTAATGCGGCGGCCTCCGGAGTAACCATTCTTGCAGGCCTGTGGCAGCGGGGTGACGGGCGATGAAGGCGCTGGCCGAGCAGATCAATGAACTCGATGGCATCGAGATCTATGGCCGCGTGGTCGGCGTGCGCGGCCTGATGGTCGAGGTTTCGGGGCCGCTTCATGCGATGTCCGTCGGCGCCCGAGTGATTATCGAGACCCAGGCCAAGAACATTCCCAGCGAGGTGGTCGGTTTTTCCGGTAGCAATGCGCTGTTGATGCCGTTCGCGCCGCTCGAAGGCGTGCGGCGGGGATGCCGGGCGCTGGTCACGGCGGTTGCCGGGGCGGTGCGGCCATCGGCCGGCTGGCTCGGACGGGTGGTCAATGCCTTGGGCGAGCCGATCGACGGCAAGGGCCCGTTGCTGTTCGGGCCGTCGCCCTATCCGTTCCGAAATACACCGCCGCTGGCGCATGCGCGCCGCCGGGTGGGCCTGCCGCTCGATCTCGGCGTGCGCGCGCTCAACACTTTCCTGACCTGCTGCCGCGGCCAGCGCATGGGCATTTTCTCCGGCTCCGGCGTCGGAAAATCGGTGCTGCTGTCGATGCTGGCGCGCAACGTGGTGGCCGACGTCACCGTGATCGGACTGATCGGCGAACGCGGCCGGGAGGTCCAGGAATTCTTGCAGGACGACCTCGGCGACGCCGGTCTTGCCCGTTCGGTGGTGGTTGTCTCGACCTCCGACGAGCCGGCGTTGATGCGCCGGCAGGCCGCCCATGAGACGCTGGCGATCGCCGAGTATTTCCGCGACGAAGGCAAGGACGTGCTGGTGCTGATGGATTCGGTCACGCGCTTCGCCATGGCGCAGCGTGAAATCGGGCTGTCCGCGGGCGAGCCGCCAACGGCCAAGGGCTACACGCCGACGGTCTTCACCGAGTTACCGCGGCTCCTGGAACGGGCCGGTCCCGGCACCGAGCAGGGCACCATCACCGGCATTTTCACCGTGCTAGTGGATGGCGACGATTACAATGAGCCGATCGCCGACGCCGTACGCGGGATTCTCGATGGCCATATCGTCATGGAACGCGCCATCGCCGAGCGCGGGCGTTACCCGGCCATCAACGTCCTCAAGTCGGTGTCGCGCACCATGCCGCGGGCGGCCGACCAAGCCTATCTGCCGATCCTGACGCGGGCGCGCCAGATCATGGCGACCTATGCGGATATGGAGGAACTCATCCGGCTCGGCGCCTATCGGGCCGGAACCAGCCCCGAAGTCGATGAGGCTATCCGCCTGCACAAGCCGCTCGAGGACTTCCTCGCCCAGGGTAAGGAAGAAGCAACCAGTTTGGCAGAAGGTTACCGCCGCCTAGACCAGATCATGGCCGGCTCGGAAACCGAACGCTAACGTTATCGTGCCACAATCCGTGCGATCGGGGACAACGCCCCCTCCCTACCCTCCCCCGCGTGCGGGGGAGGGTAGGGAGGGGGGAGCATCATGATCCCGTGGCTTCGGGGGAGTAGCAGTCGATGAAGTCCCGAGAAACGCTCATTCGCCTGAAGAAGTTTCAGGTCGACGAGAAACGGCGCAAGGTCGCGCAGATCGAGACCATGATTGCCGAGTTCGAACGCATGGCCGCCGATCTCGATCGCGAAATCAAGGCCGAGCAGGACCGCGCCGGCATCCATGACCCGGGGCATTTTGCCTACCCGACCTATGCCAAGGCCGCGATTGCGCGTCGCGAGAACCTCAAACGCTCGGCCGGCGAGCTTCGCACCCAGCTCGAGGACGCCAAATTGGCGCTCGCCGAGGCCTTCGAGGATCTCAAGAAGGTGGAGTTGCTCGACGAGCGCGACCAGATGCGCGAGCGTGAGGCGGAGAACGCCGCAGAACAGGCCGAGCTCGACGATATCGCGCTGATGCGCGTGCGCGGCGCCGCCCCGGCGTAATCCCCAACGGCAGCAATAATTCGTCATGCCCGGCACACGGGTCCGGCCTCTGGCCGGCCCGAGTATAAACCTTGTGCCGGGCATCCACCTCTCCTGAGCACTGCGAACCCAAAGACGTAACCTGGTCAAGCCCGGCCATGACGACGGATAATTCGACCGACTGAGCTCGACGAACGGTGGCTTTGCCGTCCGTACCCCTCCTTTCGCTCTCGACGAATGCCCGGCTCCGCGGCGATAATCGGATCTGGGCTAGGGTGCTTGAGACTCGGCTTGTTGGGGCCAAGGGCTGTGATGTTGATGCAGGCGGAACTCGTCTGGCTGCTTGGAGCCGTCGCCAAGGGCGACGCAGCCGCATTCGAGCGGCTCTATGACGCAACGCGCGCGAAACTCTACGGGGTGCTGTTGCGTATCTTGGGCAGGCCCGAATTGGCCGAAGAGGTCATGCAGGAGACCTATCTCAAGGTCTGGAAAATGGCGGACAAATTCGACCCGACGTTGGCGAGCCCGATCACATGGATGGTGGCGATGGCGCGCAACCGGGCCATCGACATTGTGCGCAAGCGCGGGGAAATCTCGATCGAGGAGGAGCCGGAGGCACAGAACGTCGCGGCCGAAACGCCCGCGCCGCTCGCCCGCCGCGAGATGACCGAGGAACTCAAGCGGCTCTTGTCCTGCCTGGGCAAGCTCGACCCGGAAAAGCAGCGCGTCGTGCTGCTTGCCTATTACAGCGGCTGGAGCCGTGACCAGTTGTCGACGAAGCTCGACATTCCAGTGAACACGATCAAGACATGGTTGCGCCGCAGCCTGCTCGAAATCCGCGAGTGTATGGGACGCCGAGCATGATCCCGAAAAGTGGGCACCGGTTTTCGGACAAGATCATGCGCAAACAAAACAGCATGATCCCGAAAAGTGGGCACCGGTTTTCGGACAAGATCATGCTCGAACAAAACAGCATGATCCCGAAAAGTGGGCACCGGTTTTCGGACAAGATCATGCTCGAACAAAACAGCATGATCCCGAAAAAGCCTGCCCCGGACTTGATCCGGGGTGGGCGCCGGTTTTCTGAAAAGATCATGCTCGAACGAAAATAGGACGACTCCCGTGATATACGACGACGCCCAGGACGCGCTTGCCGCCGAATACGTGCTCGGAACGCTCGCTGCCGATGAGCGCCAACACGCCGAGGCGCTGCTGGAGATCGACCCAGGATTTGCCGAGTCCGTGCGAATGTGGGAGCGCCGGCTTGGCGAACTCAACGTCATGGTCGAGGCGGTCGAGCCGCCACCGGCCGTTTGGGACAAGATCAGGGCGGAGATTGGCGACGGCGCGCCGCCGAGCGAAATCCTATTGGTGGCGGCCGAGACTGAGACCGCCATCGCCGAGTTGCCGACCGAACCGACGACGGCACCGATAACGACGACGGCGCCGATAACGACAACCGAAACGCCTGCGCCGGTAACCGTGGAAGAGTCGCGGGACGAATCGAGCGCCTTGCCGCCGTCTGTCGAACGGCTTCCGGAATCAGTGTCCGATTCTATTACGGCATCGATGGCCAAATTACTTGCCGAACCAATACCCGAGCATTTGGCGCCGGTGCCGGAGGCCAACATCGAGCGCAGCGCCGACGTCGTCCAACTGGCGCGCCGCGTCAGTCATTGGCGCCGCATGACGCTGGCCGTGGGCGCGCTGGCCGCCGTGCTCGCGCTCTATATCGCGCTCGCCCAATTTGCGCCGGGCCTTATCCCGCTCGGACCGCACGCCTCTCAGGTGATCGTGCAATCGCAACGGCCGGCGCAGTTGGCAGCGCGGCTCGTCGCCGTGCTGCAGCAAGAGCCGACCTCACCGGCGTTCCTGCTGACAGTCGATCCCCAGAGCCGAACCCTGATCGTGCGCCGGGTCTCGGCCACCCCCGAACCAGGCCGCAGTTACGAGCTGTGGCTGATCTCGAAACAGTTCCCGACCCCGCGGTCGCTCGGTATCGTCGGCAGTGACGAATTCACGCAACGTCCGATACCTGGAAATTTCGATGTCGCTACGATGCGGTCGGCGAGCTACGCGGTTTCACTCGAGCCAGCCGGCGGCTCGCCAAGCGGCGTGCCGACCGGGCCGGTGCTGTTCACGGGCAATATCGTCGAAGCCGTGCCGGCGTCGCCACCGCCGGCGGCTGCGCCGCGGAGGTAATGCCGGCCGTGTGCGCTTGTGACGCGGGTCTTTCGACGTGAACGTTTACACGCGGGCCGGCCCGAGGCCGGCTCCCTGACCCGTGTGCCGGGGCATCGCGAGTCAGAATCGAAGTATCAGTCGGCCTATCGAATCGTCGGTCCTTGACCGCTCAGCGTCGTCGGTTGGCCGGCTTTGACCAGCGCCGCGGTGCCGAGATCGATGTCGCTGACGTGGGCGAATATGCCGATACCCGCGACCAAGGTCGCGCAGAGAAGGCCAATGACCACGATCTTCAAGTGGGTCCCGCGGTCGGCGCTATACATCGAATGGTTCATGGCATCCTCCCGGTCTTCTACCGATTAGTCGCGGCAGCCGGGTCAATGGGTTCACTCGAAGCAACCAACTGGGTACTAAGGTTCACTTGCAAAACGCGTCTTCACCGAACGGTGATGACCCGTGATAACGGTTGATCGGCAGTTTAGTTCCGGTAAGCGGGGGCCGGCCCGGGGCAAAGTCCGCCGGGCCAACCGGTTCTGGAGGGGGTGAGATGGACGGCCAAATCGTAGCGGAACTTGCGCCCACGGGCGTGCTTCGCGCCGCTATCAATATGAGCAACTTTCTTCTGGTGACCGGCAGAAGCCCATCGGGCGATCCGCAGGGGGTGGCGCCCGATATGGCCGCCGAGATCGCCCGCCGGCTCGGTGTTCCGGTCGCCTATGTGCAGTTCGACCGGCCATCGAAGCTCGCCGACGCAGCCGGTACCAATGCCTGGGATATCGGATTGATCGGCGCCGAACCGGCGCGGGCGGAAAAGATTGCGTTTACGCCGGCCTATTGTGAGATCGAAGCGACCTACTTGGCGCAGCCAAATTCGCCGTACCATGCCGTTGCCGATGTCGATCGCGCCGGTTCGCGCATTGCCGTTCGGCGCGGCGCCGCATACGACCTCTGGCTTGAGCGCAACATCAAACATGCGGCCGTGCTGCGATCGGACACGGCGGATGGGCCGTTCAATCAATTCGTCGCCGACAAGCTCGATGCGTTGGCCGGGCTGCGGCCGCAACTGTTGGAGGACGTCAAGAAGCTTCCGGGCGCCAGAATTCTTCCGGGCAACTTTACTTCGGTCCAGCAAGCGATCGGCACAGGAAAAGCGAATGCGGCCGGCGCCGCATTCCTCCGCGAGTTCGTCGAAGACGCCAAGCGCTCCGGATTGGTGGCGCGCCTGATCGAGCGGCATCACGTCGTTGGGCTGTCGGTCGCGCCGTGACTATGCCTGTTTCCCGGATGCGGTGCGGCGCCATCAGCGCGTTTACGCGCGTCTTCGACGCGCTATGGCGGTGCACCGCTGATCCGGGATCGTCGCAAACTCCGAGTTTGTAACGATCCCGGGTCTGCAGCGCATCACTCCGCTACGCTTCGTGCTGCGCTGCGCCCGGGAAACGTGTTGTGCTCAAATACTCGCGACTGTCTTGAGCCGCGCCCGCGGGTGAATCTCCGATTGCGCCATGACGCTTGTTTGCGCGCGGAACCGTTCGACGATACCGCGTACGAACGGCCGGATGCCCGGCGAGGTCACCAGCACCGGCGCCTCGCCGTCCTTCGCCGCCTGCTCGAATTTTTCCCGAATGAGGTTGATGAATTCGGTGAGCCGCGACGGCTGCATCGCCAGGCTGCGATCGTCGCCCTGGCCGACGATCGATTCCGCAAAAGCCTGCTCCCATTTGGCGGTGAGCGCGATAATCGGCAGATGGCCGACGCCGGTGGTATGTTGGGCGCAGAGCTGACGCGCGAGGCGGGCGCGGACATGTTCGGCCAGCATCGCCGGGTTGCGCGTCGTGCCCAAGCCATCGGCGATGCCTTCCAGGATGGTCGCGAGATCGCGGATCGACACCCGCTCGGCGAGCAGAATCTGCAACACCCGCTGGATGCCCGAGATCGTGATCAACGACGGCACGATGTCCTTGACCAGCTCGCTTTGCTCCTTCGGCAGTTCCTTGATCAGTTTCTGCACCTCGCCGTAGGAGAGCAGTTCCGACATGTTGGCCTTGATCAGCTCGGTGAGGTGGGTGGCGAGCACGGTTGCCGCATCGACCACGGTGTAGCCCTTGACGGACGCCTCTTCCTTGCGCGCCGCGTCGATCCAGGTCGCGGGCAGACCGAACGTCGGCTCGGTGGTGTGGATGCCGGGCAGCGTCACCTGATTGCCGGCCGGGTCCATGACCATGTACTGGCCGTGCCACACCTTGCCGGTGCCGGCCTCGACCTCCTTGATCTTGATCAGATAGCTGTTGGCGTCGAGTTGCACATTGTCGAGGATGCGCACCGCCGGCATGACGAAGCCCATCTCGATCGCCAGCGAGCGGCGCAGCGCCTTTATTTGCTCGGTCAGGCGGTCGGAACCATCGGGTGCGTTGACGAGCGGCAACAGCGCGTAGCCGAGCTCGATCTTGAGATCGTCCATTTTGAGTGCCGCCGCCATCGGCTCTTCCGCGGGCGCGACCTTGGCGGTCTCGACTTTCTTCGCCTCGGCCGCGACCGCCTGTTTGTTGCGCCGGTTGATCACATAGGCGAGGCCTGCGGCGCCGCCGCCCAGGATCAGGAACGGCAGCATCGGAATGCTGGGCAGAAGCGACATGGCCAGCATGAC
>Ga0181536_10001518_pt1 | contig 27233 bp, 24 predicted proteins | sample PEATcosm2014_Bin_41_FD_121105 | JGI IMG/M metagenome (GOLD analysis project Ga0181536, IMG submission 121105) | Peatland microbial communities from MTU Mesocosm Facility, Houghton, MI, USA - PEATcosm2014_Bin17_60_metaG | ecosystem: Environmental > Terrestrial > Soil > Wetlands > Peat | place...
CCATCATTTCAGAAAAATCGCGCGCAAATACCTGGCCGTGAACGATCCTCATCGCGCCGGAAAGAAATATTCCTTCATCCGTTCTTTGCTGGATAAGCCGCATGAACGGGAGAAGATACAAGCTAGCACAAAGCGCAAAGATGGCATAGTGGGCGTAGGAGCGTATAGCCACGGTGCGCACTGGAGTTTTCATAATATCCATTTCATCGGTTTGCATGGTCTTCTCTCTTCCGCTCGACAATGCGGACACCATCCACATCCTTCACAAGGTTATAGTGCGATTCCAGATAAGGCTCCATCAGGTAGCGACTGGAGGGCATGGGCGGACATTCCGGGAAAACAACCGCGGCCATTTTGGCTTCAAAGTTAGTATCCCATATAACATACCGGACCCTGCGTCGATCCAATACCTGAATAACTTCCTGAAACTCGGCTGCTTTGTTGTAGTTGTATTCGAGAAGACTATAGCGCGTCGGATTCGTTGTCGAAGAAAGGAAATAATACATCGGAGCGAAGGGATAAACGAAGATTTCCTCGCCTGGATTTGCGCGCGAATCCAGAAACTCAAGCACGGGATCGTCCTTATACATGGCTACTGAACCCACTCGTGTCTTGACAGAATGCGCGGTTACAACCTGAAAGAGATTGACAATGGCCAGAAGGAACGCGGCGATGGAAAGAATCTGCAGCACAAGATCGGCAGCCTTTCTCCGGCTCTCCCCCAGAAAGTAAATGCACAAAATCAGAAGCAACGGCGATCCGAATACCAGATGATAAATATCTTTTCGGTGGATTTCCGAGAGCCACAATGCATACCCGCAAAGCAGGTATAGCACGACTTCAGGCGATACTTTCTTCCATCCCTGCCGGATCCAAAGAATCGGCACGATTGCCGGAAGCGCCGCAACAAGCATAAACGGCGCAATCAGAACGGAAGCCATCCCCATGGTCCACCGATAGCCGCTTTGCGCGATGGTCCAATGCTTCCAGTATTGGCTGAAAAGGCCAAGCGCATAGGGTACTTTATTCACCACGCTGTAACTCTGCGCAGGCCACACGACGTTTGCATAGATCAGGCTTCCCAGCGCCGCCCGGCTCCAAAAGTACACAAGCACGATTGCGACGACGACAAGATAGCCACCAGCAACGATGCCCAACGATGATACAGGGGCGGTATGCCTTCTTGTCTGCATCCACAGCCATAGCAGCAAGGCAAAGAGAAGCAGCATACCCTTGGGCTGGAGAATGCACATGGTAAATCCAGCCATAACTCCGGCGGCGAGCAACAGAGCGCTCCAGCGCTTTTCCTGCCACACCACAATACAGGCGACCGAAAGCAATGCAAAAAAGTTGCTATCTACATGATGACTGATGCCCGGCCACTGCATTCCGAAATACGTACCTGCCAGAACGATGCAGGGCAAGGTCCAGTATTTTGCGCATATCCGACGAGTGAGAAAGTACATCGACAGGCCGGTCCCCAGCGAAACAATAAAAAGGCAAATCCGCGCCGCCAAAAAAGTCACGCCGAATATCTTGAAGAAACCCGCGAGCCAATAAAACGTTCCCGGCCCCATCACCTCAAGAAAGTCGCGGGCAAAAACCTGGCCGTGGACGATCCTCACCGCGCCCTCGACGAGTGATCCTTCATTGCAATTCAACAACACAAAGCGCATGAACGGCAGCAGATACAAGCCGGCACAGAAAGTAAAGATGAGATAGTCTACGTATCTTCGCGCTGGAATTTGCCGTGCGTGTACTTCGGCGGTAGTTTGGAGTTCGCTATCCTTCATTTCGATTTCTTCCAAAGCTTCGGAGGTCATTTTTTCCGCAGCGTTCTCGGTCCAGCTGGCCGATATCTTCCGATTGCACAATTGCAATATATTCTTGCGCGCGCCCATTGATACTTCGACCGGCACAACTAACTGTTTTTGCGCTGCGGCAGTAAGAAATAATATCAGATATTCATCTCCGAGCATCTGGCTCCGCCAGGATCACGGCGCGCGTCAAAGGATGCTGGGACTGCTGAGGAAGCGGGAGATTGCACACATCCGTCACCACATAGAGAGGCCGGTATTTTGTCTCCTCATAGGTGCGCGCAACATAATCGCCGATGGCGCCGAGAGCTAATAGAATCATCCCGGAAAAGACGCATTGCAAAACGACTACCGATGCCCATCCGGGAACAAGAGTAGTCGTCCAAAACGCCAGATATAGCACTCGCAGGAGATATAGAAATCCCGCAAAGCTCAGAATACAACCGGCCGCAACGCTGGCGCGCAGTGGAAAGGCCGAGAACGAAGAGATGGCAGTCCAGGCAAAACGCAGCATTTTTAGGAGTGAATACTTGGTGTGGCCACCGGCGCGCGCTTGGCGCTCAAAGGGGACGATGGCCTCCCTGAGTCCGAGCCAAGCTGTCAGGCCGCGCATATACCGATGCTCTTCGCGCAGGGAACGTATCGCCAACACTGCGCGGCGGCTAAAGAGGCGGAAGTCCCCCACATTGGGAGTGAGCCGATGGTCCGTCATGCGCGATACTAGGCGATAAAACAGCGCAGCCGACCATCGCTTGAAAATGGTCTCATCTTCGCGCGAGACTCGCTGGGGCGACACCACATCGTAACCCTGCTCGAAAAGATTCAGCAAACGCGGCAACAATTCCGGCGGATCCTGGAGATCGGCATCCATTACGACGACGGCATCCCCATTGGCAAAATCCAGCCCGGCCGTGACCGCAGCCTGATGGCCAAAATTGCGGCTGAAACGAAGCAGCCCAATGCGCTTGTCTTCAAGCGCGGCGCGCTCAAGAATCCTCGCGGTTTCATCGGTGCTGCCGTCGTCAACAAAAATAGCCTCCCACGAGACCTCGCGAAGGGTTTCGCGGAGACGATCAAGCATCAACGGTATCGTTTCAGCCTCATTCAGGACCGGAATTACGACTGAAACGAGCATCAATACAATCCTGGACGCGGGCTGCAAATCGAAACAGAAAAAACCCAAGCATCCGATTCTCACTTCCGCTCGAAGTAAAAGCGAGACAATCCGCGACGCAGAGGCTTTGGTTTAGCTGGACCCGATCTCAACGTTAGGCCGAATTATGGCTACACGGTCGCTATGACCGCCGAGATATGGGTGACAAGTGTGTTGAGTTGTGCAGCCACTGCATTCATGGAGAGAACAAGCGCAGTGGAAATCAGGGAAGCGACAAGCGCATACTCGACCAGATCCTGACCATCCTCCCGGATCAGCAGACTTCGCAATCTGAGGCAGATATTCCAGAATTCAGACCGCATTCAAGTTCCCTCCTTTCAACCTAGATGTGGTTCGGACCTTTGCCAAGAGAGAACGCTTCGACAGGGTCCTGTCCCGCGTTCTCTCCTGCGAAGGAATGAACTGGTTGATTGCGCTGTCCCGGAATTGCCCGGGCAGGGGTTAGGCGGCGAGAAGTTTGGCGCTGATGGTGGAGAAAATTCCGTTGATCTGGGTGGCCACGCCTTGCAGAGCGACGACCAGAAAGATGGAAATCAGGCCGACGACCAGAGCATATTCGACCAGGTCCTGACCTTCTTCGCGGGCCATCAGGGCTTGCATCTTGACATACAGCTTGAGAATTGTGTTGTTCATGTTGGCTTTTCCTCACAGGTTGATTTTTTCCCGGCCACAGGCTGGGGTGACTCGATTATAGCAAACGGAGAACCATAATTTGATGTCACTGTGCGTCGTTATAAATCAACAATTTACGGGAATCTCTATCCATCGCGGTGTGAACGCCTGTTTACAGGCCAAAACAGACCGATGCGCCGCGTATGCACATCCGGAATGGCCCTGTCCGATATTGAATCAGGGAGACGATATAAACGATACGCCATTGATGGATGCGAACCATGCGGCACAAACTCTGTCTAGCACACGGTCGGCCAGATCCGCAAGCCGCGTCGCAGCATTATGCGGTCGTTTGTCGATTAAGCGCCTTGGCCACCGCGATGGCAACCGCAGCCACCAGAATGCCAGCCACCACGTCACTAAAGTAATGCCATCCGGTAGTCAGCGTGGAGACGACGATAAGCCCGGAGAGAATCGCGACCGGGACGCGCAATAGCCGGAACCCCCACAGCGCGCACGCGAAAAAGATCGCCCAGATGACATGGAAGGAAGGAAAGCAAATCAGTACATCCGGAGGGAGCACATAGGCTCCGGGATGCCGGATAAGAAGAGCGATTGTCTGGCAATCCGCCTGGGCAGGCGTCGCCGGAAGATGGTACGCGTACCATGGACCGATAGCGGGAACGAGAGCGGACAGGGGAATGCCTATGGCAAATGCAACCAGATTGGCTATCAGGAATTGCTGCGCGTGTTTGACCTTGCCCGTCAGCGCGGCCAGCAGGAAGGAGATCACCAGCAGGGCGTCGAGGAAGGGATAGCTCTTATTTGCCAGCACGCCAAGCCAATGATGGGAGGCCCATTCCACAATGCCCGGCACGCTTACCCCAAGAGACCGATCCCAGCGCGCAAGGTTTGCGTCCTGTAGGCTGATGCCCGCGCTCAGCCGCGCTGCAATGGCTACCGGAAACCGAATGAAAGCGGTAATGAGCAGAGCCCAGGGAATCGTCAGGGCCGCATCCCGTAAATTCATCTTCCCTTTTTCATTCCAGTAGAGCGGCACTGGCAACCATGCGCCGAGTACTACAGCGATACCGATCGCGAGGCCTAATGGATTTAATGGCCGGATCGAAGTCAGACTGCAACCCGCGAAAGAAACGATCAGAAGCGCCAGACACGCAAACGCCATTTGCCGATGGAAGCCAGGCTTAATGGAAAAGGCAACTAGGGGTTGCCACTGTTGCACGAACTTGCTCATGGATCAATCTCCAAGGCTATGGTATCCCATTGCGTGCGCTACGGCCTGAGATTGGAGCCTGCCCGATCTTCTCCCGGTAAAAGACGTACAATGGTGTCCATGACAGGCGGAATACATATTTCAACACCTAAGGGTGGCCGCAATACTCGCGTGATCGTATCCGCCACGATGCAGATTTCGCGCTTTCATTCCAACGGCAAAACGCCAACATTTCGGTGCCATGAATGATCGGAATCCGAGAGTTGCATATCCAATCTAAAATCCTTCGCGTCATCGCAAAACTCTCGGTCGCCACGATCTGCGGCGCGGCAGCTGGGTTCGCCGTTCTGATGTTGTCGATTTCCGTGCTGTCGTCATCCTCGATTGGGCAGCGCGATTTCGTCGCCTATTGGGCTACAGGCCAGCAACTCGCGCACCACGCCAATCCTTATGATGGGGAAACCATTTTGCGGATCGAGCACTCGGCGGGGTTTCCTGCTGGGCACGATGTCCTTTTCATGAGGAACCCGCCCTGGACTCTACCGCTTGTTTTTCCGCTTGGCTTTCTTGGTGCACGCGCCGGGTCGATGCTGTGGTCTCTGCTCCTGATCGCCAGCCTTCTGGTTTCGGTCCATATGCTTTGGATCATGCACGGCCGCCCCGGCAATCGCAGGATACTGCTCGGCTATTCCTTCGGACCCGCGCTCGTCTGTCTGATTGACGCACAGGTTGCTCCCTTCGCGCTGCTCGGACTCGTCATGTTTCTGCGTTTGCATCGTACGCACCCATTCATAGCTGGAGTTTCCCTCTGGCTCTGTGCACTGAAGCCTCATTTATTTTTGCCCTTCGGTATCGTATTGCTCGCGTGGGCCGTCGTTTCAAAGAGCTATAGGCTTCTGGCCGGCGCCGGAACAGCTTTCGCCGCAAGTTGCGCGATCTCTTTTCACCTCGCCCCCACGGCATGGACCCAGTACTCACAGATGATGCGTACGTCTGGAATTGAGTGGGATTACATTCCGTGCCTGAGTCTCTTTCTGCGCGCCTGGCTCAGCCCACCCACAATATGGCTCCAGTTTCTGCCAGCCGCCGTAGGCTGCGTTTGGGCGCTCCTCTATTTCTGGGTCCGCCGCGACACCTGGGATTGGATGAAACACGGCAGCCTACTGATGCTGGTTTCGATCCTTGCGGCGCCGTATTCCTGGATTTTCGATCAGACACTGGCGATACCGGCCTTGCTGCAAGGCGCTTACGTTACTCGGTCCCGAGGCATATTGGCAGCCCTTGCATTCGCCAGCGCGCTGGTAGAAATCGCGCTATTCTGCGATTCTTGGAAACCCCATGCTGTGTATCTTTGGACTCTTTGGACTGCGCCCGCGTGGCTAGCGTGGTATCTCATTGCGTGCGCCACTCCCAGGGACAGAACCTAACCGAATCTTTCAGGACAATGAGTGGTTCCGAACCAGGCATCACTCCTGCCGTGAATCCTTAAAATGGCTGCATTGATTCAGATTCCTCTTGAGAAGTTGCCGAAAGAACCCCGACGCTGTCACCAAGAGCGCGGATAGGCATGAATTTGAGGCGATCTCCGGGTTCTGTCTGCGTGTCGCGGATACTGTTACGGCGGCTTACCGTTGATCTTCCCATGGCCGTTGCGGTCCGACTCCTATGCTGTGCAAATCACGGTTTGCTGATAGGTTTTCGATGTAAGCGAGCCTGCGGCAAATACAAGACCGACACCAGCTCGAAGAACAGCATCCGCAGCTGGATGACGAACCGGCAAGTCCATGGCGTTCAAGGGAGCATTGTGCATGATGTGCCGCGAGACCTTCAGCCCGCCCGCCTCAACCGCGCGCCGCAACGAAGCGCGGGTGAAATGATGGAGGTGATGAGACGAGTAGAGGCGATTGAAGACAAGCGAGATGCCAAGCGACCGACCGACACGAGCCAAACCATACAGAATACCCGATTCGTTCACCGTCATCACCGCCACTTTGCCATTGGGTCGAGTCAACTCCCGCAATCTACAGGCAAACGCTACACAGTCTGGAACGTGCTCAATCACGGCGAGTGAAACAACAACGTCGAATCGTTCACGAACGTCGAGCGCAAAAGCATCGCCTTCAATGAAGCGAATAGTCTCATCGCGATTCGGAGAATAGTCGATCCCGGTCAGTTGCGCATCAGGGCGCTTGCGGAGAACATGGCGGAGAAAATCGCCGCGGCCGCACCCAACATCGAGTACCGATCCGCCTTGCGGAATGATGGCGGCGAGACGATCGAAGTGCGCGGTGTTGGGATGTTCGAACCAGCGGCGGTGAGTTTCGTCGTAGTAGCTCGCGTCATATTGCTCTTGTTTAGGCATCGAAGCCGGATCGCTGAAGGCATGTGTGCAACTACCACAGCGATATATGCATGCCTCAGGATGCTTTGCCATCAAGCGGGCAGAATTATGACAGATCGGGCAATGGATCGACATCTTGCAGCCTCTGGATTCAAAGTTGAATTGCGGGTCTCATGCTTATCCGTAGCAAATGAACGACCTCGCCGCAAGCAGCGGGGAACCAAACCCGGACAGAATTGAAGCCAGAAAAAACTCATAACTCCGGCATTGGCCGCCTGGTCCATAGAGCGTCAATATAACCAAAATATTATGGCGACTTTGACTTCGCATTGTCTGCTTCGCTTCCTACAGCGGCGATCGCAGTGTAACCGGCGAGAATTCGAGCTTGTCCCCAAGTTCTGTCTGCGTATCGCGGATCGTGCCGGAGGCAAGTTCGAGTACGGAGTGCGCGGAGAGGCAGGCCGACAGCCGCCACGCAGGCACCGTGCTTCTGATCTTTTTTACACGATGCGCGCGGTCCAAATAGATTATGTCGATCGGGAATTTCATGCCGAAGGTATGCACCGATTCACAGGGAACTATCCATAGCCCCTCTCCGGGAGAGAGCCGCTCGCGCCCCAGCAAACCCCTTCTGCGCCGGGCGCTGGTATTGGCGGCTTCCACGCATCCGGCAAGCACCGTCTGGCGAGTGAGGTTCGAGACCTGCATATACATCCGGGGAGTTGCCAGTCTGCACCGGACGATGCGGTCACGTAAATCGGAATATAATCTGTGAAACAAATTCATTCGGTAGCCTGAGATACTTTGCCAATCCGCAGCCGCGATTGGAACAGACCACGACTTGTTCTCTGCTCCCGGAACGCGGCTTAAACAGTTTCCCGCGATTCATGCGCGAAAAGCTGCGCTGGAATCGCGGGAAGTTTTTTAGCCTCACGGCGCTACTTGACGCTAGTCTCGATCACCAGCGGCGTCTCCGGCTTCTGACTCTCGATCAATTTTTCCACCGGCAAAGTCGCCGGAGGAGGAGTTGGAGTCTCACCGGCAGGTTTCCCGTCCGGGTTATACATGGGTATACCGGAGTTGGGAGGCAGGAACTTGGACGGATACTTGAGCTTAGGCAGATTCGCTCCAGCCGGGATGGGGTCAACAATCTCCGGCGTCACAATCACAATCAACTCGGTATTTGCCCTAGTCTTCGACTGCGACTGGAAAAACTTGCCCAGAATGGGAATGTCTCCCAGGAACGGAACCTTCTGAAAGGTTTCGGTTTCGGTATTGTTGAGCAGGCCGCCGATGACAAAGCTTTGGCCGTCGCCCAACTCCACCTCGTCCTTTACCCTCCGGATGGTCAGGGCTGGCACCTCAGAGCCTCCAACCTCCACGGCATCGGCGAAGTCCAGCGCGCTCACTTCGGGGGAGACCTGGAGTCGGATGGTTCCGCGGGGAGTGATGGTGGGAATGAAGTTCAAACGAACGCCATACTCCTTCCACTGAATCGAAATCGTCGACCCACCGCCTGCTGTGCCAGACTGAGCGACGGGAAACGGATATTCTCCGCCAGCCAGAAAACTGGCCTCATGGCCATTGGCCGCAAGCAGGTTGGGCTCTGCCAAAACCTGTGCGACGCCTTCGGACTCGAGGGCCTCGATGTCAACGCCCATCGGCAGACCGCCCGGAACCATGGCAAGGATGTTCAACTCATTTGAAAAAGTGGCCTCGGGAGGCGCCGCCGGCAAAATGGTCTCGATACCATTTGCAATGGTCGTCGATCCAGTCGTTGCCGCATTGACCATTGGCGGGGTGAACTGTCCCGTCGTAATGCCGCCAACGGTGTTTCCCAGACCCAGCGAGTAAAAATTGAAGCCGAGCGATTTACTCTTGTTGCGATCAACACTGGCAAAGCGCACCTTGAGGAGAATCTGCTTCTCCGCCGGAGGCACATCCACGTACAGCAGATTGATCACTTTACCGGCGGAGCCGCCGCCCCCCCCAGCGCCCTGGCCGGATTTACCGGTGACATCGGCGTTGCTAATGGGCGCCAAAGCGGTTTCGGCGATCGCTGCCGCGCGGTTCGAGCTTTCAAGATCCTTTACGTTGCCGCGAAGGAAGATGGAGCCGTTCTCTGAACTGACCGTGACCGATTGACCGGGAAGCTCGATACTCAACTCCCGGCGGATCGCGTTCAGACGGTCGTTCGATTCATACGTGTTGCGGCGAACCGTGACGTTGAAGAACTGCCGGTCGCCGCCCTTTTCCCATATGATCAGGCTGGTCTGCCCCGGAGTCTTGCCGTTCAACATGATCTCGGTGGGGCTGATCGGCCTAGCTTCGGCGATCTCGCTCAGGCCGACCGCAACCTTCTGGACCGGTCGCGTAAAGTCAACCAAAACGGATTTGCCCACTTCAACCGACAAATCTTCCGCAGAGTCCAGACCGGCGATCTCCATAGTTGAAGCCGGAGCAACTGGAGTCGGAACCGGGGCTACCGGCGGAGCCGGAGGCTTTGAAGTCTGAGCCGACAGAACCGGCACGACGCAGACGACTATGAACATTGCACTGAAATAGGCGAAAATGCTGCCAGATTTTGCTCTCACTGTTTTCCCTCGGGAGCATTGAATTTTTCAACGGATTCATGCGACCCCTGCAACACTTCTACCGTGTAGCCCTCGGGCGCCTGATGTTTGACGGTAGTATGTACTGCGACAGGCTGCGTCGGCTTGGGCTTTGCATTCGGGTCCGCAAACAGGTTGCCCATATTGTTCCCGGCTACCGGCAATGTTTGCGTATCCAATGGATTCCGCAGCACAAGTTGAATATGCGCCTGGCTGCTAGCCAAGCTGAGTATCTGCGCCTGGTCCGGGGTCACCAGCAGGTTGACCACCTGGACCTGCTTCGACTTGCCTTCCGGGTCCTTCTGTATCTCCGCGCCGGCTGACAGCACCTTCAGATTTTGCAGCAGGGTCCTCACCTCGGTCCCTTTGGTCTGGTCCGTTACGCCGGGAGGAGTGCCTGAGATCAGAACATCCACAAACATTCCGGGGGTGGCGAATCCGGAGACGCCCACCACTTCATCCACCTTGACCGCGCACGCGCGGAAGCCGGGAGGGATCATGGGGGGCAATCCGCCACCGCAACCGACGCAGGCCAAGCGGCTCTCCAGAATGGGTTCGCCCTTAAAGATGTCGGCAACCACGCCGCGGCCAATGACGCCCTTGGGATCCAAAAAAGCGCCATCTGGGAGCGTTCCCGCAATTTGGATAGTCGTCAGATCCGAGGGACTCAGAACCGCTCCGACTTTGATGTTCCCGGCCGCTGCGACCACGCCCCTGGGTATTGCCTTATGTGCCTCGGCCAATGTGCTGCCAAGCACGTGCCAAACGGCATAGCCGCTAACCGCGGCCACGAGGAGTGCTACGAGAAGGATGCCTTGTACTCTTCGGTTCATTCAGGGTCCTGTTTGAATTCGCTGTATGGTTTGGTCCGCTGTCAAAAACCCCGGGCAATTGAGACGCCAAAGGGCGCAACAAACGGTTTTACCATGAATCAAAGGTTTCAGATGCAGGCGCATTTTGGCAAGTGTAACTTTTGGTACACCAAATACCGGCACCGTGTAGCCGTACGGACGCGCTTCGGCGCCCTGACCGTCTTTATCCGTATTCAGAACACACAAGTTGAACTGCCAACTGCATGTTCCGGCGGATGTAGTGAAAATCAATTACACATTATACATACTTGGCGGGAACGGCGCAACAAAGTTTCCATGCCCGTGCCGAACCCTGCTGTTTTTCTCCAGGATGGGCGACGCCAGGGTGCATATCGAACGGTGCATTGTCCTGCCGAAGGGGTAAAGTGAAGGATACGGAATGCGCGACGGCCCGATCGAGCGGAGCCTGCGGCTTGACACCACTGTAAAATGGAATGAAGAACAAAATCGAAAGTTGAATAGGGCGCCAAGGAGGAGATTTTTCGATCATGGGGTCTTCCCGCATGATTACGCTGTTTGCCGAGCCGAGACCGACGGTCCCGGACCCATATTCCGTTCCGCTTTCCATTCTGGCGCATGGGAGCGTGATCGGCCTGGTCTCTCTGGCTTTTATGCTCAGTCCCAGGGTCTCCCAGCAGACTTTCACTCAGCGTTATTCCATGCGGCTTCTTGAAATGCACTTGCCCGATCCTCCCAAGCGGCCTGACTTGAAGGATGACAACAATCCCGCTCCGCAGCCCGTCCCGCGCAAACCTGCGCCGGGCAAGATCGAAGCTCCTCCCCCGCCGGTTCTGCAGCAGCTTGCCAAAAAATCGCTCGTGCAGCGCACCCTGGTGCAGCCCGACGCCCCTCCCGACCTCGTGCTCCCCAAGGACATTCCGATCCCCGCCGTGCAGTTGTGGTCCGCCGAGGATAAAGCAAAGGTGATCGTTCCGCCGCCCATGCAAAAGCTCTCGGCCGTCAAGGTAACGCCTTCGTTCGTGCGGCCAAACAAGGAGGAGAAGCTGGCCGACATCCAGATTTCATCCACCGCTTTCTCCACCGACAAGCTGCCCTTGATCTCCGGCAAGAGTTCGCCTGTAAGCGTCCAGGGGCCGGAGTTGCAGCAGCCAAGCCAAATTCAGCAAACCGCCTCGCTCTCCAACAAGCAGCCGACTGGCGCCGCTGTGATCTCGCTCTCCGATCTGACCATGCTCGAAGGAACCACCGCCCTGCCCCGCGTCAACCAGATTGCCGCCGGAACTCCAGCCGTCAGACTGGCCCCCGGGCAAAAAGATGGATCGGGACAGCAAGGGAATGGGGCCGGCGACGGCTCTGAGCAGGGAGGGAATCCCGCTTCCGGCTCCGGTTCCGGCTCCGGCAAGCGGCCTGCAACCAAAAGAGTTACCCCGCCTAAAAATGGCAAATTCACCATGGTGTTGGTCGGCAACTCGGTCGAGGGACAGTATCCGGAGACATCCGAAATGTGGACCGGCAGGCTGGCCTACACCGTGTATCTGCACGTAGGCCTGCCCAAAACCTGGATTCTTGAGTATTCCCTTCCCCGCTCCGCCGACGCCGCTGCCGCCGCCAACTCCACGCACCTGGAAGCGCCCTGGCCCACGGACATGGTAGTGCCCAACTTTGCCCCCGGCGACATCAATTCCGATGCCCTTATCGTTCACGGCTTTCTGAAAGCGGACGGCCACTTCGAGAAGCTCTCCCTCGCCTTTCCGCCCCAGTTCCCGCAGGCAGCCTTCGTGCTGGACTCACTCCAACAGTGGCAGTTCAGGCCCGCCACCCAGAATGGAATTCCGACCGCCGTGGAAATCCTGATTATTATCCCGGAGATGATGGATTGAAGCGGTTGCCCATTTGCGCTGCGTCCGGCCCGCTGCCTTTCAGGCAACTAGCTGCGTGAGAGCAGCGGCCCCGCCTTGGCAGTTCGACACGCCGGTATCGGCGCCCGCGCCTGAACCGGGCTTGCGCTGAAGATGCGAAGTCTCCGCGCTAGTTCCAAATCACATGTTGCGCGGTGCTTTGCAGGCTCAGGCCGTTGAAGGCGGACGTAAGGGGAATCCACGACGTAACGGTAAATTGCATTGTCACCTCGGCGATATTTCCGGGATTGTTGGAATTTGCCGGCGTTGTGGCCGGACACGGGGTGCTCGAAGTGATGCCGGTTGAAGAGCACCACAGCACCGATGCGGTCATTGCCCCGGCGCCGGGAAGACTCTGCGCGTACGTCTGAATTTGCGCCGCGGTGGCATTGCAGGTGCCGTCTGTGATGATGCCGGCGGCGGCGCAGTTCGATCCGCGAACGCTGGCCCAGCGGGCTGCTGCGCGCGCGGCTTCGGCGGAAGTGTTGTACTGGAAAAACATGAAGCACACCGTGATGAAGCCGAAAACCAGCATCAGGAAGATCATTGAGGTGAGGGCAAACTCCACCGTCTCAGCCCCCTCTTCGCCGCGCAAACAGCTTCTCTTCCGATCGTCCCTTGCTATCGGTCCGCGCTCCTGCCTGAACAATGGCCACATTCTCCGAGCAAATCGTCTCATAACGCGCCTGCCTCCTTCCAATCCGCATCTCGTTCAACACCTATGGATTCATCTCCATGGTTGCCTGGCCGCTCAATGCAACACTGTGCGACCCAATCCCAATCGAGGACCAGGGAACCAGAGGAGACACCGATGCTTGCGTATTCACCGTGGCGTACAGTATTGACGGACTGGTACAGCTCGCGATCAAAGCCGCGGTGCAGTTCCAGCCACCGGAGCGCCCGTAGGCGCGCCACAGGTGCAACCCACTGTGACATTGGCGGCGGCAATCGCGCCGGCATCGGCCGCCGTCTGCGCCATGCTCTTCTCCCGGTAAAGCATACCCACGTCCACGGCGAGTCCCACGAAGCCGATGAGTATGGTCCCCGTCAGAAGGGCCATCAATATTGTGGATTGCCCGCGCTCGTCGCCAAGCGCGTTCTTCATGATTTCCAGATGCTTGCGCCCGCTGTGCTCAACTCCGCAACCCGCCTTGCCGTCTTCATTCATCGAATTCAGGCCGCGGGGCGGCATCTGCTCAACATGGTGGAAGTGTTGCCAGTCACTCCGGAGCAGGCGATGCAATTCGCAATCTCCAGCATCCATCGCCGCAAAGCCGTGAGAACAGGCTGCCGGAACTTGAACGGACAGATCCTTCTCGCGCGATAAAAGCGGGAAGGCCGCGGTAATTTGTTTGGGCATTCTAATAAGCCTCGATAATAGATAAATCGGCATTGATTCTAAATACGTTAATAGTACCGTTGCGCAAGAAACTGAATCTTAGGTAATGGAAGCGCAAGCGCCCGGATGAGCTGGATAACGATAAAACGAAGTGATGAATATCAATCTTGTTCAGGCGGATCGATTGTGCCGGTCGAGTGTGCGGGAAATCCCGCTTTGTAACAGGGCACGACTTCAGTCGTGCCGATTGCCGCCCAATAGAACTTTCGGCTTTAGCCGCTGCTAAAGCGCAAGTAGCTGAAAACAAATGCAGCAGGGGCTAAAGCCCATCCCCATTTCTCGCACGTTTTCGGCACGACTGAAGTCGTGCCCTGTTACAAAGCATTTACAATTGCCAGCGTTTTATAGGCGCGCCGGAGCTAATTGGATATTCATTACGAAGTGATGATTCTCCAATTAGCTCCGGCATTTTTCCGCACGCAATAAAGCCCCCGCTCCCTCCGGAAATGGCCTTCGTATAGGAAGTGTGAACAGACTCTAATGTTTCAACCGATCGGTAGAGACACCTGCTTCAAACCACCGAGCAAAAGAAACTTCCCGGCCAGTCCGATAAGCGGACTGGCCGGGAAGAGTGGTTCGGAAACGTCTTGTTGAGGCGCCTACGTTGTGCCGTCGGGGATCAGCCGCGATCCGCTATTGAGACTGCTCACAATTCCCGGAATGGCAGAATTCAATCCTCCGGCAGGGTCGTTTGTTCCTACGCAGCTAGGGTCGCCTCCTGTCGCGCTGGGGTCGGAGTAGAATTTACCCGCATTCAGGAATTTGCCGGGATTGGAGGGATCGGGGTAACCGGCAGCTATTCCCGACATGGTGTTGCAGGGGTTATATGCTGCGCCTCCCGCCGTCGCGTTCGTATCTCCTGAGTCTGTCGAGCAACCTGTAGCTCCCGATCCGTAGGCGATAGAGTAGACGTGGATTCCTAATTGCGACGCATATTGGCCAGCGAGGACCGCCTGCTGGCACTCGTCCTTGGCGGATGGGTAGGCTCCAGTCGTGGTCAACCCAGAACCCATCTTGCTCGAGCTGGCATTTGCATCGCCATCGCTGATGATGATCAAGGCGTTCTGGGAGCCGGGATTGGCTTTCTGTTGGGCGAGAAGCGACGCCACTGCCGCATAAATCACCCCGGCATAGTAGGTGCCATCGCCTCCGGGTGCTTTCATGCCGGAGCAACTGCCAGCGCCTACCGCTACCGACACGGGGGCAGTACCGATCAGGGTACTTGGGCTGGTCGTGGGATTGCTGGCAGCATAATCGTTCGAGTAACTTGTGATCAGGTATGTTCCAGTGGACGATCCTGTTGGATCGTAACCTGTTGTGGCTGTGATCGTTGATGGGGGAAGTGTGTAGTTCGTAATGGTGGGGTTGGAGGAGGGACAGGTGGTGTCCTTCGAAGTCGTGCCCACAGTGACGGTGGGGAAAGTGAAGAGGGCGACTTGGTCGGCTGCGGTGCAGCCGCCGCCGGGCATACAGGGGTCGATATTCTGGAGCAGGTCCTGGACCGCTCCCTCCGAGCAGGCGAGTCTTGTCTTCCCGCAGTTGCTGTCTGTAGTGTTCATCGAGCTCGTCGTGTCGACAATGATCGCAATGTTCGAGGGTGTTACGCTGGAACCCTGCGTGTTGAGCGCGGTGGAACTGGCCCATATCTGCATTTGTTGATAGCCGAACCACGAGGCAAAGTACATGGGGACTTCGGCCGACTCAACGACGTGTATAGCGTTGACTGAGGTGCCGGCAACACACGGGGTCTCGCCTGTGACGGTTGTGACGCAGCTGAATGTCGCGTTGAAGGTAACGTTTTGCAACCGGTAGGTGTTGTAGTTTCCGGCATAGGCGCTGAAATTCTTCGCGACAGCAGTCGCCGTAGTCTCGGAAGCGAGCACCTGCGCGGCTCCCGCCAACGCGGCCGCATCGGTTGCGGCCTGCAACTGGCGCTGGCTGTAGTAAACATCGCCGATATCCACCACAAAGGCGCTCATGCCGAGAAGAAGAGTCATCGAAAAGGCTGCCCAGATGAGCGCCTGACCGCTCTGCTCCTTGAACGCCCGCTGCACGAAAGAGAAGCTGCTGTTTTTCATTGGACCACCTCCGTTGCTTGGGATGATACATTCAGGACGCTATTGCCGCTGTAGAGAAAGATAGGAACCGGATACGATGCCTGTACCGTGACGCTGGTGGTCGTCGCGGCCATATTGGTCGCGGCGGCGCCGGAGCAAGTCAATCCAGGGTACCCAGTTCCATTCGGAACTCCAGTCGTCGCTGAGACGCCGTATCCGCCCGTCCAAACCTCGAAGTTTGCGGCGGTAAAGGTCGTCTTTTGGAGCAGGGGCGCGGCAGCGGATTCGATGTCGGCAACAGCTTTAGCGCAAGGATCGGTGAAGCCGGCAACACCTGCGCTGTTGGCAAGGTCCCGCGCGGCGATGCTCACCGCGTTGTTCAGCGTCAAGTAGGCGTTGATGGCGAAGCCGAACCAAGCCATGCCCATGAGGAGCATCAAGAAGATCGGCAGCACCAGAGCGGTCTCAACCATCGCATTCCCCTGTTCGCCGCCGCGCAGGCGGACGCGAAGCCGGCGGACGCTGAACCGGGATTCGATCCGCGCTCCCGGTGGCGCCGCGGCGCTGCTCAAACCGCGCAGGAGCGCGACGGTTTGTCCGAGCAAATCTGGTAGCAACTTCATATTTACCTCCTTGCGCTCTCGTTCTGAACCCTTGAATCGGTCACGCATTGAATTCAGGCCGAAAGCGGCCTCTACTCCACTTGAATGAAAATCTCCGTGTTGTTCCGGCCGAGCCGCTCCAGAAAACTATCCAGAGTCTTCTGATCCGAAACCACATCCTCGCCGCGGTGTTCCGGGCGCTGATCCTGGGGTCTGGGCAGAACGAACTCGAGGCCGACGCCATCAGCGTCCCTCCGCACCACCTTCGATTGCACGGCGATCGTGCGCTCGCCGACTTCCGGCGCGCCGTCCTTGGCTGCATCCCCCTCGGCATCCGCGGATGTTTGCAGAGTGATCTTGACCACGGTGCCGGGGTACCAGCGCGCCTCCGTCAACAGGTAAAATCCCGTCGAACTGATATCCCGAATGCGTTGCGCCGCGGGAGCGCCGCCCGTCCAATAATGGGCAACCAACGGGGGCCATTGTTGCCGTTCCGCCCGCCGTTGATCCCGAGACGACCATCGTTTGAACCAGCTCTTCAGTGGGGTCATATTGCCCCCTCCCGGATACAGGACGACCAATTTCAAAGGACTGCCGGAAGACGCAACGCCGAATATCCAGACGGCGCAACTCCTCCTCGACCGTGCAAATTCCCACCGGCTGCCATTATTGGGGCCACGGGGCAGTCCCGGCTAGCGGAACTGCCCAGATGGCAAGCGGCGCTTGTTGCTGTTTCCCGCCGCCTACAACCCTTGAATGGAACCGGCGCTACTTTACCCGAGTACGGCGACGCTGGATCAGAACGACCAGCAGGACTACAAAAATGACGCCTGCTACGACCCGGATCATCATGACTTGGTCCATTTCGTGTCTCCTTTCCCTCGTTATTTGAACGTTTTGCTCAGCGTTTCCATGGTGACAATTGCCGCCGGACCCAACACTACCACAAAAATGGCAGGAAAGATAAACAAAACAAGCGGAAAAAGCATTTTGACGCTGGACTTCGCCGCCTGTTCCTCCACTTGCTGGATGCGCTGGGTTCTCAGGGTCTGAGAATGAACGCGCAGCGTTTTGGCGATACTGGTTCCAAACTGTTCCGACTGAACCAGCATGGAAACGACATTGCGCACGCTTTGCACATCGGTGCGCTCGGCAAAGTGCCTCCAGGCCTCGGCGCGAGGCAACCCGGCGCGCTGCTCCAACACCACTACGCCCAACTCATCGCTGATGGCCGAATCGGACTTCCTCAACTCCTCGGTGGTTCGCTGCGTCGCCTGGTCCAGGCTGAGTCCGGCTTCGACGCAGACGATCAGCAGATCGAGCACATCCGGCAGACCAAGGCGAATCCGCTTCTGCCGGGCTTTGATCCGATTCCCCAGCCAGAAATCCGGCGCCAGGAATCCCAGGCCAACGGCCGCGATGCCGCCTATGAAAATGTTATGGCTTGCCAGTCCGGTGACAAACATCAGAATGAGAAAGACGACTATCGTCACAACCTTGGCGCCGTAGAAGATTCTGACCGCGTTCTCCCTGCGGTAGCCGGCGCGAATCAGACGCTGTTGCACCACGGAGACTTCGGACTGGCTCTTCGGCATAACGCCTTCAAGCTGCCCCACCGCGGTGCCCAGAGAAACGGTGGCCAATTGGACTCTGCTTGCCAGAGTCTTCTTTTCTCCCGGCGCGCCGAATACGGAAGAGACTTGCTGGGTCGACCCCTCGCGATGAAACAACAGGATTCCACCGCTCACAAGCAGTAAAAAAATCACAACGGCCGAGATGGCTGCAAGTCCAAGCTCCATACTCCCCCTTCAGACCTCCATATTGATAATTTGCCTGATCCACAGACCGCCAAACACCATACTGATTCCGGTCCCGTACAAAAGTTTAATACCGATCTCGCGCTTCCACAAAAGGCTCTCGAGCGGGTAGTTGAGGATAGATATGGCAATCAGAAGGAAGATGGGGAGAAGCGCGATGACCCACCCCGTAATGCGCCCATGAGCGGTGTGGACCCGAACCTGCCGCCGCAGACGAAATCGCTCCCGGATCACTTCGGAGGTCTTGTTGAGCACCTCAGCCAGGTTGCCGCCTGTCTCCTTTTGGATCAGAATGGCGGTGGTGGCGATTCTCAGGTCGCCCAAAGGCACGCGAACCATCATATTTTCTATGGCGGCTCTCAATTCGAGGCCGTAGTTTTGCTCGTCGAAACATATCCTGAATTCGCCGCCGATCGGATCGGAGCACTCGCGAGAGACCAAACCCAGCGCGGCGTTGAAACTGTGTCCGGCGCGAAGGGCGCTTACCATCAGATCAAGCGCCTCCGGCAACCCCTCCTCGAATTTGGCGAAGCGTTTGCCGCGCTTGAAGAGGACGAAACCGAAGGGCGCGAAGCCCATAGCCGCCCCAACCGCCAGAGCGATGATAAGAACCCCCGTTCTCCAGAAAACCAGATACGCGGGGAGCGCGAAGCAGATCACGCAGCCGGTGAGCAGCCCTCCCGTGGTCCACTTGAGATTGGCCTGATAGAGCAGAATCCGCAGGCGCGGCGCCAACTCGAACTTCAACAGCCATTCATTGACCCAGGGAATACCGCTGAGCGTCGCGCTCTTGCGAAAATCGGTCTCCTCGTGGGCATCCGTCTTAGCCAATGCGGCTTTTGCCGCTTTCGAGTCGACCTCGGAAGGGGTTTCCTTGCTCCCGTCTCCGAACGCGAAGATCAGCGCAATCGCAACCGCGAAGATACCCAGAACTACAAGAACGATCGCCGATAACATATCTCTGAACCCTCCTACTGCTCAGTTGACTTCCATGGCGGTCTCGAAGATGCTCGGCGGGAAGATCATGCCGGCGATACGGAGCCGCTCCAGGAACTTGGGACGAATGCGGGTCGGCTGAAATACGCCTATCACCCTGCCGTCGGATCCGATTCCTTTCCTTTGAAACATGAAGATGTCCTGCATACTGACGACGTTTTCCTCCATGCCGGTGATCTCGGAGATGCTGACCACCTTGCGGCTTCCGTCGCTCATGCGGGTAACCTGAACGATGATGGTAATGGCCGATGCGATCTGCTGCCGGACGGTCCTTTCCGGAAGGTTCAGATTGCTCATCGCAACCATCGATTCAAGTCTGCTCACGGCATCGCGCGCGGTGTTTGCGTGAATGGTGGTCATCGAACCTTCGTGGCCGGTATTCATGGCCTGAAGCATATCGAAGGCTTCCTCTCCGCGCACCTCGCCGATGATGATGCGGTCGGGGCGCATACGGAGGCAGTTGATCAGCAACTGGCGCGTCCGAACCGCACCCTGCCCTTCGACGTTGGGCGGACGGGTTTCCAGGCGCACGATGTTTTCCTGGGCAAGCCGCAATTCGGCCGCGTCCTCAATGGTGACCAAGCGTTCGGTTTGCGGGATGTACTGGGACAAGATGTTCAAAAACGTGGTTTTGCCGGCGCCGGTGCCTCCGGAGATTAAGACGCTGATCCTGGCCCGCACGGCGGCCGACAGCACTTCCATCATCTCCGGAGAAATGCTCTTCAGTTGCACCAGTTGGTTGGCAGCCAGAGGACCCGTGCCGAATCGGCGAATCGACAATGAGGGACCATCGAGCGCCAGCGGCGGAATGATGGCGTTGACACGCGAACCGTCGGGCAAGCGAGCATCAACCATCGGCGAGGACTCATCCACCCTGCGCCCAACCCGCGACACGATCCGGTCGATGATTTGCAGCAGGTGGCGATCGTCGCGAAATGCCGTATCTACCCTCTGAAGAATTCCGCCACGCTCAACGAAGACGTGGTCCTTGTCGTTCACCAGAATGTCTGAAATCTTCAAATCCCTCAGCAGCGGCTCCAGCGGACCGAGACCGAAGACTTCGTCGAGCAGTTCAGCCTCAAGCCTTTTCTGCTCGTCCCCGGTCATCGGCGCTTGCTGTTCGCTGATGATCTCGTTGATAATGCCGGCCACTGCCTGTCGCGCCTGACCGGAATTGACGCGCGATAACTTCTCCAGATCCAGTTTCGAGATCAGGGTCCGATGTATCTCCGCCTTGAACTTCTTCAGGTTCAGATGTTCCACGCGCTACCATCCATGATTGCAAATCCCTTACTCGAACAAACTGAGCGCATTCTGCTGCTTCTTCTTGGGGAGCAAACCGAACTGCTTCTTCGGGTCCTCGATTGCCGGCAGACTGCATGCCGCTCTGGCCATCTGCCGGAGCACATTGAAAATGACCGATCCTTCCGTTGGAAGCAGCGTATCGGCGGTATCGCGGGGAATCTTCCACTCCGGCGGCCGGGTAAGAGCCTTCGCGATATGATCTTCATCCATAAGGTGAGACGAGTACATTCCAATCCCCAGCGTGCGAGGCGTATATCGATTCAGCACGATCTCCAGCTTGGGACCGCCCGACGAGAAAAACTCTGTAATCAAACGATTCGCATTACGCAGTTCAGGAAGGCCATCCTGCGTGACCAGGTAGATGTTGGCGGATTCGTCGAGCAGCATCGTGCCCTTCAAGTCAAGTCTCGCTCCCGCATCGACCACCACGAAATCGAAATCATGGAGCGCAAGGGCCAACAGCTTGTTGATCGCTTCGTTGGTGATCTCGATCTGCGTGAATTTATCCGTTGATGCAAGCGCGAATAGCCCCGAACGGTGCTTGACCAGGAGCTTGGAGAGAAAATTTGAATCCAGACGGCTGGAATTCCGAAGAGCGTCGATCGTCGAATACTGAGCAGTGACCCCAAGCTCAAGCGCCACGTTTCCAAGCGGAAGATCGAGATCGATCAACAGCACCTTTTTAGCCGACTCGCGGGCAAGCGCAGCCGCAAAACTACAGGCGATGCTGGTGGTTCCAGAGCCGCCTTTGGCGCCCAGAAATCCGAGCAGCCTGCCGCCGCCCGTCTTAGGGGCAGGGCGTACTGCCGGAGCCGCGGGACGAGCTTCAGGAGCGGCAACTGGAGTTTCCGGGGCGGAAGGACGAATTACCGGAGCGGCTACGCGAACTTCCGGAGCGGAAGGACGAGTTGCCGGAGCCGCAACTGAAGGCTCTGGAGCGGCAACGCGAACTTCCGGAGCGGAAGGACGAGTTGCCGGAGCGGCAACTGGAGGCTCTGGCGCGGAAGGACGAACTTCCGGGGCGGATACGCGAGATTCCGGCGTAGAGGCGAGAACATCCGGAATGTAAATGCGAGATTCCGGAGGAGATACGCGAACTTCCGGAACGGAGGCAAGAACATCTGGAACGTAAATGCGAGATTCAGGAGCGGATACGCGAGATTCAGGGACGGATACGCGAGATTCAGGGGCTGGTATGCGAGATTCCGGGGCGGATACGCGAGATTCAGGCGCGGATATGCGAGATTCCGGGGCGGATACGCGAGATTCAGGCACGGATATGCGAGATTCCGGGGCAGATACGCGAGATTCAGGCGCGGAATCGCGAGATTCCGGGGCGGAGAGACGATCTTCCGGACTGGGACTGCGGGTTCCAGGGTCAAAGGGTCGAGATCCGTGACTGGAAAAGCGGGTTCCCGGGCTGGAAGGGCGCGTTCCCGGACCGGAGGGGCGAGATACCGTGTCGAAGGGCCGAGTTTCGGGACGGGAGGGACGAGCTTCCGGCGTGGGTACGCGAACCTCCGGCGTGGTGTAACGAAACTCGGAACTGCGAGGCCGAGCTTCACGGCTGGGCAGACGAGATTCCGCAGCGGGAATGCGGGTTTCTGGAGTCGAGAGGCGGGATTCCGGATCGAAAAGCCGAGTTTCGGGAGTAGGAATGCGAGCTTCCGGAGCGGGAATGCGGGTCTCTGGAGTCGGGATGCGCGCTCCCGGATCGTAAGGCCGAATTTCGGGGGCGGCGGGACGAGCTTCCGGAGCAGGGACGCGAGACTCTGGAGCGGAGAAATACTTTCCAAGGTCGAAGGGCCGGGTTTCTGGAGTGGCGGGGGGTACTTCCGGGGCAGGAACGCGAGACTCCGGAGTGGAAAAGTACTTTCCAAGTTCGAAAGGCCGAGCTTCGGGAGTGGCGGGGATTACTTCCGCGGCAGGGACGCGAGGCTTGAGAACGGAGAAGCGATTTCCGGTGTTGAAGGGCCGGGTTTCGGAACTGGCAGGGCGAACTTCCGCAGCGGGAACGCTAGGTTCCGGGGCGGAGAGACGCGTTTCAGTGTCGAAAGGCCGAGTTTCGGGACTGGCGGGGAGTACTTCCGCGGCGGGAATGCTAGGCTCCGCGGCAGAGAGGCGCGTTTCCGTGTCGAATGGCCGAGTCTCTGAACTGAAGGGACGAACTTCCGCGGCGGGAACGCTCGGCTCCGCGGCGGAGAGGCGCGTTTCCGTGTCGAATGGCCGAGTCTCTGCACTGAAGGGACGAACTTCCGCGGCGGGTACGCTCGGCTCCGCGGCGGAGAGGCGCGTTCCAGGGTCATAGGACCGGGTCTCTGGACTGAAAGGGCGGGTTTCCTGATAGGCGCCGCGGGATCCCGCGGGAGGACGGGTTTCCTGACGGGTTTCCTTATGGCGAGCCGAGGCCCGAACCAGTGCTTCGGCCAAGGTCTCCGGAGCGAGGGGCAGCGTCAGAAACTCGCGAGCGCCCGCGCGCATACAGCGAACCAGCAGTCCGGAATCCGCTTTTTCCGAGTAGACCATCACGGTTGCCGAGCCGTTGCCGCAGAGACTCTCTATCAGATTGAGCGCATATTCCGGATCGCTGTCCAGATCGACGATAACAACGTCGTAGTGATGCTCCAGCAATCGCGGCACATCGTCGAGGTCCGGGTAGAAAGAATACTCCCGGATCGTGCCGCTCTGCGGCTCGGCTAGGGATCTGGATACGGTCTTGCGGCGCTGCTCTTCTGGACCGATCAGCGCAATGGACAAGGCAATAGAACCAACGACACCGGTATTCGCGGTAAAGTTCGACATATAATCATTACTCCCTGCGTTTGCAACATTCCTATTGCTTGATTTGAAACATATCACATCGCCGGCCAACCCGGCGCGGCGAATTCTCCGGCCCTCAATGAGACAAGAAGGACGCTAGCGTCCCGATAGCGATGGCTGGCGCATAAGGCATCTTGCGGGTCAAGGGATTGCCGAGAACCAAGTCCGGGTGGGGGCGCAATCCGCGCTTCCCCACACCGGCGATCAGATCGCCCGTCCCCTTGAACATCTCCCCAAGGAATTTACCCTTGGCTGCCCAGCACAGGGCCATCACCCCCCCAACGAGTCCGGTAAAGAGCATCGCCCAAAACAATTGTTGCGGGCCGATCCAGGCCCCCACGGCGGCGACCAGTTTCACGTCGCCCATTCCCATGCCGCCCATCCAAAAAAGAATGCCGTAAATAAAGGCGCCCAGCGCCACGCCGGCTAAACTCTGGCCGGCTCCATGCCAGCCGTGAAAACCGGAATCCATTCTAAAGGGGGCTGCGATGACCCCCGCAAACAGAAAGGGAAGCACCAGCCAGTTCGGAATGCGGCGACCGCGCAAATCCGTGAAGGTCGCCACGGCGAGAACGAACACGGTCGGCCACCAAGCGATCGAATGCACTCCTTTCCCCCTTCCTTACCCGTTGAAAATACTTGACATGCAATTATCAGTCCAAACCGCCGTCCGTGTAAACATCTAGAATTTGCGTAGCCGCGCGAGGCCCTGCCCAACTCGGAGTATACGCTCGTGTACAGGCCCCATCCCCAAGTGCAGCGGGACGGATACACACGCCCGACAGGCATGGACTGGAGGGGCGCGAGGCGCTTTTTTAACTAGTTGTTGACACCGCGGCGCAAATCAACCATAATTCCTGTCAACAAACATCTCGGTATTTCCACTTCCCTCCCCCGCGGTCGCTTTTCTTTGGCGGGCTGCGCGTGGATGGGATGGTGCCGATAAGCCCGCCAAGGCGGACAGGTTTGTTGGTGACGTGTCATGCAGCCCGCCAATGGGGCTTGGGTGGGTTGAATCCGCGTCATCGCGCGGTGAAAGAGGTAGGCCGTCCATGATGCGGGTTGGGCTGTATTCGGAAGATCGAGAGCTTCAGCTTCTTCTTTCTTATGCACTAGGGAAGGAATTCCAGTTCCTGTTGGAACCCAGTGAAGATGGAATCGACCGTCTTCATTCCGACGAGGGCTGCGATGTTCTGGTCCTGGATCTGAGCCCCATTCACGATTCATTGCAGGCCCGCTTGGATTGCGCGCGACGGATGATCGCGTCTCATCCAACCACGGTCGTCATGGCCGAGGATGGCCTCCAGCCGGCAGCGGCCGAACTTGTCCGGCTGGGCGCATACGGCTACTGCCGTAAACCGGTCTCCATTCGAGAACTGAAAACCATGCTGCGCAGGGCGCATGGGAGTTCCGCCCTGGATATGGAGTACCTGAATGGGCAACCGCAACTGGAGGCGGCCAGCAGTTGCGACCGGATGATCGGGGCCAGTCCGCAAATGCAGCAGGTCTATCATCTCGTTCGGAGCGTTGCCAATCTCAATGCCTCGGTGCTGGTGACCGGCGAAAGCGGTACCGGCAAGGAACTGATCGCCCGCGCGATTCACAATCTGGGCGTCCGGTCCAGCCGCCCCTTTGTGGCTGTTCCTTGCGGGGCCATCCCTGAGACTTTGCTTGAAGCAGAACTGTTCGGGCACGAAAAAGGCGCTTTCACCGGCACCGTAGGGGCGCGCGAAGGCCATTTCGAACAGGCCGGTTGCGGTACGCTGTTCCTGGATGAGATCGGGGATCTGAGCCCGTACGCGCAGGTCAAGCTGCTGCGCGTTTTGCAGGAGTTTGAATTCAGCCGCCTGGGCAGCAACCGGCTCATCCCATTGCGGGCGCGTCTGGTTTTCGCCACGCACCAAAACCTGACGCAGATGGTGGTTGAGGGAAAATTTCGTCAGGATCTCTATTTCCGCATCAACGTCATGCGCATTGCCGCGCCGCCGCTCCGCGAGCGTCCTGAAGATATTCCCCTGATCTCAATGCATTTTTTGCGCCTGTATGCGCAAACCTATCAGAAACCGATCGTGGATTTTGAGCCGGAAGCGATGGCCCTTCTTCAGTCCTACTCCTGGCCCGGAAATGTGCGCGAACTGGAGAATGTAGTCCAGAGCGCCATCATCCTTGCCTGCGGAGAGTGTATCTGCGCGGATGATTTGCCGATAGCCATACGGGGAAGCAATGTGGTTCCCATCGGCGATTTCGCTTCCGCGGGCTCCTTCGAGCAGCAGATCCTCGACTACAAGATCAAGCTGGTCACAACCGCCATTCGCGAGAACAATGGGAATAAGACGCTGGCCGCCCGCAGCCTGAACATTTCGCGAGCTTATTTGCATCGGCTGATCCGCCTCGGCGAGCCGGACCAGTTATTCGAAGAAGACGACTCGCAGGCGGATACCGCGTGAGTACCGCTTCCCCGGCCGCCGGAGATCAATCCAGTTCGGGCGTTCGCATTCTGCAAAGAGTTTTTTCCTTCCCGGTCATGCTGGCCTGCCTGCTCGCCATGCTGGCGGTGATGACGGCGCGAAACCGTTTCTATGACCCGGATATGTGGTGGCACCTGAAAATGGGCGAGGTCATCTGGACCACCCACTCCATCCCGGCTACCGACCTTTTTTCCTGGACCACCTATCGTCATGCGTGGATTTCACACGAATGGCTCTCCCAGCTAATCATTTATGGCGCCTGGAAATGGGGCGGTCTTTCCGGCTTGATGTTCTGGCTATGCGCCCTTGCCGCGGCTCTGCTGATCGCCGGGTATGGCCTGTGCGCGCTCTATTCGGGAAACGCAAAAGTCAGCTTGCTGGGGGCTTTGACCGTTTGGCTGTTTGCAACCGTCGGCCTTGCCGTTCGCCCGCAGATGATCGGTTACCTTTTATTGATCATTGAACTGCTGCTGATCCAGCTCGGGCGCGCTCGCAACCCACGCTGGTTTTTGGGGCTGCCGCCGCTGTTTGCGATCTGGGTCAACTGCCATGGATCATTTTTCCTTGGAATCGTTCTGGCCGGAGTATTTCTTTTCAGTTCTTTTTTCGATTTTCAGTTCGGTTCTCTTGTGTCGTCGCGATGGAATCCGCATTGCCGCAGGGTATTTATGCTGGCGACGATTCTGTCCGCGGGAGCGCTGTTCCTGAATCCGATCGGCCTCAAGCTGGTGCTATACCCCCTCGACATCATGCTGCATTTGCCCGTTAATTTCAGTTCTGTGGAGGAATGGGGACCGACTCAATTTGGCGATATGCACGGAATAGCCTTCTTGGCAGTCGCGGGGTTATGCTTTTTCATAGTAATTATTCGTCGATCCGAGTTGTTTTTCGATGAGTTGCTTTTGTTGGTTCTGGGTATCTGGCAGGCGGCCAGCCATGTGCGTCTACTGTTTGCCTTCGGCATCTTGGCCGCGCCGGTTCTGTCGCGGCTTCTCGCAACTTCGTGGGAAGGCTACGACGCCGAACAGGATCGCATCTGGCCAAATGCGGTGATGATTGGGATTTCGCTGCTGGTCGTGCTCTGGGCCTTTCCGAGCCGGCAAAATCTGCAAAAACAGGTGGAAGATCATAACCCCGTAAAAGCCTTGGAGTTTATGAGAGCCAACCATCTTCACGGCCGGATGTTAAACGATTATAACTTCGGCGGATATTTGATATGGGCCGCTCCGGAATACCCTGTGTTCATCG
>Ga0181536_10001519_pt1 | contig 27231 bp, 22 predicted proteins | sample PEATcosm2014_Bin_41_FD_121105 | JGI IMG/M metagenome (GOLD analysis project Ga0181536, IMG submission 121105) | Peatland microbial communities from MTU Mesocosm Facility, Houghton, MI, USA - PEATcosm2014_Bin17_60_metaG | ecosystem: Environmental > Terrestrial > Soil > Wetlands > Peat | place...
CGTGGACTTTGTCGCGAGGTTCCGGCCCGGCCAGTTTCCCGACCAAACCGCTCGCCAGCTATCGAATCTAACCATCAACTATTCGAGTGGGTCCTTCCCCCACTGGTAATCTGCCCCTTTAGGGCACACACTTCAGTCCCGCCTTTTCAGCAGCCTCCAGATTGGGCTTCGCCATCTTCGGATGATCGCAGACCGTGGGCTGAAGCCCACGGCGGCACGCTGAAGCGTGCGCCACGTAACCGCGGTTTACCAACCCGCGTCCAACAAGCCGTGCGGCGACAAATCTACCTGTTGCTCCTTTTCTCGTTGCCTCTGTTCTGCTTCCAGGCCTTCGCTGGAACCCGCCTGGAAGAATACGCCCTGATCCTCAAAGATCCACCTTTGGCACGGCAGATGGCGGCACGCGCGCGCGTCGAATCTGCGCAGCGGCAGCTTCGCGGCGAACTGGCGCGCCGCAAGATACGGGTCAGCGGCTCAACCGAGACTTTGTTGAACGCCGTCTTCGTACGTGTGCCGCGTAACCGGATAGCGGAGCTGCGCTCGCTCGCCGGAGTGAGACATGTGGTCCGGCTGCCGCGCTTCAAGCGGAATCTCAACGTGGCCGTCAACCTGGTAAACGTGCCTGCTGCGTGGAGCGCCCTCTCGGGCGGCATGGCGAATGCCGGCGCGGGAGTCAAAATCGCCATCATCGACAGCGGCATCGAGGACACGCATGCGGCGTTTCATGATGCGTCGCTGCAGCCGCCAGCCGGATATCCGTTGGGCGACACGGCCTACACGAATGGCAAGATTATCGTGGCGCGCAGCTATGAACCGATGTTTTTCCTGCCGGACGACACCACGCCGCGCGACCGCTCCGGCCATGGCACGGCGCTGGCGATGATTGCCGCGGGCGAGACCAATACCGGTCCGCTGGCCACAATCACCGGAGTGGCGCCCAAGGCCTGGCTCGGCAACTACAAGATTTTCGGCACCCCCGGCGTCAACGACACCACGAGTTTTGCCGCGGTGATTCAGGCGCTGGAAGACGCCATCGCGGACCATATGGATATTGCGGTGGTGGCTTTCGGCGACCTGCCGCTCGACGGGCCCCTGGACACGGACCCGTCCTGCGCCACAAGCGGCGTGCCCGCCGCCTACCAGGACGATTGCGATATCCCCGCGCAAGCTGTCGAGAACGCCGTGGCGCTGGGGATGACGGTGGTGGTGGCGGCGGGCAACGACGCGCAATCCAGCTTGCAGGCGCCGGCTCTGAATTCCATCAATTCGCCGGGCACGGCACCCTCGGCCATAACGGTAGGCGCATCCACGAATGGACACATCCTGTATGCCGCCGTGACAGTCAACGGCTCGAATGTGCCCTCCAACCTACAAACGCTGGACGCGCTCGTCGGGGATGGCGTTAAGCTGACCGGTCCGCTGACCGCCACGCTGCAAGGCGTTACCGAAGTGGACCCCACCGGCCTGGCCTGTTCCGTTCTGCCCAGCGGCTCGCTTACAGGCACGATCGCTCTCATCGAGCGGGGCAACTGCGACTTCTCCACCAAGATCAACCACGCCCAGCAGGCGGGCGCCATTGGGGTGGTCCTCTATCAAGATCCGGGCCACCCGACCGATCCTCCGTTCAGCGATCTGGGGGCCGAGAACACCGGCATTCCGGCCATGACGATCGACGACGCGGATGGCGTGGCGCTCCAGAGCTATCTGGCGGCTAACTCAAACGTGCAGGCGACCCTGACCCCGGCCCTGCACGTGGAGAGCGCCGCCTCCAACCTGGTCACGGACTTTACGTCGCGCGGGCCTTCCATCGACTACTCGATCAAGCCGGAACTGGCGGCAGTGGGACAAGGCATTTACACCGCTACCGAATCGCTCGATCCCACCGGCGATCTTTACGACCTGACGGGTTACACCACGGTGGAGGGATCCAGTTACGCAGCCGCCATGGTGTCCGGCGCCGCGGCGCTGGTGAAGCAGGCGAATCCGGGCTTCTCCGCGGGACAGATTAAGTCCGCGCTGGTCAACACCGCCAGCATCGATGCCAATGACATCAGCGATGACTCCGGCTCCGGCGAACCGTTGATTACCGCAGTGGGGGCGGGAAAGCTGAACGCGGCGGCGGCTCTGGCGCCTGGCGCCACGGTTGTGCCTTCGACAGTGTCGTTCGGTTGGTTGGGGTCCAATTCGGCGGCGGAAACCGTGCCGCTGACCATCACTAATACCGGGACGGCCGCGGGCACATTCCAGATTTCGGTCGTGCCCGATTCCGCGACGCCCGACCCGGATACGAGCGATGTGGTCAGCGTCTCTCAGGCCAGCTTACAACTTAGCGCGGGGCAGCAGACGATCGTCAATGTATCTCCCCACGGCAGTTTCGCTGTGGCTGGCATTTACGATGGCGTCATCACCATCACCGGGCCAGGCACTAACTTGCGAGTACCCTATTGGTATCTGGAGAGCGACGGCGTGCCGTTTGACATCCTGCCAGTGTACGACAGCAGTTTCTTCGGCACGGTGGGCGACACGTGTTGGTATCTGGCATTCAAAGTGGTGGACCAATTCGGTATTGCCGTTCCCAATCAATCCGTGACGTTCAACGTGGCGACAGGCGGAGGGTCCCAATCCACGTCGTCGTCCTGTCCCGCGGGGATTCCGCCCGGTCCGGCCACGGAAACCAACGGCTACGGTATTGCGTGGACCAACGTGGATCTTGGGCCATCCCCAGGCGATCAGACCTTCCAGGGCCAGGCGGGTGGCCTCACGACCACCTTCTATGCCACCGCACGTCCAGCGCCGTCGATTGGCGGCAATGGGGTGGTGGATGCCGCCAGTTATCAAGTGGGCAAGGGTCTCGCGCCGGGCTCTTATATTTCGATCTTCGGGACAAACCTGAGCGACGCCACCGAAGACCTCACCACCAACTTCCTGCCATTCTCCATGTGCGGAGTCAGCGTGAGCTTCCGATCGCCGGATGGCAGTCAGGGGTGGCCCGGCCGCCTGTGGTATGTCAGCCCCTCGCAAATCAACGTACAGATTCCATGGGAACTCGAAGGGCTGACCTCCGCACAACTAACCGTCAACGTTGCCGATGTGAGCGTGCCGTACACGATTCCGATCTCGCCCTACTTGCCGGCCATGTTCGCATACGGCGACAACCTGGCGATCGCGCAGGAGCAGAGCACTTACCAGCTTGTTACCGCGAGCAATCCGGCGCAACCGGGCCAATACATTGTCATCTACGCGAACGGGCTGGGGGCAGTGGATAACCCGCCGCTCTCGGGCGAGGCGACACCAGCGCAGCCACTCGCCTCGACCCTGGTCAAGCCCACGGTGACCATCGGCGGCGTTGCGGCGAACGTGCTGTTCAGCGGCCTGACGCCGGACAGCATCGGCCTATATCAGATCGATTTGGAAGTGCCCCAGAATGCTCCGGCGGGTATGCAGCCCGTGGTCATTACGCAAAACGGGGTTAGCTCGCAGCCCGCCAACCTGCCCATACAATAATGAAGTCCGCGCCAGGCGAGCTTCGCTCGCCGAAAGAGCGGGGCTAAAGCCCCGCGCGGGCTGAAGCCCGCCCTCCATTGCTCCGCGCCAGCAAGCTAAAGCTTGCGCCACTCAGTTACAATATACGGGTCGCCTTGAAGGAGCCTGTTGTGAGACGTCTTTGGATTTTCCTTCTCTCGATACCGCTGTTCGCGGGGATACTTCCCGACCGTTACATCGTGGAACTCACCGGCGAATCCGCGGCGCAATCGATCGCCCGGACGTTTCCGCCAAACCAGCGGCGGGAAGCGCTGTTGGGGGCTCCGGGAATCGAGGCCCGCTCCCGCGTGCGTCTGGAACAGGCCGCCGTGCGCACTCGTTTGGAACAGCGCGGCGCGCGCATTCTTGGTTTCGTGGACACCGTGGCGAATGCGCTGTTTGTGCAAATGCCGGCCGCCCGAGTGGCGCGTCTGCGGAGCGTGCCTGGCGTCCGGCGCGTGCTGCCCGAACGCACCTACCAACTGACGCTGGACCATGCCTTGCCGCTGCACAAGGTTCCGCAGGCGTGGAGCCTGGGGGGCGCTTATCCGCAGGGCCAAGGCACGAAGATCGGCATGATCGATACCGGCATCCAAATCACGCATCCGGGTTTCAACGATGCCGGCTTCCAGGCGCCGCCCGGCTTTCCGCTGGTCAACGCCGCCAGCGACACGGTATTCACCAATCAAAAGGTGATCGTGGCCCGCAGCTACGTCGGCAAGTGCCTCTCCGCCGATCCGGATACTTCCGCCCAGGACGACGTAGGCCACGGGACCGGGACGGCCATGACCGCCGCCGGCGTCCAGAACACGGGTCCGCTGGCGACGATCACCGGAGTCGCGCCTCTGGCCTATCTCGGCAACTACAAAGTCTTCGGGTCGCCGGGAGTGAACGACGAGACCAATAGCTGCGCCATCGACTCCGCGGTTGATGACGCGGTGAACGACGGCATGGACGTGATCAATCTCAGCTTGGGCGGTGTCCCGGCGCCGGAGGTTAGCATCGATCCAGAGGTCAAAGTGATGGAGAATGCAATCTCGATGGGCGTCATCGTGGTCATAGCCGCCGGTAATGCCGGTCCGGATCCCAACACGATTGGGTCGCCCGGCACGACGCCCAACGCCATCACCATGGGCGCCATGAATAACGACCGGAGCTTCGTGGCGCCGCCGTTCGCCGTGGGCGGGAGCTCGTTCCCTGAAGTTCCGGCGGCCGAAACGCTGCCTGCGAGCCCCATTACAGCGCCATTGGTGGATATCTCGCTGAAGCTGGATTCCACTGGCCTCGCCTGCGCAGCACTGCCGGCGAACAGTTTGAGCGGCGGCATCGCGCTGATTCTCCGGGGTACGTGTCTTTTTCAGGACAAGTTGAACAACGCGCAGCAGGCCGGGGCCGTTGCCGCGCTGGTGTACACGGATTCATCCAGCCCCGATGCCATCGTCATGGGTGTCGGTGACGCTACGCTTCCGGCGGAGATGGTGAGCTATCAGGACGGCCTCACCATTAAGCAACTAGCAGCCAAGCCGGTTCATGCCACTATGTCGTTCACACTGGCGCCTGTTGCGATCGACCCGAACACTATCGCGCCCTTCTCCTCTTTGGGCCCCAGCGTGGACCTGTCCATCAAGCCGGACATGTTGGCGGTCGGCGAGAACATCTACGTGGCGGCCGAAACGACCGACCCTTCCGGAGAGCTTTACAATGCGCAGGGCTACGTCGTCTCGAATGGCACCAGCTATTCGACACCGCTGGTGACCGGCGCCGCAGCCGTGCTGAAGGCGGCGCGTCCGGGCTTCACGCCGCTCGAATACAAGTCGCTGCTGGTGAACAGCGCGGCTCCGGCATTTCCGTCCCCCGACCAGGCCCAGTCCGTGCAAGACGCCGGCGCGGGGGTGCTGGATCTCAACGCGGCAATGCTGGCTACGCTGGCGGTCAGCCCCACCTCCATCGGTTTTGGCGTGGGACCGGGCACCGCCCAACTCTCCGCAACGCTGCGCCTGCACAACCTCGGCTATTCGGGCGATACGTTTCAGATCTCGGTGTCCCCTACCGGCAGCTCTGCCGCGCCCGTGTCTTCCACTAGCAGCGTGCAACTCGATTCGGACACGTACTTCGATGTTCCGTTCAGCTTTACGCCGTCCGGACTGAAGCCGGGGGAGTATGAGGGCTTCATCGTGATTCAAGGGGCCCGTTCGGGAACCGTCGCGCGCGTCCCGTACTGGTACGGCGTGGCGTCGTCCACGCCGGCGCACCTCACCATTCTCTTCGTTACGAGTGAGGCAACGGCGGGCCAGGTCGCGAAGAACGCCGTCCTGTTCCGCATCACGGATTCCTCCGGGATCATCGTCGCCGGCATCGTCCCCACTGTAACGGTATCCTCTGGCGGCGGCAGCGTATATCTGCTGGGCTTTCTGGATGCCGGCATCTATCCCGGCGTGTGGAGTGCGAGCCTTCAGATGGGGCCGGTAGCGGGTAATAACGTTTTCACGATCGCGACCGGCAGCCTGACCCAGACCATTACGATCGTCTCCCAATAAGGGAGCGGCACCGCGCCGGTTGCCTTGCCCGCCGATTGGCCTATAATTGTCCTGTGGGAGCGAACGAAGTTAAAAAGAAACTGCAAGACGAGATTACCTCGCTCGAGTACGAGTTGCGCAACGAATTGCCCAGGGAGATCCACAAGGCCCGGTTGCACGGCGACCTTAGCGAGAACGCCGAGTATCATGCGGCCAAGGACCGGCAGGGGTTCGTCAACGCGCGTTTGAACCAGTTGAAGAAGCGGCTGGGCGAGATGTCCATGGTGGACTTCTCGAAGATTCCGCACGGCAAAGTGGGGCTGGGTTCCACGGTCGTGGTGCTGGACACCAAGAAGGAAGAAGAGATCGCCTATTTACTGGTAACCACGGAGGAGGCTGACGCGGCGGCGGGCAAGATCTCGACCAGCTCCCCAATCGGGCGCGCATTGTTAGGCAAGGAAGCGGGAGATACGGTGCGCGTGCAACTGCCGGGCGGGTTTAAGGAGCTGGAGATTCTGAAGCTGACGACGATTCACGAGGCGGCGGACTGAACCATGACTTACACGCGCGCGATCGGTGTGGTCTTCGGGGCTGCCATCGACCGGATTGTGCGGTGGCTGGCGCTTTCCCGGATTCACCCCAATGTCCTCACGTTTCTGGGGCTGGTGATCAATATCGTGGCGGCCTACCTGTTTGCGGCGGGCAGCTTTCGCTGGGCCGGAGGGGTGGTGATCGGCGCCGGGCTCTTCGACATGGTGGATGGACGCGTGGCGCGCGAAACCAATCGCGTCACCCGCTTCGGCGGCTTCTTCGATTCGGTGCTCGACCGCTATTCGGACCTGGCGCTGCTGATGGGCCTGCTGGTCTACTATGCTTCCATCAATCGCTTCTTCTATGTCGTGCTGACGGCCATCGTGATGACGGGATCGGTGATGGTGAGTTACACCCGCGCGCGCGCGGAGAACACCATTCCAAAGTGCAAAGTCGGATTCCTGGAGCGGCCGGAGCGCGTGGTGTTGCTCATCATCGGGGCGCTGTTCGATAGAATGGCGCCGGTCTTGTGGGTTATCGCGGTGCTATCGAACCTGACGGTGATCCACCGCATGATCTACACCTGGCAGGAGACCAAGCGGCTGGAAGAGGCGCAATTGCGGGCCGTGCCCAGCTCTTCGAAGGTGCGATGACGACAGGCCAGGAGGCCTATCCCACCTTAGCTCAACCTTAGCTCTCCAGAATCACGTGCGCCATCCCCAGCTCCGCCGTATGCGTGAGCGACAGGGCGATAGACTTCACGCCTAAGGCTTCGGCGAAACGGGCAGCCTGCCCATGGAACCGGAGCGTGGGCTTACCCGACGGCAGGTTGGCTACTTCGAAGTCCTGCCAGCGCACGCCGCGCCGCCAGCCGGTGCCGATGGCCTTCATGCCCGCTTCTTTGGCCGCGAATCGCGCGGCAAAGCGTTCGTAACGATTGGCCTTCCGCTCGACGTAGGCGATCTCGGCGGGCGTGTAAATCCGCTCGATGAAGCGCCGGCCATGGCGCTCGATGGCCGCCCGAATCCGCGGGACTTCGGCCAGATCCACTCCCGTGCCCACAATCATCTCTACCATTGTGACAGATACTCCGGCAGGCCAGAATACCTGTCACGCGTGAGGCTTCCGCTCCCTCACGGTCGCGGCTCGGAAATGGTCGCGGTTCGGAAAGGCTTGCGGCTCGGAAAGGCTTGCGGCTCGGAAATGGTCGCGGCTCGGAAAGGGTCAGTGCAGGGTGACGGACTGCTAGGCCTTACCCGCGGCCACTCTCTTGCGATGTTCGGCCCAGCGTTTCCTTTGCGCGGCGGAGATGCGTTTGCGCGCGGCGGCGCTAAGCACGCGTTTCTTAGGCGCAGCTACGCTCTTAGGCGCCTTCCCTCCGCCTGATATACCGCCTAATTGCGATTGGATGTCGCGTATCTTGCCCGCGATGCGCTCTTTTTCGAATTCATACCCTACAAGGGCCATTTGCAGGGTTGTGTGGTCCGGTTTTGGTAATGGTTTGCCTCTTGGCATTGGTTTCTCCCTCGCACACTATATCATAGGTTGCCAAGGATACAGATTATCCTAAAGCCATAATATTCTTGTTCAAGCCCCATATAAAATGCCGTAGGGTAAACTGAATTCGGTAGGTTCAGTCATGCGAGTCGTGATTCAACGGGTAAAGCAGGCGCGCGTCGAGGTGGACGGACAAGTGAGCGGGGCTATCGGACCGGGCTTGCTGGTGCTGCTGGGAATCGCAAAGACAGATTTCGGGACGGACGCGGAGTACCTTGTCGAAAAAGTACTCGGGCTCAGGATCTTTCCCGACAGCGACGGCAAGATGAACCGGAACGTCGCGGAGGCCGGCGGTAGTCTGCTGGTGGTGTCGCAGTTCACGCTCTATGGCGATTGCCGGAAAGGCCGCCGGCCAAGCTTCGACTTAGCCGCGCGCGCCGAGCAAGCCGCCCGGCTATACGAATACTTTGTGGACGCGGCCCGCAAGAGCGCCGTCCCCGTGGAGACCGGCGTCTTTCAGGCGTCGATGCAGGTGCATCTGGTGAACGACGGCCCGGTGACTATTATCTGCGACTCGCCGTGACAGGCCAGGAGGCCTGTCTTACCGGGCCAGATACTTCTCGTAGAGGCGGTGGTGCTTGTTATCCAGATCCACCGGCGCTCCCTTGATAAACATCTGCTTGATCTGCGTGCGCGTCTCCAGCGGGTCTCCGTCGGTGACAATCAAGTCGGCCCACTTGCCTTTTTCGATGGAGCCAAGCTCGTCGCCCACACCCCAGATTTGGGCCGCGTAGAGCGTGACGGCCTTGAGAGCTTCCTCGTAAGGCAGGCCGAATCCCACCGCCGCCGCCGCTTCATAAGGCAGGTTGCGGGGATTATCTTCCGATCCCGGTCCGAAGGTCGCGAAAGCGAACTTGACGCCCGCCTTCGATAACTCGCCCGGGATGCTGAATGGCTTGTCATACGGGTCGTCTTCTTCCTCCGGCAACCGCAGGGTGGGCGGCAGCACGACGGGGATATTATGCGCCTTCAACTCGCCGGTTACTTTCCAGGCTTCCACCCCACGTTCCAGGATCATGTGCACCTTCTGCTTATCCGCGAAGGCGATGGCTTCCTTGATGGTCTTGTCTTTCTCCGCGCGGATCAACATGGGGACCTTGCCGTCTAAAACCGGAATCATGGCTTCCAGCTTCAGGTCGGTCTCGAAGTCCGGACCGGCGGCCGCTTTAGCTTGCCGGTAGCGCCGCGCCGATTCCATGAAGTCGTTCAACTCACGTAACTGCTGCTCGTATCTTTTCTTCGCTTCCGCATAAGCTGAAGGACGGCCCGGCGTCTCGGGCGCCTCGGAAGCGCCAAAACGACTGGGCATCCGAATGTGCGGAAACTCCAGGCGCATGGCGGCAGGCGCGCGTATGGCCATGTCTTCGATGGTCCAGCCGCTGAGATGCATCAGGACGCTCTGGCCCGCGATGATTCCGCCGCCGGGGCTGGTAATTACACTGGTGATGCCGTTGGCGCGGGTAACCGGAATATGCTCACTGGCCGGATTCACCGCGGTGGCGGCGCGCAACTGCGGCTTGAACAGGCCGATGTCGGAGATGTCGTTCATCTCGCGCACGGCGCCGATCTCGGACAGGCCGATCTCGGTAGCCGAGTCGATCATGCCAGGGTAGATGTGCAGACCCTTGAGCTCGATCACGCGCGCGCCCTTGGGCACGGCTATGCGCACGCCAACCTCTGCGATCTTGCCGTCGCGCACCAGCACCGAGCCATCGGAGATCTCCGGACCGGATACCGGATGCACGGTAGCACCGCGCAGCAGGATCGTATCGGGGCCGGCGGCGCGCAGAGAAACGAGAGTGAGAAAGATAGCCAGACAGGTTTTCATTGGACACCTCCAGGTTCTTCGCTCTTCTTGTCTTCCGTTTGTTCCGGTTTCTTGCGCTCCTTCTTCTCCTGCGCCCTCAGCTTGTCGACCAAGGCTTTCTTGCGCACCTCTTTACCGGGACGCTCTTCCAGATCCTTTTCACGGTCGAAATAAAGCTCGCCGTCGATGAATACCTTCGTAACTTTGGCGTAATTGGAAAGCGGATGCTTGTCGAAAATCGCCAGGTCCGCGTCCTTGCCCGGCTCGATGGATCCGACGCGGCCTTCGATGCCGAGCTGTTTGGCAGGATTGATGGTGACCAGCGACAGAGCCTCAGTTTCGTCGAGGCCGCCGTACTTCATGGCTTTAGCCGCCTCCGTGTTGAGGTGCCGCATCAGCTCGGCGGAATCGGAATTCAGCGAAACCAGCACTCCCTTGCGCACCATGATCGCGGCGTTGTAGGGGATAGCATCGAACGCCTCGGCCTTGTAAGCCCACCAATCGCTGAAGGTGGAGGCGCCCGCGCCGTGCGCGGCGATTTCCTTGGCCACTTTATAACCTTCCAGCACATGCTGCAGCGTGCGGATTTTGAATCCGAAGTCGTCGGCCACGCGCAGCAGCATCAGGATTTCATCGGCGCGATAACAATGCGCATGCACGTAACGCTTGCCTTCCAGCACTTCCACCAAGGGCTCCAGCTTCAGGTCGCGGCGCGGCGGCACGGCCTGCTCGTGACGATCCAGTTTGGCCTGGTAATCGCGCCATTCCTTCTGGTAGGCGCGCGCCTCGGTAAAGGCCTCGCGGATGACATCCTCCACGCCCATGCGGCTGGCGGGATAACGCAAGCCGGGAGTAGCGCCGAAGCCGCCGCCGGGCGATCCCGCGCGCTTGGGGTTTTCACCCAAGGCAAACTTGATGCCGGGCATGGCGCCTTCGAAGATCAGCCCCTGGGCGTCCTTGCCCCAGCGCATCTTCATCACCTGGCATTTACCGCCGATGGGGTTGGCGCTGCCATGCAGTATGTTGGCCGTAGTCACGCCGCCGGCCAGCGCACGGTAGATATCGATGTCATCCGGGTTGATGACGTCCTCGATGCCCACCATGGAGGACACCGCGATCGCGCCTTCGTTGATGCTGTCGGCCGCGATGTGCGAGTGGCAGTCGATGATGCCGGGCATCACGAATTGGCCGGCCGCGTCGATGACGCGCGCGCCATCCGGGACCAGCACTTTTTCGCCGGCTTCCACGATCTTGCCGTCGCGAATCAGAATTGATCCCTGGAACGTTCCCTTGGTCACGGTGAGGACCGTGGCGTTGCGGATGACGGTGGTCTGGCTGGCAGCCATCAACGGCAGGGCAAGCAAGAAAAGCGCGAAGCGGTTCATTCGACACCTCCCGGCGCGGCGCGCCCTTCTCGGTCGCCCGGTGGCGGGGTCTCCGGAACGGGCTCGTACTTCACGCCATCGATGAACACATATTGGATCTTGGCCTTCTCGTCGAACAAGCTGCCTTTCACCACCAGCAAATTGGCGATCTTACCTGGCGCGATGGACCCTACCCGGTCGGCGACGCCGTAGATTTCAGCGGCGCTGAGGGTCAGCGCGCGCACGGCGGCGGCTTCGGTCAGGCCCGCGTCAATCGCGCGTTTCAGCGCTTTCCGCACATCTTTGGCGGCCGTACCACCCGAGTAGAATGCGAAGCGCGCACCGGCTTTTTCGAGAGCGGCGGGGGAGGAGGGCGCGCGATCGCGCAATTCCAGCGTGCGGAAGCTTTCCTCCTGATCCGGGTCGGCGTCTTTGGGCTTCTCGGGCCACTTCAGGCTGACGAGCAGCGGAACACCGGATTTCGCCACGCGGTCCGCAATCTTGTACGCCTCATGGCCGCCGTACAGCACGGCCGGGCGCTTCAGCTCCGCCGCGAAGCGGATCATGCGGTCGAGTTGCTTGGCGTTGTCGGCGGGCAGCAGCAGGCGCGGCGATTCGAGCAAGCCTTCCACGGCGCGATCGTAATTCGGCCGCTTCTGGCCCACGGGATGGCTGGCGTAGGCCTGCATCTCGAGCTTGTAGTGATCGGCATCGAAGGACACCTGGCGGATGTAGGCAATCACGCCCATCAGCGAGCCAGGGTAAGTGCCGAAGCCGTGCGCGGTCAGGGTGACGTACTGTCCGGTGGGCGATGCGACCACCATGCGGCCTTGCTTCTCGCCGGAGAGGTTGAGAAACGCGCCTTCGCCCGCAAAGATGCCAGTGGAGGGGAACGTAACCACGGAAGTGAAACCGGCGCTGCGGGTCTCCTCAATGTGCCGGTCGGCCGGATTCAGGAGATCGGCCGCGCGCACCCAGGTGGTGGTGAAGGGGCGGAACTCCGGACCTTGCTCGAGCGGCATGGCAGGCTCCTGAGCGCCGAAACGAGGCGTGGCAGGCGCTGCGTTCGCTTCAGCGCGGGGCGTAGTTTGCGCGGAAGTCTCAGGCAAGCCTACCGTGCTCAGAGCATCGATCAGGCCCGGATAGACGGTAACGCCCTGGGCATCGACGACCCAGGCGTCTTTCGGTAGGTCGAGGTTTTCGCCGACGGCCTCGATGAGGCCATTGCGCAGCAGTACAGTGCCCTTTTCCAGCACCGGACCGCTGACGGTAACGACGCGGGCGCCGCGAAGCGCGATGGGGCCGGGCGCTTGGGCGTAGGTTAGAGATGCCGCGGCAAGCAGCATCGTGATGAGGTGTTTCATGACTCTTCGGTTAAAGAGGCATGATAGTACACTTGGGCGGCCTTTGGCCGCCGGGGTCGGGGGCTAGGGGCTGGGGGCTGGTGGTTTTGATTCCTTATTGCCTCGCGGGATATCGCACCACTTCGGCCTTTGGCCACCGGAGCGCGGACTGAAGTCCGCGCCAAAGCTTGCGCCACAAAAATGGCCAATCTCCAGGGGCGAGCGAAGCTCGCCAAAAGCCGTCTTTCCTTGTTCGGCTTCCCGCACCAATCGTAGCGCCTGGCGGAACCCGTAGCCTGCCCACTCAATTTCCGATATGCCCGTGATCCAGGACCTGCCGGCGTGTTGATCGAGTAAACTAGGATGAACCCGTCATATGCCCCTCTCTGTAGGCCACAAACTCGGCCCCTACGAAATCCTCGCGCCCCTCGGCGCTGGCGGCATGGGGGAAGTCTATCGCGCGCGTGACACTCGGCTCGACCGCGACGTCGCGTTGAAAATCCTCAATGAATCCGCTATGGGAAATGCCGACCGCCGCGCGCGGTTCGAACGCGAAGCCCGCGCCGTTGCCGCGCTCAACCACCCCAACATAGTCTCCATCTACGACGTAGGTTCCGCAGACGGCGGCTTCTTCATCGTCAGCGAGCTCGTCGCAGGCGAATCGCTGCACGCACGCATTTCGCGCGGCCACATCGCGGTGCGCGAACTTCTCAAGATCGCGGTGCAGATTGCCGATGGCTTGGCCGCCGCGCACTCGGCCGGCTTCGTGCACCGCGATCTCAAGCCGGAAAACATCATGCTCACCTCCGATGGGCGCATCAAGATCCTCGACTTCGGGCTGGCCCGCCAGATGCTCGCCGCACTGCCGGAGCACACCGTCACACTGAATCAGACGGCTCCCGGAACCATCCTCGGCACGGCCAATTACATGAGCCCCGAGCAGGCCCGCGGACTCGAAGCCGGACCGCAGTCCGACCAGTTTTCTTTTGGCGTGATCCTCTACGAGCTGGCTACCGGTAACCGGGCCTTCCAACGCGATACTGCGCCGCAGACTCTCACCGCCATCCTGGTGGAAGAGCCCGCGCCCATCGAAACCAAGCTCCCGGCGCCGCTGCGCTGGACGATCGAGCGCTGCCTGGCGAAGGACCCTAAGGCGCGCTACGAATCGACGCGCGACCTCTATCGGGACTTGCGGAATCAGCAGGAGCATTTCTCCGACCTGTTCAGCACGAGCTCGGTGGAAGCGGCGGCCGCACCGCAAAACCGTGCACGCGGAAACTGGATTTACTGGGCCATCGCGCTGGCGTGTCTGATCGCCGGTATCGCCGCCGGCGCACTGCTGCTCGCGCCCCAATCTCACGGCATCGAGAACTACCGGTTCACGCCCATCGAAATCTCGCGGGAAATCTCGGGCCTGGAAGGGCTGTCTTCTTCCCCCGCATGGGCTCCCGACGGCAAGGCCATAGCGTATTCAGCGCTGGCCGAGGGAAAACCGCAGGCCTTCGTCCGATACCTGAATTCCTCCACGCCGGCCCAGATCACGCATGAACCAGCAGGAGCGTCCGCCGCCGGATGGTCGCCAGACAGCAAGCGGATATTCATTGCCGGGAAGAACCCCCAGAGCGATCGACCGCCCTTCGCGCTGTTTTCCGTCTCCGTCACCGGCGGCGAACCGGAGTTCGTCATGCCGCTCGATGCGTGGCATGCGTATGTGGCTGGCATCTCCCCTGACGGAAAGGTTCTCACCGTCTTGAGAAGGGAGAGCGACGGCACCCTGTCCGTCGCGACTTCCTCGCCTGTTGGCGCACCCCTGAAGCGTTACGCTCCCGCGCCTTTCGAAACCAAACAGTTTATCGGCGGGCCGAGCCTCAAATTATCGCCCGACGGGTCCCGTATCCTGTACCTCGTGAATGGCAACAGCCAGCGGCAGGCTTGGAGCATTCCCTTTCCGGCAGGAAGCGGGACCCCGAAAATGATCCTGAAAGACTTCCCGTACTATGGCGGTACGGCCTCGTTCTCCTGGTTTCCCGACAGCCGTCACATCGCCATTTCGTTTGTACCGCACCAGGGAGATGTGTACCATCTCTGCATCGTCGACACCCTCACCGGCAGCCGCAGGCTGCTGACCACGGGTTTGTCCAGCGAGTCCCAGCCGGCAGTCTCTCCTAGTGGCAAACAGGTCTTGTTCCTGCAAGGGACCCATGATTACAAGCTGGTGTCCGCCTCATTGGAGGACGCTTCCACCCGCACCTTAGTCTCGTCGCAACGGCGTTTGGGGATGCCTGCGTGGGCACGAAAGTCGGAAAAATTCGCCTACTTGACGAATCGGAACGGCGAGTCTGAGCTATGGCTGCACGAAGCCGATGGTTCCGAACGCCCGATCGTCACTCCCGCAATGTTCCCGGCCGGGATTGCAGCCGGTACTACGAATTATTGGTTCAACCCCACGCTTTCCCCCACAGCCGATCGCGTCGCATTCGAACGGGTTGCAACAGACGGAGAGTGGGTCATCTGGATCTCCTCCCTGGCGGGCGGACCTCCCGTTCGCCTGACGAACACGACGATCACGGGGGACGAGTACCCGGCTTCGTGGTCGCCCGACGGTGGACGCATTGTCTATCTCCAATCGACAGGCGGAACGTTCTCTCTGATGATCTGCAAGACCAGCGGCCAAGCGACACCGGTCGAGCTCCGTTCACACATTGGTCTCCTGCTGCCGGACTGGTCGCCAACCGGCGAGTGGATTTCCTTTGAGGACGATTCCGGCTGGAACCTCATCTCCCCGGACGGCAAGTCCACCCGCGCTCTCGGGAAAATCGACACGCCACACCTGACCTTTTCGAAGGACGGCCGTACCCTCTACGGCATCCGCGCTGACGGAGAGCATGAATACCTGTTCTCGCTCGACATCGCGAGCAGCCGGATGAAAACCATCGGCGATGTGGGAACGGAGTTTGTGCCTCGCAGCTTTCTTAATCCTGGGGTCCGCTTCAGCCTCTCGCCCGATGGAAAGAGCATTCTCTATCCGACCTATTCAAGCAAGACGAGTTTATGGATGCTCGAAGGGTTTGACGCGCCACGCTGAGCCGCTGGGACGACATCTCCCAAGCGCGGCCGTTCCAGCGAATTAACACGTTTCGATCCACGTAACTATCTGAAAGCAATCATTCGACGAGTCCGCGTCACCCGAAGTGCTAGTAATCGCGTGCTATCCTTATGTCAAGGTGTCGAGGGGGCGTCTGTGCTCAAACCCGCCGTTCTTTGAAATCCGAATATTAGGTTACTTCTTACGTTACCGCTGCCCGGCACGGGCAAGAGAATTACCATACGAACCCAATTCAACAAGCTAACTCCTTTATTTACAACGGCTAGCCCTCCGGGGCTGAAAGCTGAAAGCTGATCGCTGAAAGCCCCCGCTGAAAGCTGACCGCCATCCTTGCGATAATCAAATTTCATGGATGCACCCGTCGCGATCGTCGGAGGCGGCATCTCCGGCCTGTCCACCGCGTATTACCTGGCCAAAGCCGGCATTCCCTCCACCCTCATCGAAGCGCGCCCGCGCCTCGGCGGCGTAATTCAAAGCGAGCATGTCGAAGGGTGCGTGATCGAGGGTGGCCCCGACAGCTTCCTCTCCATGAAACCGGCCGCCATGGACCTGATCCGCGAGTTGGGGCTGGCCGGCGAAGTCATCGGCTCGAACGATCACCTGCGCGTCACTTACGTTTGGAAGGGCGGCCGGCTGGTGCCGCTCCCGGACGGTCTGCAGCTTATGGTGCCCACCAAGCTGGTCCCGCTGCTCACCACCCGGCTGTTGAGCTGGCGCACCAAGCTCCGCATGGGGATGGAACTCTTCCACCCGCCGGGACGCCATCCGGAAGATCAGTCCGTGGCGGACTTCGTCGCCTCGCATTACGGCGCCGAAGCCGTGGACTACCTGGCCGAGCCGCTGCTTTCGGGCATCTACGGCGGCAGCCCCAGCGCGCTCAGCATCTCCAGCGTGCTGCCCCGCTTTGTCGAGTTGGAAGCCAAATATGGAAGCCTCACCAAAGGCGTGCTGGCCGAGCTGAAAGCCAACAAGGCTCAAGCCAAACGCCTGCCGCTCTTCCGCACGCTCAAGAGCGGATTGGGCCAACTGGTCTCGGCTCTGACCGCGCGCCTGGAAGGACACGCCACCGTCCTCTACCGGCGCGCCGAAGCCGTCGAACCGACAGGCGGCGGCTTCCGAATTCGCCTCGAAGACGGCTGGCTCGAATGCGCGCAACTGGTGCTGGCCTCGGAAGCGCACAGCGCCGCCGCGCTGGCCGGCCGCCTTGATGGCCGTCTGGCGGACCTGCTCGGCAGCGTCCCCTACAGCTCATCGATGACCGTTGCGCTCGGCTTCCCCGCGAACGCGTTCCCCAGGCCGCTCGCTGGCTTCGGCTTTCTGGTTCCCAAGCGCGAACGCCGCCGCCTGGTGGCCTGCACCTGGGTGGGTACCAAGTTCTCGCACCGCGTGCCCAGCGGCACCACGCTGCTGCGCTGCTTTCTGGGTGGCATGGATGACGGCGCGATTCTCTCGGCAGGCGACGATGCCGTTATCGCCGCGGTCGTAGACGAGTTGCACGACATTGTCGGATTCCGTGCGGCGCCGGCCTTCTCGCGCATCTTCCGCTGGCCCCGCTCCATGGCGCAGTACACCGTCGGACACCCGGCGCGGCTGGCCGAGATCGAAGCCCGCGCCGCCGCCATTCCAGGCTTCCAACTGGCCGGTAATGCCTATACCGGAATCGGCATACCGGATTGCATCCGCATGGGAAAGCAGGCGGCCGAGGCGATCTCGAAAGCCTTATGCCCGGCTTGACCTGCATCCTGCATCTGCTCCTCCTGTTGTCGGCCGCCGGCCCGCCTGCGAACCCGCTGCCGGGCATGCCGCCCGTCCTGGACCGGCGCGATATCTACTCGGCCGACGCGGCCGGCGATCTTAGTCCCGTCGTTCGTAAGTTCCCATCTCTGGTCTATGTGCCCAACAGCGGCAGTAACAGCGTGGATGTTATCGATCCTAAGACTTACCGTATCATCCGGCACTTTCGGGTAGGCCGGCAGCCCCAGCATGTGACTCCATCTTACGATCTGAAGACACTCTGGGTGTTATGCGACTTAGGCGATAGTCTCACGCGCATCGATCCCGCCACCGGTAAGAAGGGCAAGACTATCAAGGTTAAGGATCCCTATAACATGTATTACACGCCCGACGGCAAGTATGCCATCGTGGTGGCTGAGCGCATCCATCAACTGGACTTCCGGGACGCCCAGACCATGCGATTGGTGAAGTCCGTTCCGGTGCCTTGCCGCGGCGTGGATCACATGGACTTCTCCGCCGATGGACGCTACCTGATCGCCAGTTGCGAATTCGGCGGAGCGGTCGTGAAGGTGGATGTGGAAACCCAGAGTGTGGTTGGATCTCTCGACCTGCCCGGCGGCGGCATGCCCCAGGACGTGAAACTGTCGCCGGATGGCGAAGTGTTCTATGTCGCCGATATGCAGGCTAACGGCGTCCATCTCATCGACGGCGAGCGTTTGCGCATTCTCGGATTCCTGCCTACCGGCAGGGGCGCGCACGGCCTCTACGCCAGCCGCGATTCCAGGCTGTTGTATGTTTCCAACCGCGCCGAGGGCAGCATATCGGTGATCGATTTCGCGTCACGCAAGGTGGCTTACAGATGGGAAATCCCGCACGGCACACCCGATATGGGAGGCGTCTCCGCGGATGGCAAGGTGCTCTGGCTTTCAGGCCGTTACAGCAAGGAAGTGTACGCCATCGACACCGGCGATGGCCATCTGCTGGCCCGCATCCGCGTAGGCAAGGGCCCGCATGGTCTGTGCGTGTATCCCCAGCCCGGCCGGTACTCGCTGGGGCACACAGGCGTGTTCCGGTAGGACAGGCCTCCTGGCCTGTCCCTTGAGTTTCTGCATTTCAGGATGGAATATTTGACCGCCACGTGGCGCGCGCTTTAGCGGGGGTGCCCTCCGGGCCCGGCGAACTTCAGTTCGCCGTTCGCGGAGCGCGGTTGGCCTTTCCCTCTCCGGAGGTGAAATACTGGTTACATCATGAAAAGCGTTTTCGTAGCGTGTCTACTTGCCGGGTTGGCTGCCGCCAGCGCCTGGTCCGCCGACGACCAGGCCGCTAGCTTGAGGATCGATTGGAACAAGGTAACGCGCGAGTCGCAGACCGTGCCGACGCTCCAGGTGGTTGTCAATCCGCCGCTGCGCCGCGGATCGCAGATCCATGACCGCGTCTATGAGGAGTTGAAGCGCCTGGGCGCAGACTACGTGCGCTACGTGCCCTGGCTACCTTATCCCAAACTGGCGGTAGCCGAACTGAAACCTCCCGACGGCGCCCAAACCTACTGGGATTTCTCCCTGATCGACCCCATGACCGAGGACTTTCTGAATGCCACCGCAGGGCATTCCGTCATTCTGAACTTCAGTACAATTCCCGCCTGGATGTTCAAGACGCCGCAGCCGGTCGAGTATCTGGACGATCCCGACCAGGTGTTCTGGAAATACACCCAGGGGACCGAACTGCGCGACCCCACCATGCGCGAACTGGGCGACTATTACGCGCGCCTGGTTAGTTGGTACACGCGCGGCGAGTTCAAGGACGAACTGGGCAAGAAGCACAAGTCCGGCCATCGCTTCAAGATCGACTACTGGGAAGTCTTCAATGAAGTCGATTACGAGCACAACATGACGCCGGAACAATACACCGAACGATACGACGCTGTCGTCGCGGCCATCCGTAAGGTAGCTCCGCGGATGAAGTTCGTAGGTCTGGCGCTGGCCGAACCGGGAAGCAACCCCCGCATGTTCGAGTACTTCCTGGATCCGAAGAACCACCAGCCGGGTATTCCGCTGGATATGATCTCGTACCACTTCTACGCGGTTCCCACTGCCGACGAGACACCGGAGGTTCAACAGTACACCTTCTTCACCCAGGCTGACCGTTTCCTGGACGTAGTGCGCTACATCGAAGCGATCCGGCAGCGCCTGTCGCCCGCCACGCGCACCACCGTAGACGAGATCGGGGCCATTCTGCACGGCGATCCGGGCGAGCCGGGCCGTCCGTCGGTTCCTATTCCGAATTCCTACTGGAATCTGGCGGGCGCGACTTATGCGTATGTCTTCGGCAACCTTGCCTCGATGGGCATTGACGTCGCCGGCGAATCGCAGTTAGTCGGCTATCCGACGCAATTCCCGAGCGTCACCATGGTGGATTGGTCGACCGGCGCGCCCAACGCGCGCTTCCGCGTGCTGGAGTTGCTCCACAAGCACTTCGGCCCGGGCGACAAGCTGCTCGCAACCGCCGTCGCCGGTCCCTACATTTACGCACAGGCGTTCCGCACGAGTTCCGGAAAGCGCGAGGTGCTGCTCATTAGCAAGCGCGACCGCGCCATGACTGTGGCTCTCCCGGAAGCGGGCACGTGGGAATACGTCGATCAAGTTACGGCCGGCGGACCGCCGGCATCCGCAACCGTACGAGGTTCCGTGACGCTGAACGGATTTGCGGTAGGCGTTGTCACACTGCCATAACGTGGCGCAAGCTTTAGCTTGCCGCGGCGAACTTCAGTTCGCCGTCTGCCAGGTGAATTACTGTTTCTTGCCATAAATCGTCGTCGATGGGTTATAGTTTCGCCAATCGAACCAGTAATCCTTGATAACTTCGACCGGTTCGAGACACACCCCTTTGGCCTTCCCTGAGACCGCGCAGCCTTGAAAGTTCCACTCACTGCCCGTCGCTGCATCCATGAGCAGCGCGCCGAATCCGCCCGCTTGGTTCCCGGCCGCACGGTAGAATTCGGGCGCCCCCTGGATACCCGGAATGCGATCGTGAAACGCCCGTACCGATTGGCCGTCCCCTCCCACCACCAGCAGCACCGGTTCGGCGCCCACATGGTCTTCGACCAGCTTTTCCCGAACCACTTGGTCGTACAGAAACGCCCGGCTGGCGCCGAAGGCCTGAATCCCCAGCATCAAGTCGCGCGCCTTCAATCCGTGCTCGCGGAAATCGATCACCGTCGGCGCACGCTGCATGCGAACATCCCAATCCTTGCGCGCATATCCGAAACGGTACTCTGCGGCATCCTGCAGCACCGTCCCCTGCGGTTCTTCGGATTGCCAGGTGCCGAAGTTCAGCTCGTCTGAGTGAATCAACGTCAACTGCCGCCCGCTCAGCGGGCCCGACACGGCCTTGCCGCTGATCTGCTGCCAGTAAGTGCCGGTCTGCTCGTCGCGCATCAGAAAGTTCTGGTTGTTGATGCCAGCCAGGTGAAACGTCAGCCGCAGTCCCGCTACATCTCTCGACCACACCAGACCGGTGTGACAAAGCGTTCAATAGGTTGCTACGATCGCAACCTTATCCAGCACGTCATTGATTACGTGATGATAGGATATGTTTCGGATCGGGTAAGCGCGGGCGGCGCCGCCGATCTTGATCGCGATCACCTTCTCATCTTTATCGAGCTTCGTCCGCGACGCGGCCGCGAACGACGGACGATCGTCGGGATGGAACATCATCTCGTAAATGTTCACGCGCGCCAGCACTGCGAGGACGCACACAAAAGCGGAGCCGGCCGCGGCGAATCCCCGCCGCCATCTGTCAGGTTGCGCGCGCCAGTAAAGGGCCAGCGCGGCCAGGGTGGCGGCGCCGGAGATCAGGGTGACAGCGGGGCGAAGCCGCATCACGACCAACGCGATCGCCAATTCCCGCGCGCCCTGCGCCCGAAACGGCCGGATCACGTAGATGGGATACACCGCCAAGAGCAACGACACAAACAGGCAAGCGAGCAGGACCGCGACGGCTGTGCGCTTGCTCATGACAGCACCAGCCGCAGATAAATCGCGCCAGGGGTTGCCTCTGGCGTATAGGGTCCGGTCTGCTCGAACCCCAATCGGCCGTACATCGCCAGGGCGCGACGCATCACAGGCATGGTATCGCACAGCATTTCACGATAGCCGGCCGTGCGCGCTTCGCCGATCACCCACTGGAGCAGCGCCAGGCCGCCCCCCCGACCGCGGAACTGCGGCCGCACGTAGAGCCGCTTGGCTTCCGCGCGCGACTGGTCCAGAGGGCGCAAAGCGACGCAACCCACGGGGGCGCCGCCATCGAGCGCCAGCGCCAGACGGCCCGCCGGGGGTGCGTAATAACCGGGCAGTCCGTCCACCTCCGCCGCGAAATTCTGAAAGCAGGGCGTGAAGCCGAACGACTGCCAGTACTCTTCGAAGAGCTGCCGCACCATCGCCAGGTGTTCCGGGCTGGAGGCTGAAACGATCTCCATTAAGACTAATGGTAACCACAGATGGACACAGATGCACACGGATAAACCGGAACCCTTCTTGCGCCGCCTGTTCCTGGCTGGACCGGCGTTACTTCCTTGCGAAGTGAATCGGCTTGATCGGGACGGGACTGTTCAAGATTCTCAACTCAGCCTGTCCGTCGCCAACGACCTTCATCTCGAACTTGAGGACATCGTCGCCGTCTTTCTCCTCGAAGGTCAAAGTATCGCCCTGAAGCTTTGGGTTGAGCATGGGCGAAGGCTCATCGGGGCGATCGGTGGAGTCCGGCTCCTTCAGGTCCCCGTTCTCGTCCACGTCAATGCTACACGCGGCCGTTTCTCCCGAGATCGGGTCGCCGGCCTTCACCCTGATAGTACAAATCACCTTGTCCCTGAACTTCGCCTCCCACGTACCGGCGAACTTCTTTTGCGCATCGGTGTCTTGCGCGATGAGAGACAGACAGGCAAGCAGAGGTAGTAAAGCGATGGTGAATCTTGGCATGGCTCAACCGTAGCAAACCGGTGGCCATTCGCAGAAATCAAACCGGCGGGAATGGTCGCGATTGGAAACCGTGCCCGCTAGTCACATCTGTGAGCCAACCGCCACCCGGACCCGCATGAGCGCCTGTCTTATCCGTGTGCATCTGTGTCCATCCGTGGTTTCGTGCTGTTGTCAATGCGTCATCGAATAAACCACGTAGTTCACCCCGATGCGAATGCCCAGCGCGGAATACTTCTCGGGATACCGCGGATCGTCCGCCCACTCCCACGAGTCCCCGATGTCCGAGTTGAAGGCGATGGCTACCATCACGCGGTTGTGATCGTCGTAGATTCCCTGCCAGTGCGGAATCTGCCCGTCGTTCCGATACGTGGTGCCGCGCGCCAGCGCCCACTCACCCGGTATCTGGTAGCGGTCGTCCAGATTGTAAATCGTATGGAAGATCGCATCGCGGTTATCGATTTCCACGATCGGCCGATCGGGAAACACGCGCTGCATGCTCTCGTTGAATCGGTTCCATTCCTCAGAGCCCCAGAAATCGTCGAGCATCAGGAAACCGCCGCGCAGCAGAAACTCGCGCAGTTTCGCAGCCTGGGCATCGGTCAGCTTCCAATCGCCCATCTCGCCGGCGCATAACCACGGCCAATTGTACACGTCGTCTTCATCGTCCAGATTCACCGGCTGTTCCACCGAGCGCGCCTGGATGCGGGTCAGGCGCCGGATGGCCTGTGCAAAATGGCGGTCCGCCCGCGGATAGTCCTGCGTCCAGCTTGTGCCTCCTTGCCGCCAGTCGACGATACCGCCAAAGCGGCGCGCCCAGCGCCCGAAATGCGCATTGGGATGCTGCGGATACATCAGCCGGCCGAAGATCCATTCGGCCTTTTGCTGCCAGTCTTCGGGCAAGGCCACGTCGTCGTATGGCTCCAGGCTGGGGTAGACGCGGAAGGGCCGCTCAAAGGCGCACAAAGCGGTGAGCAGGATAACGCCGGCCCAGCATGATTTGGGTAAAGTCACGGTCGCGCCTCAATTCAATCCGTGCGCCACAGCGCGCGAGGCTCCCAGCCACTTCTTAGAACTATAGCGCGTGCCGCGTGGCGCGCGCTTTAGCGGGGGTGCCCTCTGGGCCCGGCGAAACTTCAGTTCGCCGTCTCCCGGCAAGCCGGCAGCGGCACGCTAAAGCGTATGCCACATTATCCCGCCGGGGCCGGTGGCGCGGCCTCGGCGGCTTGTTCGGCCACGCATACGACGTGCCGCATGATGCGCTCCAGGTGGCGGCAAATCAGCAGGAGATTCACATAAGCTGTCACGTCGCCTGGGGCCGAGGTCAACAGAGACACCTTTTCAGCCAGGGCGTGACATTCGGCGCGGATCGCCGCTTCGCGAGGCCGCGCCGAAAGCGCCAGGCTGCGATCCTCGTTGCGCCAACTGTCAATTGCGGTCGACAGCACCTCCCTAATCTTGACGCCGATTTCGGATATCTGGCTTAGGATCTGAGACGGCAGCCGGCCTTGCTTCGCCGAGGCCAGGCACACGATTTCATAGCCATAGTCGCCGATCAGCTCCAGATCGACGATGGCGTCCAAAGCTCCGGTGATCAGCCGCGCATCGCGCGCGACCGGCGCCTGCAGCGTGATCAAGTTCAGGCACTGGTCGTGGATGAGCCGGTGTTGATGATCGGTTTGCGCTTCGAGCTCGCTGGCTTTTGCCGCGCAGTCGGGACTCGGATCCACTACCGCACGGAATGCTTCGGCGAGAAGAGCGCTGGTGGTCTCGCCCATCGCGATCAGATTCTGGCGAACCGATTCCAGTTCGCCGACGTAACGTGTTCTCATCATGATTAAATGGCCGTTCCCTTGTCACTGAACACAAGTCACCTATCGAATTTATTTGCCAACTATAAGGGGATCTCCGGCCTGACACTGACTGCAGGCCATTACATCGGGAAGAGTGGCTTGCTAATCTGTTGCCTGACCGGATTCGCCCGGTTTACTCGAAGGTTGTCTCATATGGTTTGTCGAAACGCCTTCATTGGGTGCGGCGCCCACAAGCTACATCGATGGGGAAACGCACGTCCAGGAACCGCTGAATCCAGCGTCCCGCACAGCGCACCACGCGTTTTGTTTTTGTCCGCATTGGTTTCACCTCCTCTCCGTTTTAGCAGCGGGACAGGCCAGGAGGCCTGTCCTACCGCGCTAGCATCACTACGTGATACACCACCAGCAGGACCATCAGAATCAGGTAGGCCCGCAGGCTCATCAGCGAGAACCGCACCGTGCGCGTCATCGGCATAGGGCCCAGCGCCTCCGTATCCACCTTCGTTTCGGGCACGTCATCCAGCGGATGAACCACTACGAAATGGTCCTTTCTTGTTTCCATCCTTGTTTCCAGGTCTATCAGAGTTGCTATCGTTCCCATTTTCGTTTCCTCCTCAAGTGGTTGGCCCGCCTACGGCGGACGGGAATAGATTCGGCGCGGTCACCTGCGCCGCCAGAATCAGGGACAAAATGAACAGGACAATGATGATGGTCCAGTTCACCCAGTTATTCCAGGGCTTGTTGGCGTGCTCGCCCAGTAGTTCTTTATCGTTCAGCAGAAGTTGCAGGAAGATGATCGCCGACGGCAGGATCACGCCGGCCAGCACCTGTACGCCGAGAATAATCAGTTGCAGCGGCGCGCGCGGAATCAGGACGATGCCCGCCGCCGCGGCCACACAAATCAGGTAGAGCGAATAGAATCCGCGCGCCTCGCGCCAGGGCAACTGCAGGCTGTGCGGCCAACCCCGCACTTCGCCATATGCCCAGGCGCTCGAAAGCGAGATCGCCGTAGTGCCCAGCACCGCCGCGTTGATCATCAGCAGCAGGATGAGGTTGCGCATCACGGGCCCCGCGAAAGTGCCGATATCGGCGGCCATTTGCGCCGGATCGGTGAAGCGGAACCCGTGCGCCTGCGAAGCCGCCCCGGCGATCATCATGCACACGGCGGCGGTGACGGTAACGCAAGCGCCCAGGAACGTATCCAGACGGGCCCACTTCAGGTCGGCAAAGCGCAGCCGCTTATCGGCGATGCAGCTTTGCTGAAAGAAAAGCTGCCAGGGCGCGATGGTGGTGCCCACAATCGCGATCACCAGGAACATGAGATCCGGCGTGATCCCGCCCGCGGGCTTGGACGGCAACACCGCGTGCTTCACGATCTGCCCCAGCGGCGGGCCCAACCGGAATGCGATCCAGAACCAGGCGAAATCCAGCAGGCACAGAAATACGACGATGCGCTCCCACCGGCGATAGCTGCCCGTCAGCACCAGCAAGATCAGAGCGGCGGCCGCCAGCGGCACGCCGTACCGGGGGTCCACACCCATCTTACTCAGCGCCAGATTGATTGCCGCAAACTCAGTCACCAGTGTCAAAAAATTGACCAACTGCAGATCGACCAGCGAGAACAGCCCCCACCACTTGCCAAACCGTTGGTAGATCATGGCGGCGTGGCCCTTGCCCGTCGCGATGCCCAGGCGCACCACCATTTCCTGTATGAAGTAACAGACCGGCAATAAGAGCAGAACGATCCAGAGCAGATGAGTGCCGTATTGCGCGCCGGCCTGGCTATAGGTGGATACCGCGCCCGCATCGTTGTCCGCAACCATGACGATCAGGCCGGGGCCCACGACCATCAGGAAGGTCAGCAGATCGCGCGTCCATTTGGATTTCACCACGCGCCCGCGCACCGGCATCAGTTCTTCTTCCACGCCGGCTGCGGGCATGATCAGTGTTTTATTCGTCATGGCCGTTCCCTCCTTTCTTCCGTCTATGCCGCAATACGGCTGCCAGTCGGGAGCCTCGGAATGAAGGCCCCGGCATAGTTAATGGCTTCCTTCCGGACATCCATGTCCACAATTCAACCCAGGACGTCCAGCCGCCGCCCGCATGCATCCTGCCGCCGGCGAAGCCGGAACGCAGAATACCGCGGGTGCTATCAGTTCAATTGAGGGAGAGGGAAACTGCCGCCTCCACCCCCGCGTTCACCACCAAACAAGCGTGTGGAAGAAGCGCGGGCGAGGCGATAGAGGAGGGTACCGCTACCGGATCACAACCGTTTCTTCCACGATTTGCCGTCCGTACTAGGAGGCTGATCGTCTTTAGGTTCCATATACCTTTCTGGAGGCGAGAGAAGCTGGCGGGAAATGAAAAAGCCATTTCCCCCGGCGCAGAGAAATGGCCAACTATCGCAGAACGATCGCTGACGGATTCCCCAACGGGTCCAAGCTTCAGCACCGCGCGCCGTGAGAGATCCGAAGACCTCAGCCACCTTAGGAAAACCCTTAACCCGGGAATCCCTGGTCTACCCTGATTGCCAGCATCTTTGGATGCTTTAGGGCAGTGGCTTGTTTGCCGCGCGGACGCCTCGCCTACCGAGGATCCATGCAATACAACTACCAATTCCAAATTACCGCTTATATTGTAAGGCTGTCAACAAAAAAATCATAAAAAGTTTCTCATGAGGTTTTGCGAGCCCTGGCATGCTGCCGAAAGAGGATCGGCCCCCGTATGGGTCGAGTTTGTTTGAATGGTAATGCCACAACATTCCGCGCGATGACGTCGGCCGTCGCCAGTCCCTAGCCACACTCTTCGACCAGGAAATCGACCTCAACGCCCGCCGGGTGCGCCAGAAGTACTTAAATACCGGCCAATCTGTTTGGTCCTCAGCTTTCAGCGTAAGCGACTTAGAATCAAACAGATTGGCCGGTATTTAACGACTTAACTGGTCCAATCTGTGCACGCGCCCCCAAC
>Ga0181536_10001520_pt1 | contig 27231 bp, 27 predicted proteins | sample PEATcosm2014_Bin_41_FD_121105 | JGI IMG/M metagenome (GOLD analysis project Ga0181536, IMG submission 121105) | Peatland microbial communities from MTU Mesocosm Facility, Houghton, MI, USA - PEATcosm2014_Bin17_60_metaG | ecosystem: Environmental > Terrestrial > Soil > Wetlands > Peat | place...
GCGCCAGCGCACGTATGCTAATCTGTGTATCTGGCTCGGGCACCACTGTTTGCCTGAGCGGCACTGTCGGGGCGTGGCTCAGCCTGGCTAGAGCGCCTGGTTCGGGACACAGCGGAAAACCACAGATTCGGCGTCGCTTAACTCCGAAAAACGCCCGCCAAAAGCCCTCTGGTTAGTCCCAACGATAGTCCCAGTTAGCAACGTGATCTGGCGCTGTAGCCTGACATCTGGTTGGACAGAGAATCGAGTTTGTTGCAAACTTCCGTCGGCGCTGAGTTGTTTGTCGTGCGGTCGTTTGTTTTTCGGCGAATGGGTTCCTGCCAAATCTTCCCAACCTTCGGATATGGGTTCGATTCCCATCGCCCGCTCCAGAAACCCTGATGACTCAGTTGACCTTACACGGCTAAGTCCCTTGAATTCGACATAAAACTGGCCAGTTTTGGACGGCACTTGGACGGTACTGAAGTCAATTGGACGGTCGGTTTGCCGTTGCCGTCGACAGTCACGCCACGGCGGGCATGCACGGCTCTTGCCTGCAGGTCTGCAATTTAGTTCTTACGAACAGAGCCGCACTGGAGAGTTGGGCGGTGAACTAACGTGCAGCCGGTGGGAAACCATATTTAACGAACGCACGATATTTACCGGCAATCGCTGGGAGAAACAGATGAAGAGCATACACGACACACTGCGAGAGAAAGAGATACAGATCACGACCTTGCTGCGGGAGGTTGAGGTACTACGTGACGCGGTCAAAATTGTTGGCGATGACCGTAGACGGTCAGCTTCACAACGTGACACCGGCGTAATGTCTCAGCCCCAGATGATTAGAGAGGTTCTGCTGAAACATGGTGGACCTCTCCACGCAGACAAAATCGCTGAAGCAATTAAGAAAAGATTCAACGTAAAATTGAAAAGAGCGGAGATCACTTCTGTCATCTATCGACCGATTAGAAGAAGGAAGCTTTTCCGCAAAGAGGGGATCAACACCGTTGGGCTTGTTGAATGGCCAGGTAGGCACGCTGGTCGAAGCAAGAGGTAACTGTAAGCTGACGCCCCGGACCCGCGGGAGATCGTCCACGTGCCAGCCTTCGTTCATGATCGCCTGACGCCGCAGAGTAGGGCTGGAAAAGTATAGTAAGCTCCCTGCACCTCGGACAGAAACATCCTCCTCTTCGGCAGGAAGCAGGCTAACTCCTGGTTAGCCGTGATTACCGGACATCTGAAAAGACTTGTCTGATAGCGAGCAAGAACCGTTCAAACCCACCCGGCCAGACGGACAGTTGCTATCAGGCAACTCTACATGTACTGAGTACCAAAGTAATGTTCTCTCTTCAACCTAAAGGTGTAAGAGTGGGCGCGGAGGGGAAAACCATGAAGTCTCCCATGTTGATTCTCGCGCTCCTGACCTCTGCGACGGTCGCGTCAGCGCAGCAAGCCGCAACTGTCCAAATGCAATGTCACGACCTTGCCTCGAATGGAAATTTCGTCGGTCCCGATGAGGTACTTATCAACGGAATGGCGTGCCATCCAGTGAAACAAGCTTCACCTCAGAATCAGAACGCGGTGCTACGCGAGGCTCCGACAGCCACACCAACACCGGCTCAAGCGTCCCCAGCAGGCTCCACGTCCACTATTGCTCAGCCCACAACGGCCGCTTCATCGCCACTACTTCCGGCCACGCCCGAGAGCATGAAGATCACGCCAGGGGCCAGAGTGTACATCGTGCCCATGGATGGCTTCGAAAATTATCTTGCGGCTGCACTCGGCAAAAAGAAGGTTCCACTTGTACCCGTCTTCGATCAGAGCCAGGCCGACTATGTAATCAGCGGCACATCCGTCGACAAGAAGGCTGGATGGGCAAAGATCGTTTTCATGGGAAACATCCACTCCGACAACGCTGCCAGCATCACCATGACGGATAAGCGTACCGGCGCCATCGTGTACGCCTATGCGGTGGATAAGAAGAGCACCATGCATGGCCAGCAGACAACCGCAGAGGCTTGCGCAAAGCACCTCAAAGCACACATGGAAGCGCACGAATAGAACCAGGTCGTTCAGGAAACTAAGGAGAGAGGGTGAATAACCATAAACGCCTTTACCGAGAGCGTTGCATAGAGGTTTGTGATGTCACCTACATGCAATCAACTGGACGGGAGCTGCTTCCAACTTTCCTAACGAAAAAAGCAGAACGTTTGCTAGCGGGCGACCGAACAGGGCAGGAGGTATAGTTCTCATGGCGGAACAGAAACTTTGCACTGTCTGCGGGACAATCGGAAATACGAAACGCAACATGAAGGGGTCGATCCTTACCGAGTTGCTCCTGTGGTGCTTCTTCTTGCTTCCCGGATTGATTTATTCCATTTGGCGGCATAGCACCGTCGCACAAGTTTGCAGGAATTGTGGGAGCCCAGCGGTAATCCCTCTCGCTTCCCCCGTGGCGCAACAGACTCTCGCAAGTCGCGGAATGACTGTCGGGCAAGTCCAAGCGCAGGCGACCACGGCTCGTGCCTCGACCAGCAAGATCATAGTGGGGCTTGTTGCGGGCATTGTGCTCTTGACCCTGATCGTTTGGGCGAGTGTGGGTACAAATACGTCTGGCAACACAGCACATCAGGACTCACCAGGTCGCCCAGCGTTCAGCACGGTACAGAACAAGACGCTTCCCGCCGCCGATCAGAATTACATCCGGGCCTCAATCGGATACTTAAGTTCCGCGAATGCCGCCGGAACGCAACTGGCTACCATTTGGGCCGGCGCATCTGACGGGACTTCGACCCTTGACGATTGCCACATCGCAGCACGCAAGGCATTTGCCGACGAAAACGCACGCTACTCCACCTATCGCGCAAACCGTGGCACCGTTCCACCCGCATTCGTAGACGTTGACAGACACATCGGCGAAATTCACAAGAAATCCATAGCCGGTCTGTCGTCCATATTGGGCTACTGGACAACCGGAAATCTCGACTCAATTTCGCGGGGCATGGACCAGTACAAGGCCGCAATTCTGGAGATGAATTCGACGATTGCGGAGGGAACGGCGGTAACGAAGGACGAGGCAAGGTAATGAACTTGACTGGGGTAACTGTGCATTGCACCCTTTGCCGTTTTCCGGTAGACCCGCCTACGCGATTATCTTCTGGTTACCTATGCATTATGGATTGTGCCACTCGATAGGAGCATGCCCCTTTGAATATGAAAGAAACGCTCGAAAGGCTGGCCCAACTCATTAGAGCACTCGGTGTACGATCTGGGCCGCAATCTGGACCTGCTTCTGGTACCAGGTCAACAGTTGAGACGTTGGTATTGGATTCGGTGTTCTTCTTTTATGATGACTTGGGAGGGATGAACTTGGGTGGTCGTGATGTCGAGGAATATCGTGGCTGCGTTGAAGCTCTGTACGCACAGGTTGCTGGCAAAGAACAAGTCAGCAGGTCTGCAATCGAGACGTATGTCCAGAGAGCGGTGCTGACGGCAATAGACCCCAAAGGCTCGCGCTCCGAAACGGATTTTGAAACAAGGCTCGGCAGTGTAATCGAGAAACTGAAAGACGAGTTGAAGGCAAAGCCGATCTTGTGGGAAGTACATTTCCAGGTGGAAGGCCTAGACACAAAAGCGTTGCCGGTTACTTTCGGCGGATGTGAATTTTATTGCGTAAACGACGCCTACCTAGCGAAGCTAGTTCAGAGGACGAACTCCGTCATTGCCTCTCTCGTCGAAGGACCTAGCCGGGAACAAGCGAAACGCTTGAACGCGGACGAGATGCGAAAACTAGATGGTCGCACTGGCGTGAGCACTATGGTGCTCGCAGTTGATTTCCGGGCGGCGCAGGCCGCTGCCGAAAAACAAGTACGGCTCACAGTCGATATGCTCAACTTTTATGCGAATCTCGGTAATCAACCCCTCACCCAACTTATTTTCCTTGATGGGGTCAAACCGGGCGTTGCCGAGGGATTTATGTTTTCAGAAGCTCCTCCGTCAATGCGAACGAACCTCGCGAGGGTAGGCCCGATGGTCCCGTTCTCGTTTAAGGCTGAGTTCGAGGCGGCTGGGCTCTCCAGAGTCTCTACCCTCCTGCTAAAACCGAATCGATCCGTATTAGAGGACAAAATTCTATCGGCTCTACAATGGGCCGGTCGCGCGTCGGTGGAGCAGCGCAAGGGAGAAGCATTCTTGCTTTTTGCAATCGCCCTTGAGGCTCTAGTGATGAGCGGGAACGACAAGGCGGAGATTACAGAGAAGCTGGCAATTCGGACTGCGCATCTCGTCATCAAGAATCCTAAATCGCGAGTTCAGGCTTACAAAGACTTAAAAACGTTGTACGGAATCCGCTCCAAGATCGTTCATTCCGGAAGCGAGGATGTGACCGGCGATGACCTTGCCCGCATTCGCTTCTTCGTGCAGAGAGCGCTGTTGACCGTATTGTGCACTGCGCCGTTTTCCAAAATGGCCGACGAAGCGGAATTTGTCGCGTGGGTTCACAATTGCATGTTGGGTGCAGCCCAGGTCCCCGAAGCGTGAAACGGGAACAAGCTGGACACGCGAACCGGGAACACGACCTGTGCGCAAGAAGATTGGGCGTCGGTGTACACTACCGGCCATGCCAATCAATCCCCGCACGCAACCCAGAACCCGCACGTCTCGCACCCTAGTGGTGGGGCTCCGCAGAGTGATCCGCGATGAGAGGTCAACACCAAAGATTCGGCATGAAGTCCCTCGGCATCCTCGGAATATATTTTGGGGCTCTTTCATACCAGTTCTAGCGTCCAGTTCGGATGTACTGACATAGTGCTGAAGATTCGTATCCGCTAAGTTACTCATCGGGCACTCGTACCATTGCCCCCGTTCATTTCCCGAGAGAACTTTGAAGCAGAAAACATCTTGGACGTTGGGATGGGGTGCCCATTCCAATTCCACCTGCAATTAAGGATGAATCGGAAATGAAACGAAGACTCAAGATAGCAGCGGTTACGGCGATATACCTGGTGCTGGCGTCCGGCGCGTTCGCACAGACGGCGCAAAATCCCGATCCTTCAAAGTGGATGTGCCGCAATCTCGCGGAGTCTGGCGGATTCGTTTATCAAGGTGAGACGATATTCGGCTCCCAGGCCTGCCGTCCAATCCCACAAGCTTCAACCCAGGCACAGGACGCAACGTCTCCCACGACCGTTGCTTCGACGCAGGTTCAACAGCGTGAAGCTCAAGCAATACCTGTGGTGAGCAGCGCGGCATCGGGACGGGTACCGACCGGAAAGCCCCAAGTGACCATGTTCAGGCACCAGACACTAGGAGAAAGCTGGGAAGATTTCTTGCGGATCACAAGCATCGATGTTAGCACCTGCATGGTTCAACAGAAACCACTGCCTGAGCAGTGGTGCGAAACGTTCAAGAAAATAGAAGCTGGGGAGAACGCGACATTGAGTGACAGCAACCCTTCTGCGTCTGTGTCTCTGGTGTTCTCTGAAAAGAAGTTGGTGCAAGTCTTAGTTCTAGCGAAAGCTGACTGGGCCAAATCTTTTGCTGAGTTTACCCAGACATACAGCGCACCAGACACACAGACCGAAAACTCTGCTGTGTGGTCTTTTGCTGATGGCGGTGGAATTGCTGCCAGCACTCAGTCGGGCAACTTAGTCCGTGCCAACTTTTACTCCAAAGACGCCAAACCGGGAGATCAGGAGGCATCAGCAACACAGCCAGAACCCTTGCAATTGACTGGTCAGGCGCACGCCTTGGCGGAATCTGGGTCGGCGTTGGCAGTAGGATCGCCATCGAGACCAGTGCAATCTGACTACTTGAATATCGCCGAACTCCAAACGGCAGCACAGGGCAGCGGAAAGGGCGTAACGATAACTGCGGGCAGTGCGATGGGGCAGGCGTTCGCAGCAAGTCTGGCGAATGTCAATCTCGCTCAGTACGCATCGGTTCAACTGTTCACAACAGAATCTTGGATTGCTTTTCGTGCCCAACTGGCCCGTCGGCAATACCAGCAGTTCAATCCCGCTAATTTATCTCAGGCAGAGACGTTGCGCGGCTTGATCGTGGTCGCACTTGGTGGAGCATACGGCAGCAATGCTGGGCCTCAATGCAATTCCGTCACTCGCATCGCATTAGTATCAGACAAAGGGGGTGCGGTAGTAGCTGAAGCGATCAGTCAGGAATCTGCGTCCTCTTCATGGAACAACGCATTCGGGGCGTCGGCGAGTTGTGATGCACTCGTCGCAAAGTTCGCAGCAACGGATGTCCAACGCGTATCATCCGCCGCACAGAAAGGCGAGTACTTCATCGGCGTCTTTTCGGGAAGCAATCTGCTCTTTATGTATAAGGTCAAGGGAAAATACTTGAAGGAACTGGGGCGATAGGGACATATCGACGCCGAACGATTGGTTCGTCTTCGAAATATTCGCACGGTTCGCGTACTCCAAGCGGGAACTAATTCGAGACTGCGGCGTTTGGGACCGGTCCCATTGCCTCTATTCATTTCTCGAGGCAATTTTGGGCAAGTGCCATGCAAGAGGTAGTAACGGGATTTTGTGGATGTTCCCACATGTTCGTGACGATAAGGTTTTGTCCGTCAAATATACGAAGCGCGTAGAGCAGGAAAAGGGTTCGAACCAAATCTCAACCAGGAGTTTAAGTTATGTCCGTGGACATTCGGCATCCTCTCAAAAAGCTGATTCCCATTCTTTTGAAAGCGAAGGAAGAGAATCTCAATGAAGCTGACACCGTGCAGCGACTCATGAGGGTCTTTCAAGATGTGCTCGGATATGACCCACTGACTGAAATTACGCGCGAGATGGCGATTAAAACCAAGTATGTAGGCCTGGCTTTTTCCTACTCCGGGCTCTCATAGAATGAGTGCATGAAGAAGGAAGAACAGAACGGGAGAAACCAAATGAACACCAAACAAAAAGCCCTCCTAATAGCAACACTGGCAATCCTCTTCGCCGTCCCTACCTTCGCACAGACAAGCGGAGACGATTCAGTCGATTTCTTCACTTTTATTTGGTATGTTTTTCTCACTCTACTCTCACTCGGTATTTACTTCCTCCCCTCGTTTATTGTTTGGAAAAAGACTAAAAAGAGTGCTACCGCAATTTTCGTGCTCAATCTGCTGGCTGGCTGGACGGGCATCGGCTGGCTAATCGCACTCATCTGGGCGTTGACTGATGACGCCACAGACAACGAAAAACCAAAGCAACTTGAGCAGGGCGAACTTGAGCCAAACTATAAATATCAAGAACGCTTACGACAAGTTGCTGCGGCTGTTAGCGAAAAGGTGTGTCCCGATTGTGCCGAACTTGTGAAAGCAGAAGCGAAGAAGTGCCGTTTCTGCCAGCACATCTTTATAGCTTCCCCATGAGCTTCGTGGTAATTGATGTGGAAACGGCCAATCCTGATCTCTCCAGCATCTGTCAAGTCGGAATTGCACCCTTTCGCGACGGCGTCCTCCACGACTCCTGGGAATCGCTAGTAAATCCTCGAGACGATTTCGATCCTGTCAATGTTTCCATTCACGGTATTGATGAAGAGCAAGTTCGGTTCGCTCCAGACTGGCGCGCGATCTATTCGAAAGTAAGCCTCTTCTTGCAAGGCAACGTAGTCATCAGTCACACAGCCTTTGACCGCCTTGCCTTGCTTCGAGCTTGCGAAAAAAGCAATCTCACGTATTGCGAATGCTGCTGGCTCGATTCTGCCAAGGTGGTAAGGCGTGCATGGCCACAGTTTTCCCGATCAGGCTATGGTCTTGGAAATGTGGCAGCGGAGTTTGGCATCGCATACAGGCAACATGATGCGCTGGAAGACGCTCGCTGCGCAGGCGAGATCCTATTGCGGGCAATCGCCGAAACTGGTTTGAGTGTGCATCAGTGGCTTGAGCGTGTCAGGCAGCCAATCGATCCATCCGCCGCGCTACCGATCACTCGTAGTGGAAATCCGGACGGGCCGCTCTATGGCGAAATACTGGTTTTTACAGGCACGTTGTCGCTCTCGCGTCGTCAGGCGGCTGATGCAGCGTCGCTTGCAGGCAGTGAAGTGGATACAAATGTGACAAAACATACAACGCTCTTAGTTGTAGGCGATCAAGACCTGCGCAGGCTGGCCGGTCATGAGAAGAGTTCGAAGCACCGCAAAGCCGAAGAGTTGATGGCCAACGGCCAAAGCATTCGCATCCTTGGCGAACGCGACTTTATGCGCATCGTCGAGGAGCGTTAGATCGAGATAGACCGATAGGTTTCTGGCGCAGTTTGTGTTAACGGCCCGTGGTTTCTCAACCTTGGGCGGCGTTCATGGATTTCGCCGCGTAGCACGGTGTTCCGCCGCTGCGATACAGCTACGAACGGTCTCATCGGCCACTGGCGCTGCACGCATTTCACGGGAGCGCTGAAATAGCTCTCGTTCATTCGGTGTTATCATGCTCTTCCATGGGGATTCGAAGTCTCGAAAAGTATCGGGAGCGTGGGCTGACGCAGATCATCCTCTTGCACCAGCGCGCGAAATGTCCTAAAAGCGGTACCGAGCCTGAGGATTATTGGGAAGACATCGTTGCACGTCGCGGGGACGATTATCTGAAGCTCACTGTGCATGAAGCCCTGCGCTTTCTTCCTTCAAGTCACACCTTTGATATTTACGAGCAAAAAATATCTGCTCAAGAGTACGCGGAGTGTGCAAAAGGTAAGATGCCAATCGATCCATGATGTGCTCCGCAGTCTTTCCGGTCTGCATCCTGGCGGATTTGTTGAACCATAATTCCTCGTGCACTTCTGTAGACCGAGTAATAGTCTATCCCTGAAAGGAAGAATTCGTGAGGACGCTGCGACAATTTGTGACGGGAATCGAGACGATTCCGACGAACACTTCATGGTACTTAGCAGACTTGGGAGAGGCGCGAGGAAAACAAGAGCTTTTTACAAAGCAATCTCCCCAAACACTCAAGGCGCTGCGAGAACACGCTTTGATTGAAAGCGCGGTGTCGTCAAACCGGATTGAGGGAGTGGTTGCAGACCAGGCGCGCGTTGGAACAATTGTATTCGGCCACAACCAACTGCGTGACAGAGCCGAAGAAGAGATTCGCGGTTACCGAGACGCGCTGAAACGGATCCACGAGCAGGGTGCACAACTACCCATATCTGAGGACACGATTCGAGAACTTCACAGATTGACTCGGGGCGGAGTTGGAGACGCGGGACAATATAAGGAAAAGGACTCCGATATCATTGAGAAATCGCCCGATGGAAGGCAAAGGGTCCGTTTCCAGACTGTTCCAGCAAGTGAGACCGCAACGCAGATGCGGGAGTTGTTTTCGCTGTGGAAGGATTGCCTTGAGCAGCGCCGAATCCATCCTTTGATTCTTTTGGCAGGCATGAATTTAGATTTCCTTTGCATCCATCCATTTAGGGACGGGAATGGTCGCGTTTCAAGATTGCTACTCCTTTTGCAGTGTTACCACCTGGGGTTCGAGGTCGGACGCTACGTCAGCTTAGAGCGCGTGATTGAGGAGAACAAGGATCGCTACTATGAAACGCTGGAACAAAGTTCTCAGCGTTGGCATCAGGGGAATCACGATCCCTGGCCATACATCAATTACATTCTCTTTATTCTGAAGCGTGCATCTCAAGAATTTGAGGACCGCGTTGGTCAACTAGGCTCGCCGAAAGGGGCGAAGGCAGAAATGGTCTTGGGAGCCATTCGCGCCCAACTCGAGGAATTTCGGCTGGCAGATATAGAGCGTGCCTGTCCCGGTGTTGGCCGGGAATGGATTCGAAAGCTCTTGATCGATCTGAGAAATTCCGGCGAGGTGACTTGCCGTGGCAAGGGACCTGCCGCGCGTTGGCGCAACGAGACGAGTAAGGGTAGGAACTCTAAGTGAGCGTATTAGTGAGGGTAGGATCGCGTTTGGTGTCTCTTTCGCCCGCGGGCTCCCATTCGACTTGCTGATGAGCGGCTATCTTTCGTTGGATAAACTCGGGGGGTTTCTGAGCTTGCGACGCGGCGGGCGCGCCTGGCGGGGAATCCACCGTGACCCTTACTCCGATACTTGGCGCAATACTAGGTTCAACCTCCTCCGCTGTTGCTGCGGGCCAGACATCGGTCGAGACCAATTTTTCAGCTGACCGAAATCAATTGTTCACAGCCTGGAACGCCATCGCGAACCTCGCCGATCTCGCTGGGAAAGTCAATGTGACAGTCCGCGCCGACTCTGCCGAGGGCTCCGAGCGAAGCAAACTCCAAAACGGGGTTTTGGAGCCACTCCAGGAGTCCGACCTGATCAAATAATTGAATAGCCCTCTTGCTTTAGAGCCATCTCGGAATCGCCTCAAGAGCCCGGCCCGCTGTCCATGTCGAATTGGCTGACAGCACCACAGCGTTGGCAGGCGAAAGAGCGGTCCCACTCCGCAAATCGCGTCCGGTGTTTGACTTCAGCAGAAATGGGAGTGAGTGGAGAGCAAGTTTAAGCTACAGATTCTGAGCTTTTCGGTTCACCCGACCAGCGCTAGGATGCGCAGAAAGAAGGGTGAACCATGGAAGAGGAACTGAGGAAGAACCAGGAATCAGAGGAAGAGCAAGGGAAGGACGAGAGTGAGGAGCGAGGGGCAGCCCTGCCTGAGGGCAGGGCTGGCGGGCGCCGGGGAGAGACGGCGCGGCAGTTGATCCGCCGAGCCAAGCAGGCCAGCCGCAGGAGATTTCCCGCCGAGGAGAAGATCCGAATCGTGATGGAAGGGATTCGCGCCGAGGCGTCGGTATCGGATCTGTGCCGCCGGGAAGGCATCCATCCGACGATCTATTACAAGTGGCTAAAGGACTTCATGGAGGCGGGCAAGGGGCGCTTGCGCGGCGATGCCAAGCGGGAAGCCACCAGCAACGAGGTGAAGGATCTGCGGCAGGAGAATGAGCGGCTGAAGCTGCTTGTGGCGGACCTGAGTCTCGAGAATCTGACACTGAAAAAAAGCCAGTATTAGGGCTACTGGACCGGAAGCCATACGGTCGAATGAAGCCCGAGAGGAAACGCGAAGTGATTGAACTGGTGCGGCGATCACCGTTGCCCAAGAAGGTGACTCTGACGGAACTGGGTCTGCCGGCCTCCACGTACTACCGCTGGCAGCGTCGCCATCGAAACGAGGGCGACGCGGGGCTGGTAGACCGGCGACCGCAACCAGGAACGATCTGGAACCGGCTGCGGCCGGAGGAGAGGGAAAGAATCCTGGTAGCAGCCCGAGCAGAACCGGACAAGGGCCCGCGCGAAATCGCTTGCTGGATCAGTGATCATGCGGGGTTCAGCGTTTCGGAATCGAGCGTGTATCGGCTGCTGAAACTTCACGGATTGGTGCGCGAAGTGACCGTGGTGGGATTTCCAGCGGGCCCGGAGTACACGGTGAAAACCACTCGGGTGAATGAACAATGGCAGAGCGATGCCAGCTATTTCTTTGTGATGGGTTGGGGCTGGTATTACCTGATTTCCGTGCTGGATGATTTTTCACGCTACATCCTGGCGTGGGAGTTACAAGGTGACATGAAAGCGGAGTCGATCAGCGAGGTGGTAGAACGCGCCATCGAGTGGACGGGCATGAAGAGGGTGCCGGTGAAGCTGCGTGCGCGGATGGTCACCGACAACGGACCGTCCTACATCGCCGCCGCGTTCGAGGAATACTTGCGGATGCACCGAATGCGGCACATTCGCTGTTCTCCGCATCACCCGCAGACCAACGGGAAACTGGAACGGTTCCACGAGACACTGAAAGGCCGGGTGAATCTGCTGGTATGGACCAGCCCGGAGGAGCTGCGCGCGGCCATCGCGGAATTCATCGAGTTCTACAACCAACGGCGCTATCACGAAGGAATCGGAAACGTTGCGCCGGCCGATGTGTACTACGGGCGGCGGGAAGAAATCCTGAAACGCAGGGAGGAACAAAAACGGCAGACACTCTACGAGCGGTTCGAGTACAATCGCGCCCAGCGCAGCCAAACAATCCGGCTGCTTGGTGCGCCCAACGCCACCAACCCCAGCGTCGTGCCCAGCGCGACCGCAACCACAAAAACCGGTGAACCGAATGCCTCAAACCGTAGCTAAGCCCGAATCGAAGTCGCTCTCAATAGCGCCGAAGACGGACACCTGGCGTGCTACGATCCCGAAACCACAGTCAGGACCTGGCGGTGTTCGGTGGATGGGTGCGACGGAGTCAGAATCGAATAGCGAACATACAAGGGAACCTAAGGAAGGCTTGTTGCGCACGCCTAACCCAGCTTAAAGTCAGAACCTTCATAGAGCTATATACGACAAGCGGAGCACGAGTGTTCGCCGAATCTCGCGTGCGGGCACAATCGACGGGAGCTCAGCTTCATTTAACGAAGTCACAGAGAAGATGGTTTGGCTGCGCTCGGCGCAACCAACTCACGCATGGTGAGCTTGCCAATATGAGGGTCTTTATCAACGGAAAATCGTTTGCGACACGGTGTTTCTGCTCCTTCTAGTCTCAACGTCAAAATATATGACGCCCGTGGGATTGCAAACGAGATGCTCGCCGCGTAGCACAACCCAAAAGCGTTACCCCAGGGCCGACCGTCCATAGTCTCCTCGTAGATCACATCGACAAATGCCGTGGGATCATCTCCGGGTGCCGCGTTAAACTTTCCGCTGCCACGTTCTTCCCCCATCACTTGCAAAGCGTGACCCGGATGAACGCCGGTCATATCGCCCGGCGTACAACCTTCCAACACCACCTGTGCGTCGCGTACGACCTCGCTGCTCTTGTTTCTGATCCCAACTCTGTATCGTCTATCTCCTAGAACTCCAGACGGGACTGCACGAATGGGTTGTTCCTCGAAATATGGTTTCATCTCTGGATCAAAAACAATCTCCAATTTCGGAATCAACATTTCCTCTAGTTCCCGTACGCGCTCTTGTCGCGTCGTTACGGCACGGTAGGCTCCCTCCAAAATCAACACAATGATCGCCGTTAATCCCGCGATTGCCCAGGTTCTCCAATTCCAGCGCGGTATCAACTTTAAAATGCGCAGGTTCTCTCGATATGCTTCTGGTAGAAACTCGTCTCGAAAAAAGGCCAACCCAGACATTAGCCCGAAGATGGCCCCGACCGTCCAGACAATAGGGGTCCATGCAATTTCCTTGGATACTTGGTACCTCTGATTGAGAAAACCCATCGCGCAACCTGCAACGTGCTGGAGAGAATTGTCCGAACCTTGAAGTCTCTCGGTTAGAATACACTCGCTTCCCCCCTTCTAGCACTCCGAAACTCTAGCTAACCCTATAGCCTAGTGAACTCTTCATTTCACATTCAGTTCCTAAGGCGAATCCGCTGAACAAAAGGCCTGCAAAACAGCGGAGAGTAGTTCTTTGTCTTGCCCTTCCTGCTGAAAACCTGCGCCTGGACCGCCCGCTTCTTCTGTCAAGGCTCTCCACTTCGCTCCGATGAACGCCAACACCGCGGCCTTGACAGCGCGGACGGCCAGGCGCTTTGCCCCGCCAGGAAGGGCATTTGCTTTTTATGCGCCGCTCTCTGCGGTTCCTCTGAGAAGCAAAGACAAAAACAACGAAAGGAGTTTTTCCGATGCAACAACTCAGCAAACAACCTGCTTTCGAACTCGGCCAGATCGTCGCAACACCGGGCGCTTTGGCCGCGCTTCGGAAGTCTGGACAACAACCGGGCGAGTTCCTCACGCGCCATGTCAACCGCGAGTGGGGCGATTTGTCCGACGAAGACAGAAAGGAAAACGACTACAGCCTTGAGCACGGGTTCCGGCTCTTGAGCAGCTACCGAACAAACGCGGGGGACAGGCTGTGGATTATCACGGAATCAGACCGCACTGTGACTACGATTTTGTTACCTGAAGAGTATTAAGCAAGGCGAATTCAAAAAAGGAGAAAAAAGAATGAGCGCAACGATGGTAGCAAGTGAAGCAAAAGCAGTACCGCCAGTGGTTTCCTCAATTCAGGACATTCCATTGGAAAAAATCCGCGAATCGAGAACGAACCCACGAGGCCAGTTTGACCAAGCGAAACTGGCCGAACTCGCAGAAAATGTCAGACAACACGGCGTCCTACAACCCATTCTCGTGCGTCCGCTGCCTCAAGGGGCAGCGGGCACCTACGAGCTTGTAGCGGGAGCCCGGCGTTATTGCGCTTCGAAGCTCGCAGGCCGCGAGAGTATCCCGGCAACCGTGAGGGAACTGACGGACACTCAATGCCTTGAAATGCAGCTAATTGAAAATCTCCAAAGGGCGGAAGTGCACGAACTCGATGAGGCGCAGGGTTACGCTGCCCTCATGCAACTTCAACCTGAAGTCTACACCGTGGAAACCATCTCTGCGAAGGTGAACAAATCGCAAGCGTACGTGTACGGTCGTTTGCGATTGACACAGCTAATCCCCGACGCCAAGCAAGCGTTCTACGAGGCGAAAATGACGGTTGCGCACGCGTTCGAAATCGCACGGTTACAGCCGAGCGACCAGCGCCGCGCCTTGCAGGAGTGCTTTCCGCATCATCGGAACCCCGCGTCCATCCTCAAAGACAAGAAGGCCGACGCCGCGACTGTGCGGGAACTCCGGGCATGGATTGAGCGGGAAATCCATCTGGACCTCACTAACGCGCCATTTGATCCGCAGGACGAAACCCTTTTCCCATCGGCGGGAGCGTGCGCTCGCTGCCCGAAACGCACCGGCAACAATCCGCTACTGTTCCCGGAAGTGAACTTGAAGAAGTCCACTTGTACGGATCGGAATTGCTACCGGGCGAAACTGGAAGCTTTCGTACAAATTGGTGTGAAGTCGCTTGAGGAGAGGGGCGAGAAGCCCTTGCGCGTCTCACAAGCTCCTTCATGGCAAGCAAACGGCCATGCAAGAGATGTGCTTCATGAAGGGCAGTACAGAAAAGCCAAGGGAAAAGGAGAGTGCCCCACCACGAAGGCCGCTGTTCTCATCGACGGCAAGAGTGCTGGAACCATCTTCTACCTCTGCCAAGACGATAAGTGCGCCGTTCACAATTACGTGACCCGATACCAGCCGACGCCGCAGGAGCAAGCCCAACGCAAGAAAGAGGCGCTTGCCGAGCGGGTCGAGAAGCAGTCGCGGGTGCGTATCTTGGATGCCATCCGCAAGAAGCTACCTAATGTCCTGTCGCGGCTTGACTTGGAGATGGTTGCCCTAGATTACTTCCGCCGCTTGGGACACGACAACCACCGCCGTTTCTGCAAGCTGTACGGATGGGAAGAGAAGAAGAGCAAATCGTCATGGGGTGCTGAAACTGTGGATTTCGAGAAGATCGCGGCGTCAGCAGTGAAAGCCATGACTCCCGCTGACCTCCATCGTTTTCTCGTTGTCTGCGCTCTTGTCTCCGACCTGTATTGCCCCGGCTACGACCCGAGGCAATCACTTGGGAAAGACTCGAACCTGGCGCGCACAGCGGCCCGCTATAAGATTGACAGTGCAGGAGTAGCAGTTACCGTCCGTGCCGAACTCACAACGAGGAAGGAGACGGTAGCTTCTATGAGCAAGAACAAGAAGTCACCAACCGTCGCGTCAGGTCAATGCGAGGGTTCGAAAAAACCAAGCAAGCAAAAGTAGCGACAACAGTCCCGCCGGGCCGTGCTTCGATTCGGGCGCGGCCCGGTCTCTCGGTTGGCCCCAGAAACCGCCTGAAGTAAGTTCGGTTGATCAATCCAGAGACTGAGTCCTCTTCCACCTCCCTGATTGAAACAATCTGTGCCGGTGCCCCCTGATATCGCAAGTGGGACGAGACCAGCCAGATAGCGTGCTACTGTTCATAGGCGGGCCCGAAACGCAAATCGTAACTAAAGGAGCCAACTGTAACCGCGTTTATGTCTAGCAATTCCAGTCTGCCATCCTTAACAGGCGATCCGAAAATGACTAGATTTCTCGACTCGACGTTCCCAATGTACCTGAATGCACTTGGATGCATGATCCCGTCAAAACCACGTTTCTCGATGTGGCGTGAGAACGACTGAGTCATGAAATAGTCCCGTTCGTGTGGGAAGAGCAAGCCACTAAGCAATGCCATGCGCTCAACAAAATCACTCTGGTCCAGGTCTCCGCGGACGATATCGCAAAGATTCAGCACTCTGAGGGGCCGCTTTAGAGCAAAGCGAGCCACCGTCACTTCATTTCGCACAAGTTCACTGGGTCCGAGTTTCAGCTCAACGAGACAAGTCTCAACGTCCAAAGCTCCGTAGAATACTTGGTGTGTGGAGTCATTGAATCGGCAAGGCTTAATGAATCCAGGTGGCGGCGAGTCGTATTCGCCAGCGTTGAGCCGGTTCTTCGCGAGCACCCTTGCTCGGAAGATTTTTTCGCCCTCTTCCAAGAGCATAGGTTTCAGCACCGTAATGGCTTCGTCCCAGAGGTCGTCGAGAGTTGTCTCCTGGCCTACTGATAGGGGCCACTGGTATTCATCGGGTTTGAGACGTGCCTCTACCTTTTCTCGTAATAACGAATGCCCCAAGCGCCAAAGCGGGGGACCGTACCAGAACAGCCCTACTCCCGTAAGATCCCTAATGAGTAGATAGTCCGCCCATGTGTTGGCCTCGAATTGGGAGGACGACAATTCGGCACCGCCAGTTCCAATGGGGGGTGGATAGTACGCTGACACCTTGCTGCCAGCTAAGAAGAAATTATTTTGGAGCGTCCATAGTTGCTCGCCGGTCAACTTTGCCCCATCGCTCGTGCCGCATCTGGGGCACTTAGCAGCAGATTGCTTACCTATTTTCTTAGCCTCGATAGAAATGCCTAAATTCTTGAAACAATTGTTGCATGCGACGAACTCCGAAGAATTTGGCACTCTGGAGGTCCCATCTTGGTTCTGCGCGCTCGCCAAAGGCAACTCCTCAGAATTTGCGCTTTCGCCAACAGACGAGTATCCCATTGGTCAGGCTGTAATTTCTCGAAATCAAGGCTGGCTCGTTCTCAAGACCTAGTGCAGACAGCGAATTATCCTCCGTCCACAGACTTTTCCTTGGAAGACTAAGGCACAGAATATACGGCTAACTCTTCGTGATGGTTCAAAGCGCCGCTGCCTATGGGGAGCCCAACGACGGCGAATCGTCTGGAGTCCGGGCTCCAAACCGCACCATAGACCTCGCCCATTTTGCGCAAGCTCACCAACGTTTTTCCGTCCGCAGTGCGATATAGAACGAAGTGATTGGGTTCCCCCTCGGGTTCTGCGCACAGGAAGTATTTCAAGTCAGGGCTGTAAATGCTCTTGCGCCGCGGATTCTTACGGTCTGCTTCTGCCAGAGGTTCGCCTGTAACCAGTGAGAACAAGTTCCAGTATTGCGAAAAAATCAGCACTCTCTGACCCGAGACGACCTGAAACGTGGCATCCTCCAGATTTTCCATGCTCTTTTTCCCAAGAGACAGAATCTTTCTTTTCTCGGGGTAAATGGTAACAAGGTCCACTTCGTAATTCTGTGCGAGATACGTGTCCCCAGGCGCAGGGATCGGCATTCCCACGAGAGCAATCACTTTGTTCCCTGCGGGAGCTACGTGAAAAACTAGCCGAGAAAAACTACTCGTCGGACTGCCGACCTGGGAACACATGAAGGACTCACGAGTAGATTTGCCCGAATCTGCCGGCGGACAGGGTACGGCAGCTACGGTCTCTTTGTTCAGCAGACTGTCGTTACGGTTTTGCTGTAGATCGAAACGAGCAAGCCCCACTGAGCCAGCAAATGCACCATTTGCGGCTTCATTCTCTGTATAGATAACTGACTGACCGTCCGCGGCAAGGAATGGGTTATCCAAATAACCCGTATTGGGGTCAGCCAACTTAGCCAGTTGCTTCGTTCCACAATCAAAGACACGAATGCCATTACCAGCCTGCGTTTCCGCCAACTCGCGGAGTCCGGTGATGGGTCTCACTTGTTCTGAAAAGATGATCCGCTTGTTATCTGGCGAGAGGCTCGGATTCCATCCATATCGGACTTCACAGACTACTTGCCCGTTCAACGCGATTAATTTAATGACGGGATCAGCAAAGCGCGGATTCCTTTTCTTCTTGTCTTCAAGGTTCTTGAAAAAGGTGTCTGGAAGGCCTTCCGCGTCGCCGCCATCTGGCCAGTATGCGCGAGTTACGAGGACGATGTAACTCCCGTCGGAAGAGAATTCCGGCGTAATAATTTCGTCGCCAGGCGAAGACCAAACAAGGTCTCTTTTCAGCGGAAGCTGTGTTTGGCCATTCAGGCTCTGAGTAGAAACTCCAAAAGCAATGAGGAGAAGCAGAGCCAAGCAGCGATGGATTTTTGTTCTCACTTCAAGAAGAATAGAAACTGTGTAATCGGTAGTAAAGCAATAATGCCCATTTGGTTTCCGCATATGAAACCGTGATGGACGGTACTTGCCTTGCTCTTCCTTCGTCTTCTCACCTCTCTCTGTCGCTGCTTCGAGTCGCCGGGGCCGAGGTGTGTTGGCCGAAGAGTTCGCCCAGCTTCATCTTTCACATCCCGCTCGTCCGCCTTCATTGATAATCAACCATCGTGTGGTTGATTATCATCCATTGGAGGGATCACAATAAGACGAATTCCTATCGTGAATGGGTTTGCAGCAGACCTCCTCGCACTTGTCTGTCGCTTTCTGCCTCGTCATACCTTTAAATCATAGCGATCTCTTAGATACTGAAGGTGGTGAGAAGAACCCTGGCGTTCCCATTCCTCCCAAACCTCCCGGTAGCTTATGGGAATCAGCCGCACGGTCGACTGTTTGACTTCGGCAGCTAAGTCATCCGCTTGCTTGCGATGCCCGCGGCATGCTGGCCAATCTTCTGTGTTGCGGGGCTCCCAGTATAGGTACACCAGCCGCACGTCACGCGTTCCGTAACGGTTCAACAAGCCAAAAGCGTGCTTTACGATCTGAGCGGCATCAAAGAATTGGTGCCGACCTCGCACTTGGAGCATTTGCTCGAACCAAGGTGCCCAAGGTGAATCTCCGTTGGACGGTCGCAATTGGTCATACGCATCAGACAAAATCGCTTGTTTGGGCTCCATCCATTCGGTGCACTTCGATTCAACAGCAACGGGTAAATCCCCATCGGCCAGTAGGTCCAAGTGCGGTGGCGTCCCACTTAGTCCCGTTGGGCAGGTAGCCTCAAAGTGGACTGAGCGGAAGCCCGTAATTCCCGCGAAAGTCAGAGAGGCAGGAGCGGTACGCCAAACTCCGAACGTGTTCACTGCCAGCGCAGCGGAGGAGTGCGCCGCACCCATTTTCTCATCGAGTTCGTGGCCCGCTCCCCGTCTAAAATCATGTTCGATCCCATCCAATGCGTCTTTTGGCAGACCATTCCAAAGGTTGGTTTTCCAGCCTCCCTGGGACACGTAACCTTTCTCATCGTAGGTTCCGGCAGGAGCCACCTTCTGTGCGCCAGCCAACAGAGCCACGTATGAGCAATGCTGCAAATTTTCGTTCATGTTCAGCTCCGAGAACATCACCCTAATTTAGCACTCTCTATGCTTCGTTTCAGCTTGCTCTCCTGTTTTTGCGCTTCGAAAATGCCGCGTCCCGGCGTGTAAACTCTCACGCCTCCGGTCTCCGCTAGCATCTTTCGCGCCACGAAAGTCTGTGTCACTCAAGCGTGCGATCCGTTCCGACCTGGACGCGCCAATTTCTTCGCTCCTATCCCCTGTTTCGCGTCCTTGCTCCCTCGCTGTGGGGTGAAGGGAGCAAGAACTCCCCGAAACAGGAGGACAACCATGAAAGTCGAGCAAGCAAAACAAATCGCCAGCAAAGCCATCGAACAGCTTAGCGAGGCTCTGGCAAGGGGCCACAGTGAGACGTTGAGAAAGTACCTTGCAGCGATGGCGATGTTTCATCGCTATTCGTTGCATAACCTGATGCTCATCGTATCGCAAAGGCCGGACGCGACTCGTGTTGCTGGCTTCCATACTTGGAAGCAGCTTGGCAGAAACGTTAAGAAAGGTGCGAAGGGAATCATGATCCTTGCGCCAATGGTGCTTCGCAAGAGCAAGGAAGAAACCACTCCCGATGAAGATCAGAGCAAGGCCGCAGTGGGCTTTCGTGTGGTTTATGTCTTCGATCAAATGGACACTGAAGGGAAACCGCTTTTTGAGCTTGGCTCCGCGCAGGGTGACCCGGCTGGATACACGGAAAAGCTGAAGCAATTCATCGCAGAGCGCGGTATTCAACTCGAATACTCAGACACCATTTATCCTGCGCAGGGGCAATGCTCGCCTGGAAAGATCGTGCTCCTACCCGGCCAGTCCGCCGCTGAGGAGTACGCCACTTTGGCCCACGAAGCGGGTCACAGCCTTTTACACATGCAGGAGCGCCGCGCTGAGACAACGAAGTGCGTCCGCGAGACCGAGGCAGAAGCCGTCGCTTTTGTCCTCTGTGAAGCCATCGGCATAAAAGCACAGAATTCCGCTGATTACATTCACCTCTATTCCGGCGACAAGGAGACTTTGGCAGAATCATTGGAGCATGTGCAGCGCACTAGTTCCGAGATTCTAGCGGCCATTACATCCACTGAGGGGGAGAAGGACTAACTCCCCCTGAATGCGAAAAACGCCCGGCCCCTCTTTCGAGGAGCCGGCCAGCTCACTAGAGGTTCGAGCGTCCGTCAATCGTTACGCTGGACATGCACCAGCGACCAGGATGCTGTTCTCAAACTTGTGATGACCGAAGCAGTCTGGGCGGACCTCTCGAAAACGACAAAGAAACCGCAACACAGAACCAACGCAGGCAAGAGACTAGCGGCGACCAAAGACGCGAGAATGATAAAAGAGAGCAGTTTGGATTAGCGGTCATCAACACCGAGGCCAGCTCAATGCTCGGCCGTGTCGATTCTCAAGTGACCATCGCAGCCCTTTGCGAGAGGGCGGCTTTAGCTTCCCGAATACCCGATTCGATTTCTCGCTCCAAATGTGGAGCGACGGAGGCAGACACTGCCTCGTACAATCGCAATACTTCGTCTGGACGATCCAATCGCTTGAGCAGGATTCGGGCTTGCCGCCAACCATGAGCTTCAGCCACCTTTGGCTGTTATCTCTTTGAGAAAATGGTACTTGAGGTTCATTTCCACTTCCGAGCAAAAACCCTAGCCTTCCATTAAGGGACTCAAGCTGCCCGTCATGCGAAAAGCTGAAAGGCCGGGCAGCCCACTCGAACGCAGGGGACGAGAGGCTACTAAAATGCAGATCCGCCGAACTAACTGGGGGCTCATTCCGTTAATCTTACTTGCTTGCCTTGGCTCCGGCATGTTGCCGATAGCTACATCAGGTCAAAGTCTCGAGAAAATTTGCGCCAACATCCATGAAGACCGCTCGCTCGCAATGCAACAGAAGCAGTGGGGGCTTTTAGTTTCTAAAGCAAGAGAGTTTATGAGCACCTGCCTCACGGTGGATGGAGGAGCCGAGGCGGAAGCTAGTAATCTATTTGAAATGGGATTCGGACTTAAGAAGCAGGGGAAGTTTGCAGATGCAGTTCCTATTTGGAAGAGATGCGTGAAGATTAAGCCTGATGCTGCAGAGTGCTGGGATTACCTAGCCGAAGCTCTTGACAAGCAGGGAGAGTTCGAAGATGTAGTTCCTACTTTGAATAGATGCGTGACGATTAATCCTGATGCGGCAGGCTGTTGGGTGGATCTAGGCATAGCTCTTGACCGGGCGGGTAGGACGTCCGAAGCAAAAAAAGCTTACGAACAAACAATAAGTATAGGTGGATACACCGAGGAGAACGCCGCTTCAGTCGAACTCGCTCGATTGTGCCTATCACATCCTCAGACTGCCGCTACTTTTCGGGGGCACAGATTAGGTGAAAGCTGGCAGTCATTTATACGCACAGAAGGAGGATTGTGCAAAATCAAAATAAACACAGATAGATGCTCGGAAGCAGCGTCAGGCGAGGAGGCAACACTTAGTCAACATGCGAAAGATGCCGTAGTGATATTCGGGTTCGAGTACGGCCGACTCGCCCGGGTTGTCGCCTCCATGACGGGGCCTGCATTTGCGGAACTGACTTACTTTGAAAAAACCTACGGCAAGCCGTATGACAAAGACAGTCACCCCGAAGAAGGCACTGCCGAATCATTGTGGAAGTTTTCCGACGGTGGTCTTGCGCACGCCAAGGAATTCAAAGCCAAGTCTGGCGAATTCAGGATCATATTTACGATTACGGCATCGGACTCTACCCTGCGCCCTGGGCCCCTTGCCTCAAATTCCCAGACTCCTGTCTTTAACGGCCAGACACTCGGTGAGAGCTGGCAAAAGTTCGCGCAGACAGGCGGTGGGCTGTGTCAGGTCAGCGAGGTTACCGCTCAAGAATGCAAAAACGCTGCTGCTGGCAAATTCGCATCTTTGGTCCAGTTCGGCGAAGATGCCTTAGAGACCAGTTTCACATTTGAGTTGGGCCGGTTAACGCAGGCTGAATTGAACACACGCGTGCCGAAGTTTGTGGAGCTGGATTACTTGGACCAGACTTATGGCCACCCGTACATCGAGACCAATAATTCCGAAGGTGGCGATGCCACTCGGCGCTGGGATTATGCCGATGGCGGCCAAGTGTTGGCAATAGAGAGGCCTGAGGGACAGGGCTTCGTCATCACGATTTCTGCAAAGAACATTCCGCTTCAGTAGGATTTCAGTTGACGCAAAGACAGAGTAGAAGAGGAAAGAGTGAAAACAACTACCGAGGCAAGCAATTCCGTATTCTCTTGGGAATAAGGCACCAAACGGCTGAGTAGGCAAATCAGTCCTAACTCAAAGTGGCGCTCGGCCTTGGCTGCGTCGATGTTCAACTGGCCATTGTCACCCTCTGTGATAGCGCAGCCTTGGCTTCCTGAATTCCTGATTCGATCTCACGCTCCAAATCTAAATGTGGGACGTTGGACGCTAACGCTGCCTCATACAATCTCAATGCTTCGTCCGGACGATCAAATCGGGTGAGCAAGATTCGAGCGGCACCAACCTGTGCCATGAGGCCCTGGCGCTCGGCAGGATGTGTGGCGGCGAGTTTTTCGTACTCGCTCAGCGCACGTTTATAATCGTTTCGCTCTTCTGGCACGTGGCATAGTTCCAGCCAGACAGTGGGCGGCATCTTGTCACCCCCGAGGTTGAGGAACTCTTCGTAATCCAGCCAAGCCGCTTCGTACATGCTCGCGTCGACGTTCAGCACACAGAGCTTGCCAGCAACTTCGCGGCAGGCGGGAATTTCGTTTCGTTGCCAATGAATTGCTCGTAGCATGTTCCACGCACCGAGCGCGGCAGGCTTTTCTTCCAGGTATTTCTTGAGAATTAAAGCTGCTTCATCAAGCTTGCCGTTTTCGATCAGGTCGCTGGCTTGAGTGATTTCTGGATCGGTAGTCCAGGTGATCTTTTCCTCGATCGCTTTGTTCGCTTTGCGTTCTAAGCCCGAGTAGCTCAGAGCAAGGGCACCAAGAGCGCCAAACATGAATCCTCCGACGTGCGCCCAATGTGCAACGCCGTCGCTCTGCCCGGACGGTTTCCCGTAGTAAATCTCCATCACCAACCACAACGGCAAGAGCCAGTAGGCGCGCACCCAGATAGGCCAAAGGCCGGAGAATCCAAGGTCAAAGAACCACATGAGCCTGATCTTCAGCTTAGGGAAGCGAACGAGAAACGCTCCCATCAGTCCCGCAACAGCCCCCGACGCCCCGAACGATGCGCCGAGGCTGCCCGGATTCGCCCAAGCATGAAGCTGCGTCGCCGCAATACCCGCCATGAGGTAGAAGACCAAGTACAAGGGGCGGCCCCAAACGTCCTCCAAAACGAAGCCAGCCAACCATAGGAACCACATATTGAAAATCAGATGTAACCATCCGCCGTGGAGGAAAGTGGAACTGATATACGCAATAAGCTTCGGGTGAGCAGGAATGAAGGCGAACCGCTCCGTAATGGACGCGGCCGCAAGGTTGGAATACTCGGTCCCAAGGGAGTCCATTTCCGCCTGCAATTGCTGAAGGTCATCCGCCGATTCTATCTTGGTGTCTTCACTCTGGTTTGCTTCGTTGTCTGGATTCTGCATCTCCGCCCAGTCGGGCGGGTAATAGCGCTGAAAATCAGTGACCAACTGTTGGGCCTCAGGCGGAACCGTCAGTTCTGGATGCTGCGCGGCGAGCACCAGAACTTGCACTTTCACAGACAGGAGAGGGTCCTCCTGGTCTTCCATCGCGCGGTGTGTGGAAAGAAAGACCACGAAGTTTGCAAGGATTAAGCCGAGCGTGATGAGCGGCCAGCGTCTCGCCTTCATGTTTTCATGCTTGATGGGGAAAAGCATGCTGGCACTTTTCTTTCGTCCATTCTCCGAGAATGATTGGAAGCGGTCTTAGAATCGCCCCAAGGGATGAAGCACTATCTGTTTAATGTTTTTTCTGCTTCGGTCCCTCGATGTCTTTCATTGCAGCACTAAGTAGCCTACCTCTTGCGTTGATCGCCCCTAAGGCATTGCCAAGATTGTAGCCGAGGCTATTGTAGGCATCGCCTCCTGATTTCGTGCTGTACTCATGCCAATGCTGCGACACGGTGCCACCACGACTATCGAAAGTGGTCGCATAAAGGGTGCTGGACTCAATCGTGTAGGCCTCATTCTGGGTGGTCTGGGTAGTTGTAGTCGTGGTCACCGTTCCATCGTATGTGTAATTCCATCTGTCTCCGTCATAGTCCGTGACGGTCCCGCTGCCTGAAACGGGGGAAGTGCTCGTGCCGGTGGAAGTGTGAGTTACTGGCTCGAAACCGGACAGAGCATGAGCAGAGTCGGAGAAGACTATGAGGTAGCTATTATTCCCTACGCTTTTTCCCTGCGTAAAGAGAATGTCTGGATGCTTTTTTGCATTCTTCTTAACCCACTTCTGAACCCAATTCGGGACGTAATATTCAATTCCGCCATTATGATTCGCCACAGCGAAGGAAACCGTCTTGACATAGCTTTGCTTCACCGGTTGAGGGCTCGGATTTACCGCCAACTTTGGTGCGGGTTGCACTTCAGCAGTGGGTATAACTGGATCGGGATTCGACCTTGCTGCTCGTATTGCCAGCCAATCCGAACAACTCAGAGTGCTGCCAGTTTGGGTTGATACGACCTTACTAGCTGGATGCGACTTACATCCGCTTGCCGCGTTTTCATTGTCAATATCAGCGAAATCGCGCACAGGAATGTACTGAGTATTCTTTTCCGCGCTGCCGACCATGGACCATCCGGCCTTGCCTTCCTGAACTGGCGCTTGAGCCGTGGGGGCAACTACGACGGGCACCTTTTCTACCTTAACAGGGGGTTGTGTTTGAGGTGCTCCTTCAGTTGTTGTCCCTGCTTGGACGGTGCGGCAAACCTGATAACCATTCCCTGTCGGAACGATGACTTCATCTGGCGCGACAAATTGATTAGATCCGTCAAGGTTTCGGCATTCTGTCTTAACTGCCCGCTGACCACAGGCTGGGGCTGCACATAGAGCGGCGACAAGCAGCATCGTCCTGATTTGCATTGATTTACTCCTCCGCGTGTAGCGAACGTTAGCCAGAGAATAGCAACCGTTTGAAGCACACGTGGATGGTACGGCGGTACCTATTCTTGAGTGACATGCTCATTAGTAAATAGACTTCCCCCCAAGTATGGCCTTACCTCCTCTCACGCTAAATTAACTACGTTAACCACTTCATCACCCGTACCATTGACGTGAGCGGCGACTCGAGTAAATCTGCCAGAAGAGGAGAAACCCAGTCGCCGCTAGCACCACGGGTATTCCCGACCATGGATTGGATTTGTTAACGGCGCCCAAACGCCCAGGGGCATGACCAATCAATGATCGTTCGTTGAACGAATCTGGTTTCTAAAAGGAGGAGGCTAAATGAATTGTCCGCGCTGTGGAAAAGACACGGTCTCTGACGGACCGCCAGCAGTAGTTGATCCCTACAAGGGTTGGCTCCAGTGCCTCAACCCTGAATGTCTGGCCGAAAATATTTGGGTATCCCCGGACGGCAAGAAGTGCAAAAGTCTGACGCCGCAGCCTCCTATTCATAAGTGAGAATCGGCGAGCCAAAACGGAGTCCCTTCAATGAAGTTTTGGAATGCACTCAGCACCGTAAGTCGATACGTCTTGGCAGCGATCTCATGTATTTCTCTTGCTCAGTTTCTGCTTCTCCTGAACGTCGGGACAGAAAACGCGGGTCGCCTTGCGGGACAGTCGCTCGGCAGGGGCGTTATCACTGGCCTTGTGGCCGCCGTATGGTTTTACCGTGCCAGAAAGGTCTCCCCGCAAGTACCTGCGAATGTTCAAACGCAATTGCCTCTGGTTGAAAAATCGCAAGTGCAGTCCACTCCGTCGCCAAGAGACTCAGGTTCCACCACTGCCACGGTTCCCGTCCCCACAGCGGACCACTCCGTCGGTTCTTTTTTGGAAAAACATGTTATCGGCCTCATCGCTGTGGCTGCCATTGTGGTCACGATTGTTACACTGACGACGGTTACGCCGTGGATATTTGCTCCTAGCACAGGAACATCGCAACCACGATTCGTTCACGTCCAAGGGGCACCGCCCTGGAAAATGTTTGATAACAAAACAGGGCAGGAGTGCAACACCGAAGCCGTCAGCTACGATTCAGTGGATCGCATCAAGCGAGACATGCATTCCCCTGTATTCAATGACCAACTAGACGAACTCAAGAATAAGTGTGATATCGAGCGAACCTGGAACTGCATTAGCTCCGTTAACCTGGACACAACCACGGATTCACTAATCACCGAGTTGCTGACTAGTTCAAAACCGGAGCCAAAATCAAACGACCACTTCTGGGATTCCTTAGTCATCGATCGAAGCACCTATCCGCAGTACAAACAGTTCTATGACCGCTACGACGCAGTGATTGCGAATCCAGACAGACCTCCCGTCTATCACTATAACGGGATGCCTTACTGTTCAGAGCTTTCAAAGAAGTGGTGGTAGCTGCTGTAAACTATCGTTACTGACAATCTGTACCCGCTAGTAAATTGAGCGCGATCGAATCCGCTGCTGAGTGGTGCCAAGGAGGCATCAACTTGTCAACTGAGAGCTACCTGTTAAAAATATGCTTGGCCACCGAGGATGAAGCCAAGACCGGCCTTTACATGTTTCTTCACCGCCAGTAAGTCAATAAGGCTGGCTTAGAAGAACAGCAGGCTTCACTGCTCGCGGCGGCCGTCACAAACAGAGTCTTTGGCGAAAAGTCCACTGGAGAACCTGGGACAGCTTTCGCGGCAGAGAATTCAAAA
>Ga0181536_10001522_pt1 | contig 27199 bp, 26 predicted proteins | sample PEATcosm2014_Bin_41_FD_121105 | JGI IMG/M metagenome (GOLD analysis project Ga0181536, IMG submission 121105) | Peatland microbial communities from MTU Mesocosm Facility, Houghton, MI, USA - PEATcosm2014_Bin17_60_metaG | ecosystem: Environmental > Terrestrial > Soil > Wetlands > Peat | place...
ATTTGCGTTGTGCCCTTCAAGGCAATCGCTGGGAGGAATGCTGGGATCGACTCCATGAATCCGACCGCCTCAAAATCCGCGCCGTCGCCTAATGGTTTCAGGTTACTTTCGGGTCACACACCCTCCTTTGGAGAATGTGCGCGACTGAATTTGACACACTGGCCGAAGGATGATATATTGGGTTGTGACCCATGTGAGCGCGCAGAAACTTGAGCTGTCACCCCGAGCCTTGCCAGTGGGGAGAGTTTTTTTGCCGCAGCGGCTGCTGACGGAGAAATCTTCGGTGACCGCCGGACGCGGCTTGTCGGAGGCGGAGCGGAGAATCCTCGCGCTTTGCGCCAGCACCATGGCGGCGACTCTCAAAGACCAGGGCTACAGCTACAGCCATTCCGGGATCAATGAGTGAAGCCCTCAGGCGAAGGATCGGGGCCTGAGTTTAAACGGTGAGGATTTCTTTTTCTTTGTGGGCCAGATGGGCGTCAATTTGGGCGATGTACTGGTCGGTCAGTTTTTGAATTTCTTTTTCAGCGGTTTCCACCTGGTCTTCGGCCACGCCGCCGCCTTTGGAGGATTTCTTGACTGCTTCGATGGAGTCGCGACGGACGTGGCGGACGGCGACGCGGCCGTCTTCGGCCAGTTTGTGGACGACTTTGACCATTTCCTTGCGGCGTTCGGCGCTCAGTTCGGGGAGGACCAGGCGGATGGCTTTGCCCTGGATGGCGGGGTTGATGCCCAAGTTGCTTTTTTGGATGGCTTTTTCGATGGGATGGACGGTGGTGGCGTCCCAGGGCTGGATCAGGAGCATGCGGGGTTCGGGCACAGTGATGCCGGCCAGTTCGCGGATGCGCATGTGGGAGCCGTAGGCCTCGACCATGATGTTTTCGACCAGGGCGGGGGAGGCGCGGCCCGTGCGGATGCCGGCAAATTCATGCTGCACGATTTCGGCGGTCTTGATCATTTTTTCTTCAGCTTCGAGAAGGATGTCGTCCAGGGCCATAGTAGTGTTTGGGGAAGATTGTTTGAGGGGTGAGGATTAGGATTAGGAGTCAGATCAGCCGGTGACAAGGGTGCCGACTTTTTCACCCATGATGACGCGCTTGAGGTTGTGGGCTTTGAAGAAGTCGAAAACAATGATGGGCATTTTGTTGTCCATGCAAAGGGAAAAGGCGGTGGAATCCATGACTTTCAATCGTTTTTGCAGGGCTTCCAGATAGGTGATCTGGGAGTAGCGCCTGGCGTGGGGATGGGTTTCTGGATCGCAGTCGTAAATGCCATCCACTTTGGTGGCTTTGAGGATGACTTCGGCGCCGACTTCGTTCGCGCGGAGGGCGGCAGCGGTGTCGGTGGAGAAGTAGGGGTTGCCGGTGCCGCCGCCGAAGATGACGACGCGGTCTTTTTCGAGATGGCGGACGGCGCGGCGGCGGATGAAAGGCTCGGCGACCTGGGACATGGCGATGGCGCTTTGGACGCGGGTGGCGACGCCGAGTTTTTCCAGGGCGTCCTGAAGGGCCAGGGAGTTGATCACGGTGGCGAGCATGCCCATGTAATCGCCGGTGGCGCGCTCGATGCCGTGTTGACCAGCGGCGCCGCGGAAGATGTTGCCGCCGCCCGTGACGACGACGACTTGGACGCCCAGTTGGCGGACCTCGTTGATTTGGCGGGCCATTTCCTGGATGGCTTGGGCGCAGACGCCAATGCCGTCGCCGCCGCCAAGGGCTTCGCCGCTGATCTTGAGGAGGATGCGGCGGTATTTTGGTTGAGGCTGTTTCATGGGCCGCAAGGAGAATAGCCACAGATGGGAAAGGCGTCAAATAGGGATTATACCGCGCGAAAATTGACTGTTGACCGGGGCGCGCGGGGTTGTTACTTTGCGGCGGATGAAAGGTCCGGCCGCATCGCCGGGGGTTGTCCGCACAGTGGTCTTGAACTCAGGCGGCCTGAGGCATGGTTCCGGCTCAACAGGCCGCCCGCTGTCCCATGGGAAGGCGGGCTTTTGGGTGTGAAAATAAAATACGCGCGCTCCATAATATGCGTCATACAATATCCGTGCTGGTGGAAAACAAGTTCGGGGTGCTGACCCGCATCGCCGGGCTTTTCAGCGGCCGGGGCTACAACATAGATTCCCTGAACGTGGCCCCCACGCAGGAGGCGGACACTTCGCGCATGACGATCGTCACGCGCGGGGATGACGCCACGGTGGATCAAATCGTCAAGCAACTCAACAAGCTGGTCAATGTGCTCGAAGTGCATGATTTCCGGCAGGATGAATTCATTGACCGGGAATTGGTGTTGGCGCGGGTAGGGGTGGATGCCAAAACGCGCGCGGAGATCATGCAGATCACGGACATTTTCCGGGCGAAAATAATTGACGTGCAGCCGCGAAGCCTCACCATTGAGATCACCGGCAACGAAAGCAAAGTGGAAAAGTTTCTTCAACTGATAAAAACTTTTGGCGTGCAGGAATTGACGCGCACGGGGAAAATCGCCCTCGCGCGGAAATAATCGCCGCCACAACCCTGACCCTCCAACCCCCATCCCCCCATGCCTGCAAAAGTATATACGGACAAAGACGCGGACCTGAAATATCTGCAAGACAAAACCCTGGCGGTGCTGGGCTTCGGCTCGCAAGGGCACGCCCACGCGCTCAACCTCAAGGACAGCGGCTGCAAGGTCGTAATCGGGCTTTATGAGGGGAGCAAATCCATTCCGGTGGCGGAGTCCAAAGGGTTTGAGGTTTTGACGACCGCCGAGGCGGTGCGGCGGGCGGAGGTGATCTTTGTGGCGATTCCCGACACCAAGCAAGCCAAAACCTACGAGCGCGATATTGCGCCCAATCTGGCGCCGGGCAAGACGCTCTTGTTTTCGCACGGGTTTTCGATCCATTTCAAGACCATCGTGCCGCCCGCCAGCGTGAACGTCATCCTGGTCGCCCCCAAGGGGCCGGGGCATATCGTGCGGCGGCAGTATCTGGAAGGCAAGGGAGTGCCGGCGTTGATCGGGGTTTATCAGGACCCGGGGGGGAAATCCAAACAGATCGCTCTGGCGTGGGCCAAGGGCATTGGCGCCACCCGGGCCGGAGTGATTCAAACCAGCTTCAAGGAAGAAACGGAGACCGATCTGTTTGGCGAACAAGCCGTGCTCTGCGGCGGGGCGTCGGCCTTGATTCAGGCTGGCTTCGAAACGCTGGTGGAGGCGGGCTACCAGCCGGAAATGGCGTATTTTGAGTGCCTGCATGAATTGAAATTGATTGTGGATTTGATGAACGAAGCGGGCATCAGCGGCATGCGCTTCTCGGTTTCCGAGACGGCCAAGTGGGGCGACGTGAGCGTGGGCCCGAAAATCATTGATGCCGGCGTGAAAAAGCGGATGAAAGCCGCCCTCAAGGACATCCAGTCCGGCAAATTCGCCAAAGGCTGGATCCATGAATACAACAGCGGCTACAAGAAATACAACGCCCTGCTCAAAGCCGGCCAAAACCACCCCGTCGAAAAGGTGGGGCAGCGCCTGCGCGGGTTGATGCCGTGGATGAAGAAGCACTCCCTCAAAGGCGTCCAGGCGGCATATTAATTGGGGCGCCGCGCAACTTTGGTTTTTGGGTGGTGTTTTTTAGGGAACTGACTTAGAATAAGATGGGATGCCATTGAAGATCATTGTATGAGTGTGCGCGCAAAGATGGCGTGGGCCGGCTTGGCCGGCGGAGCAATGTTGCTCGGCGGCCAGCAGGCCTGTCTTGCCGCGACCGGGGATGCGCCGCCCGCCCTCCCCGCCGCGGTCGCCTCGGATGACAATTCCAATCCCTATTCGGTCATCATTGACAGAAATGTGTTTCGTCTGAATCCTCCGCCGCCTCCTGATGACAATAAAGACAAAGGCCCGCCGCCCGACCTTCCGGTGGTAAAACTGAGCGGCTTCATCAAGACCGCGGACAAATTGAAGGTGTTGCTGGCCGTCTCGATCAAAACCGGGGATAGCAAGATGCCCGAAGCGGTGTACTACGAGACCATGGTCGAAGGCGAGGTGAAAATGGTGGGGGAGGAAGGTAAGAAACGCGTGAAGGAGGAGTTGGTGAAGGTTTATCCCGGCGAGGAGAAGGTTGACATCATCAACGACGAAACCCGCATGACTCTTTCGTTGAAAGAGAACGGCTTTGCTCAGGCGCCCTCGGCAGCCCCGGCGGGAGGGCGCGGCGTCGGCACGGCGGCCATCCGGGCTGTCGGCGCTCCCGCTGGCACCGCCCCTGGTGGTCCTGCGGCGTTGCCCCGGCCTGGCGTCCCCGGCATGGGTGCGGCGGCCCCTTTCCAGGGGAATAATTCCGGCGGCGCGAACACCATGGTCGGCGGGGCGAATTATAACCGCCCGTCTTTTAACTCTGGAACCGCGACTTCATTTGGTGGCGGGACTGCGGTGAACACGGGTTTCCAGTCGCAGCAATCTGCGTTTCAATCAGGAGGTTTTAACGCCAGAACCGGCGGTGGCATCCTTTCCGGTGGAGCGGCGCCCATAAGTGCTCCCGCAGGCTCGCCGGGTGTCACGTTGCCGTTGAACAGCCCCGCCGGTCTGAACCACCTGACGCAGCCCAACTCCACCCCGATGGGCAACGGCATCACCGCCAACGGAGAAATGCCTCCGGTGCCCGGCGCCCAGCCCAATCAATAGCCTCGCATCCGCCCCGGGCTGCTGATGGCGGCAGGCCTGGCGGGCCGATACGTTCCAAAGCATAATTCCCGGCGGACTTTTCTGGAGGCACGGCCAGAGGGTCGCGCCGTTCAACTTCGCAAGAACTCCGCCCCGGCCCAATCGGCGAAGCGCAGCCCCTGCCGGGTCAATTGAAAGCGTTGGTCGTCGAGCCGGCCGTAGCCCATCTGGATCATGCGCTGGATTTCTGGCGCCCATTTCTGTGTGAGGTCGAAGCCGGTGCGTTGTTGGAATTGACGCAACGGCCACCCGGCGGTCATGCGCAATCCAAAGGCCGCGATTTCCCCGGCCCGGGCCAAGGGCGGCAACTCCTCGCTGGAGGCCAGGGGGCGGAGGCCGCGCTCCAAATGATCGCAATACGAAGCGGTGTGAGCGATGTTGGCAGTCCGTTTGCCGTGGGCGTAGCTTGCCGCGCCCGGCCCCAGCCCGTGGAACCCGCCGCCGCGCCAATAGTTGACATTGTGCCGGCAGGCCCGTTCGGGCAGTTCGGCGCCGCCGCGCGCGCGCCCCCGCGCGAAGTTGGCCACTTCGTATTGGTGGAAACCGGCAGCGTCCGCCGCGCAGAGCAGCTGGTCGTACATCGCGCAGGCCAGGTCTTCGTCCGGGGAGATTTTGCCCGCCTGCAATTGGGCGAACAAGGGGGTGTCCTCCTCGTAAATGACCTCGTAGCAGGCCAGGTGTTCGCTGCCCAAAGCAATGGCCTGGGCCAGGGTGGAGCGCCACATCGGCAGGGTCTGGCCCGGGATGGCGAACATTAAATCCAGGTTCACGTTGTCGAATCCGCCGGCGCGAAGGAGGTCAAAGGATTTGAAAATCATCGCGCGGCTGTGGACCCGGCCCAGCCTTTCCAGCAGACCCGGGTCAAAGGATTGCACCCCCAGGGAGACACGATTGACGCCCCAATCGCGCAGCAGCCGGGCTTTGTCGGCGGAAACGGTGGCGGGATTGCATTCCACCGTCCACTCCGCCGCGCCGAGCAAATGGAGGCGATCCATCGCTTTGAAAATCTGTTCCCATTGGCGCAGATTCAGGAGCGAAGGAGTGCCGCCGCCGAAAAACACCGTCTGCGGCTGCAACTCCGGGGCGACCCGTTCCATTTCCCGGAGGAGGGCCTGGACGTAACGGTTGATCAGCGCCCCGTCGCCGACCTGGGAGTAAAACGCGCAATACTCGCATTTCCTGGCGCAGAACGGGACATGAATGTAGAGGCTGGTGATGGTTGGTTGGTCGCGCATTGCTCAGGATTGTCGGTTCAGCTCGTCCACATTGTTTCGACAAGAATTATCCCCTGAACCCGTTCAAACTCGCGGCGAGAAACCCTTCAAGGCTAAACCTTCCCCGCTCGCTGGCGATGAAGAGTGAACTGTCAATCACTAATCCCACGCCAAGGCTTTCGGCGGGCTTTGACGGGCCGTGTCCAAATCCCGCGCGAATTCATCCGCTTCTTGCGTGGTGAGATGAAAGGACATGGGCCAGAGCGCGGCAAGTTCAGCGCCTGTTTTGGGCCTGGCCGCGGCGCGTTCCAAAAACCGGTCGCGTAACTTTGCCTTTTCCGCCAAAGGCAACCGCTCCATGGCGGCTTCGATTTCACCAGCCGTAATCATGTTGACAATATAAGGCCAAACTCGCGGCTAAGCAAGTGTAGATGACTTCCAAGCAGGTCTGGAGGTTTGGTGATGTTGATGGAAGCTCAGGGCGGAGCCTGCGTGGTGCGCAAGACCGCCAGCATGGGCGCCCGCTCCCGGGCGGCGTTGTCAAAAGGGAAAAGTGGACGAAGCAATCACCTGTTACCAAGAGGCATTGGCGATCAATCCCGGCTGCGCGACGGCCCGAACCAACCTCGACAACGCCCTTCTTCTCCAAAAGCAAAGGGCGGCTCAAACGATTGTTCATTAACATTGGGGATCGGATGCAGGTAAATCTTAAGAGCTTGCCGGAAGCCAGGGGTTGTGGGAATCATCAGGCAATCTATGGATAATCCCTTGTTCAGAAATCTTCCAAAAATCGGGCTTCGGCCAGCCATTGACGGGCGGCTGGGAGGCGTGCGCGAATCCCTGGAGTCACAAACCCTCGGGCTGGCGCAACGGGTCGCCAAATTTATCAGCGGCAATTTGCGTTATCCCAACGGGCAGCCGGTGGAGTGTGTGATCGCCGATAGCTGCATCGGGGGCGTGGCGGAGGCGGCGGCGTGCGCGGAGAAATTCGCGCGGCTCGGCGCAGGGGTCTCGCTGACGGTCACTCCTTGCTGGTGTTATGGGAGCGAGACGATGGATATGGACGCCACGACGCCAAAGGCGGTCTGGGGATTTAACGGCACGGAGCGCCCGGGCGCAGTCTATCTGGCGGCGGTGCTGGCGGGACACGGGCAAAAAGGGGTGCCGGCATTTGGGATATACGGGCGGGATGTGCAGGACGCCGGCGACCAAAGCATCCCGGAAGATGTGGGGGAGAAGATTTTGCGCTTTTGCCGGGCGGGCCTGGCGGTGGCGATCATGCGCGGCAAGTCCTACCTGGCCATGGGCGGCACTTCGATGGGCATTGCCGGTTCGATGGTGGACAGCGGTTTCTTTGAGGATTACCTGGGGATGCGGGTCGAGTCCGTGGACATGTCGGAATTCATCCGGCGCATGGAACGGGGCATTTATGACCAGGCGGAATTTAAAAGGGCCATGCCGTGGGTCAGGGCCACTTGCCCGGAGGGGAAGGATTATAACTCGCCGGGCACGCGCCGCTCGCGCGCGCAGTTGGACCGGGAATGGGAGATTTCGGTGAAGATGGCGCTGATCGCGCGCGATTTGATGGTGGGAAATCCGCGGCTCGCGGCGCTGGTCCGGGGCGAGGAGGCGCACGGGCACAACGCCCTGGCCGCCGGTTTCCAGGGGCAGCGGCAATGGACCGACCACATGCCCAACGGGGATTTCATGGAGGCGATTCTCAACACGTCGTTTGATTGGAACGGGGCGCGCAGCCCGCACATTGTCGCGACGGAGAACGACGCCTTGAACGGGGCGGGAATGTTGATGGGCTACCTGCTGACCAACTCCGCGCAGGTTTTTGCCGACGTGCGGACGTATTGGAGTCCCGCCGCCGTGCGGCGCGTGACGGGCCGCAAGCCAGCGGGGGCGGCGGCGGGCGGTTTTCTGCACCTGATCAATTCCGGGCCGGCGGCGCTGGATGGCACGGGCGAACAATCTGTCCGCGGCCGGCCGGCGATGAAGCCGTTTTGGGAAATCAGCGCGGCGGAGATCGAGAAATGTCTGGCAGCCACGACGTGGCATCCGGCGATCACGGAGTACTTTCCGGGCGGGGGCTGGTCCTCGCGCTTCGCCACGCGCGGCGGGATGCCGGTGACGATTTGCCGGCTCAATCTGGTCAAGGGGCTTGGGCCAGCGTTGCAGATCGCCGAAGGGGAGACGGTCGCCCTGCCGGCGCAAGCGCACAAGATTTTGGATGAGCGGACTAATCCGACCTGGCCGACGACGTGGTTTGTGCCGCGCACGACGGGCCGGGGTGCTTTCCGCAACGTCTATGCGGTGATGGACAACTGGGGCGCGAACCATTGCTCCTTGTGTTACGGACATCGCGGCGCGGACCTCATCAGCCTGGCGGCGATGCTGCGCATTCCCGTTTATATGCACAATGTGCCGGAGGAGGCTATTTTCCGTCCGAGCGCGTGGAACGCCTTTGGCACGGCGGACCGGGAGGGCGGCGATTTCCGCGCCTGCGCCAACTTCGGGCCACTTTACGGGCGGTGAGGCAGATTAAGACCCGAAGCGACCGAGTCAGGATTCCGCGGCGATGCGGTCAAGAATACGTTGGGCCAAGAGGTTGAAATCCGCGCGCGCTTCCTGCACCGCGTAGGAATGACTCCCAATGGCCCCGTCCGCCGAGGTGAGCTGAAAAATCGGCTTTCTCGCCTCTTGCGCCATGGGAACCAAACTGCGGTAATGCTTCAGCCGGGCCAGACAAAGCGGGTCGTCACTCATCGGCGGGGCGATTGAATTATCCGAAAGCACGCTTTTCCTATAAGCACCCGGAATGCAGTCGGCCCAGCGGTCATAGGCTTCCCCAGTTCGCGAGAGCCATTCGCTATGTTGCTGCACGATGTACCCGAGGGGAGCCATTTTGCCTTCCGGCAAAGGAAAGGAAGGGGACGACCATTTCTTGAGCTGCTTGCCCCAATCCGTGCGCCAATAGCTCAAAGTCGGCCCCAAATATTTAAGACTGTATAGCGAAAGAGGATCGGCTGCCAACGGAACCACTACGTAATCCGAACCAATGAGCGCAGAGCGATTAATGGCCCCAAGGTTCGGGCCAACATCGGCCAGAATGAGATCTGCTTGGTGTTGCGCGGCTGCTTTTTGAACAACTGCCCAAAAAGCTGTCATGACGCGGAAGGCGCGCAAAAGCTTGTCGGGGTGAAGGTTTTCAAGCCACTCGACTAAAAGAAAATACTCAAATTCCCCAAGGGCGATGTCGCCGGGGACGAGATGCAAAGAGGAGTGTATCGGCTGGGTAATGGGTTCCTGAATATCTCCCGCTTCCATGAGGGGTTGAACGCATCGGTAGATCGTGACTGCTTTGGGCAAAACCAAATCGGCGTCCCACAATTCCTCAAGTTTGTCCTCAGCGAGAAAGGCCGACGTAAGATTCGCCTGGGGATCAAGATCAATGGCCACCACCCGTTTGCCCATTTCGGAAAAAATCCAGGACAGATGATAGACAAGCGAAGTTTTCCCGACCCCGCCTTTGTTGTTGAAAAATGTGAGAACGGGCGTGCTCATGGCTGTTTGCGTATAATGGCGGCCACGAAGTTCTGTTCAATTTGGAATTCGGGGGCGGGATTTCCGTTCTTTTCCAGAGCTTGTCGGGCAATGAGTATGCCCGCCCCGAAGCGCTGGGCATAACCGAGCACTTTGAACGCGGCCGCAAGTTGGGGGTTGCGGTAATCGGTGCGCCCCGGTTCGCCAAAGTTCTGCGCGGTGACGCTCCCATAAGGGCCGCCGGGATTAATGATCTCGATCCGATCATCGAACCAGTGAAGGCGCACGGGACTGTTGGTGCCTTCGTAGGCGCGGTGCATGACGGCGTTGCGCGCGGTCTTTAACTGAGGATGGGGCGTTCCAGACGGGCGATGCGCTCTTCGATAGGGGGATGGTCGGCCAGGAGGGCCAGGAAGCCGCCGGTCTTGCCGGAGATTTGCAAGGCTTGAAGGGCAGGGGAATTGTGCCCGAGCTGATCCGCACCCTGCTCGTGGACAGCCTGGAGCTTCTTGAGTGCGGCCAACATTTTTTCGCGTCCCGCATAGCGCGCGCCGCCGGCGTCGGCGCGGAATTCCCGCCAACGGGAGAATTTGGCAACGACGAGATAGCCCAGCACCATGAAGACGTTCTGGAAAAGTTGCATGAGCATGTATTGCATGAACCAGGTGCCGCCGCCGCGGTTTCGGTTGTCGCGAGAGGAGCCTTGGGTGAGTATAATGGCCAGCACCCATGCCAGGAACATGGCCAGCGTGTTGATGACGCCCTGGATCAAGGTCATGGTCACCATGTCGCCGTTGGCGATGTGGGTGATTTCGTGGCCCAGAACCCCTTCGATCTCGTTGGGGCGCATGTTCCCCAGCAGGCCGGAGGAGACGGCCACCAGGGCTTGCGACTGGCTGGGGCCGGTGGCGAAGGCGTTGATTTCGGGCGAGTTGTAAATGCCCACCTCGGGCATGGCCGAAAGACCCTCGGCACGGGCCAGACGATAGATCGTCTGGACGAGCCATTGTTGGCCGGAGTCCGAGGTGTTGGGGTCAATCACCTGGATGCTGTGGGACATTTTCGCGATAAAACGGGAGAGGAGGAGCGAAATGAACGCGCCACCCATGCCCATCACGCCGCAGAGGATGAGCAGGCTGTAGAAGTTGGCATCCCCGCCGACGCGCTGGGGAACGTGGAAAAAAACCAGAATGACGCCCAGGGTGAACATCACCAGGATGTTCACGACCAGGAAAAGCGCTGTGCGTGTGGCAATCTGCACAAATTTCATAACAAGACCTTTTTTTTTCGACGCGATTATCCGCGTTTAATGCCGGTACTATATACGCGGATGGCTGGAAAATGCAAACCGGGCGGCGACCGCCGATGGGGAGGGTCAGATTTCGAAGATCTTTTCGAATTTGGTCAGGTTGCGGGGGGCGCTGCCGGTCACACAGGCGACGTCTTCCAAACGCACGCCGCCCAATCCCGGATAGTACAGCCCAGGCTCCACAGTGACGACGTGGCCGGGTTTCAGCACGTCGGTGGAGGTTTGGGCGATGCGCGGCGCTTCGTGGATTTCCAAGCCGAGGCCGTGGCCTGTGCCGTGAAAGAATCCGTGCATGTGGCCGTTCTTGCGGCAGGTCTTGTAGCCTTCCTGCTCGAAGAATCCCTGCACGGCGGCGTGGATTTTGGAGGTGGGGGTGGAGGCGCGGATTTGGGACAGCGCGATTTCCTGGCCTTTGAATACGGTGTCGAAGAGGCGCCGCACCGGCTCGGCGGCGCGACCGCGGACGATGGTGCGGGTGATGTCGCCGAAATAGCCGGTTTTCTGGGAGCGGGGAAAGACGTCCAGGATGATGGGTTGGTGGGCGCGCAACCAACCGTGGCCCTGTTCATGGGGGTCGCAGGCCTGGCTGCCGCCGGCGACGATGGTGTGGCCGGGCAGGCCGCCCGCCTGCATGATCGCCACGTTGATGATGGAACGGAGTTTCTCGGAGGTCAAAGGGATGCCATGATACATCAGCTTGCCGTCGCGGGCGATTTTGGAGGCGCGCAGGGCCTGGATGCCCTCCGCCAAACCCACCTCGGCCATGATGAGGGCCGCGCTGATTTTCTTGATCTCTTCCGCCCGCTTGAATTCCCGTTCGGGAAAGACGCCGTCTTTCTTCACGCGGACTTTGATTTTATAGTTGCGCAAGTCCTTGGCCAGGCCCAGGGGAAAGCTGGCGGGGACAAAGATTTTGCGCAGCCGATGCTCGCGCAAAAGCAGGCTAATGACCGCGGCCATGCCGGGACGTTTCACCCGGCTGCGGCGCAGCTTTTCCACGCACTGGCTGTGCGAGAGGATGCGGCAATGGGGCGATTTCTTTTTGACGCGGTCCAGTTCCAGATCGCTGACCACGGCGTAAGCTCTGCCGTCAATGCGGAAGAAGATGAAGGGATCCGGCGCGAACCAGCCGGCGGCGTAAAGCATGTCCGCGTCACGCTCGCTGTCTGCGACGATTAACACGTTCGGAGTATTGGTCACGTTTCGGCTCCAAAGCAAGCCCGCCGCTCCACGGTTCAGAATTCAAAAATGACGCGCCTTGGCGCAGCCGGACAATTGGCCCCGGCCTGCCGGAAATCAATTCGATTTTCTCGTCATCGCTTTTCTTCCGTCAAGACAGGCGGCGGCGTGTCTGGCGGCAAGTTGTCGGCACGGCCCGATCAAACCAATTTCAAGGCGCGAATGCAACTGGAATCGGCAAGGAATTGCAAATAATCTTTGCCGGTTAGTGGTGGCCGTGGGCTTTGGATTTAAGGAACCAAAACAGGAGCAACCCGATGACAATCTGGAGCAGGATTGCCCCGGCGATGACGGGCACCAGGCGGAATCTTGTTTTCCAGAGCTGGGGCGGGCGGAGGCGGGTCCAGCGCTCGGTCATCTGGACTTTCTCATAGTCGTCCAACTCCGCTTTCATGGCGGCGGCCGAGGGGTAGCGATTGGCGGGGTTGCGCTCCAGGGCGTGGAGGATGATTTCTTCCAGGACCGGCGTGAGTTTGGGATTCAATTTGCGCGGGGGGGCGGGGTCGCCGGTGAGGCGGGAATTCATCACCACGTAGGGATTCTCCCCCTCGAAGAGGGTGGTGCCGGTGGCCATTTCGTAGAGGATGGCCCCAAGGCTGTAAAGATCGGTGCGTTCGTCGCCGCGCTTGCCCTGGACTTGTTCGGGCGCCATGTAGTCGGGCGTGCCCATGGCGGGAGTGAAGCCGACGAAGGTCATGCGCCGGGCTTGGGCGGACTTGGAGATGCCAAAGTCCATGACGCGGATGGAGCCGTCGTTGCAAAGCATGATGTTCTGGGGTTTGAGGTCGCGGTGAACGACGTTCTGGCGGTGCAGGTAATCCAAGGCGTCGCAGATCCGGCTGGCGATGGCCACGGCGTCGGCCTCGGGCAGCGGCTTGGTTTCCTTGAGGACTTCGGCCAGCGTCTGGCCCGTGAGCAGTTCCATCACGATGTAGGGCCGGCTTTTTTGCTCCTCGACGGGGATGATTTTAAGCACCGACGGGTGGTTGAGGGATTTGCCGATTTGCTCCTCGCGCTCGAAACGGGTGGCGGCGGCAATGTCGCCCTCCATCTGCCTGAAGGGGACCTTGACGGCGACTGTCTGGCCGGTATGGCGGTCGCGGGCCTTGTAAATGCAGGCCATGCCGCTGCGGCTGATGCGTTTGATCATTTCAAACCGATTGTCCAGCAGGGTCCCCACGCTCAGTTCTTGGCTGTCTTCTGGCACCACGCTCTTTTGGTAGCCCGTTCGGACGCCGCGGAAGAAGATGGCCCGGTCCACCTGCTCGATGCGGATGACCTGGACGGAAATGTTGTCTTCCCCGTTGCGTTTCTCGACCAACTGCAACAGCTCCCGCACCGCCTCGGCCGGCTCGCGATGGGTGACCAGGTCCTGGATTTCCGCGTCGGTGGCGAATCCGTAAAGCCCGTCGGTGCATTGGACAATAAAATCGCCTTTGAAAACTTCGCGGCTGACCAAGTCGAAATGGGTCACTGGTTCGCTCCCGACGGTGCGGGTGAGCTGCGAGCGGGCGGGGCTGGTCATGGCCTCATTCTCCCCAATCAGGCCGTACTTGAGTTGAAAGCTCAGCGGGTTGTGGTCGGTGGTCAGACGTTCGATCTTGCCGTGGCGAATCAGATAAGCACGGGTGTCGCCGGCGTAGCCGATGGTCACCTCGTTGTAACGAAAAATGCAGGCGGTCAGCGTGGTACACATCGGCCCGCCTTCCGGGGTCTTGAGGGATTCGTCATATATGGAGCGGCTGGAAAAATCAAAGGCCTGACGCAGCACCTTGCGCGGATCGGTCGCGGCATCCGCGGTGCAGAAGACGTCCAAGGCGCATTGCACCGCGATGGCGCTGGCGACCTCGCCGCGGTTGCGTCCCCCCACCCCGTCGGCCATCAGGGCGATGGCGCCGAAGTCGCGGCGGTCCTCGGGGTTTTCCGGCTGCCAGAAGCCCACCCGGTCCTCGTTGTTTGGACGCACGGGGCCGGACACGCAGATTTCGGCGTAGGTCAATTCCATAGGGCCTGGCCGGGATGCGGCCAACCGCCGCCAACCTTAAGGCCGGGCGATTTTCAACCTGATGTTCCCCATCGTCCAGACAATTTTTGGATCAACCGCCCGCGCCCGCCCGCAGCCGCCCGCAGCTCCCCTCATGCCGCCTCTGGCGGGCTACTCCACCGTCCACAGCGCCACCGAATCATGGTCGCGGATGAAGACGCGGTTGCCGGAGATGACCGGGTAGGCGAAGGTCGCCGAATCGGCCACCTTGATGCTGGCCACCTGGGTGAAGGCCTTGTCAGTGGGTTGCAGAACAACCAACTGCATCTTCGGCGTCAACGCCAGCAGGACCGAGCCGGCATCCACGACCGATCCGTAGCCTTGCGGGCCTTTGGCCTCGGTGTCCGTCCAAGCCACCGCGCCGGTCTTTGCGTTCACGCAGAACAAATTGCCGCGTTGGGAGAGGCCGTAGAGGAACCCCTCCTTGAGCACCGCCGTGTTAAACTGCGGCGATACGTCCGCGGCGGCCCAAAGTTCGGTGGTCGTGAAGGCCTCGCCCTGCTTGGCGACTTTGACCGCGTGGATGCCGCGTCCGGACCCGGCGTAGATCAGCGTGTCGCCATCCACGATCGGGGTCGCGGCGTTGTAATTCATGCCCATCGGCGCGAAGGCCGTCTGCCAGGCGACCTTGCCATCGGCCAGCCCAATCCCCACAATGCTCTTGTCAGTGAGCACCACGACGATCTTTGTGCCCGCCACGGTCATCACCGCCGGCGAAGCGTACCCCGGCCCCGCCCCCGTCCAGTTCCACTTGTGGTCTCCGGTTTTCAGGTCGTAGGCCGTCACGCCGCCATCCGACGGGCCGCCCACCTGCACCACGCACATCCCATCCACCAGCAGCGGCGAGCAAGCGGTGTAAAACCTGGGATAAGACGTGGAATCATTCTTCTGCCAGATCTGCGCGCCATCGGCCGCGTTCCAGCAGGTCAGGATGCCGGTCACGCCGAAGGTGACCACTTTGCCGTCGGCCACCGCCGGCGAACTGCGCGGCCCGCTATGCTGGGAAGCCGATGGCCCGGACACTTGGGGCGCGGCATACTTCTGCCGCCAGATTTCCTTGCCGTCGGCCGCGTTGAGGCAAATGACATTCTCCTCCGCGTCCACGCGCGACAATACGAAGAGCCTGTCGCCGACCAGCGCCGGGGTGGTGTCGCCCAGGCCAACCGTCTGCTTCCATTTCTGGGTCAGATTGGTCGGCCAGGTGGCGGGGGCCTTGAAGCCTTCCGCTTTGGCGTTTCCATTGGCGCCGCGCCATTGGGGCCAATCCTGGGCCGGGAGCGTGGCGGCGGCGGAGACGAGAAGGCCGCCGAGAATCGCGGCCTGAAGAAGAGTGCTGTTTTTCATAGACGATTGGGTTAAGTGTTCAACGTGACAAGTCGCCAGTCAAAGCTGGTGTGAGATCAGGACCAAGCATAATGCCGCCGCCTCCCTGGGTCAACCAAAGAATTACGCCAAAAAATTACCCCGGCAGCCTCATAATTGGTCGGCAAAATACTTGACGAAGGAATCCGTCCAATCCATCGGCACCGGAGCGGTCAGCTCGCGCGCCCGCTGAAAATCCCTCTCAAACAAATCCCGCCTCAGGCGCTGCACCGTGGCGGGGTCGGAAAAGGCGATGTCCAGTTCCTGGCCGACGTAGAGGCTCATCTTGGTGAAATTGGCCGAGCCGAGGCACGCCCAACCGTCGTAAATCGCCGCCTTGACATGCGTCATTCCAGGATACACATAAACCCGCGCCCCGTTCTCAAGAAGTTCATTGCCGATGATCTGACCGCTGGTTTGCATGATCCCGCTGTCGTTCTGCGCCGGCAATATGACCCGCACGTCCACGCCCCGCCGGCGCGCCTGGATCAGCGCCCCCACGATGTTGTCGTCATCAAAATAGGCGTTTTCGATATAAATGTAACTCCGGGCACGGTGGATGGCCTCCAGTTGCGCCCGGTAGATTTCCACCTTGCCGGTGGCGGTCCGCAGGGGCCGCACCTCAATGCCATTGGTGAGCGCATCCTTGCGCGAGGCGGGGTGTTGGAATAGCGAAACCCACGCATAGGCGAAATCGCCCAGCGGGCCGGCGTGGGCCCAGGCCTGCTGGTAGTCTTTTTCCAGCCTCCCAACCACCGGGCCGGTCAGCCCGGCCATCAGGTCGTGCCAGTCGTAACGGTATTCCCGTCCGATGTTCATCCCGCCCACGTAGGCCTGCCGGCCGTCAATAATGAAGCATTTCCGGTGATCCAGCGTCAGCCACGGGTTGGCGGAGGCGCGCACCCGTACTTTGGAATCCGCGGTCAAATAGTTCTCCATCGCCGCCGGCGGCTGGAATCCCGGCGCGGCCGGCGAGGGCCGCGCGGCCTCGCCGCCGAACAAGGACCCCATGTCATCCATCAGCACCCTCACCTTGACGGACGAGGAGCGCGCCTTCAACACGTCGGCGACTTTTACGGCGTAATCGTCATTGTCAAATATAAAAACCTGCGCGTCCACGCTCCGCGCCGCCCCTTCCACCGATTGCAGAAACGCCGGGAAAAACTGCTCCCCATCAATGAAAAAATCCACCCGGCCCGGGTAACGCCGCGCCGAGACCAATCCATCCAGCTCCTGTTCCCACGCCCGCAAATCCATGCCCGCGCCCCCGGCCAGCGGCGCGGGCGGGCCGCCGGGATTTTCCGGGCCGGGGCTGATGGCCGCCGCGCCCGATGTGCCCAGATGCCACAAACCGCGCGCCACCAGGGTGACCGGGTTTTTTATGGCAGTCACGATCAGGCTGCGAACCAGCAGCGAGTTCAAGGCGCGCACGGCGAAGACGCCCGGCAGCCCCTGCGACTCCGGATCGCCTGGATAGCTCAGGAAGACAACCAGGCGTTGTTTGAGATCAATAAAGACAAAAGCCGGGTCCCCGCCGGTGACGAATAGAAACTGCCTTTGATTCGGGTCCAGATTGGCCATGCTCTCCTCCAGCAGCCGGAGGGCCGCCCGGGAAAAGTCCGCGTCGTCAAAAGTCCGGTCCACCACCAGCTCCGGTGGCTTGCGTTGCAGCGGCGCCACGCCGAGCTTGCCGGCCGGGTCCCGGAAAACGATGATCTCCTGATTCTGAATCAGGAACAGCACGCCGTGTTCCGGCCGCGTTGGCGCCAGCCCGGCGAAGATATTTTGCACCAATTGCCGCCATTCCTGCGCGGTGCGGATGGGCAGGCGGTTGGTTTTCGTGAGGGTGGATTTGCGCGCCGCGCGTTCTTCCTTGTCGAAGGTGAGCACGGCAAACAGGCGCTGGTAATCCGGCGCGCCGCTCTCCACCCGCGGCCAACTGGCATGGGCCAGAGCGTCCTTGCCGGGGAATGGGATGCGGATCTCCAGATTCGTGTCGGTTCGATAGGCCGCCAGGTTGGTGAGGCTGCCGGGCTGAAATTCCTCGAGCACACGAGCGCGCGGGCTGGGAGTGGCGCACCCGGCCGGAAGCAAGAGCAGGAGCAGGCCGAGCGCGAATGATCGCCCCCAGGCCTTCTCCACTTTCGAGCGCGCTGGACAGGTTTCTCGCATGATGGCGCCTCCATCTCGTTGAGAGTGTTAATAGGTTATCAAACACTCTCTCGGCAAATCAAGCCAGCAGGAGCCGCACGTCTATGGCTTCCATCCCGGCGGATCGGATGGATTGCAGGCCCAGATCGGTGTCTTCGTAGGCGCGGCAGTATTGCGGCGCGACTCCGAGGCGCCGGGCGGCTTCCAAATAAATGTCGGGGGCCGGTTTCTGGCGGATCACATCTTCGCTGGTGACCACGGCCTGAAATAATCCTTTGATTCCCAAATGGCCCAGCATTTCGTTCACGACGCGCCGGGTGCCGCCGGTGGCGACCGCCATGGGAATCTTGCCGCAGTGGTCGCGGGCAATTTGCAGAATGTGATCATTCCCCTGGATTTGCGGGATCAATTGCTCAAAGGCGGCTTCTTTTTCCTTGGCCACCCGCACATAGTCCAGCTCCCGCCCTTGCTCCTGGGCCAGGGTTCTGACGATGTCCCGCGCCGGCACGCCCCCGAGCGAGAAGAATCGCTCTTTGGAGAAATGGAGTTCATACTGGCCGGTCACCTCTTCCCAGGCGCGCCAGTGCAATGGCATGCTGTCGGCCAGCGTGCCGTCGCAGTCGAAGATCAGAGCTTGAATAGGCATGAAGCGGTTGCGGCGGGTTAGAGGTTTACAGAGGCCAGGCGTTCTTCCATGTCGTTGGCCATCAACGGTTCGATCACACCGTCCATGTCGCCTTCCAGGAAACTCGACAGGTTGTAGAGCGTCAGCTCGATGCGGTGGTCGGTGACCCGGTTTTGCGAAAAATTGTAGGTGCGGATGCGCTCGTTGCGCTCCCCGCTGCCGACCTGTTCCTTCCGGCGGGCGGCGTACTTCGCGTTTTCTTCGGTGACTTTCAGCTCGAGCAAACGCGAGCGCAGAACCGTCATGGCCCGGACTTTGTTCTTTTGCTGCGAGCGCTCGTCGGCGCAACGCACGATCATCCCGGTCGGCTTGTATATGATTTGCACCGCCGAATCGGTCGTGTTCACTCCCTGGCCCCCCTTGCCGGAGGCCCGGCAGACGTTGATCTCCAAATCTTCGGGCCGGATCTCCAGGTCCACCTCCCCGGCCTCGGGCAGCACGGCCACGGTGGCCGTGCTGGTGTGGATGCGGCCCTGCGCTTCGGTGGCGGGCACGCGCTGGACGCGATGGACGCCGCTCTCGTACTTCAGGCGCTTGAAGACATCCTGTCCGGCGACGCCAAAAATAATCTCCTTGAATCCCCCCAAATCCGAAGGGCTGCTGTCCATGCTCTCCACTTTCCAGCCCTGTTTTTCGGCATAATGAGTGTACATGCGGTAAAGATCGGCGGCAAAAAGGGCGGATTCCGAACCGCCCGCCCCGGCGCGGATTTCAATGATGGTGTTGCGCGAATCCGCCGGGTCCGCCGGCGCCAGGGCGAGGTGGATTTTCCGGCCGAGGATTTTTTCCTCGGCCTGGAGTTGGGCGATTTCCTCCCGCGCCAACTGGGTCAATTCGCTGTCGGCGGGTTCCGTTTTCAGCAGTTGGGCATGTTGCGCCAGATCGGCCAGCACTTTCAAATACCGTTGGCCGCTGGAGGAAAGCTCCTTCAGGCGGGCGTATTCGCGCGACAACTCCTGCGCTCGCGCCGGGTTGTCGAACAGCCTGGGGTCGCTCAGGGCGGCCTCCACTTCCACGTGGCGCCGGGCGAATTTTTCGATGTAAGGGCGTAAATCCACAGGGCAAACCTTCAAGATATCAGCTTCCGGCTTTGAGTTTTCCGCTTTCCGCTTTCATCCTTCATCTTTCATCCTTCAGCCTTCAGCCTTCAGCCTTTCTGAATTGGTCGCGGTGCATCGTCAAAAAAAACGGCCGCCCGCAAAAGTCGCGTCTCTTGCGGGCGGTGAAGCGGCAAGGGGCTACCGTTTCTTTTTCTTGGCGGCCTGGGCGGCCTGCGCGGCCTGGGTCTTGACCATGCGCTGCTGGAACTTGTCCACCCGGCCGGCCGTATCCACGAATTTCTGCGTGCCGGTGTAGAAGGGATGGCAGGCGTTGCAAATCCCGATCATGATGCTTGGCTTGGTGGAGCGGGTCTTGATGACGTTGCCGCAGGCGCAACGAATCTCCGCCTCCACATACTTTGGATGAATCTTCTCTCTCATAAAAGCAAGGGTGCATAAACTACCAGCGTTCGGCCCTTCTGCAAGCCCTATTTTGATCACTTTTTCAAGCGGCGGGCTGGCTCATCAAGTCAAACCTCCGCTTTTTCCCACCGGGGCGCAAAAACCGCATCGCCCTTTCGCCCGCCCCGCGCGCGAGCGTCTTTCCAATAATTGGTTCCGTTTGCCGCCCACAATCCTCTCATGCGGACCCGCGTATTATCCGCCGACTTGCTTGCCCTCCATAGCCCTGGCGAAGGAGGGTCCCCCGGCTTGTCGCGCCGTAGCTTGGCGGAGGCGGAAGCCTTCGCTGTCGAGGTGGACGTGAATTGTGGTTGGGGGGTCGATTTCGCCTATTTCCGAACTTGTCCTGCTCCTGCCGGAAAACCCGCCGGTCTCAACAGGATTGAAAAGAAAGAATTGACAGCCGCACACTGGCTCTATAAAAAAACAATCCTCGGGTTCATTATGAAGACAAAACTGCACACACTGTTCATCGGACTGGTCTTGTTTGCCAGCCTCGCTGAAACTCAAACGGCGTGCGCGGCAGTGACGTTTTCCGTTACGCCCGCCGCCGTCAGCAACACCTTCAGCGGATACATCACCCTCCAAGTGGGCGGATTGACGAACGGGGAAACCGTGGTCGTCCAGAAGTTTCTGGATCTCAACAACAACGGCGTCATTGATGGCAGCGACTGGCTGGTGCAACAGTTCACTTTGACGGACGGCCAGGCGGGCATGGCGATTGGCGGAGTCACCAATTTCAATGTGCCCGGTGACACGGATGGCGCGGCGAACGGACAAATCACCGCCATGCTGTATTTTGAAAATGGGGATGTTGGACAAAGCTTCATCGGCAATTATTTGTATATGCTGTCCAGCCCGGTCGGTCATTTCGCGCCGATCACCAACCAGTTTGCGGTGACAAATTATCCCTTTCCGCAGCAGTTCACCGGCACCGTGGTCAGCAACGGCGTCGCCGTTCCCTATGCCGCCATCCTCCTTTCTTCGCAATCTTGGGATGGCCTGCATGCGGCTGCGGTGGCTAATGGTTCCGGCAGTTACAGTATTCAATTGCCGGCCGGAACTTATTCGCTGGTGGCCGTCAAGAACAATTTTATTGGTAATACGAATGCGGCGGCCAATCTTGTTTTGGGCGGCAATGCGGCCATTAACACCAATCTGAGCCTCATTGCCGCCACGCAAACTATTTCAGGCAAAATAGTTGATACCAATAATTCCAGCGTCGGCTTGCCGGGTTTTTTCCTGGGGATGCAATCAACGAATGGCCTGCTGGGGGTTTGCTTCACCGACACCAACGGCAATTTCAACGCGCCGGTCAATTCCAATCAATGGGCACTGGCTAAAAGCTACCACGCACCGCTTGCTTTGCACGGTTATCTCGGGTTGCAAAGCACGGTGAAGGTCAACACCCAGACCGGCAGTGTGTCCAACCTGACCATCGCTTTGCCGAAAGCCACGGCTTTGGTTTATGGCGCTGTCAAGGACGGTTTTGGAAACCCTTTTCCGGGCGCAGCAGAGATTCATGCCAGCGACGGTAATTATTATGGGGACGGCTGGACGGATACGAACGGGAATTACGTTGTTGTCGCGTTGGGGGGACTGGGCAACAACGACATCTGGGGGGTGAATGTGGACGACTACCCCAATTATGTATTTTCACAGCAAACCATATCCGGCATTATCAATGCCGGACAAGCCGTGCTCCAGAATTTCACTTTCACAAACACGCTCGTCCCATTGCAAGTGACAACGACTTCACTGCCCAATGGCACGAACGGTTTGGCCTACAGCCAGCAATTATCCGCCGCCTACGGCCAGCCACCCTACAGTTGGACCAACAGTTCCGGCGCATTGCCTCCGGGATTGACTCTGGCAACCAACGGCATGATCTCCGGGACGCCGACGAACAACGGGACGTTCAGTTTCACCGTTAAGGTGACCGACGTATTGTCCGCGACGGCGACGCAGGCATTGGCGTTGACGGTGCTGATGGGTCCCCCGATTGTTGTGATTCAACCGTCAAATAGCTCGGTTTGGGTCACAGTCGGAAGCAATGTGACTTTTTCTGTGACGGTATCTGGCACAGGCCCTTTCAGTTATCAATGGCAACTCAACGGAACCAACCTCCCCAACGCCTTTATTTACACGGTGGCTGGCAACGGAGGATATGGTTACAACGGCGATGGACGCGCGGCGACCGATGCGGAATTGAATTGGCCTACTGTCGTAGCGGTGGACGCTACCGGCAACCTGTTCATTGCGGATTCACGCAACAACGTAATCCGCGAGGTGGGCACCAACAGAATTATCAATACGGTAGCGGGCAACGGGACATGGGGTTACTCCGGCGACGGAGGCGCGGCGGCCAATGCCGAGTTAAGATTCCCCTCTGGCGTGGCGGTGGACGCCACCGGCAACCTGTTCATTGCGGATTCAGGCAACAACGTAATCCGCGAGGTGGGCACCAATGGGATCATCAATACGGTGGCGGGCAACGGTTACGGGGCCGAAACCGGCTATGGAGGCTATTCCGGCGACGGGGGCGCCGCAACCAATGCGGAATTGGATTATCCTTCGGGCGTGGCGCTGGACGCCACCGGCAACCTTTTTATTGTAGATTCCTGCAACAACGTCATTCGCAAGGTAGGCACCAATGGGATTATCAACACGGTGGCGGGCAATGGTTACGGGGCCGGAGCCGGCGGCAATGGAGACTATTCCGGGGACGGAGGGCTCGCGACCAATGCGGAATTGAATCTCCTCAATGGCGTGGCGGTGGACGCCACCGGCAAACTGTTTATTGCGGATTCATACAACCAGCGCATTCGTGTGGTGGGAACCAACGGAATTATCAACACCGTGGCGGGCAACGGCCCTGGAAACCCCACCAGCACCGGAGATGGAGGCTTTTCCGGCGACGGGGGCGCCGCAACCAATGCGGAATTGAATTATCCCTCGGGCGTGGCGCTGGACACCACCGGCAAGCTTTTCATTGCGGATACATCGAACCAGCGCATTCGTGTGGTGGGAACCAACGGAATTATCAACACGGTGGCGGGCAATGGTTATGAAGGCTACTCCGGCGACCGGGGCGCGGCAACCAATGCGGAATTGAATTATCCCTATGGCGTGGCGGTGGACGCCACCGGCAACCTGTTCATTGCGGATACCTCCAACAACTGCATCCGCAACGTAGTTTTTCCAGGCCCGACGCTGGCACTGAATGATGTGAGTCTCGGCAATGCCGGGGCGTATGACGTGGTGGTGTCCAGCCCGTATGGCAGTGTCACCAGCAGCGTGGTCAATTTAATCATCCCGCCTTTTGTGTCAGCGCCACAAATAACCGTTGGCAAAACTGATTTCACGTTTCTGCTTTCCGGTCCTCCCGGCAGCAATTATGTGCTGCAAGTTTCCACCGACCTGTTGAACTGGAGTCCGGTCAGCACTTCCACGATCCCAGTCGGCGGCTCCATCAACTTGACCAACGCAATCAGCGGTTACAACCAATGCTTTTACCGGGCTTGCCTACAATAATGAAAGGCCTTTGAGACCCCAAAGAATTGGTATTGTCGGTCCACGCCATGGGATTTCCCGTCAATTTGCGCGAAGGGTTAACCACTCTGGAGGTGATGCCGAGCCGTTGCCGAGTCGAGTTGCCGCGGGCCCACCGGGCGTGCCATAAAACCGACGAACTGGCATCTCCGCAAAAACCGCATTGCCCTCGCGCCCGCGTTCGCTCAAACTCCGCCCTTGCTGGCCCGTGTTTTTTCCGCCGCCCATTCCGCTGACTTGTCCGCCGTAGCTCCACTTGGAGCGAAGGCGGAAGCCTTCCGTGTTGAGGTGGAGGTGAATTGTGGTTGGGGGGACAACTTTATCGTGACCTGGTCTTGTAATCTCTCCCAACTCTGTTTGCGTCGTTTCCATGCGACTTGCATGCTCCGGCATCCGGTTTTCCAACCCGGAGCAAAAAGTCTTTGCTTTGATGCGCCAATCCGGTGCAGAATACCGCAAAGGCTGCTATGAAAACAACGACACTACCTCAATCCCATTTTTGGATCGTCTGGGCGCCGGAGGCTGATGAACGACGCTTTCTCGCCGGGGTCCCAATAACCTTGTTGGCCATCCTTGCATCGTGGACAAATGGGATTGCGCTTATCGGACGCTCCACAATCCCAGCCGCCTTTGGCATCTGGTGGATTCTTTACCTGATGAAATTTGGCAAGCGCCTTCAGCGCCGTGGCGAACTGGGGCGGACCATCCTCCTTCCGGGCGTCTTCATATTATTCCTGCTCGGCACCACCTTCATATAGCGCCGGTAAAGCTGTCGTTCCCTGCCTCATCCGCCTCGATCATGCCGGGCCGGGGGTCATGGCCGGTGCCGGCGTCAGTGCCGGCGTCAGTCCTTTTGACACTTTTTGCGGTCAGGCGGGAGGACTGTAATCCACATCTGCACCCGGCAATTGCGCCGGTTGGAAGCGGGCTTGAAACATCGCCATGAGCAGGTATCATTTTCCTCATGAGCATGAGCATGACAACTTACCCACTGGGCCTGCCCGAAGAACTCACGGAAGACGTTAAGCGGACGGCGGCGGTCGGGTCAACTGATGTGGGGTCCCAGATTTGCAGTTGCTTGAAGTAATCCCGGTAATAGCCGCGGTCTCGCGCCAGGAGTCGCCGGGCATGAGTTTGGGCGTGTGCGGCCAGGAGAAAGTCCGGCACAACACGCTGGCGTTTGCCCCCACGTTGTAAATAGATGCGAAACATTTCCCCGGCAAGCAGGGCACTTGTTTGCGAGGAAGGCACAAACGTGAGATTCCAGTCGGAAAGAAACCGCGGCATTTCGGAGGGAGCTAAAGTGGGCGCAAGTTCGGCGAGAACGATTTCGCAAATAATGAGCGAACCTTCCACCGATCCCCGGCGCAACGCAGCGATGGAAGGCGACGCGTGCTGAGGGTCGTTCAGCAAGACATCCAGAAGAACAGAGGTGTCAACGGCTGTCACCATCGCGAATCAGCCGTAAATAATCGTCGGTGCCGGTCCCGACAGGTATTTTGCCGCGGCCGCGCCATTTCTCAAACACATCCGGCTCGACTTTTTTCCACGCGACGAGTGTGCCCCCCTGACTTTGCACCTCCAGAACGGTTCCAGGATCAAGTCCAAGGGCCTCGCGCACTTCCTGCGGGATACTGATTTTGCCGTCGTCCGAAACAACCGTACTCATGGAGCCAAGGTAAGCAATCGCGCCCGGAAGTCAACTGCGATTTCCGCTCAGCTTTCATCAAACTAAGGTTCCTTTATCTTGTCGCGCCGAAATATGCGCTTTAGACAAGCCCAGCGGAGGCGGCGGGCGGCGCTGGGCGCCTCTCCGCCGCCTCTGCCCTTCGCCAGCTTGCCATCCGCCTCAATCACCCCTGACGCGGAAAACCAGGTCTTTTCCAGGCCGTTTGGCAGCTTTTCAGAGGTTTCACCAAAACTATTTTTGTTTTCGCCAACCTTAAAAACCCGCATTTCAATCGCAACTAATTCCTCACCAGCCACTTCCAACAAAAACCGCAAAATGCAAATCGTTACCACCGTGGGAATGACATTTTCCCAAATCTGTGATTCAATCGCCCGTTGTGAAGACATATATTGAATGGCGCAGCCGAACCCAGGACGACAACCCAGGACCACAACCCCTCACGTCATCGGGAATCCAAGCAACCATCCACTTTATCGTTATCGCCCGAACCATCCCCAGTCACGCCAATCAAGCCCAATCAAGGTAAATCAAGGTATTTTTATGAGTCGAATCTCAAAATCGGAGCAAGCCCCCGCCATTCGCCATTCTCAATTCTCCATTCGGCCGATGGGCGCGTTGCCATGCGCGTCCCCCGCGATGCGGGCTTGAAAACTCGGCGTGATTAACTTGACGGCAGACCCGGCAATCCATAGCGTTTCAAGCCCGATTGGCCGGATTGGTCCGTCGCGGTGAAAGGCTATTTGTGAACGTAACGGTTGAGATTTTGGCTCCCTGCAAGAAACTCATGCGCGTGGAGGTCGAACCCGAAAAGGTCGAGGAAACCTTTTTGGAAATCACGCGGGATTACCAGCGCGAGGCCAGGCTGCCGGGATTTCGCCCGGGCAAGGCCCCCAAGGAGATGGTCGCCAAGCGGTTCGAAAAGGAAATTCAGGACGAAGTCAAACGCAAGTTGATCTCCGACTCCTATCGCAAAGCCATCGCCGAGCAGAAAATCACCCCGGTCATTTCGCCGGACGTGGAGGAGATCCAATTTGCCCGGGGGCAGGCGCTGCAATTCGCCGTCACGGTGGAAACGGCCCCGGAAATCCAACTGCCCGAATACAAGGGACTGCCCGCCCAACGGGAAATTGGCGGCGTGCGGCCGGAGGACATCGAGCGGGCGCTGAACCTGTTCCGCGAGCGCCAGGCCACCTTTCTGACCGTGGAGCGCGAGGTCCGGAAGGGGGACATCGCGGTGGTCAACTACAGCGGCACCTGCGAGGGCAAACCCCTCACCGATCTGGCGCCCACCGCCAAGGGGTTGACAGAGAAAAAGGCCTTCTGGATTGAGACCGAGAAGGATTCGTTCCTCCCCGGATTCAGCCCGCAGTTGATCGGCGCCAGGGCGGCGGAGAAACGGACGGTGAACATTGATTTTGCGCCGGATTTCATGCTGCCGGTTTTGGCCGGCAAGAAGGGCGTTTATGAAGTCGAAGTCGTCGAAGTCAAGGAGAAGGCGCTGCCCGCCCTGGACCAGAAGTTTGCCGAATCCTGGGGCGCCAAGGATTTGGACGCCTTGCGCGAAGGCGTGAGGGCGGATTTGCAGAATGAATGGAACCAGACGCAGAGCCGCAAAATCCGCCAGCAAGTCACCCAGGCCCTGCTCAGGAACGTCCAGTGCGACCTGCCCGAAACGCTGGTCACGGAGGAAACCCGCGGGATCGTCTATAGTATTGTCAGCGACAATCAGCAGCGCGGCATTCCCAAGGAAGTCTTGGACGCGGAAAAGGACAAGATTTATGGCACGGCCAACTCCGCCGCCAAGGAGCGGGTCAAGGGGCATTTTGTTTTTCGCAAGATCGCCGAGATGGAAGGCGTGCGCGTGGAGCAACTGGAAATCGCCGGCCGTTTGCAGGCCCTGGCCACCGAGCACAAGATGCCCGTGGACAAGCTTTACAAGGAACTGGAGAAAAACCACCGGCTGGAGGACGTCCACCGCCAAATTCTTAATGACAAGGTCGTGGACCTCCTGGTCCAATACGCGAAGATCGAAGACGTGCCCGCCCCGCCCAAGGCGTGACGCGGGTTAAAAAAAGTCGTGGCCGCTTAAACTGACCGGGTAGATGACATGGGTATTGGCAGGTGAGCGCACAAGCGTTACACCAAGATTGTATGAAACACAATAATACCAATACCCCAAAATCATCATCCACCAAAACGGCTGCCAA
>Ga0181536_10001524_pt1 | contig 27196 bp, 26 predicted proteins | sample PEATcosm2014_Bin_41_FD_121105 | JGI IMG/M metagenome (GOLD analysis project Ga0181536, IMG submission 121105) | Peatland microbial communities from MTU Mesocosm Facility, Houghton, MI, USA - PEATcosm2014_Bin17_60_metaG | ecosystem: Environmental > Terrestrial > Soil > Wetlands > Peat | place...
ATCGAGGCGGGCCCGAGGCGCCGCAGGAAGGCGCGCGCCGGCAAGCCCCGCAAGCGGGAGAAAGCCGCGCCGGTCTCGACAGCCAAGGCCGCGCCGCCCGCGAGGGGTGCGGCGCCCGCCAATGCGGTGGTAGAGAAGGCCCTGCGCGACTGGCGGCTGGCCGAAGCCAGGCGCCGCGAAGTGCCCGCTTTCCGGATTCTGTCCGATAGAGCCCTGCAGACCATCGCCGCGGAGAAGCCCGCCAGCATCCGCGAATTACTGGAAATTCCGGGCGTGGGAGCGCGGGTGGCGGAGCAGTATGGCGCACAGATTTTCCGGATTCTGGAGCGCCGTTGAGGGGTGCGCGCGCATCGCTCCGAGATGCAAGCTCGGCAACGGTCCCTTGTCAGAAATCGGGACGGTCCATAAATATGGATTTGACACCATATGAAATCTATGCCATATTGTAAGGGTGAGCTGGGTTGTAGAGATCGGCGATCAGTTCAAACCCGAGTTCTTCGCGCTGCACCAGGACGTGCGGACGGAAGTGCTGCGTTGACTCGCATGCTTCAGCAATTCGGGCCGCAATTGGGGCGGCCCCGCGTCGATACGCTGAATGGCTCGCGCCACGCAAATATGAAGGAACTGCGTTTCAGCGCGGCTGACGGTGAGTGGAGAGTGGCCTTTGCGTTCGATACCAAGCGCAAGGGCATCCTTCTGGTTGCCGGAGATAAATCGGGGGGGGGCGAAAGGCGGTTCTACAGCGAGCTGATCCGCAAGGCCGATAACCGTTTCGACGCTCACCTTAGCCGGCTAAGAAAGAAGATGAAAAAGGAAGGGAAATAATCATGCCCACCAACGTGGACGACATAATCGCGAAGCTGAGCCCCGCCCAACGCAAGAAGGTCGAGGCCCGCGCCGCCCAGTTGATCGCCGAGGAGATGACCCTGCGCGAACTGCGGCACGCGCGCAAGCTCACGCAGGTCCGCATGGCCAAGACTCTGGGGATTACCCAGGACAGCGTTTCGCGGCTCGAAAAGCGCAGCGACCTGTTGCTCTCCACGCTGCGGAAGACCGTCAAAGCGATGGGCGGAAACCTGTCGCTGGTGGCTGAATTCCCCGACCGCGCACCGGTTGTACTGTCCGGCATTGCCGAAGATGGTCCGGGGCTTAGGCCCACAGGTCGAAGAAACGCGCGTGCGCGCGCTTAGTACTCCAATTATGTGCGATGGCGCCAGCACCGCCACGGCCGCCCTCGACGCTCAGATCCGGCAAGGATTGGAAGAGTCCGGCAGGCTCGCGGCCGAGGCATCAGATCCGGGTTTGCGGCGGAAGCTGAGCGATCTGAAGCGGTCCCTTGAGCGTCACGCGATACATGGCGGCGCAATTGGACGACGAATCGCTTATGGCAGAGGGCGAACGCGGCAACTTAGTCTTGGGCCGCCGATAAACGCCGATTAACACGGATAGCCCCGGTTGTTTTATCTGCGTTCATCTGCGTTCATCTGCGGCCATTTACATTTTACCTTTCACGTCGCGCACCCAGATGATGTAGTCCGTCAACGGGGGCGTCCCGCCGAGCGCCCGCAGACGCATGGCGACCTGGGCGCGATGATGCTCGCTGTGCATGATAACCTGCATGAGCGCATCCAGCACCGCCGGGTGGAAGTCTTTATATGCCGGAACCGGAAATTCGATCGTGCGCGCCAACTCGGCTTCATCCAGGCGCCTTGTGTAAGCGGCGCCATCCGCGTGCGCCTCCTCGAATCGCCGCGCCATCTCGTCCATCGGCCCTGGAGCCTGCTTCCACCGCTCCATATTGAAAGTACGCTGCTGGAACAGAGACAGGAAAAACGACTGTACGGTGACAATATGATGCAGCCACTTGCGCAAGTCGTCGTCGCCAGAAGCGCCATCGTGCGCGCCCACCGCTTTCAGAATCGCCGTGTCGGCCCAGGCCATATGCGCGAACAGAGACTGAACCAGCTCGCTCATTCGACTCCTCCGAATCTCATTCTACCGAAGGAGACCCGCGCACTACGCGTACTCCCACCTGCGCGCGAACCGCCGCGCGATCAGGAACAGGACCATGCCGGCGCCGATCAGCACCGCCACTTGCGGCGCCAGGTGCAGGATGGGTTCATCGCGCCAGAAGACCTTGGTATAGCCGTCGATGGCCCAGGCATTGAGGGTCAGCAGCCCTACCTTCTGCATGGCTTCCGGCATGAAGTAGCGCGGGAACATGCTGCCGCCGATGGCCGACATCGTCAGGATGATGAGCGTGGAAATCCCGCCCTGCTGCGCGCGGGTGTGCGAGACGCTGGCCAGCAACATGCCGAAAGACGCCACGGCGAACGAGGTGGCCGCGGTCATGACGATGAAGCCGGGCAGGTGCGTGAACAGGTCGAGATGGAAGACCGCCGCGCCCCACAGGAACATGAGCGTAAGCTGCGCGGAGGCCAGCAGCGCGCTGTAGGCCATCTTGCCGGCCAGCAGCGTGGTCATGCTCACGCGCGCGCTCAGGATCCGGTCAAGCGCGCCGCTCTCGGCTTCATCCAGCAGACTGCCTCCGGCGGCGCTGGCGGTGAACAGCAGGAACATGACTCCGATCGCGGCGGCATAAAACGAGATCATGGAGTTATGTTTCTTCTCGCCAACCACGTCGCGCACGTCGAGGGCTACCAGCCCCGTGTCGCTCCGAGCGCCGCTCTGGCGGGGCTGGCTGGGCACCCTCGACAAAGCCGATTCGACGCTCTCGCGCTGTTGCGGCGTGAGCCCGCCGCTCGATCGCTCGAAGTACTGCATGCCCATCTTCGCCAGGGTGTCGGGCAAAGACGTCATCACAACTTTTTGCAGGATTCCGCCAACCATCTGGGCAGCCACCGGGTCGGAGCTATCGTGCAGCAGACGGATCGGTGTGCGATCGCCGCCCGGTCCCAGAGCGATGGGATGCGCGCCAAATCCTTTCGGAATAATCAGTGCGGCGGGAGCGTTGCCCTGTCTTACCGCGGTTTCGGCCCCGGCCGCCGTGTAATCCGGCGGAACGGGCTCGCCCTTTTTCGCTCGCCGGTGGGTGCTCGCGGCCAGCGAAGGCTCCTGGAGCAGAGCTTGCACCAGGCGCCCGGACACAGTGCTGCCATCTTCATCCACCACCAGCACACTGACACGCGGCGTGCCTCCGCCGCCCATGCCACCGAAAATCATGCCAAAGATGCTGAAGAATGCAATAGGCAAAAGGAACGACAGAATGAGCGCGCCGCGATCGCGGCGCAGCACGCGGAATCCGTTTAGGACGATGGCGGCAATCATTGGCGTAGATCCCTTCCGGTGAGTTGCAGAAACACAGATTCGAGATTGGGGCGGCGCAGGACCACATCGATTACTTCCAGGCCGTCTCGGATCGCAGCGCCCAGCAGCGGCCCGATATCGGTGGGCTTTTCCACGGCGAAATGCGCGACCCCCTCTTCCACAGTGCCGCCGCGCGTCGCGGCCCATGCGGTTGCGTTTTCGACGGTGGACGCGAAACGCATCAGCACGTCGCTGCGGCTGCCGAACGACTGCGCGACGAGCTCTTCCTTGTTGCCTTGCGCGATGACGCGGCCATGATCGATGATGGCGATGGCATCGCACAGGCGCTCGGCTTCTTCCATGTAGTGCGTGGTGTAAATGACCGCAGTGCCTTGATCGCGCAGTTCCGCAACCATCTCGAAGATGCGGTTGCGCGATTGCGGATCGACGCCCACGGTGGGCTCGTCGAGCAGCACGATGCGCGGGCGATGCACCAGCCCGGCCGCCATGTTGAGGCGCCGCCGCATGCCGCCGGACAGAGTCTTCGCCGTAGCGCCGGCGTGGCCGGCGAGCGCGGCCCACTCTAGACACCATGCGATGCCGTTGCCGAGGGCTTTCCCGCGCAGGCCCTGATAGCGCCCGAAGGCTTCCAGATTCTCGCGGCACGTGAGCAGCGGATACAGCGCCAGTTCCTGCGGCACCCAGCCCAACTGGGCGCGCGCTGCCGCGGAGCCGGCTGGCTGGCCGAAGACGCGGATGCTGCCGGAATCGAGGCGGACGCGTCCGGCGATGCTGCGAATGAGCGTGGATTTGCCGGCGCCGTTGGGACCGAGCAGGCCGAGGCAGGCCCGCTCGCCGACTTCGAGGGAGACGCCCGAGACGGCGGTCAGGTCACCGAAGCGCTTGACGACGGCGTCGAGGCGCAGGGGGATCGCGGGCATCGGAGAGGTCATGCAAAGATGATAAGCCGTGGCGCAAGCTTTAACTTGCAGCGGTGAACTTCAGTTCGCCGGTCCCGATTGTCTAAACTACTTCTATAGACACGCACATGCCGCACCTGACACCTGCCATCTTCTTCGGCCACGGCAATCCCATGAACGCCGTGCTACAGAACAGCTACACCGAAGCATGGGGCGCCATGGGACGCGAGATCCCGCGACCGCGGGCGATCTTGAGCATCTCGGCGCACTGGTTCGTGCCCGAGACGGGCGTCACGGTCACCACCGCGCCGCGCACCATTCACGACTTCGGCGGCTTCCCGCGCGAACTCTATCAGGTGCAATATCCCGCGCCCGGCGATCCCGATCTGGCGCGCCGAGTGCAAGCGCTGCTGCGGCCGTTGCCCGTCAGGCTGGATGAAAGCTGGGGACTCGATCACGGCACCTGGTCGGTGCTCTGCCATGTTTATCCGCAAGCCGATATCCCAGTGGTGCAACTGAGCATCGACGAGACGCAGCCGGCCAGCCATCACTACGAGATTGGCGCGCGCCTGGCGCCGCTGCGCGAGGAAGGCGTGCTGATCGTGGGCAGCGGCAACCTGGTGCACAATCTGCACGCATACGCCTGGGGGCGGCACATCGTTGAGCCGTTCGACTGGGCCGTGAGGTTTGAGCGGCAGGCGCGCGAGATGATTCTCGCCGGCGACGACCAGCCGCTGGTCAACTACGAACGGCTGGGGCGGGAAGCGCTGCTGTCGATTCCCACGCCGGACCATTATCTGCCTCTGCTATATGTCATCGCATCGCGCCAAGCGGGAGAGGCAGTCGGCTTCCCGGTGGAAGGCGTGGATGGCGGATCGATATCCATGCTCGCGGTGCAGATTGGGTAGGCGGGAAATCGACGCGCATGGGCATGGCCTAATAAAGGGAGGAAGGTGAGCCAACTAGGGAGGAGCGTCCGCTCGAGCCGTTCAAGAACTTCCGTTGGATCGTCGCCGATCCGGAATTGCTGGGCGGAAAACTCGCCATTCGCGGAACCCGGTTGGCCCACGCCGCGCTTTCCAGGGCGATCGTGACTGTGCCACGGCCGGCCCCTCTGCATCGCGTGCTATAATCTTGAGCTAGTCGGCACCTATGTCGAAGCGATTGGGTTCGTCCCTGGGCACAGCACGGGTTGGAAGCCTAGCTTTGGTTGCCACGCTGGTGGCGGCGCTGCACGCCGGGGGATACTACGGAACGCGCTGGGCGCGCAGCAACAATCTGAAGCTGCGGAGCGCCACGCCACTCGAGAACGAAGCCAAGACGTGTTACGCCGATGCGCCGCTCTTCGAGCAAACGAAGCAATACCTTGCCAGGCCTTGCGGTGTGCTGCACGCGCAGGCCTGCCCGGACGACCTGGAGGAGAGCCCCGCGATTTTGAAGTTGAAAGAGACGAGCGAGATTCCCTCGGTAAAGCGCCTCGTCTTCAAGCGGGTATACTCTACGGGCTATTTGCTGCTTAAAGACCTCGCCCAGTTGCACGATGAGCACGCAGTTATTGCCGTATCAGGACTGCCGGATTTTACGCAAACCCGGTCCACTTCGTGGCGGCTGCTCGAGTTTGCCAAGACCAATTATCTGGAGCCGGCACTGGAGTATGCTGCCGCTTCGCGGGAACGGGACGCGGTGGCCGCGTTCAAAGTCTACAACATCCTGACCATGCGTCTAGTCAAGGCTGGGTTCTGGCTATCCAAGAAAGGTGTCGATTTGACCGACCTGCCTGTACTCGCTGAGGCCTTCTGCACGCAACCGGATGAGTTAGTTCAGGATCGGGCGCTGGTCGGACTACTGAGGGCGATTTTGGGGACGTCGGGCGAACTGGAAGACGGCGAGGACATCCACAGCGCATACTCTGCCCTGCCGCAAGACCTCCAAGTCGAGGCGCTCCGACGCTACCTGGAAACGTGGAGCAGGGTGCACGACGGTTCGGCCGGGTTGGTAGAGGAGTACGGAAGCGAAACCGGCGGACTCCCAACTCCGATGGCAGAAGCTGCTTGGTCCTACCTCCGAGGCGTGGCGGCGGAAAAGGAAGCGACCAAAGGGCACTCCAAGGAGGAATGTCTCGATTTTATGGCGCGGGCGCGGGAGGCATTCGAGAGCGCTGTCGATCGAGACAAGGACCTGCTGGTATTTGCTGGTCCCGCCCGAAGACACCTAGCGGGAATCGCGGAAGCGAGCGAGAACAGGTGCGAGCCATCGAAATAGCCAAGACCCTTTGCAAGATAATGGGAGCAGCGTCGGCGGTGCTGATACTAGGCGCGCGGCTGCTTTTTCCCAACCTGTCCGGGACGAATCCCGCGCAGTTCTTGCCGCTGCTGGTTTTCTTGCTGGGGCAGGCTTCCGTCGAACTCGCCGCCGTCGCGGGACTGGTACTCCTCGGGTACGTGATCCGGCACGCGATCTGGAAACCCGGCGAGGAATATGGCGGCAAGCGCGCAGCGCAAGTGATAATGATCGTGCTGTGCCTGACGCTGGTGGTTCCGATGTACTATCTCGCGCGGGCCCGCAAGTATTTCTGGACCCGCCTGGCGCGGGACGCCTACGCGTTGAAGTACATCGCCAGAGTGGATGACCTCGACCGCTGCAAGCGAGTTCAGGACGCGGAGGAGCTGGCCAACCACATTGCGGTATCCTTAAAGGGCACGTCCTACGAGATCGCGTTGAAGGCTCGGATTTCCGAACTAGGCCTCGTGATCGAGCGCGCCGAGTCGCTGCGCGGTGGCAGGTCTGTGGGATTAGCCAGAGCTTGGAATCCGGTGGCAAACAGGCGTGCGTTCTTCGAACTAGCTGAAGCGGTCCGCCTGAATCCTCAAAATGCGGCAGCAGCCGACATATTGGCGAAGCTGGTGGAGCGCCTCACCGGCGACGCGATTAAGGAGGATGTCGAATCGCTGTGCCGAGCCGCGCCGGGCGAGCTAAGGGGCGCCAGCGCACCCCTACTGGAAATGGAGTTGCGGCGCATCGAGTTGAGCAGCGCGTCCGATTGTGCTGCGGCCCGACCGAAATTGGAACGCGCATGGGCGCTCCCGCAGGTCGGGTGCATCCTTGCGATCAGCCGGCAGGCACGAGCGCCCTTCGACCCCGCCGCGGCTGCCGGCTGGGGCATTGACAGGCTACCGGAGTGCAAAGCGGTAGAAGCGGAACGCCGGTAGTCTGGCTGCCGGGGCAGCGATACCCCACTTGACGAAAACTCGCAACTCCGACGTGCGGGGGCACTTGCCTTCCGAATGGGGCTCACGCAAAGAGCCTATGAGTTTGCCGATTGGATGGACTCCCAATGTCCGTACACGTCGTACAGTTCGACCTCATAGGCCTGCTTTGCATTTAACCAGGCGTGCTCTGCTTGCATTTCGGCGTATTGCTGGGTTTTCCACCTTTTAAAATCTCTGCATTCTTCACAGGTCTTCTGCCGTTCGAGCAAATATGCATCGAGTTTTTCAACGACTGTCTTTCTTAGGCGGTCCAGGTCGGCGTCCATGCCGCCGAGATTAACACACGAGCGGTGTGATGCGCACGGCTTTGTCAGGAGACCGCGCTATGCCGGTCTAGACGTCCTCCGCAATCCTGGATCCAGGCCGTGTGGCGGGGCACTCAGAAACTGGTACATCACGCCGGGGGACGACTGAACGGTTAATATTTGCCAAACGACCGGTCGGCAAACCCGGGCGGCCGGGCCAAAACAGCCAGCTACCCCACGCCACTTGCTAAACTGGAATGTATGCCGCTCTGCCGATACGCGCTGGCAGTGTGTCTGTGCGCCGCGGCGGCCACGCGCGCGGAACAGCAACCGGCACCGGCCGCGCCCGACGCCGAGATGAACAGCGCCATTGAGGAGTTTAAGGCCCAAACCCGCAGTTTAGGCCTGCGCGCCGATAGTCCGCCCAATGCCAACCGCCACAGTGCGCTCGCGGAATGGCATGGCCGCGTCTTCGAGAATTTCCGCAATGACGCGCTGGACGCCGTGCCGCACGAGATCCGCCAGAACGGCGGAAACAAGGGACTGTTGCGCCGCAATCAATTCGGTTTCAACGTGGCCGGGCCGGCCGTGCTGCCGCATCTCATCAAGGGCCGCAATACTTATTTCTCGCTCTCCTACGAAGGCGTACGCGAGGGCATTGCGCGCACGTATTTGCAGACCATCCCCACCATGGCGCAGCGCACCGGCGACTACTCGGACGTGGTGGATGACGCGGGCAACGTGATCCCGATGTACGATCCCGCCAGCACGCAACCCAATCCGGGCTACGATCCGACGCAGCCTGTTTCCACGACCAACCTCGAATACACGCGCGTTCCGTTTCCAGGCAACGTCATTCCTCCATACCGGCTCGACCCGGTGGCCCTGAACGCGCTCAAGTTCTATCCGGCGCCCAACGCCGATGTAGGGCCATTTTTTCACAACAACTACTTTATCGACGCGCCGGAGACCAACACGGCGAACGGCATGATCGGCAAGCTCGACCAGTCGCTGCGCGATCGCCATCGTGTCACCATGGAGCTGGCGTTCTCCAGTGGCACGCTGGGCGCCGCGCAGTGGTTTCCCACGGCCGCCAATCCCGGTCCCTCCAATCGCGACTTTCAAACGCACCGCGGTTCGCTCGGATACGTCTTCACCGCTTCCGCTCGCACGGTGAACACGGTTACAGTCGAGGCGAATTCCAATGTCTCGACCAGCGGCGACACCGAAGACCAAACCAACTACGCCGCCCAGATCGGCCTCACCGGTATTGGGGGCAACGGTTTTCCGGTGATGCAACTGGGTCCGTACCTGAGCATGGGGCAAGCCTATCCATTTTCGCGGAATGCGCGCAACGTTTACACGTGGACGGACAACCTCTCCACCAAGCGCGGCAAGCACACGTTGCGGGTGGTGGGACAGTATATCCGCCAGCAGGTGAACAGCTTCTGGCCGCAGTATCCGGCCGGGTTGCTGAGCTTCGACCAAGAGCTGACGAGCCTGCCAGGAATCGTGGATACGGGCGATGCGCTGGCCAGTTTTCTGCTGGGTACGCCGTATTTCGCGGAGGAGACCATCGACACGCAGCCTTCGTATTTCCGGCGGTCGGAGGCTTCGCTGGCTTTCCGGGACCGTTACGAAGCGATGAAGGGTCTCACCGTCAATCTTGGACTCATGACGCACCTGTTCACACCGCGCACCGAGAAATACGACCGGCAATCGAATATCGACCTGAGCGCGATTAACCCGGCGAACGGATTGCCGGGCGCGCTGGTGGTGGCGGGCCGGGATGGTTTCGGGAGCGCGTTCCAGCCGGCGCTGGTGCGCCTGGCTCCCAGCCTGGGCATTGCCTGGAATCCGCGGAACGACGCGAAGACCGTGGTGCGGGTGAATTTCGCGCGCGATTACGCGGGCATTCCGATCTATTCCGGCCAGTTTGGCACGCAAGGGTTCAACCAGTATGCGACGTTTCTTTCGCCGGACGCGCAGTTGCAGCCGGCGCTGACGATGCGCACAGGCGTACCGCCGCCGGCCACTCCGGTGCCCGATCTGCAGCCGGATGCCGCCAACAACACCATTGCGGATTTGATCGACGCGTCGGACCGCGTGCCCACTTATCAATCGGCGTCGCTATCGATCGAGAGGGAGTTCCCGGGATCCACGGTGGTGACGATCGGATTTGCGTACTCCGGCGGCAAGAATCTGCTGGTCGGCAACGGAGCGGCCAATCCCAATGCCATCCCCCTGGAGGATTTGCAGTACGGCAATCAGTTGAACGATCTGGCGTTCAACCAGTCGCTGCGGCCTTATCCGCAGTACCAAGGCTTCAACGTGTACGGCGAGTATCCGGTGGGGCGATACCAGCGGGACGCGGGCTATGTGCGGGTGGAAAAGCGGTCTTCCAAGGGAATTTCGGTCAACGCCTATTTCGAGTTCAACAAGCAGATGGACGACTATTCGGGCCCTTATGGCACGCAGGACTTCTTTAACCGGCAGGACGAATGGTCGGTGACGGCGGGCAATCGTCCCGAGCGGGTGGAGCTGAGCTACACCTACGAGCTGCCGTTTGGGGCCAACAAGCCGTTCCTGCGTTTTCCCGACTGGCGGCGCTACCTGATCGGCGGCTGGTCGGTGAGCGGCGCCGGGACGGTCGCCAGCGGCGATCCGATATATTTGACGCCGCTGTTCAACAACACTGGCGGCGTGGTACAGGCGCTGCACGTGGATGTGGTGCCCGGGGTGGCTCAGCATGTGGCCAATCAAGGGCCGGCGCTGTGGTACAACCCGGCGGCGTTTGTGCAGCCTCCGGATTTCACCATCGGCGATGTGTCGCGCACGCTTTCGAACCTGCTGAATCCCGGCTGGCAGAATTTCGATATGTCGCTGAACAAGCGCTTCGCGCTGGCCGCCGACCGGACGCTGGAGTTCAATGCGACGGCGTTCGATTTCATGAATCACGCGAATTGGAACGATCCGGACAACGTGATCGGATCTGTGGCCACGCCAAATCTGGATGCGGGGAAGATCATTGGTTCACGCGGCGGACGGGTGATTCAATTGGGGTTGAGGCTGAGCTTTTGAGGCGGACCCTGACGGCGCTGTTACTTGCGGGAACTCTGATTGCGGCGGCGCCGCCGAAGCCCGCGAGCCGCACTGTCAGGGTGGCCGTCTGGGCGGACGCGGCCGATGGCGCACCGCTGGCGGCAAAAGACCTGAGCGCGGCGGTGGCGGGCGCGGCATCGCGGGTGGTGGATGTGAAGGGTCCGGGCGACGACCTGATGCTGGTCGCGGTGCTGGATCTGGCGGGCGACCTCTCGCTGGCGGAGGCGGCCAAGGACGCCTTAGCGGCGGATATCGAGAAGCTGCCGCCGCGCGCCACGGTGGCGGTCATGCGCGCGCAGGATGGCGCCAAAGTGCTGGCGGATCCAGGCACGGACCGGGCGGCCGCCGTGTCCGCGGTGCGCGATTTGCCGGTGAGCGGCAAGGCGGGACTGCTGGATACCGTGGAAACGGTGACGCATCTGGCGGATTCGATTCTGGCCAAAACAAGTGTGCGCATGGCTGTGCTTTATGTGACCGACAGCGACCCGGAGAATTATCGCGAGGACTTCACCAACCCGGTGATCAATTCAAGCGACACGCACGACTTGAGCCGGCGCTTCCCGGAGGCGCTGATTCAGGACAAGATTTCGAAGGTGGCCGCAGTCTTGGCCGAGCGGCAGGCGCCGCTGTTCGTGGTGCATCTGCGGTATCGCAGCGACCGGCTGGGCGAAGCGTACCAGAACGGATTGAAGCAGCTTGCGGAAGTCACCGGCGGCAGCGCGATCTTCTGCCGGTCGAGCGAAGAGATCGCGGATGCGATCCATCGGGCGCTGGGCCTGATTACGTCATCGTATAGCGTGGCGGTGGCCCTGCCGGAACTCCGCTCCAAGAGCTTCGAGCTGCGGCTGGACGCGGACGGCAAGTTCAGCCTGACCTACCGCACACGCTTCGTGCTGAAAGAGAGATAATACGGTGGCAGTGAAACGCTGGATTCTGTTGGTCATCGTGCTGGTGGGCGCCGGCGCGGTGGTGGCCTGGCAGGCCCATGCGTACCGGCAGCAGGCGGTGCGATTGGCACAGTTGTCGGCCGAGAATGAGCGGTTGCGGGGGCGCGTAGCTGAACTGACGCGCGCCGCTTCAGCCCCCACTGGCTCGCCGGTGCCCGCGCCCGCGATGGAGGGACCGAACACACCGCCGGCGCTCAAGCCGGCGATCAACCCGGAAGACGCCATCGCCATCCAACGGCTGAAGCTGAGCCTGGCGGACGCCAGTCAATCCATAGCGCGCCTGGAATCCCGCGCGGATGAGACGGAAGCCCAGATTCAGAATCTGCAGCTCGACAACAAGCGGCTGGCGGGATCGGAAGCAGACCTGAAGGAGAATCTGGCGGCCGCCAACCAGGCGGTGGATAGCCTGCAGAAGGAGTTGAAGAGCAGCCGCGACCGGGTGAACCAAGTGGAGATCGCCTATCAAAAGCTGCGCGACCAGTCGGGTGGCGATACGCAGAAGATAGCGCAATTTCAGCAGCTTGCCACGCAGTTGCAGGATCTCAACCAGCGGCAAGAGGCTTACCTGAACAGCATTTTGCGGCGCTACAAACAGATCACGGAGGAATACCGGTCGATGTCGGGCGTATTGCAGGCGCAGCGGACCGACGCGCCCGCCGCGGGCAGCGCCGACCTGGCGCGGATTCAGGATTCCATCGCCATGGCGGAGGAGGATTTGCGGCAGTTGAATAATCTGAATGCCCAGGTGCGGCTGATTCAGAAAAAGATGGCTGGGAAATAGGTTCACGTCGGCCTGTAGAAGATGCGGAATTGCCCCACGCTGCGCCACTTAACTGCGATTTCTTAAGTGGTCGCGTATTCGAGCGCTTAGAGTGTGGGGCAGCGCCTCGCGCTGCGAACCAATCACATAATGCCCATCGTTTTGCGCAATCTGAAATAGTCACGGTCTACTATCGTTGGCACCCGCTATACGGACGGAGCCTGCCGGTTCGGAGTCGCCAGAAGGTTCCGTGCGGCGAACTTGTCTTCGTCCAGATGGAGAGCGGCGCAACGTGTGGCCTGCCCGCGTGGATGCTCAGCGCCGCTTGTGCCACGTTCGTGCTGGGTCCCCCGCTGATCGCTACCGACGCGCTGCTGGAATTGCGCGCTCTGCTCGGCGCCTTGCCATCCGATCCGAAGTGCGGTAAGGCTTCGCTGAAGCGCCGCGCGAAGCGCGGCTTTCGCGCTAAGATAGATGAGCACCCAGACCCGCTATGCAACAATACGATCTGATCGTCATCGGCTCCGGCCCTGCCGGACAGCGCGCGGCCATACAGGGCTCCAAATCCGGCAAGCGCGTCGCCTTGATCGAAAAGCGCGAAGTGGTCGGCGGCACCTGCATCAACTCCGGCACCATTCCCAGCAAGACCATGCGCGAGGCCGTGCTGCACCTTTCGGGATTCAACTACCAGGGCATCTACGGCGTCAGCTACCGTGTGAAGGAAAAGATCAGCATGGGGGACCTGGGGTTCCGCATACAGCACGTGATCAAGACTGAAACCGATATCACCCAGGCGCAGCTCACGCGCAATGGCATCGAGGTGATTTACGGCACCGCGCGGTTTGTGGACCCCACGCACGTCCGCGTGGAAAATAGCCGCGGCGTATCGGACTACGAAGCCGGCATCATCGTCATTGGCACCGGGACGAAGCCCTCGGTGTCGTCGAAGGTGCCCTTGAACGGCCGCACGATCATCAATAGCGACCAGATCCTGCAGATGCCGGAAATCCCCAAGATCCTGATCGTGGTGGGCGGCGGCGTGATCGGCGTGGAATACACCTGCATGTTCGCCGCGCTGGGTGTGCGCGTCATCCTGGTGGAGAAGAGGCCGCGCCTGCTGGAGTTCGCCGACGCCGAGATCATCGAGGCGCTTTCCTATCATTTGCGCGACCACCGCGTCACCATGCGCCTCAACGAGGAAGTGGAAAGCGTGGAAGACACGCCCACCGGCGTGGTCGCCAATTTGATGAGCAAGAAGAAAATCTCAGGCGACACGTTGCTATATGCCGTCGGCCGTCAGGGCAACGTCGAAGACCTCGATCTGCCGGCGGCCGGTCTGGAAGCCGATAGCCGCGGCCGCATTAAGGTGGACGCCTGCTACCGCACCAGGCAACCGAACATTTTTGCGGTGGGCGACGTGATCGGGTTCCCCAGCCTGGCCTCTGTTTCGATGGAGCAGGGCCGCATCGCCGCCGCCACGGCCTTCGGGATACCGGTGCATTCCAACCCGGCCACTTATCCCTACGGTATCTACACGATTCCGGAAATATCGTTCATCGGCAAGACTGAGGAGCAGTTGACCGACGAAGACGTTCCGTACGAAGTGGGCGTGGCGTATTATCGCGAGATCGCGCGCGGGCAGATCCGCGGCGACACTACCGGCCGCTTGAAGCTGATCTTTAATCGGGAGACCAAGGAAATATTGGGGGTGCATATCATTGGCGAGGGTGCATCCGAGTTGCTGCACATTGGCCAGGCCGTCATGATCCTGAAAGGCACCATGGAGTATTTCGTGGATACGGTCTTCAATTATCCGACGCTGGCCGAATGTTACAAGGCCGCCGCGTTCAACGGCCTGAACAAACTGACGCGACTGTAGGTAGGACAGGCCTCCTGGCCTGTCCCTTTAAGGAGTGGAGAACTGACAATGGGGCAAACAATCGGCGTCCTGGCGACCAGGCAAGTCGCCGTAGGAGTGGTGGAAGACGATGCGCTCACCGGCCCGATCCGGGTCTTTCCCGAAGAGGACGAGCATCCCGATATACTCCGGACGATGACCGGCGACGAGATCGCTGAGCTAATCGGGCAACAGGTCCTGATATCCGCGCGCGGGAGGCAGATCGACAGCGTGGGGGTGGGTTTCCCAGGCGTGATTCGCAACGGCATCGTCGAGGAATCCCCAAACCTGCAACAGGTCAAGGGCTTCCAATTCGCCGCGACTTTGTGCGGCGTGCTCGGCCGGGGCGGGTTGCAGGCCTCCGTGCTGATCCTGAACGACGCGGATGCCATTGCCGCGGGCGTAGCGGCCACCCGCGGCCACTTGGAAAAGCTGATCCGCATTTGGTACCTGGGAGACGGCGTGGGCTTCGGACGCTACCCGCAAACGGAAGGCGTGTGGGAGGGCGGCCACATGGTCGTTTCTCTCGATCCCAAGGAGCATTATTGCGGCTGCGGCGGCGTGGGGCACCTGGAGGGCATCATGGGGCACCGCGCCATGCGCCTGCGCTTCCTCGATATGGAGCCGGTGGAGGTATTCACGGCGGCGCATGAAGGCGACGTCCGCTGCGGCACCTTCGTGAAGCTCTGGCACCGCGCACTGGCGGCCGCTTCGGCCAGCAGCATTCATCTGGATGGGCCGGGGAAATTCTTCATCATGGGCCCGAACGCGCAGTACGTGGACTTGGGACTGATCGCGCAGTACATTCATGAGATGGTCAAGATGACCCCGCTGCAGGGGAGCCTGTTTGAAACCATTTCGAGCAGTCACGATCTGGCGATCGTCGGGGCCGCGGTGAATGCCCGCCGGAATAAGAAGGAGGGCGGGCTTTAGCCGGCTTTAGCCCGCGCGGGGCTTAAGCCCCGCAGATGTAACCGTTCGCTGTCGCACGCCGCCAACGTACTGTATTGGAGGGGAAAGCATCTGCGCGCCCTGACTGTAACTGCCGTCTTATGGGCGATCGCGACCATCGCCGGGATCGCGGCCGTTGGCGCGCAAACGGCCCCTTTCGACGAGCTGGCGGCCGAAGCGGCTGCGGCGCGCCGCGGCAATCGCATCCCGGAAGCCATCGGACTCTACCGGCAAACGGTCGAACTGCGTGCGTCCTGGGCGGAGGGCTGGTGGTTTCTGGGGACGCTTTCCTATGCGACGTTCCAGTATGCCGGCTGCGAAGCCGCCTTCGGCCAGTTCGTCGCACTGGATGACAAACGGCCGCTGGCGTGGTCTTTGCTGGGTCTGTGCGAGTTCGAAACCGGCAATTACGATCAGGCGCTGGACCACCTGCGGCAAGGGCTGGCGGGCAAGGATCTGGCACCGGAAGTGCAAGCCGGCGTGCGGTTTCACTATGGGCTGCTGCTGTCGAAGGCGGGATTCTTCGATCGGGCCAGGCGGGAGCTGCAACAGTGTGCGCGGGCGGGAGGGGACCAACCGATGCTGATTGCGGGCCTCGGATTGAACGCGCTCCACGAGCCGTTGCTGCCCAATGAGGTGCCGGCGGTTCGCCAGAAGGCGGTCCTGAAGGCAGGGACCGCGGTCCGTTTCTGGATTCTTGGCGAGACCGATAAGGCGGAGGCTGGTTTTCGGGAGTTAGTTGCAGAGTACGCAACTGTACCTGGCGTGCACTACTTATATGGCACTTACTTGAGTTACACGAGCCAGGAAGAGGCCATTGCGGAATTTCGGCGCGAGTTGGACCTGAACCCCGAAAACGCGGATGCGGGCGCTCTGCTGGCGTTGCTGCTGGTGAATGCCAAGGACCTGTCCGGCGCGCTGCCATACGCCAAGAAAGCGGTCACCCAACGGCCGTCGGACGCGCTGGCGGAGTATGCGTATGGCGAAGTCCTGATGGGGACGGGAGATCTGCCGCAGGCTATCGCCAGTCTGGAAGCCGCGGAGCGGTTGGACCCGGCGTCGCTCGATTACCACATGGCCCTGGCGAGCGTGTATTCCCGGGCGGGCCGCTACCAGGACGCGCGCCACGAGCGGCGGGTGTCCCTGGATATGGCGGAGAGTGTCCAACGCCGCGAGCAAAATGCGCACGCGGAGAACAGATGACTGACGGGTCTCGCCCACCCAGGCCTTCATGGCTTGCCGCGGCAATGTGTGTGTCGCTGGCGGGCGCCGTGACGGGCGCCACGCCGCGCCCCGAGCAACTGACTTGCGCGAACTGCCATCGCGGGCAAGCGCAATCGCAGCCGCATACTTCCATGGGGATCGGCATCGAACTGCCGCCCAATCGGGAATCGTTGGAGACGCACCCCAAGCTGACGCTGGAAGCGAATGGATACCGCTACGACGTCGAGCGCAGGAACGGGATAAGCACATATACGGTAAGTGACGGCTCCGGCGCGCTGACTCTGCCCATTCGATATGCGTTCGGCGCTCGCAACCTGACATTCGTACTGGAGTATCGGGGCCACTTCTATGAGAGCCTGGTGACCTACTACGGAGTTATCGGAGCGCTGGGCATCACCATGGGAGACGACAGGATCAGGCCTCACAACCTGACCGAAGCTATGGGACGGCAGACGTCGGACCAGGAGATCGCGGATTGCTTCGGTTGTCATGCTACCGGCGCAGTGACTAAGGGTAAGTTGACGCTAGCTTCCATGGAGCCGGGCGTGAACTGCGAGCATTGTCATGCGGGCGCCGATGCGCACATGCAAGCCATGGCCGGGGGTAAGCCGGCGCCCGTTCCGCGGAAACTGGGTGACATGGCGGCCGAGGAGATGTCCGGCTTTTGCGGCGAGTGTCATCACACCTGGGAAACCGTGGTCCGGCAGGGTCTGTTTGGCGTTCGAAATGTTCGGTTTCAGCCGTACCGGTTGGCCCTCAGTCGGTGTTTCCTGGGAGACGACAAGCGCATCCGTTGCACGGCTTGCCACGATCCTCACGTGGAATTGGTTCGCGACGCAGCTCATTACGACCGGGCTTGCCTGTCGTGCCATGCAGTGACCGGGAAAACCTGTCCCAAGTCGGATAAGAACTGCGTAAGTTGCCACATGCCGAAGGTGCCGGCGCCGGGAACCCCTGCGGTGTTCAGCGATCACAACATACGGGTGGCGCATGCGGGGGATCCGTATCCGTGGTGAAGGGGCCCGCACGCTTCACCAGCCCATATTGCGCATCTTCTCCAGGATGTCGGCGCTCAATTGCTCCATGCGCGCGGGCCTGCGCGTCAGCGGCGACGGGATGATGGCCGCCAGCCGCGCGGATTCTTCCCGGTCGAGACGCGCCGCCGGGATGTTGTAGTAGGAACGCGCGGCGGCCTCCGCGCCATAGATGCCCGGCCCCCACTCGATCGCGTTGAGATAAAGCTCCAGCACGCGCTGCTTGCCCAGAATCAAGTCGGCGGCCGGAGCGATCGTAAACTCGACGGCCTTGCGCACTGCCGAGCGGCTGGTCGTCAGAAACAAATTCTTCACTAATTGTTGCGTGATGGTGGAAGCGCCGCGCCCGAGTTTGCCGCGGTCCAGATCGCGGTCCACGACTTTGTGAAGCTCGGTCCAGTCGATGCCATGGTGCTGATAGAATCGCTCGTCTTCCGAGGCGATCGCGGCGTGCTGCAGCTCCTTCGAGATGCGGCCGAGCGGCACAAAGACATAGCGCTTGCGATACGGGCGCCGGTGGATCGTGGCCTCCACGCGGCGCTGGATCTGCACCATGGTTATGGGTGGGTCGATCCACTTCAATCCCACGAGCGCGGCTCCACATAAGGCGTAGAAGCCCACCGCCACCGCGGCAACCCAGAACAGGATGCGGCGCCACAGGCTGCGCTTGCGTCTCACTCCGACTCGAGGTTTACGCACGGCCGACTCTGTAAACCCTCCCGGCCTTGGTCTCGATCGAGATGACCCCGCCGGAGACTTCCGCCGTCACGGGCCGGCGGGACGGAAGTGCGGTCACCGTGACGCGATCCGGATGCCACGGGTTCGCAATACGCGCCACGCCGCCCTTCTCGCTGGAGATCTCCACCGCCGAGACCTGCTTGCCGTCCCACGCCGCGCTGACCAGAAAAGCTCCCCGCGCGCGCAGATTTCGAAAACGCGCCGGTCCGAGGTTCGCGGTGTTTGGAAACAGGCGCAGGATTCCCGAATAGCTTTGCAGCATGCATTCGTTCAATACGGCCGGGAGCGAGAGGTTCTCCGTCCAGATACCCATGCGCGTCATGAAATCGAAGTTCGTGGTCTCCGAATAACGCCCGCCGGTCTGCCGCACGCGGTCCTGCACGATGCCGTTCGGCATCTGGCAGTACCGCACTTCATCCTTGAACCACGCGAGATCGAGCATGCCCAGCCGGGCGCGAATAAGCGGCTGGTACACGATGTCGTTGCCGCCCTCCAGGCGAACCGTAGCCGCGGTCCGGCGCGCGATTTCGAGATCCCGCGGATCGCCGCCCAGCCCCACCTGCTCGCCGGGAAAAACCGGCGCGAGCGTCACCGGGACATTGTAAATCCAACCGGTGGGAGCGTTCCGCACGTCGATCCACACCTCGCCTTGGGGACCCTTGGCCTTCGGATAGGGCGCCAGGTTCGCATCGAGCGCCGCCCATTGGCGCCGCTCGTCCGCATCTACGCCGAGCTTTTCGGACGCCTCAACCACCGCGCGCAACAGAAACCGCGCCAGCGCCAGGTCCATGATGCAGTCCTGGTTCAAGCGCTGGTCGACCGTGAAGCCCCAATTCTCCGGCGACACCGTCGGATTGAGATGAAACTTCCCATCGCCGCCGGGCTTGGCGTACGCCGTGATGAACTGCGCCGCCTCCTTCAAGGGCTGGTAGACGCGGCCGAGCAGCCCTTCATCGAGCGTGTAGAGGTAGTGCCACCAGAGGCTCTCGACCGTCCAGGGCGTCTCGCAGATCTCGTATGCCCACGGCGGTGCGGGATATGGGACCACTCGGCTAGGCACAGGATAGGCCGAGTGCGGGAAGTACGCGCCCGGCAGTCCAAACTGCTCCCTGGCGGTGGCTTCCGCCATCGGCAACAGGTTCTCGACGATCTCGATGTAGGGCAAGTGCTGATCGGCGTGGTTGCTCGAAAACACGCCCCAGAAAACCTGCTGCGTGTTGTAGTTCATGTGGTAATCGCCATGCCAGGCCGTGCCGATCTTGCCGCTGGTCCAGTTGCCGAACAGGCCGGGCGCCACTTTGCCCTCGCGCAGGCAACAGCCCAGCCAGTATTGGTTGTGATACCAGAGCCGCTCCAGCTCCGGGTCGTCCAGCGCGACCGCCGAACGCGACCAATACGCGCGCCAGAACGCCTCGGATTCCCGTTGGACCTCGCGCGCTGGGCGCTGCGAGAGCCGGTGGACGACACGCGCGGCCTCGGCGGCCGGTTCGGCATGATCGCGCGGCGTGTACAGTGCGATATCCAATCGCAGGGCTTGTGTACGCGCGCTGCGGAACCTCACGCCGGGAGGCCCGGCCCCCACCCAGTCGCCCTGGACGACTCCGTGCAGAGCGAAGCTTCTATCGGCGGGCGATGGCGGCGGCTCCGGAATCTCAGTGGTGGGCGCCGCGGCCGGGAAGCGCTGGAGGCAGGTGAACTCCACCGATCCGCTATTGTGCGCCGCGCTGGTTTGCGGCTCGGGAAGCTGCGCCTGCGCATCGATATTCGGGTAATACGCGACTGAGCGAAACGGCGCGGCCTCCTCGGACCACAAACAGACATGGCCGGCCGCCGTATTCACGAAGCAGAACAGGTGGACCGCTTCCCCGCCGCGCTCAAGTTCCAGCGAGTAGAGTCCGTTGGCCGGGTCCAGTTCCTGGCGGACCACGCGAAATGCGGGAACATCCCAATCGACCCAGACGATGCCGCAGGGCCACGGCCGCGGCCAACTCTTCCGGTATGACGAAGAAGCCTTTTCGTCGTATTCGCGCAAGGCCGGGTTCGTGTCTTCGAGATAAGTCGCTTCCGGCTGCCCCTGTTTCTTGCTCTCCTCGCTCGCGCGATCCCACAGCTTCAGTAGCTCCGCAAACGGCAGGACGTGACGGGCGTGGTCCTCGCTCACGCGGATGTCCCACGCATCGGATTTCCCGATGTGCAGCCCGAGCGCATCCGGCCGGACCGTGATGCACACGCCGATGTCGCCGTTGCCGAGCAGCATGCCTTCGAAGAAATCGGGCGTGGGTAGAGTGCGGACGATCTTATGCCGGCGCGCGATGCGGAATCCGTCGAGCGTGGGAGGCGCGGCTGCGGCACGTCCCATCGGCGCGGCGGCGGGCAGGCAAGCCGCTCCGAGCATGAAGTTTCTGCGGGTAGTTGGCATGTTTCTTGCCTTTGTGGGGCAGGCTCCCAGCCGGGGTGCCCTCTGAGCCGGGGCTCTCAGCCCCGCTTCCCCCTACCACTCCACTGGCTTCCCCGGCTCCAGCGCCCAGACTTCGGTGTCCGGCAGATCGCCGATCAGCGCTGCCAGTTGCTCCGGCCGCCCCGTCAGCGCCGGGAAGGTCCCGAAGTGCATCGGCACGACTTTCTCCGGCCTCAACATCCGGCACGCCACCGCAGCTTCCCGCGGGCTCATGGTGTACAGGTCCCCGATGGGCAGGAAGGCCAAGTCCGGACGATACAACTGCTCGATCAATTGCATGTCCGTGAAGACGTTGGTGTCGCCGGCGAAGTACAGCGCGCGGTCATCGTCAAACTGCAGCACGTAGCCCGCGGCCTCGCCGCCGTAAACGATTTTGCCGTCATCCAGGATGCCGCAACTGTGTACGGCGTGAGTCATGGTGAAGGTCACTGCGCCGGCCTTCTGCGAACCGCCCTTGTTCATCGGGCGGGTATTCGCCACGCCCTTGGATTCGAGCCAGTGACAGGTCTCGAAGATTCCCACCACGGCCGGTGAGAACTCCTTTGCCAGGGGCACCGCGTCGTGGATGTGATCGAAATGCCCGTGCGTGATGGCGATGGTGTCCACGCGCTCGATCTTATAGCCCTGCGGGTAGGCGGGGTTGCCCTCGGTCCATGGATCCATCAGGATCGTTTCGCCGGAGGGGAGGCGGAATTGAAAAGTGCCATGTCCAAGCCAGGTTATTTCCATATTGTCTCTCTCCTTAAAATAAAGCACTTATACTGCAGGCTGGCGTTTCGTGTACAACAGGCGTACAGACGCCACACTGCCGAATGCAACCGCGCGCAGGGGGAAAGGCACGACAAGAACCCGAAGCTCCCAAAGAAGCTCAAGCCGAAAGACCTCTGGTCTTGCAAGGCAAGTTCCATCGGGATTCCCTCAACACCTGCGATTTGGCCGTTGCTGTCAAGCAAATCCAGGATACCGAACTCGACAAGCCGAAGGCGCCTGCCCCAAAGACGCTGGAAGCGGCGTACCAGCGGTACACCATGATCCTGAAAGCGCAGCGAGGCGTGAAAGAGAATTCGATCGAGAACGTCCAGGAAGCGGTATTCAACCGAGGTATATAGCAGCTTTAGCTTTTGCCGGACAGGAAGCGGTCAATCTCGGCGGCGGCGGCGTTTACCAATTGTCGCAGGTTGCGGTCCATGGACTGCGCCACATCGTCGATGGTCTTGCCGCTGGCCGGTTCTTCGCGCTCAAAGGGGTGGTCCCAAACGCTGATTGCGTCTGCTGGCCGACCCAGAAGATCCCCAACGTCATGAAAGTCATGGCGCACATGATGAGCCGCGGCGCGAGCGCCCAGCGCCAGCCACAGATCCCGCTCGTTGTGGACGGCTTCCACGGCGAGAGCGCGCAGATCCAGCACCAGCAGCGTCATGGCGACCGCGAATACGCCGTCGCTGAGCGCCGCCAGGCGCTCCACGCTTTGGCCGGCGATCCGGTTAGGAAGTGCTCATATCAGGTCAGTGCACGCGTGCTGGCAGCCGGGGCGGGGAAGGATGCATGCATAAAACGCCTGCAATCGCGCGCGATAGCGCGGGCCGGCCACTTGGACGAATGTCAGTGCGGGTAGCACCCTCGACGGTCCAAAACGACTTCGGTTGAAACCGCTGGCGGAGAGCCGCCCAACCAACGGCATGACGGTGCCGGGCAAGGCCGAGAACGAAGTGAACGGGCACGCCAGAATCACGCCGGCGCACGGGCGGCGGCGAGCCAGGTCCACTGCCACCGCGGAGCCGAGCGACTCGCCGAGTGGCACGATCTGCTTAGCTTCGTAGCCCATGCCGATGAGGCGAATCGTAGCCCGCATCGGCGTCGCAAATACAGGCCCCGTTCGGTGGGGCGGCCCTGACTCTTCCCGTAGCCCCGATAGTCCAAAATCAGAACCGAGGAACCCGCCGCGACGATCTCACGCAAGTGGCCCGGGCGATTCGCCAGGTTGGTGCCTCAGGCGGCCTGAGAGGCCGCCGCAGGCTGAGAGCCTGCCCCACGATTATTTGGCTAGAAAGTCAGTCACGGTTTTGATGAATAGCGCGGGTTGGTCCACGAAGTTCATATGGCCGCTCTGCGGGAAAATCACAAGCTTCGAGCCGGCGATCAGTCGATGCATCTCCTGGGAGAGCGAGGGCGCGCATTCGTCGTGGTCGCCGGCGGTAATTAGCGTGGGCACTTTGATCGTTTTCAGGCGGCCGGCATATTCCACGGATTTCAGATTGCCGTCGATGACGTATTCGCCGTTGGATCCCCACATCTCGCGGTAGAGGTCCCAGGACATGTTTCCGTTGGCGATGGGATCGTAATTCGGGTCCGGGCGCCGCTGGTAGAGGTATGGGAAATAACCTTCCGCCCATGCCGCGATCATGTAGTCGTTCGGGTAGCGGTTCTTCTGGTAATCCTTGCCCTTGCCGAAGAGGCCGGCCTTCTCGAGCGAAAGGATGCGGTCGCGCAGTTCCGGGGTCATATCGGCCAGGATACGGCGGAGGACTTCGTTCATCTTACTGGTGCTGTGGAAGGTGCTGCACAGAATCAAGTGAGTGAGATTGGCCTGATACTTGAGGGCGTAGGCCTGCGCCAGCACGCCGCCATACGAGTGGCCCAACAGGCTGATGCGGCCCAGCTTGAGCCCTTGCCGCACGGCCTCGGTATCTTCCACCATGTTTTCGACGGTGTAGCCGGAGGGATCGTCGAGCTTTTCCGATTTTCCCGATCCGCGCTCGTCGATGAAGATCAGCTTGTGATGACGGGCCAGTGGCAACAGGTACGGCAGGAAGTAGTCGTGCGATGCGCCCGGGCCGCCGTGTACAATCAGCAGCGGCGCGCCTTGTCCGAGCGTCTGGTAATAGATCAGGACACCGTGCGCATCCACGAAGCCGTCTTCGAGGGGGTAGGCCGCGCGTGTTTGGGCGTACGCGGCGGAGAGCGGGAGGAGCAGGAGGAGCAGGGTTGGGATTGGTTTCATGGAATGAGGATAGCGCATGGGCAGGACAGACCAGGGACAGGCCGGGGACAGGCCAGGAGGCCTGTCCTACCGATACTCCACTCTAACCAGAAATAGTCCCTTGGCGGGCGCGGTGGGGCCGGCCTTGCGCGCGCAGGCCGGGACGAGCAACGCGCGCAGGCCGGATTCATCCAGGTTGCCGCGGCCGGCTTCCAGCAGCGATCCCACAATGTTGCGCACCATGTGCTTCAGAAAGCCGCTGCCGCGCACGCGGTAGATCAGGCGGTCCGGCTGGGCTTCGAGCTGCGAACGGAAGATGGTGCGCACTTTCGTCTGGCCTTCGTCGTCGCGGTCGTCGCGGCTGTCGGATGCCGCGAAGGCGGTGAAGTCGTGCTCCCCCTCGAGGACCGGCGCGCAAGATTGCATGCGGTCGAGCGAGAGCGGATAGGGATGATGATGGACGTAGCGCCATTCCCACGGCGGGCAGACTTCGGCGCGCACGATGCGGTATTCGTAAGTCTTGGCCAGGGCCTGGAAGCGGGGATGAAAATCGGGCGCGGCTTCCGCGGTGGAGAGCACGCGGATGGAGGCGGGCAGCAACCGGTTCATGGCCTTGCGCAGGTTCGGCAACGGGATGGGATTTTCGATGCTGAAGGCGGCCACCTGTGCGAGGGCGTGCACGCCGGCATCGGTGCGGCCGGAGCCGGCCACGTGCACGGGAGCGCCTTCGATTTCGCCAACCACGGATTCCAGCGTGCCCTGGATAGTGAGCAGGCCGGGCTGGACCTGCCAGCCGTGGAAATCGGTGCCGTCGTAGGCGAGTTGGATGCGGATTCGACGCATTGGGCGCGCTTCGCGCGCCGTGGCTGGTGAGTAGTGGCTGGTGGCTGGTGGCTGTGTGAGCGGCGTCAAAGGTCCAGGCTCCAGGAGCGGGGCTGAAGCCCCGCGCGGACTGAAGTCCGCCCTCCAGTCAGGGTTGAAGACACTGCTGAATGGTAGTTCATTATCACGCGGGGCGGGAGCCGGGTTTGACGGCCGGCAGGCCTTGCGCGCAGAGCGGGCACTCGGCCGGATCGTAAGCCACCACCTGCAACGTAACCAGCGCCACGCGCGGCGCTCCCACATCGGCATGGCCGCCGCTGCGATCGACGATGGAGCCGGCTGCCAGCGGGCGCGCGCCGGCGGCGCGCAGCACCTCCACCACGTCGCGGGTGCTTCCGCCGGTCGTCACCACGTCTTCCACCACTAGCGCCGGCTCGTCGGGCGTTACCGCGAAGCCGCGGCGCAGGGACATCTTCTTGTTTTCATCGCGCTCGGTGAAGATGAATCGGGCGCCCAACGCGCGCGCGACTTCGTGGCCGATGATCAGTCCGCCCAGCGCGGGCGACACCACCAATCCCACGGGCTCGGGCACGAGTTTGCGAAGCTCATCGGCGAGTAGGCCGCCCAGCTCGGCCGCGTGCCGTGGATATTGCAGCACCAGCGCGCATTGCAGATACGCGGGGCTGTGCAGTCCGCTGGTGAGCCGGAAATGGCCGTTGAGGTACGCGCCCGTAGTGCGGAACAGCTTCAGGATCGACTCGGCTTGCGGCGTCACAAAGGCCTACTATACCATTGAGGAAAACTGGTAGAGCTGGCAATGCTGCAAGCCGCCTGATAGGCGTCCCCAGAGGGGGCCCCAGGGCAAGATTGCCCGCCCTCCGAGCAAAAGGTTACTCATGCATCGTTTTCAAAGCATCATATCCGTACTCTGCGTCTGGCTGTCGATCGCGCCGGTTTTTGCGCAGCAAGCGCATCCGATCGGCGAGCCGGGCGGGTCGTTCTCCTGGCTCACCGGCCGGTACCGCAACCCGCAAGTGCCGCCGATCAACGTGGCGAACTCCGGCCGGCTGGAATTGTTGCTGCGCGCCGGCAGGCTCTATCTCTCCATGCAGGACTCGATCGCACTGGCGCTCGAGAACAACCTCGACATCGAGATCCAACGTTACGGCCCGGAGATTGCCGACGCCCAGGTTTTGCGCGCCAGGGCAGGCGTATTCGCGCAGGGCGTTTCGACGTCGGTGACCGCGGGACCCACCAGCGCGCAGTCCGGCGGCGTGGCGCAGAGCGGCGTGTCGGGGAATCCATCGACGCAGGCCAGCGCGGCCAGCGCCACGGCGGTGGGCAACACCGTAATCACGCAATCCGGCCCGGCGATTCCCAGCTTCGATCCGGCTTTGGTGGGCAACGCGAGTTGGGCCCACCAGACGATTCCCGAAAGCAGCACGTTCATTGCCGGGGTCGATGAATTGATTCAGCGGCAGGACACCTCGGGCTTCACCTACCAGCAAGGCTTCCAGACCGGAACTTCGGTGAGTTTGGGACTGAACAACTCCACGTCCATCGGCAATAGCTCCACCACGCTGTTCAATCCGGTCACCAGCTCGTCGCTGGGGCTGACGGTGACGCAACATCTGCTGCAAGGCTTCAGCCTGGCGGTGAACCAACGGCAGATCCAGATCGCCAGGAACAACCGGGAGCTTTCGGATCTGACTTTCAAGCTGCAGGTGATCACCACGGTGGCGGCGGTGATGGACCTTTACTGGGACCTGGTGACGTTCAACGAGAACGTACGCGTCGAGCAGCAGGCGGTGGCTACCAGCACCAAGCTGTTCGAAGACAACCAGAAGCAGGTGGAAGCCGGGATGATGGCGCCGATCGAAGTGGTGCGGGCGGAAGCGCAGTTGGCCACCGATCAGCAAAACCTGACGCTGGCGGAAACCCAACTGCTGCAGCAGGAGACCATTCTGAAAAACGCGCTGAGCCGCACCGGCGTGGCCAGCCCGGCGGTGGCGGACGCGCGCATCGTTCCGACCGATCGCATCCGCGTGCCGGACGTGGAACCGGTGACGCCGATGCAGGATCTGATGGCGATGGCGCTATCGGCCCGCCCGGAGGTGGCCCAGAACCGCATCCAGGTGACCAACCAGGAGATCACACTGCACGGCTCGAAGAACGGGCTGCTGCCCACGCTCGATCTGGTCGCCTCGGTGACCAACAATGCGCTGGCGGGGCAAGTGAACACGGTGCCGTCGACGTTCCCTTTCAGTTTCGGGACGCCCAGTCCGGCTTTCATCGGCGGGTATGGCGAGGTGCTGAAGCAGTTGTTCGCGCGCAACTATCCGAACTACTCGGCGGGATTCAACCTGACGATTCCGCTGCGCAACCGGGCGGCGCAGGCGCAGGCGATCAACGATGAGCTGACGCTGCGGCAGTTGCAGCTCGGCGTGCAGCGGCTGGAGAACCAGGTGCGCGTGGACGTACAGAACGCGCTGATCGGGGTGCGTAATGCGCGCGCACAATATCAGGCGGCCACGAAGGCGCGCATCCTGCAGGAGAGGACGCTGGACGCCGAACAGAAGAAG
>Ga0181536_10001525_pt1 | contig 27194 bp, 23 predicted proteins | sample PEATcosm2014_Bin_41_FD_121105 | JGI IMG/M metagenome (GOLD analysis project Ga0181536, IMG submission 121105) | Peatland microbial communities from MTU Mesocosm Facility, Houghton, MI, USA - PEATcosm2014_Bin17_60_metaG | ecosystem: Environmental > Terrestrial > Soil > Wetlands > Peat | place...
CCATCCCGACGTAAATCCCAACAACAAGGATGCCGAGGCCAAATTCAAGCAACTGAACGAGGCCTACCAGGTCATCGGCGACGCCGACAAGCGCAAGAAGTACGATGAACTCGGCGCCGATTGGGAGCACGGCGTATCGCAGGAAGAGATGATGCGCCGATACGCGCGGCAGCAATCGGCGGCCGGCGCGGGCGCGGGCGCCGACTTCGGCGGCGGCGATTTCAGCGATTTCTTTTCGCAATTCTTCGGCGGCGGCGGACCAAGCGGCTTCGGACGCGGCGCCGGCGGGCGCAGCCGCGGCGGTCCGTCACGCGGATTTTCCGGCTTCGATTTCGACGCCAGCGGCGCGGGCGCCGAGCCGGCGCGCGCGCCCGATCTTCGCGCCGAAGTCAGAATCCCGCTCGTCGATGCGGTCAAGGGCGCGAAGCGGCGGCTCGACCTCGTCGCCGAGGACGAATGCGCCACCTGCCGGGGCAGCGGGATGATCGCGCGCGAGGAAAAGCAGGGCAAGGCGCGCGTAATTCGCTCCGCCGAGGCTTGTCCGACCTGCGGCGGGGTTGGCGTGGTGCAGGCGCGGCGCACGCTCGAAGTCACAATCCCGGCGGGCGTTGCGGATGGCACGCAGTTGCGCTTGAAGGGGCAGGGCGGCCGCGCACCGCGTCCCGATCAGAACGGCGATCTCTTCCTGATGGTCAGAATCGAACCGAACCCGGTGTTTGCGCTTGCGGGCCGCGACCTCCGCGTCAACTTGCCGGTGTGGGACTACGAAGCGGCGCTCGGCGCCGAAATCACCGCGCCGACGGTTGACGGGCGCGTGTCGCTCAAGATTCTTCCCGGAAGTCAGGCCGGAAGGGTGATGCGGCTGCGCGGGCGGGGACTGCCGGCGCGCGGCAAGGAGCCTGCGGGGGACCTGCTCTACGAACTGAAGGTGCTCGCCCCGACCGACTTGAGCGCCAAGGAGCGCGCGCTGATGCAGGATTTGGCCGATAGTCTCAAGGCGCGCGGGATTGCCGATCCGCGGGCGGAACTGATGGCGTCGAAATGATGCGGAGCTGAACGCAATGGCGCGGCGATCTTCTACCACCAGCTCGACTTCGACGCATCGACGCGCCGATCGCGGCAAAGTGGTCCTGATGAGCAGGAGCGTGTTCTGCTCGATCGGCGGAATCAGCGAACGCGAGTTGGCGTCGTGGGAGCGCGAGGATCTGATCGCGCCGGTTCGAGTGGAGCGAGTGCGCGGACGCCCGGAGGCGCTCTACGATCGCGAAGCGTTGCGGCGGGCCCGTGTGATTCGCACGCTCGGCGAGGAACTCGAGGTGAATATCCCGGGGATCGGCGTGATCCTGCATTTGCTGGATCAGATGGGGCGCTGACGGCAGGGGAAATGCTTCACTCAGGAGCGGGCGGTGAAGGCGCGAGCTTCCAAAATATAGAGAACGTGCGGCAGGCCGGCGTGGACGATGTCGCGCTGGTATGTGAACCCGCAATTCTCCATCACGGCGCGCGACGCCCGGTTGTGCGGCAAGGTGAAGGCGACGATTCGATCCAGATGCATCGTGTCGAACCCCCACTTCAGCGCCGCGATTGAAATTTCGGTCGCGATTCCTTTGCCCCAGTAATCGGACCTGACTGCATACGCGAGCTCGATCTCGTCGCGGCCCTCGACGACGGCGTGTTTGATTCCGCCGTAACCAACGAAAACGAACTCGCCATCGAGCTGCTCGCGGAAGAACCACAGTCCGAAGCCGTGCAACTTCCAATGCTCGGCGGCGTGTTTCAGGAAAGCACGGGTCTGCACTTCGCTGAAAGTGTTGCCGTCGGCGGACAGCGTCGCCATCACGCGCGAATCGCCGTGCAGACGGCGAAGATCTGCGAAGTCGCCTGGAACGGCGGGCGTGCCGATCAAACGACGAGTGTTGAGTTCGTTCACGCCGGATTCCAGCGGCTCGCGCGGTTACTTCTTGCGAACGATGGTGACGCCGTCGCTGAAGCCGAGCATCACGGCCTCGACGCGCGTGTCTTTGGCGATGAAATCGTTGAGCGCGCGAAGCGCCATCGTGTCCACGTCCTTTATCGCTTCATCGACGATTGCGCCTTTCCACAGCACGTTGTCGATCAGGATGAGTCCGCTCGGACGCAGCCGCTTGAGGATTTCCTCGTAATAGATTGAGTAGCTCGACTTGTCGGCGTCGATAAATGCGAAGTCGAAGGTATGCGAAGCCGGTAGCGCCCTCAGCGTGTCGGCCGCGGGCCCCAGCTTGAGTGTTATCTTGTTCGCGACGCCTGCCCGTTCCCAATAGCGACGCCCGATGCCAGTCCATTGCTCGTTCACGTCGCAACACAGAAGCCGGCCGTCGGCGGGCAATGCGCGAGCCACGCAGAGTGCGCTGTAGCCGGTGAACGTCCCGACCTCGACTGCGGAGCGCGCGCCGATCGCGGCGGCGAGGATTGCCATGAAAGTGCCTTGCTCGGCGGCAATCTGCATTGTGCTAATCTGCCCCAATTTTGCGGTCTCAGCCGCCAATTCGGCGCGGATCGGATCGCCGTTGTGCCCGTGCGCAACCAGGTATTCGTAGAGTTTGGGAGTGAGCGCGAGAAATTGCGAGGGTCCTGATGCCATGCTCATTTCTTACCGGCCGCCGAGATACGCGAAGTCGCCGTGCTGATTCACCGTCAACGTGCCCGTGAAGATCGAATGATGCTTCTGCGCGCCCATCGCGATTCGGTAGATCAGTTCAGATTCGCCGACCTCGAAAAATGCGTCGTCAGGCGATAGCACGTAGAGCTTTTCGTGATCATCGGAATCGGTGGCCCCGATGAACATAGCGCCAGAAGCCGTCATCACCGGGTCGCCCAGCGACTCCAGTTCGGTGCCGAAGGGAGTTAGCTGTCCGCGCTGAATGCGCAAATCGAGGCGCTGCCGGGTCAGCCGAAAAATTGCGGGTATGCGCGCGCATCCCGCGAGCACCGCAGTCGTTCCGTCAGCCATCAAACCTGGGCGCCCTGCCGACAGATATGACACCGGACCGACACTCGTCAGAGTGCCGGTCGGCAGGATCCTCGCCATTGAACCGCCGCTGTACAGGAACAGCGCCGCGCCGCTGAGCGACTTGGCCGTGAACGCGACCATTGTCCCAAGCGCAGTGGGCAGGGCAGCCGGCAATCCGAACGGGCGCTGATAGAGCGTGTGATTGGGTCCGTATTCGCCTTCGACCGCAAGCTCCGTAACGCCGCGGGCAACGGAAGCAAGCAGGAGCGCCTGATGATGTCCGGCAGGTTTCGCGCTCTCGCCGAGAAACCCGGTGAACACGACCTGGCCGTCGTCGCCCATTTGCGGGCTGCCGAAGCTCAGCACTGCGATCTCGTGCCCTTCATTGGTTTTGTCACCCGCCTTCGCCATGCAGCTGAGTTTTTCGTGCGAATAAAAGAACAGCGCATCGCGGCCGTGCGCCACTATCGACATGAACGCGATATTTCCGTCCATGTCTGCCAGCGCATAAGGGTCGCCCTTGAATGCGGGCCTGCAATCGCCGACCAACGCCTTGGGATTGAGCGCCGTGACTATGCGATGGCTCGGTACGGCATCGGCATTGCCGATGAAAATATTCCACCGGGCCTTGATGTTGGTGTCCTTGGGCTGCGTCTCGGCGCCGAAGATCACGCGTCCATCGGGCATCATCGACGGCACGCCGACTTCGGTTACGACGCCGCCGCCGGGCGCGGGCATTCCGATTCCGGTGATCAGCGTCGGGACGCCGTTGCTGTCGCTGGCATAGACTGCCTGCGTGTTGTCCATCTGCACATCGGCGCCGCTTCCGTTAAGGGTCAGCGAAACGGCGTGCGCGCTCAGTGGAGTCAGGAGCAGAATCACGAGCGCAGATGGGAAAGCCCTGAAATTAAACATTTTTCCCCCAGCTCATAATCAGTAACTCGAATCTGAGGTCCCCGAAATTCTTATAGTCGCCAAAGCTCACCTGATGCAACGCAAAGGGAAAGCCACCCTGCAGCGGCGGGTCAGGACCTCAGAACGCGATTGAATCCAGCATCGCATGCATTCGCTCCGGATGCGTCTCGGACCAGTAGATCCGGCCGCACTCCTCGCACTCGGCAAATCGATCGTGGCCGGCAAAGACGTAGGGCGGCACTCGCCGCGACACGAGTTCACGTGCAACCGGCGTCAGCACATGGTTGCATCGTGAGCATCTCGTCAGCGCAATCACTCGCGGGTCGAGCTGGAAGCGTCTGACAGCCTCGCGCAATTGACTTCTGATCGCGTTGCCCTCGACGAAAAAAACGTCGGGCGCGGTTCGCAGGCGTTTGTCGCGGGTCACCAGGATTCTGTTGTCCGCTCGAGCGATCTTCAGAAGCTCGGCGCCGCTCAGCGACGCGTCCGTAATAACGTCGGCGCCGAGCAGCCGCAGCCATCGCGCCAATCGCATCAGCATCCTGTCGGCCGCAAGTCGGGGAGTTTCATCCATCGCGATGGACTGTATTATATCAGCGATCGACGAAACCACAGTCCGGGAAAATATAAAGTGACAGTTTAAGTTGTGAGGGGCGCGCGATGCAGGAAATTCAGGTGTCCTTTCGATCCGGCGATTTGAGGTTGGAAGGCCTGCTCGCCAATCCAGGCGCAAACGCTCCCGCCGCGGTGGTCTGTCACCCGCATCCGGCCTATGGCGGCTCGATGGACAACAACGTTGTCGATGCGATCCTCGCGGCGATGTGGCAAGCCGGATACGCGACCTTGCGCTTCAACTTTCGCGGCGTCGGCGCCAGCGAGGGCGAGCATGACGCCGGTCCCGGCGAAGTCGATGACGCCGTCGCGGCGATGGCGTTTCTCCTCGCTCAGCCCGGCGTGCGCAAAGAGGGCGCCGTGATGGCAGGATATTCGTTCGGCGCAATGGTCGCGGTGAGCGCAGGATACGCACGCGCGGAGATCGCGCGAATAGTCGCCGTCGCGTTGCCGCTTGCGATGGCTGATGCGCGCATTCCGGATGGCGCATCCAAGCCCGTGTTGCTGGTTTCCGGCGATCGCGATTCGTACTCGCCCGTCGCGGGGCTGAAAACGCTCAGGTCGAAAATCGGTGACTCGGCGCGACTCGAGATCGTAGCCGGCGCCGATCATTTCTTTGGCGGCCACGAAGCGGAACTGTCGCGCGCAATCGCTGCCGCGCTTGCAACCTAGCTGCCGCCGGAAAGCGCGGGAGCCGCGCGGGTCGCCTCCCAGATGGCGTAGAAAGGATCGTAGGGATGCGCCTTCGCGATCGAAATGATCTGCGCGATCGTCGCGCACAAGTCGCCGTGATTCATCCGATCGAGCGCGGCGAAGTTGTCGAGATCGTGAAAGTAGATCAGATAGTTCACCAGCACGGCGTTGTTCAGCGGCTGCTTGTCGAGGTCGAAGCGCTCCAGTCCCGATAGCGACGGCGTCAGCGCGGCGTAGTCGGCCTTGATCGCTGCGAAGGCCGCTTCGCGGCGCTTGTCGAGATCGTCTTTCGGCGGCTTGGCCATATAGATGTCGAGCAGGCGCGCCTGCTCCTGGAGCAGAAAGCGCGCGAACCTGAAATCGCTCTCCAGGATGCCGCGCGCCGCGATTGTGGCGGGCGCCGACTCACCGTCAGTCGCCGCGAAAAAAGCTACCGCGCCTGCGCTGCCGGCATAGTTGGCGGCCGATTCGTCGAACATCGCGTTGCCCGCCAGATAATACGTGCGATGGAACAGTTCGTGGATGATCACGCCGGCCAGCTCGACGCGGTCCAGCTTGAGCAGATTCGTCAGCAGCGGGTCGCTGAAAAAGCCGAGGCTCGAGAATGCAACCGCCGGCCGCACCATCGTGTCGAGCCCCTGTGCTTCGAGCGCCGCCGCTTCGGCCGTCGCATCGCTCTCGTCGAAATAGCCGCGATACGGCACGCGGCCTACTATCGGGAACCACCATGTGTACGGCTCCAGCGAGTCGCGCGGCGCCGCCATCAAGACGTGCACGACCGCGCTTCGATCCACGGGCGCGATGCTTTGATACGCACCGCCGACGTTGAGGCCGAGTTCTTCGGCCGCGAACTTGCGCACCGCGAGCACGGTCTCCAGCTTCGCGCGAATGTCCGCCGGAAGATCTCCCCGCGCGAGCGCGTCGTCAATCGGCTTGCGATTCCACAGAATTCGGCCCTCCTGGTACGCGGCGCGTGCGATGTAACCCGCGTAGCATCCGCCCAGCACAATCGGCGCGAAGACTATTGCTGCCAGCCGCAGCAGATATCCCGCCTGACCCCGCGCCGCCCGCCGCGTCGTGCCAGCCACTTCTCCGTCCACCAGGCCGGCGTCAGCCCGCCACAAGGCGGTGGCTGTTTGCCATTGCGGCGTACTGCAATTCGAATAGCCGGTAGTAGAGTCCGCGCTGCGCGAGCAGTTCGTCATGCGTGCCGCTTTCGCGCAGCACGCCTCCGCCCAGCACCATGATCCGATCGGCGCGCTCGATGGTGGATAGCCGATGCGCGATTACGACCGCCGTGCGCTCCGCCAGCAACTCATTCAGCGCCAGCTGGATCAGGCGCTCGGTCTCGCTGTCCACGCTCGAGGTCGCTTCATCCATCACCAGGATTCGCGGGTTGTACGCCAGCGCGCGCGCGAACGACAGCAGTTGGCGCTGACCCGCCGACAGGTTCGCGCCGCGCTCGCGGATTTCCTCGGCGAGTCCCCTCGGCAATCGCTCGACGAATCGGATTGCCTGCGCGCGCCGCAGCGCATCGCGCACCTCGGATTCGCTCAAGTCGGTTCGCGACAGCCGGATGTTTTCCATCACGTCGCCCGCGAACAGGAACACGTCTTGTTGCACGTATCCGATTTCGCGGCGAAGAGCGCCGAGGTCCCACTCGCGCACATCGACGCCGTCAACCAGGATTCGCCCGCCGGTCACGTCGTACGAACGATTCAGCAGCTTGATGATCGTGGTTTTGCCCGAGCCGGTAGGCCCAACGATCGCGATCTTCTGTCCCGGCTCGACCGTGAAGCTCAGGTCTTTCAGTATCGGTTCGTCCGGACGGTATTCGAAGATGACGTGATCGAACACGATTGCCCCGCGCGAGACCGCCGGCCGCTGCGGATGCGCAGGAACTGGAAGCGTCTTCTCGCCTTCCATCAACGCGTGGATTTTCTCGACCGCCGCGAGCGCCGATTGGAGCGCGCTGTACTTGGTCGAGATCTCGCGCAACGGCATGAAAAACTGCTGAGCGTACTGGATGAACGCGATCAGCGTGCCCAACGTCACCAGGCGCCGAATCACGCTGCCGCCGCCGATCCACAGTATAACCGCGACCGTGATCGAACTTAGCGCCTCCACCGATGAGAATTGGGCGGCCTCGTAAACGTTGGCCATCATCTGCACGTCGCGCGAACGCCGGTTGAGCGCATCGAACTCGCGGCGGCTTTCGCGTTCACGCGTGAAGAGCTGCACTATCATCATGCCGGCCAGCGATTCGGACAGGTAGGCGTTCAACGCGGCGAGACGGTCGCGTATCTGGCCGTACACGATGCGCGATCTCGAACTCAGAAAATAAATGACCAGCGTCAGCGGCGGAATCGCGCACAGCGCCGACAACGCCAGGCGCGGGCTCAGGCTGAACATGATCGTCACGATGCCTGCCAGCGTCATCGCATCGATGAATATCGTCAGCGAGCCCGCCGCGAACATATCGTTGATCGCATCGATATCGGTCGTCATTCGGCTGACCAGCCTGCCGACCGGCGTGCGATCGAAGAACGACATCGGCAAACGCTCGACCTTGCGAAACAGCGCCATCCGAAGGTCCGCGAGGCTGAACTGCGCGACCATCATCATCAGGTAAAACTGAGCGTAAAACGCGGCGAACTCGCCGATCACCAGCAGCAGATACAAGGCGCCCATCACGAACAGGCCATGTCCGCCTGACGCACGAAACAGCATCGCGAGCCATGCCGGAGGCCGTGCGCCGTGCGAGCCCGACAGAAATTCGTCAACCGTGAGCTTGATGACATATGGCTGTGCGAGCAGAAATGCCGTGTCCAGCGGCATCATAAGCGTCGCCAGCCAAAACAGCCTCTGGTATGGACGGATGAACCCCCACACCCATCGCACCAGCGCGGCATCGTAGGTCCTGGCGAGCGGCTTTTCCTCGGCGACCTGCATCTCAGTAGCGGCTCAATTCCTCTTCAAGCAATTGGCGACGGAACAGCTCTGCGTAAATTCCGCGGCGACCCATCAGTTCCTCGTGCGTACCGCGTTCGGCAATCTCCCCCTCTTCGAGCACCACGATCTGATCGGAGTCGCGCACCGTGGACGCGCGATGCGAAACCACGATGGTGGTGCGGCCCTGTACGCTTTTCTCGAGGCTGTCCAAAACCGTCTTTTCAGTTTCGGTATCGACGCTCGACAGCGCGTCGTCCAGCACGACGATCGCGGGATTGTAGGCGAGCAGCCGGGCAATCGTGACGCGTTGCTTCTGCCCGCCCGACAGCGCCATGCCACGTTCGCCGACGATCGTGTCGAGTCCATCCGGCAACACCGCGATGTCCGGCTCGAGTCCCGCGATGCGCGCAGCGTTGTTGATTTCAGCCACCGACGCATCGGTCTTTCCGAACGCGATGTTGCGCGCGAGCGTGTCGGTGAACAGGGTCGGCTCCTGCGGGACCATTCCCACAGTTCGCCGCAGCGCGCCCAGCGCCATCTCCTCTACGTCGCGGCCGTCGAGCAGTATTCGTCCCTCGGTCGGTTGCAGCAGCCGCGCCAGCAGCTTGACCATGGTTGATTTTCCCGATCCGGTGCGGCCGACAATTGCGAGTTTTTCTCCCGCGCCGACTTTGACGTTGATGTTTTTGAGCGCGTACGGAATCTCTCCGTTCGCTCCGTCGCCATTATTCGCCAGGTAGCTGAACGAAACCCCTTTCCATTCGACCGCACCGTTTATCTCGAGCTTGAGGTCCTCGCCCGCGACGCTATCGGCCCCGCGCGCGTTGAAAATCTCGTCGAGACGCTTCATCGAGGCCTTGCCGCGCTGATAAATCGACAGCATCCATCCAAGCGAGATGGTCGGCCACGCGAGCTGGCCCAGGTAGCTCAGGAACGCCACCAGCGATCCGAGCGACATTCTTCCATTCATCACCAGCGACCCGCCGTAAATCAGCACGACCATCGTCGATGTCGCCGCGGCGCCGCGAATCATCGGCATCATCGCACCGCGCGTGCGCGCCAGCGCGAGACCCTGCTCGTTGTAGGCGTCGTTGATTTTGCGGAACAGCCCCGCCTCGTGCTCCTCGAGCGTGTAGGCTTTGACCACCGGGATCCCGGCCAGGCTCTCCTGCACCTTCGAGCCGATCGCCGCGATCCCCTCCTGCACCCGCAGGCTGCGCATCAGCATCTTGCGCATCAGCCAGCGGATCGCGACGAACAAAACAATGTAAGGAAGAATCGCGAACAGCGTCAGGCGCGGGTTGAGCGAGCTCATGAAAACCAGCGCGAGCCCATACATCAGCGGGGTATTCGAGACCGACAGCACGAACATTCCCGCCATCATTCGAACCGCGGTCAGGTCGTTGATCATCCGCGACATCAGGTCGCCGGTCTTGAACTTTTGGTAGAAGTCGGCGCCAAGCGTGGTTAGATGCTGGAACAGATCGTTGCGCAAGTCATATTCGATATCGCGGCCGACGTTGAAGATAACGAAGCGCGAGAACCAGCGGACTGTTCCCAGCATCAGCGCGAAAAGGATCATCAACTCCGCGTAGTGCGCGACCAGGTCGGGCCGATGCTTCTCGGTCGCGTTTATCGCGTCGCGGATGAACAAGGGAATGATCATCGCGAGCGTGGCGTTCGCGAACGTGCAAAAGATCCCGAATGCGTAACGCAACCGGTAGCGTCGCGCGTAAAAAAACAGGCGTTTCATGGGCTGCCGGTTAAATTATCAGGTCTGCGCCGCGATAGAAGTGGCTTTTCAGCGGACAATCGAGGTTTCAACCGCACGAGACCCAAGCGCCTACAGCCCCGTGCGCGATTTCAGCCGGCGCTCGTAGAGCTTCGCGTATTTCAGAAATACGTAGAATGCGGCCGCCATCGCGGCGTACAAGCCGCGTCCGCCGTCGCGAAAACCGCCGCGGATAATATAAAAATTGAAAAACCGCCACGCCGGATTCGCTATCATCTTGAATGGCGTGAACGCGTTCGGCTCCTGCTCCATCGCCGCGCGCGAGCTGAACCGGTTCATAGTCGCCACGTGATCCGCGATGTCGCGGTAGCTGAAATGCAGAATCGGCTGGTCGAGCCGCTCGAGGCGTCCTTCGACTACGACCTTGTCATGCGGATCGCGGCCGCCTATATGCCCGCGCTCGCGCCGGAACAGGCGCACCGGAGTGTCCGGATAAATCGCGTGCGAGTAGTAATGCCCCAGGTGGTACAGGATGCGCCGAATCCGGTAGCCGTCGGCGGGCGCCGGCGAGGACACCGTGCGCAGAATTTCCTCGCCGAGGTCGTGCGTCGCCTGCTCGTCGGCATCCATCAGCAGCACCCAGTCTCCCGTCGCGCGATCCAGCGCCATCTGCTTCTGCTTCACGTAGTTGGTGAACTCGTGCTGCACGACGTCGGCGCCGAGGCTGCGCGCGATCTCGACCGTCTTGTCGGTCGAGAACGAATCGATGATGATTTTCTCGTCGCAGAACCACGCGCTCTTAAGGCAATCGCCGATCAGCGCCTCTTCGTCGCGCGTAATCGTAATCAGCGAAATTTTTGGCCGCTCTGACATCCCGTAAAAAACTAAGACGCGTGCTGCGCTTCGGATCGGTCGAGTCCTTCGATCACTTTCGCCGCAATCGACTTGAACGCCGCGCTCACCGGATGCGCCGGGTTGGCCGCTACGATCGGGCGTGCATTGTCTCCCCCCTCGCGCAGTTCGCGCACCAGCGGCAGCTCGCCCAAAAACGGCACGTTGAGCGAACGCGCCAGCGCGACGCCGCCGCCGTGCCCGAAAATCTCGTGGCGATGGTTGCACTTGCGGCAAACGTAATAGCTCATGTTCTCGACCACGCCGAGAACAGGCACGTGAACTTCCTCGAACATCGCGACTCCGCGCTTCACGTCGAGCAGCGCGAGCTCATTCGGCGTCGTCACGATCACGCCGCCGTCAAGCGCCACGCGCTGTGTGATCGTCAGTTGCGCGTCGCCCGTGCCGGGAGGCAGGTCGAGCACCAGGCAATCCAACTCGCCCCATTCGACGTTGAACAGAAATTCCGTCTCGAGCTTGGTGACCATCGGCCCGCGCCAGATGACCGGCGTCTCGTCGTTGATGAACAGCGCCATCGATATGTAGCGGATTCCGTATCGCTCCAGCGGAATGATGCGCCGCTCGGGCGTGAGCGTTACCGCTTTCTCGACCCCGACCATCATCGCCACGCTTGGCCCGTACACGTCGGCGTCCATCAGGCCGACGCGCCATCCGAGCGCATGCATCGCGAGCGCGAGGTTCACCGCGACGGTAGATTTGCCGACTCCGCCCTTGCCGCTGGCTACCGCGACGATGTGCTTGACGCCCGCGATTGTCCGCGGCTGCGCAATCCCGGCCGCAGCCCTCGGCGCGGTCTGCGCAGGCCGTTCGATCTGGATGTTGACGGCAGGCACGCCCGGCATCGCCGCAACCGCGGCCTTCACCTCGGCGACGATTTTCTCGGCGACTTCGGGGTTGGCCGACGCCATCGCGATCGAGACGGTCACGCCCGCATGCGCGACTTCGATATCCTTTATGATCCCGAACGAGACGATGTCGCGGGTGAAGCCGGGGTATTTTATTTTCTTGAGTTCGGCGAGAATTTCATTTGGACTCGGCATTGTGCAGATCGGACCTGTCGATGGTTTCGCTTAGAATGCGGCCACGCTATCAAAGCGCGGCGCTCATGTTATCATTCCGCAACCGCCGGAAAAACGACGGGAATATCCGGACCTCAACGGGAAAGGAACGGTTGGGCTATCGTCGGACTCGGCATGGACTCCATTTCGCTTATCGACAAGCCGTCATTCTGGATCGCGTTCGGGCTGGCAGAAATAGCCCTGCCAATGGTCGTTCCGAACAAACGTTTGTCGGGACTCGCCATGCTTTCGCTTGCGGCAGTTTCGTTCGCCGTGGCCGTAGGATGGTCGCCGTCCCATATTCGACCGCCTCGGCTTGCTATTTTCGTTCCGGTCGCTCTTATAGGCAGCGTCGGTGTCGCCATCTCTCGCCGATTAGCGAGCAATCTCTCGCAAAAGCGGGATGCATCGAGATTAGCGCCTGAACTTGAGGATTGGTCGATATTAGCCCGCGCACGACTTCCGCGATTCACAAGTGCAGCGTGGCGCTTTCCAGAAGAGCAGCAGCTTGATGCCGAATATACAAAGAAATTTGGCCCTAGAATCGTTCAGCTAATGAAACCCCTGATCGCAGGCGATTCTGTTTACACCGAACTCAGAGACACTTGGTTGCGTGCAGGATCGAAGACCACGCTGGATGTCGCATCAAGCGCGCATCTGGCTTCAAAATTCTTTGAAAAGTACGGAAATGAATTGCCTATACCCATATCGAAAAAATGGGTTGACAAAGCCTTCGTGAAATCCGTGACGACCTATTTTGCGGGTGCTCTCGTCTTGTGGTCCGCGCTCTTCGGTTTAGGCAAAGTTGTCGTTAATCCCCCAATCGAAAACGCTCGAAATGAACCGCAGAACTCCGCCAGCGTATTGCCAAATCGTCATTTGACAGTGGCACAGGCGGACGCTCTGATTGCTTCTCTGTCTCGAATCACCTTTGTGCATTCGGTAAAAGTCGAGGCGCCAAATACCGACCAAGATGCTTGGGATTATGCAGCGGAGTTCGTCTATGTGTTCAGAAAAGCGGGTTGGACAGTGATCGGCGATGGCATTCACCCAACTGCTGTGCCTGGTGCCGGAATTACGGTTCTATTCGGCCATAGAGACGATTGGAAAACATCGTACGGATTTGAACTTGATGCGGCTTTTTCGCGTGCGCAAATCGAGATTCACGGTCGCGGCGTGAGGCCTGATGTGCCGAATGGACAGATAGAGTTTGCCGTTGGATACAACGACTAAAAGGAGAGCTTTGCGTAACTAACGCCGGACGCCGGAGCGTCCTTCGGGATTCTTCGCTACAGAAGCTTTCGCTCAGAATGACACGAGCGCTGCTTGCTTTTTTTGTGTCATCCTGAGCGCAGCGAAGGATCTCGCGCGCCAGCGCGTAACCAACATCCGGTTACGCAAAGCTCTCCTAAAAGGGAAACTTCAATTGAACAGGCTCGCTGGCGGCGTTATCATACAGCTGAGACATTCGCCGGTTTCCGAGCCTCAGCCCCGTGCTATCGCCTTGCCGAATATGTCGGCTTCCTTTCTGGTTTCGATTAGAATGCGGCCACGCTATCAAAGCGCGGCGCTCATGTTATCATTCCGCAACCGGCGGAAAAACGCCGGGCCGAACGCATCGGGAGTCATATAGGAAGTGAGTAAAGAAGGCGCCGCCGCGCAGGTCCGTCCCCGAGTCCGCTTTAGCGGCGCCGGCGGCGAAGTTGCGGCGCTTGCTGCTCGCGATCTGTCGAGCGGACTCGCGGCGATGCTCGCCTCTGAGGTCGAATCGTCCCCGGACGCATCGATTCCGCGCGCCGAAATGAGAATCGACCTCGGCGCCTGCGCGCCCTCGGCGCACGCAGCGCCGATCGCACTCGAAGGCGACAGCTTCGACGTCTCACGCGAAGGCGGCGGCGCTGGATCGATAGTGATTCGTGCCGGGACGGAGCGCGGACTAATCCATGCGGCATCGAATCTGCTCGAAAAGCTCGGCGCACAGTTCCCAGCGGGCGTGGCGCCATCGTATCCGCGCATCGAGAATGCCCGCGTTGGCGCGCTCGAACCCTGGCGCGTCACGCCAGCCTTCAAGCGCCGCGCCTTCGTCTCCGACATCATGACCTGGAACTACAACTTCGCCGACCGCCTCGACTTGCATCTTCGCCACGACCGGGAATTCATTCCATGGATGGCGCGGCGCGGAATCAACGCGTTCTCGTACATCCGCCACGCGCACGACACGCGCCTGAAGATCGACGAGATCGCGCCGCTGCTGCGCGAGCGCGGAATAGACGTCGAATACGGCGGCCACGTCATCCAACTTCTGCTGCCGCGCGATCGCTTCGCCGAGCACCCCGAGTATTTCCCGGCCGGCGACGACGGGGTTCGAGTCGCGCGCGGCAATCTCTGCGTCTCCGATCCCGACGCCGTTGCCATCGTCCGCGCGGGCGCGCTCGCCTACGTTCACGAGCATCCCGAGAACAGGTTGTTGCACATCTGGGGCGCCGACGTATGGCGCGGCGCGTGGTGCCGATGCGGTCGATGCCGCGAGCTTCCGCCGCAGCTCCAATACATGGATGTCGTTAATGCAATCGCCGGCGCACTCGGCGCTGACTCCAACGCTCCGCCGATCGCCTATCTCGCCTATCACGACACCATCGATCCGCATCCCGGCCTGAAGCCGCTGGGCAACGTATGGTTCGAATGGGCGCCGCGCGAGCGATGCTACAGCCATCCGATCGACGACCCGGGGTGCGAGATCAATCCGCGCTACCTGGAATCGCTCAAGCGCTACCTCGAGATCTTCGACGGACGCGGCCACGTCTTCGAGTATTACGCCGACGCGATCCTGTTCGGCGGGTTGGGCTTCGCGACGCCTGCGGTAGTGGCGCGCGATCTCCGCGCCTATCTGTCGCTTGGGATCACGAGCATTTCGTGCCTGACTTTTGGCGCGTACAGCGCGATGGCCTATCCTGTGAACCTGGAGGCATTCGTTCGCGGCTCGCGAGATCCCGATTTCGAGCCGGATGCCACTTTAGTTGACACGTCCGCCGGCAGGCATCCGCGATGCGCCCCCGAAATGGCCGCTGCCTATCGCGCTGTCGAGCGCGCGTCGAAGCTGTGCCTGGACTACGGCGACGTGATGAGCCCGGCGACGGCGCCCGAAAAGGCCGTGCACAAGCGCGACGAACTGCGAGAAGCCGCCTTGACGTTCAACGAGGCGATTGCCGCGGCCGACCAGATTGCGCTGAGCATTGATACTCCCCGCGCGGATGCCGAGAAGGATCTCTGGCGCTATAGCAGCGACGTGCTGGCGGGACTGTCTGACTATCTAGGCGCGATTGCAGACGCCGGCGCCGATCGCCGCGTACGTGGCAAAGCCGCCATCGCGAAAGTCGCGGGCGCCATCGCGCGCATCCGCGAGATCGATGCCGAAATCAAGGGGACCTGGGGCGCGTACGATCTCGAATGGATCCGCGAGATGTGGCTCAGCGCGCTTGCGCGCGGGCTCGATGGAGACGGGAGACCGCCGGAGGAACTGTTCTAATGGACGCTGACAATGGATTCGTACTGTCGCCGGAACTGAGGTCGCTTCGCGACCAGGTGGGAAAGATAATCCGCGAGGAAATTATCCCGATCGAAGCGCGGATCGATCCCGACGCGCCCGAGATTCCCGAGGATGAATACTGGCCGATCGCGCGCAAGGTGCAAGCCGCGGGGATGTGGTGCATGGGCGCGCCGCGCGAGTACGGCGGCGGTGGCCTGGGCACTTTCGACATGTGCGTGCTGACCGAGGAAATGGCGCAGCATCGCATGGGCCTCTACAACCCCGGATGCGGGGTCTTCGGGCGCACGCCGCCACCGGTGATCTACGCGGGCAGCGAAGAACAGAAGCGCACCTACGCCGGCGGCACGATCAAGAATGCCTGGCACACCTTCTTCGCGATCACGGAACCGTCGGGCGGTTCCGATCCGGCCGGCGCGATCCAGTGCAAAGCGGTTCGCCAGGGCGATACCTACGTCCTCAACGGCACCAAGATTTTCATCTCGCATGCGCACGAGGCCGAGTGGGGCGTGGTCTTCACCCGCACCGACGCCAAGGCCGGCCGCAAGGGAATCACCTGCTTTATAATCAAGAAGGGCACGGCGGGATTCACGCCGCGGCCGATTCGCACGATCCGCACCTCGGCGGTACCCAATGAGGTTCAGTTCGAAGATTGCGTCGTGCCAATCGAGCAGCGGCTCGGACCCGAGGGCGAGGGCCTCAATCTATGCCTCGATCTGCTGACGCGGCTGCGCTTCCCGTACTCGGCGTGCAACGTCGGGGTGGGAGTGGCGGCGCTCAGGATGGCGATCGATCATGCCAAGCAGCGCAGCACCTTCGGCGAACTGCTCGCCAAGCGGCAGGCGATACAGTGGATGCTCGCGGATTCGGAGGTCGAGCTGCGCGCGGCGCGGTGGCTGACGTGGGAGGGAGCGTGGAAGGCCGATCGCGGCGAGGATTTCCGCACCGAGGCGTCGATCGCAAAGCTCTATTCGAGCGAAGTGCTCGGCCGCGTGGTCGATCGCGCCGTGCAGATTCATGGCGGCTACGGCGTCAGCAAGGAGTTTCCCATCGAGCGATGGTACCGCGAGGCGCGAGTCCGCCGGATCGGCGAAGGCCCCAGCGAAGTGCATCGGATGGTGATCGCCCGCGCGCTTTTGCGATGAAGACTGAACAAGGAGAGGCGCGATGAGTCTGCCGCTTGAGGGAATCCGCGTGATCGATCTGGGACAGGTTTACGCGGTGCCGTACTGCACGCTGCAACTGGCGGCGATGGGCGCCGATATCATCAAGATCGAGCCTCCGGTGACCGGCGAAGTGCTGCGGCAGCCGAAAATCCCGCCGGGCGGCGCCGGTTACTCGTTCCTGATGCTCAATGCGAACAAACGCTCGGTCACGATCAATCTGAAGGACCGGCGCGGCTATGAAATCCTGCTCAAGCTGCTCGAGGACGCCGACGTGCTCGCCGAAAATTATCTTGACGGCGTGATGGAGTCGTTCGGACTGGGCTACGAGCAGATCGCCGCGCGGTTTCCGCGGCTGATTTACGCGTCGGGCAAGGGCTACGGCTCGGACAGCAGGTACGCGAAGCTCGGCTCGATGGACAATACGATCCAGGCGTCGTCGGGATTCATCAGTGTCACCGGATTTCCCGACCATCCGGTGAAGACCCCCGCCACTTTCATCGACATGGGAACCGGGAGTCATCTGGTCAGCGGAATCCTGGCCGCGCTGATACATCGCGGACGCACCGGCCGCGGACAGCATGTCGAGGTCGCGATGCTCGACGTGGCGATTCCCGCGCTGACCAGCGCGCTTGCGCCGGCGCTGCAAGGGATGAAGTTCAAGCGGATGGGGAATCGTCATTGGGGCGCATGCCCGACCAACCTCTATCCCGCGCGCGACGGCGAGATATTGATCTTCTGCCTGACCGAAGCGCATTGGTGCACGCTGGCGAAATTGATGGGACGCGAAGAGCTGATCGCCGATCCGCGACACAGGAATCATGGCGCACGCCTGAAGATTGCCGACGAACTCGACGCGATCGTCTCCGATTGGACACGAGCGCAGCCGCGCGACGCGATGGTCGAGGGACTGATCGAGGCGGGAATCCCGTGCGCGCCGGTGCGCACGGTCGAGGAAGTGATCGCCGATCCTGAAACCGCTCAACGCCGGATGCTTATAGACAGCGAATACCCCACCCGGGGTCCAATCCGCGTCGCCGGCACTCCAATCAAGATGTCCGACGCGCCGGAAGAAAGCCGGCCGACGAGAAGGCCGCCCGAACTTGGCGAGCACAACGCCGAAGTGCTCGGGGCGATCGGAATTGGCGCCGACGAACTCGAACGCCTCAAGCGCGCCGGAGTCATCTAATTGAATGCGAAACCCACCGTGGGTTTCGCGCATCCTTGGGCAGGGGCCAGCCCCTGCACCCAGTACGAAAAACGAAAAGTGAAACGATAAGATGCGGGCTTCGCCCTGTTAGAACTTTTTTTTGTGTCATTCTGAGCGAAGCCGAGGGACACCGGAATCGTGCAAAGGCCGGCCGTCTGGTGTATGCGTGGAGGCTGAATCAGAGTTCTAAATCCTGGTTCGATATGGAAATTCCGGCTTACATTCGCAACTTGATAGTGGCCGCGTTCGTACTCGCATCGATTGCGACCTCGCGCGCTCTGGTGAAAGGCGAAGACATCGGAGGCGCGAATATTCCCGCTCCCGACCCAGCGGTCACGAGCCGCGTTTCTTCAGCGACGGATGATTTCGGCTTTCGGCTGCTGAAGGCGCTGGCCAAAGACCCGGCGCAAAATACCATCATATCCCCGCTTGGTGTCGCGACGGCGTTCGCCATGGCATACAACGGCGCCGCCGGCGATAACAAAACGGAGATGGCTAAGACGCTCGCTCTCGGATCGCTTGGCGATGAGGACATCAATCGAGCCAATCACTACTTGATGCACACCCTCGCGGCGGCGGATCCCGCGGTGCAGAGTGAAATCGCCAATGCGCTGTGGGTACAGAAAGACTTTCCAATCAACCCGGATTTTCGCACAGTGTGCGAATCCTTCTACAATGCGAGCGCTGCGAGCCTGAATTTCATCGGCGATCCGACGGGCGCCGCGGCGGAAATCAATTCGTGGGTTGACAAAAACACCCATCACCGGATTCCGGTCTTAGTCGCGGGGATTAGACCCGATACCCGGCTGATGCTGACCGACGCGGTCTACTTCAAAGGCCGCTGGTCATCGCAGTTCAAAAAAGCACAAACGCGGCCACGGCCGTTTCATCTTATGAGCGGCGCTTCGCGGCAGACCGCAATGATGGATCAATCGGGAAATTACTCTTACCTCGAGAATCAGAACTTCCAGGCCATTCGCATCCCCTATGGCAATCAGCGCTATGCGATGTACGTATTTATCCCGCGCGAGATGGCGGGGCTGCCCGATTTTATCCGCTCGCTCGATGAAACGCATTGGACGCAATGGACAAGTCAGTTTGCTCGAAGGTCCGGAGAGATAGTTATCCCAAAGTTCGAAACGACCTATAGCAAGCAGCTCAATGATACTCTGAAGGAAATGGGAATGAGGTTGGCGTTCGATCGCATAGCAGCCGATTTTTCGCGAATTCATCCCTACCTATTTATCAGCGACGTTGAACATAAGACGTGGGTAAAGGTCGATGAGGAGGGAATCGAAGCCGCGGCGGCTACCTCAATCGGCATGAGTATGGCCCTTGCGGTTGGTACATCCATGCGTCCGTTTGTGATGATAGTGGATCATCCGTTCTTCTTTGCGATTACCGAGCAGCAATCCGGCGCGCTGTTATTTGCCGGCGTTGTCATGGATCCGACGTTGACCGGTGGTGCGCGATGAGAAGGCCGCCCGAGCTTGGCGAGCACAACGCCGAAGTGCTCGGCTCGATCGGAATTGGCGCCGGCGAACTCGAACGCCTCAAGCGCGGTGGAGTTGTCTGAGCGGATGCGGGTTGCGCAATTGGTGGCGGAGGAGGGTGGAGTGGCCCGCGGGCGTTTTCGCGCGGTGATCCGGCGCGCGTCAGCGGTCGTGTTCGCGCTCGCAATCTCGAATGCGCTAATCGCGTGCGAGCCGACGGAGTCAACTGGCTATCCACCCAACGACACCGGCGCCCCGGCTGAAGTCGGGAAAGCACGGCCGCTCGAGCTGTCGTCATCGGAGTTCGCGCTCGACATGGTCACGCCCGCCGGAATTCGCGTCAAGACCAACGGCCAGTATAAGACCGAGGCCGTGAGTAAGGCCGCGGCCCTTGCGATCGATCGTTACTGGAACGAAGTTCGCTCTTGCGCGGCCGGCGTGGAACGGCCCGGCGACATGGATGTCCGCGACCTGACGGACGAGTTCCCGCGCCATCTGGCGGTTGAGATTGCGAACAACTGGAAGGTAGTCGAGGGTCCGACAACGCATCGCAGGATACAGGCATTCCCGTCGATTGCGCGGCGGGGCTCGTGGTCAACGGCGCGGCGCCAGGAGGACGCGCTCTACATTGTAGTTGTCCCGGAGTTGAACGGACTCGGTCCGCAGATGGTCAATGAGCTGAATCTGTGGCTGAGCAAGAACGCGAACGTGCCGCCGACGGCGGATTTGGTCGGTGCGTGTGCGTCGGTCGCGTGCGTGAGGTTCGACTACAACAACGCGCCGTCGCAGGCATGGAACGAGTGCAAGCAGTAGCAGGGGTGGCAGGGGCTGACCCCTGCACCCAGTATTAAGGCCGCCCGCCGTTGGCGGGCGCGGCCCCTGCCAACGGCTTAATACTGCGCTGCCGTCGCCACGGCCAGGGGCTGACCCCCGCCCGTTGGCACGGGAGGCCAGTATTAAGAAAGCGCGCGCTGCTTACGCCGGACGCAGAAGCGTCCGGCGAGATTCTTCGCTTCGCACAGAATGACAGAAACAAGGATCCGGGGTCCCTCGGCTCCGCAGACTCCGCTCCGGGTGACAAAAAGGAGCAGGGGGCGGGCACCTGCTGGTTCCCGGGGTGACCAATTATCCACATTTTGGTCTGCATAACGTGACATTATGATGCTGACTACTCTTATAGTCTCCTCCGATGGAGTTGCAGATGGGCGGGGGCGGCGAGCGGGCGCGTAGCAGAGGGCGCAACGGCAATGCTGTCTCATCCGATGGGATCGTACAACGGCGGAAAGCGGCGCGCGAGCGCGCCGCGCTGGTTCGAACTTGAGCCGCCTGCACCCGAACGATTGCGACTGGAGACGACGCCGCGCGTCTCGACCGTCGCGAGCTACGTGTTCACACGCGCGGCCGAACGCTCGTGGGAAGTCCTCAATCAGCATCTTGCTGAGCCGCAAGGGGCGGTGTTCTGGATTGGCGGCCCGGCGGGATGCGGCAAGACGCATTTCCTTGACTACGTAATCGCGCTGCAGAGGCGGGCGGGCGCGCTCGACGCGCAAAACATTCGGCGCTTGGTGTGCGGGCTCGAGTTGGCCGGACGGGTGAGTGCGGCAGAAGCCGAGCTGTTCCTGCTGAGCGTCCTGGCCGAGCAAATCGGCGGCGACCCGCGCTCGTCGGGCGATCTGTTCCGCCAGATGCGCGGTGCGGCCGCGTTGAACGTGGGGCTGGAGACCGCGCGGCGGACCGGAATCAGGGCGGTGACGGTTGCCATAGATTTCGGAACGTCGCAATGCGAGTCGGCGGCGGATTTCTTTAAGATGCTGGCTCAAGTTGCCGCGTCGTTCCGCCAGGTAAAGTTCACGGTGATCGCAGCCGGGCGCGCGACGGCTCCGGAAGCGACGCGAGCGCTTGCGGTGGCGCCGCGCGACGCGAACGAGGAAACGATCATCGCGGTGCGGCGCGCGCGACGGCTGGTCGAGGACGCCGAGCTCGACGCCGGCATCGCGTACGCGGGAATAGATACGGCGGGCTTGGCGCCCGACGCGATTTTCCCGTTCCATCCGGTAACGCTTAGCGCGCTTCGAGCAATCGCCACCCGTCCCAATCCAGCCGGTGAAAGTCCCGATCCCGCAACGATCGTATCGCTGTCGCGCCTGGCCCGCGAAGTGTTGTCCTCGCCAATTTTCGCCGGCGCCGGCGGCGGCGGATCGCCGGCGCGGCTGATCTATCCACCCGACCTGACGATGAACGCGGTAATTTCAAGCCAGATCAAGGCGCTCCTGGCTGAAGCCGGGCGCGCTGCGTGGAAGATTGCGCGCGAGCGGATCGCCGATCTGGATGGGTACGAGAAGGACCTCGCGCGCGAAATAATCGACTCGCTGATCATGGAGAATGTGTGCGGCGGCACGGCGGCGCTCGCGATCGAAGAACTGCAGTCGCGAGTGCCGATGGTCGCACGCGGCGGTACGGCGGATGAGCGGACGCTTGCGGCCGTGCGCGGGTTGTTGCGCCGATTGGAGGTGTCCACCGGCGGCGTGATCCGTTTCGAAACCGACGCGGCCCGGTTCGACCCGGAGGCCGCCGGCGCGCCGGATCTCGCGGCGTTCAACGCGGCGCTCGTGCTGGCGCGGCGATTCGATCCGCGCCTTGGGCTCGCGCGCGACCGCGAAGGGCTGGACGCACGCCTGAAGCGACTCGAAGCCGCGATGGCCGACGCGGTCGAGGCGGCAATCCGCACGCGCAACGTGCTCGCGGCGGCGCTTACGGAAGCGAACCTCGAGATGCCCGCGGCTAATCGCGCGGCGCTCGCGGAATATATCCGGCTTGCGGAATCGGGCGCGGCGGCGATGCTCGAGGCGGCGGCCGATCGATCCTATCTCGCGTCGGCCATCCGGATCGCCGACGCGTACGAGGCAATCGCGGCCGCTTGCGAGTCGATCCCGCGGATGCGCTCGATGCGCGAGTTTCTCACTGCGACAGGACTGCGCGCGGCGCCGGGCGAGGCCGGCTTATCAGAAAGTGCCTCGCGTGAATCGGCGGTTGCTTCACTGGAGACCGAGTGCGAACTGCTCCGGGTGGAACTTGGGCCGCGGATCCTGACGGGCCCGCCGCGCAGTCTGGACGCGATGGAAGCACGCTTTCAAAAATTCAAATGGACGTACGTGCAGTATTATCTGAGCGCGCATGAGCGATGGCGCGTGAAGATGGAGCGGCTGGAGCTGGTCGCCGGCGACGCGCGGCGGTACTTCGACGCGCTCACGCGGCTCAACGCGATCGCCGCGCTCGGTCTCCCCGAAGGCGAGCATCTGGGGGCGCGGGTGGCGGAGCTAAGCGCGCGGGTGGTGCGATGCGAGCTTAAGGACGCAATCGCGCCCGAGACGATGCCGCGATGCTCGAGCTGCGGGTTTCAGCTGGGCGCGGCGTCGCCACAGGCGGAACTCGAGGAAGCTATGGAGGGGATTCGTCGCGCGCTCGAGATCAAACTGGCAGCGCTCTCGCAAAGCATGATCGCGCGGCTGATTCGCATTCACGACCGCGAGCATCGCCTCGAAGGATTTCTGAAGATCACGCAAGCCGCGCAGACCGACGCGCTGGTGCGGGTGCTCGACGAAAAGCTCGCGCGATACCTGGCGCAGGTGCTCGACGAGAATGAGACCGCGGATCCGGGGTTTTCCCGGCCCCGCAGACTTCGCTCGGGATAATACAAAAAAGCGGGCGCGCGGGAGTTCAGCTAGCGGGCGGGGGCCTTGCGTTTTTTCGGTTGGCCGGGAGGAAACGCGCTCGCGCGTTTGGGCCGCGGGCGAACGTTGAGACGATCGAGAAGGCGGAAGTACGAATCGCGGACGATTTCGAGTCCCCACAGCAGGGTCAGACCCAACGCTCGGCCAACTCCGCCAGCGACTTCCTTGACCAGAGGAAGACCGCGCAGCGGCTCGATGCGAATCTCGACTCGCGCTTTCTCTTCGACGGTTTCCATCAGGGTTCAGAGTAAGTTGCCAGGCGCCCCGATGCAACCATCGCGCGGGCGCCCGGCAAGACTGTTATCGCGTCGGCGGACCTCAGAACGAATCAACTACGGCGACGGTGACGCGGCGGGGGCGGCGGGGGCTGCGGCTTCGCCTTCGTCGCGGACCGTAATCTTCACGTCGTCGAATTGCGCCTGCGAATCGTCGCGCGCCCACAGTCCGATTTTGCCCTTGGCTATTTTGTTTTCGTCGAAATCGAAGATCATCTTGTCATCGTCGTAACACATGAAATGTCCACTGATGACTGTGACCTTGAGCCGGTACCAGGTGTCCTTGTCGGTGGGCACCACGCTCTGCTTGAGCCCGATCAGCTGCCCGTTGGTCATCCGCGACAGAGCGAAGTAATCGCTGGGGCATCCGGCGGAAAGCAGGTAGAAGTTTTTGTCGTCAACGTAACGGAAGATCAAACCGCCGGAGCAATCGAAACGTCCGCCGGCAGATTTGAACTGAGCTTCGAGAGTAAAGTCGGAATACTCAGTCGGATCGGTTTGAATTGCCATTGGGTAATACTCGAGCGCGTTGGTCAGCGACTTGAGCAGACGCCCCGCGGGCAGACCGAATGTATTGGGCTTGCTCGGCGCGCTCGGATCGGCAATCACCTGCCAATCGCCTTCAAGCGCTTTCCATCCCGCCGGCATCTCGCCCGCTTTGTCCTGATCAAAATTCCACACGTGAACTTCAGGGGTCGGCGTGGCGGTCGGCGTCACGGTAATGGTCGGTGTCACGACCGGTTTCTTTTTTTGCCTTGAATGAGCGGCAGGGCTGATGACCAGCACCGTCACTATTATGCCTGCTGCGACGATTCCCGCGCTTCGCAGCCAAGAATTTCCCGTCTTCATCTATCCTCTCTCCGCCCCGATGAGCTTAAGGCGTCTTATCTTAATGTGGTGGATCGACCAGCCAGTCGGCGCGAGTTTCGCCAATGAATGGCGTTGCTGTCAAGCTGAACACAGCGAAAGCCAAAGCGCTCGATGGGGGCCTGTGCGCCATTCTTGCCCCACAGGCTTGGCGCCGAATAGCCAGAACGAGCCTCAGTTTCGCTTTTTCTTCGGCTACTAACTATTTCACCTAATAGTCACTTTATCGCATCGCAGGACCCCCGGATTGCTTGACTGAAGTGGGATAGAGTGGGATGTTGTGGGACACTGGGGAGGAAAGACAGTGTTCAACGGTCGCTTCGACCATTCGATCGATGAGAAAGGCAGGGTCAGTATCCCTGCCCGGTTTCGCGAAGTTCTTCAGCGCGAGAATCACGATCGTCTTTATATCACCAATTTCCCCTTCGACGGAGAGCGTTGCCTGGCCCTGTATCCACCGAGTCAGTGGGAGACGCTCAACGCGCATCTCCGAACCAAGCCGAGATTCGATCCGCGCGTGCAGGTGTTCGAGACGCTGATCATCGGCGGAGCGCATGAGGTGCCCGTGGATCGGCAGGGACGGATTCTGATTCCGCCCAAGCTTCGCGAATATGCGGTGCTTGATCGCGAGGTGACGTTTTCGGCGCGGCAGGATCATTTTCAACTTTGGGACAAGCAGATCCTCGAGAAGGTTTTGAAGGCCACCGAGCAGAAGATAATGGATCCGGATTTTTTTGAGAAGCTGGGTCTGTGACGAGTGATGAGTCTGGCTGCCATAGACGAAGACGACGCGGCGGACCGGAGGCATGTGCCGGTGATGGTGGAGGAGGTGTGCGGGCTGCTGTCCGCACACGGTCCGCTCGCGTTCGTCGACGTGACCGTCGGCACCGGAGGGCATGCCGAGGCGATGCTGCGCGCGACCGGGGCGCGGATGCTCGGGCTGGATCGCGACGGGGCGGCATTGGAATTCGCGCGTGAGCGGCTGGCCCAGTTCGGCGATCGCGTCGTGCTGGAGCGGGCGGACTTCGGCGAAGTCGCGGCCGTGATGAAGCAACACGGCTTCGATGGCGCCGACGCGATGCTCGCCGACCTGGGCATGAGCAGCTACGCGCTCGACGATCCCGAGCGTGGCTTTTCATTTCGGCTCGACGGTCCGCTCGACATGCGCATGGACAGCCGCCACGCGATCCGCGCGCGAGACATCGTCAATGAAGAGAGCGCCGAGGAGCTTGCGCGCATCATCTATACGTACGGCGAGGAGCGGGCGTCGCGGCGGATAGCAAGGATGATCGTCGAGGCGCGCCGGCGGGGTCCGATCGAGACCACCGGCGAATTGCGCGCGATCGTCGAGCGCGCGCTGGGAGCGCATCGACGCGGCGGAGCGCATCCTGCCACACGCACCTTCCAGGCTCTTCGAATCGCGGTGAATCACGAGATGGAAAGTCTCGCGGCTCTTCTGCGCGATGGCCCCGCGATGCTCAATCCCGGCGGCCGGATGCTGGTTATTTCGTATCATTCGCTCGAAGACCGTCCGGTCAAGGAGCGTTTTCGCGACCTGGTGCGCGCCGGTGACTACACGGCGATTGCGCGCAAGGTGATCAAGCCGTCGGCGGCCGAAACTTCGCGCAATTCGCGCGCGCGCAGCGCAAGGATCCGATGCATCGAACGGAGCGCACCATGAGCGCGCGGGTAAAACCGGCGCGGCGGCCCTCCAGGGCGGTGCCCGCCGCGCTCGGCGCGCTGATCGCGGTCGTCGGATTCGCAACGTTGATGATACGGCTGGAAGTCACGCAAGAAGGCTATCGGCTTCCGGCGTTGCACGATGAAATCGCCAGGCTGCAGGACGAAAATCGCGCGCTGCGCCTGACCGCCGCGCAGCTCAGCTCGCACGACCGCCTGCGCGCGCTCGCGCCGCAATATCATCTTGCGCCGCCCGGACGCGGGCAGGTGGTGATGCTCCCATGAAGAATTCGTTCAAGCAGCGGCGCACTCGAATCGGAGCACTCACGCTCGCGCTGGCGGCCTTGTTCGGTTTCGCGGTAATCCGCCTGGTGTTGCTGGTCGCAATATATGGGCCGCGATTGAACTCGCTCGCCCGCCACGAACATACCGGAGAGACCGAACTCGCGGCGGTGCGCGGACCGATCGTCGATCGCAACGGCGAGCCGCTCGCGCTATCGGCCGAGACCCGCTCGGTTTACGCGCGGCCCAAGCGCGTGCTCGAGTCGAGCACGCGGGCCGAGCGGACCAAGCTCGCGGCAATTCTGATGATGCTGCCGATTTCGCTCGAATCCAGGCTGAACAAGGACGCGCCCTTCGTGTGGCTCGAGCGTCGAATGTCACCGGACAAGGCGCAGGCCGCGGAAGCACTTGGAATCGACGGTATCGGCACGATCAGCGAATACAAACGGTTTTACCCGGAGAGCAACCTGGCCGCGTCGGTGGTGGGGTTGGCGGGGATGGATGGCCAGGGGCTCTCCGGGTTGGAGTTGCAATACGACAAGCTGGCGCGTGGCGAAGCGGTCGAGCTGAGCTTCTATCGTGACGCGCTGGGGCATCCGATTTTCGACAGCCCGATGGCGCTCAAGGCGCCGGAGCCGGGCGCGCAGCTCGAACTGACGATCGATTCGTCGATCCAATCGCTCGCCGAAACCGAGTTGGCGGCGGAAGTAATTCAGAGCGGCGCGAAGCGCGGCAGCGCAATCGTGCTCGATCCATTTACCGGCGAAGTGATCGCGATGGCCAACGTCAGCGCCGGCGGAGCCGATGTCCACGACCGTCTGCACAACCCGGCGGTCGAGGATGCGTTCGAGCCGGGCTCGACGATGAAGGGAATTCTCGGCTCGATCGCGCTGGCCGATCACGCGATCACGCTCGATCGCCAATTCTACTGCGAGGACGGACACTTCACGATCGGCCGGCACACGATCCACGATCACAGCCGTCACGGATGGCTCAATCTCGGCGGGATAATCGAAGTGTCGTCGAATATCGGCGCGGCGAAGATCGCGTTGACGCTCGGCTCGGACCGCTACCACGAAGGACTGC
>Ga0181536_10001526_pt1 | contig 27187 bp, 25 predicted proteins | sample PEATcosm2014_Bin_41_FD_121105 | JGI IMG/M metagenome (GOLD analysis project Ga0181536, IMG submission 121105) | Peatland microbial communities from MTU Mesocosm Facility, Houghton, MI, USA - PEATcosm2014_Bin17_60_metaG | ecosystem: Environmental > Terrestrial > Soil > Wetlands > Peat | place...
CGCAGGGCCATGGGGCACTCCGTTGAAGACGCACCTCGAGCCCGCCGGCCTGCGGCCGTTGGACCGGCGAGGGCGCCGATCCGCGGGCGAGGGCGCCCGCCCCACGAAGGCGCGTCTTCATCACCTTTGGTGGCCCGCAGGGCCATGGGGCACTCCCTTACGGTCGCGGCTCGGTAAGCCATCGCGAAATCGCCTGTTACCGAGCCGCGACCGTAAGGGAGCGGTTTCCGTCTGAAGTCCCCAAACATAAGTTCCACTTATGTTACAATGACCTCGTTTGCACCTTTTCGAAGCCAAGCTTTTCAAAGAAATCGCCCAGACCAAGAGTATCAGCAGGGCCGCCGCACATTCCGGCATCAGCCAGTCCGCAGCCACCCAACACGTCCAGGAGCTGGAACGCCGTCTGGGTCTGCAGTTGGTCGACCGCAGCACGCGCCCGCTGGCGCTCACCGAAGCCGGCAAGCTCTACGCGGACTTCTGCCGCGAAATCCTGCGGCGCGAGGACCAGTTCCTGGTGGCGCTGGAGCAGTTCAAAGGGCAAGCCGAAGGCGCCGTGAGGGTGGCCTCCATCTACTCCATCGGCCTGTCCGAGATGTCGCGCCTGCGCCAGGAGTTCGAGCGCCGCCATCCCCACGCGCAGTTGCACGTCGACTATCTGCGTCCGGACAAAATCTACGAAGCGGTCTTGGGCGATCAAGCGGACCTGGGACTGGTGAGCTATCCCGTGGCCAAACGCGAACTGGCGGTGGTTCCATGGCGGAAGGAACAAATGGCCGTGGCCGTGGCGCCCTCGCATCCGCTGGCCGCCAAGACGATCCTGCAACCCGCGGATCTCAACGGCCAGGACTTCATCGGCTTCGATGAGGACTTGCTGATCCGGCGCGAACTGGACCGTTTCTTCCGCGACCACGGGGTGGAGGTGAACCAGGTGATGCAGTTCGATAACATCCAGACCATCAAGGAAGCGGTAGCGTTGGGTTCCGGAATCAGCATCCTGCCGGCGCGCACCATGCAAACCGAAATCGAGCAGGGCCGTCTGATTTCCGTGCCCCTGCATGCTCCGGAATTGTTGCGCCCGCTGGGCATCGTGCACCGCAAACGCAAGAAGTTCAACCTGGCCGCGCAGGCCTTTCTAAACCTGTTGCGTGAACAGCCGGGTGCGCGGGCCTCATGAACGGGGCGCGCGCGGCGGGGCTGGCACTGTTGCTGGGCCATATCGCCCCGGCGGCCGGCGGTGACATTGTGGCGGACGTGCGCGCCGCATCCGCTGTCCGGAACTTCGCGCTGGCCGAGCGGGAGATTCAGAGCTACCGCTCGACGATGGGCGTGACGCCGGAAATGCTTGAAGCGCTTTCCTGGCTGGCGCGCGGCACGCTGGACGATAAGCAATACGATCGCGCGGACGCGTACGCCACCGAGACGCGGCAGCTTTCGCTCGCCCTGCTGAAGCGTGGGGGGAAGGGAACCGCGTCGATGGTCACCGCGCTGGGCGCAGCCATCGAAGTACATGCCGAGGCGCTGGCGGCCCGCGGCCAGCGCGCGGAGGCCATCGCCTACCTCAACACCGAGATGGCCACTTGGGCTGGCACACCCATTGCCCCCCGCATTCAAAAGAACCTCAATCTGCTGACCCTGGAGGGCAAGCCCGCGCCGGCTCTGGACGTCAGCCATTGGTTGGGAACGCGGCCCTTATCGCTGGCCGCGCTAAAAGGCCATCCCGTGCTGCTTTTCTTCTGGGCGCACTGGTGCGGCGACTGCAAAGCGGAGGTGCCCATCCTGGCGCGGTTGATGGAAACCTACGCCCCGAAAGGCCTGGTTCTGGTGGGACCCACTCAACTCTACGGTTACACAGCCGCCGGCGATGCCACCCGCCAAGCGGAAACCCGGTATGTCGACCAAGTTCGGCGGCAGTTTTACGCGCCGCTTGGAAGTATGGCAACCCCCTTGAGCGCGGAGAACTTTCAGAGATACGGTTGCAGCACTACGCCAACTCTTGTGCTTTTGGACAGCGGCGGGATCGTACGCCTGTATCACCCGGGCGCTATGAGCTACGACGCGTTGGCAGGCCAAGTCAGGCGCTTCTTAGTTTCAGGCGCTCACGGCGCTCACCCTTAGCTTGACACTCGGCATAACTTTCCAGACAGCGGATGAGGTTCTCCACGGTCGACCGCCGGGAATAGAGCTTGTCTAATTCCTTGTCAATGGACCTAACGTCGCGTAAGCAATTGTTACGACCCAGATCAGTACCCATATTAGTTCGTTTGTACCAAACGTACTGGAACGGCACAATACCCGCATATGCGGGTATTGACTATGCCCGTGTTTAGGGGTATTGGAGGTCCCGGATGCGTCTTCACACGTGCAAGAATGCGGCGATCCGGTCGGCATCGTTGGGCAGCACGATAGGCTGATTGCCGAACCGGGGATGAATCGCGGCTCCGTCGGGAGCCTCCAGTTTTCCGGTGTGATAGCGGTAGATGTAATCGGGATCCTTCAACAGGTTGCCGGTGAGCACCGCCACCACGTCCGCGCTGGCCGCCATGACGCCGGATGCCGTCAGCTTGCGAATCCCCGCCAGCGTGGCCGCCGATGCCGGCTCGCAGCCGATGCCGCACCGGCCGATCACCGCTTTCGCGTCCGCGATTTCCTGTTCGCTCACCTTTTCCACCACGCCGCCGGAGCAGGCCACTTCCCGCAGCGCCTTGGGCCACGAAACCGGATCGCCGATCTTGATCGCCGTCGCCAGCGTCTCTGGGTGGCGCACCGCGTGAAAGCCGCGCGCGGGCGCCCGCATCAGATCGTAAAACGGCGCCGCGCCTTCGGCCTGAATCACCGCCAGCCGCGGCATCCGGGCGATGAAGCCCAGCGCGTGCAGTTCCCGCAACGCCTTGCCGAATGCGGCGGTGTTGCCCAGATTGCCGCCGGGCAGGACGATCCAATCGGGCGGATTCCAATCGCGCTGGTCGAGCATCTCGACGACGATCGTTTTCTGACCTTCGATGCGAAACGGATTGATGGAGTTCAGCAGGTAGATGCCAAGCCGTTCGGCGAGCGTGCGCACGAGGGCTAGAATCTGATCGAAGTTGGCCTCCACCTGCAAGGTCTTCGCGCCGTATTCGAGCGCCTGGGCCAGTTTGCCGTAAGAGATATTGCCGTGCGGAATGAAGACGATCGGATCGAGGCCGGCGGCGCTGGCGTAGGCGGCCATGGAGGCGGAGGTGTTGCCCGTGGAGACGCACGCCACGCGCGGCATTCCCAGCCGCAGCGCCTGCGCGACGCCGCAGGTCATACCGTTGTCTTTGAAGGAGCCGGTTGGATTGAAGCCCTGGTGCTTGAACGCGAGCGCGTCCAGGCCGCCATATGCGGCGGCGGGCGGCGCGGGCAGCAGCGGCGTATGGCCCTCCCGCAGCGTGATCACCCGATCATACGATTCCAGGAACGGAACGATCTCGCGATAGCGCCACACGCCGCTTTGATCCAGCGGCGCATTCGAGGCGCCCCGCTGGCGCCAGATCCGCTTCAGTTCGGCAGGCGTTGCCACCGGCGGCGGATACCAAACTTCCAGCAGCCCGCCACAGTGCGGGCAGTTGTAGATGGCGTCGGTGATCGGGAAGCGCGCGCGGCAGCGCTCCTCGAAGCAGATGAGTTCGGCGGGCATGAAACTTTAATTATAGCGGTGGTGCCAGTTATACTATCGTGCGTGACCCGATTTCAGGATATATCGATCAAGGGCTTCCGCCGGCTGGCCGATGTGCAGCTTGAGCTACGTCCTCTTTGTGTCCTCATCGGCGCCAATGGGATCGGCAAGACGTCGCTCCTCGATGTGTTCTCACTCCTCGCCAGTTCCGCGCAGGGATCGTTGAATGCCGCGCTGAGCGAACTTGGCGGACTATCGGCCCTGATCACCTACGATCGTGCCGAGGAATTGGCGCTGGGAATCTCGATGGAGATTGAGAAGGACGCCCAGACGCAGCGTTACTCACTGCGGATTCAGCCGCGGGGGCCGTCGTACATCATTGAACGAGAAGTGCTGCACCAGGTTTTCGGTCCGATTGCGTTCGATGCTATCGACTCCCATGGCGTGGACGTCCGGTACAACGAGAATGGTCAGGTCGTTCTTCCTACTTGGAACCACAATCCGTTAGAGACCTCCCTCGCGCAGGTGCCAAAGGTCTTTGTTTGGCCGGAAGACTTCCGCCGAAGGTTGGCGTCCTCAGCGTACTACCACACGCTGGACGTTGAGGCTCGTTCCCCGGCGCGCCTGCCGCAACCAATGCGTCCCGCCGCTCTGCCGGGCAAGAACGGTGAAGACTTAATCCCTTGCTTGTACTACCTGCGGGAAGCCGAGCGGGATCGTTTCGACGCCATTGAAGACTCACTTCATGCGGCATTTCCGGGTTTCGAACGCCTGGACTTCCCCCCGGTGGCGGCCGGAACATTGGCTTTGGTCTGGAGGGATAATCGATTCTCGAAGCCGCTCTACGCCAATCAGCTTTCCGAGGGTATGCTGCGCTTTCTCTGGCTTGTCACGCTGCTCCAGAGTCCCCTACTCCCTGCGGTGACGCTCATCGACGAACCGGAAGTCAGCCTGCACCCAGAACTCCTGAGCCTGCTCGCCGACCTCTTCCGTGAAGCCTCCCGCCGCACCCAGTTGGTGGTAGCCACGCATTCCGACCGGCTTGTGCGTTTCCTAAAGCCTGCGGAAGTGGTGGTGTTAGACTCCACCGATGACGCAACCTCAAAGTTGACGTGGGCGGACAAGCTGGATCTTGACGAGTGGCTCGCGGAATACTCTCTAGATGAAGTATGGAGCAGAGGCCTGTTGGGTGCTCGGGCATGAAGATAGTCCTCCTCATCGAGGGGAAGACGGAAGAGGTCTTTCTGCCAGTGCTTCGCCAGTTTCTTGACGGAAGATTGAAAGGTAGGATGCCCCAACTCGCTTCCCATCGATACAACGGGCGACTTGAGAAGGGAGCCGGGTTGAGGCGCCATGTCGAGCGGCATTTGCGCACGGGCGCCGATGCCGTCATCGCGTTGACCGACGTGTACACGGGAACCCGCGATTTCGTTGACGCCGCGGATGCCAAGCGGAAGATGCGTGAGTGGGTGGGGCCCAATGAGCGGTTCTTCGCGCATGCCGCGCAGTATGAGTTCGAAGCATGGCTGCTTCCGTACTGGGCGGATATCAAGCGCCTGGCCAAGTCCGATCTTGGTGCACCGGCGGGCAAACCGGAGTCAATAAACCATAATAAGCCACCTTCGGACCGGATTCGCGACGCCTTCGAGGCGGGAAAGAGCGGGCGATCCTATTCAAAAGCACGCGATGCCGGGCGCATCTTGCGTGACAACGACCTCGCCATCGCCGCAAATGCTTGCGCCGAGCTGAAGGGATTCGTCAACACCATCCTTCGGCTCTGCGATGGCGAGTGCATGGAATAATTCATGTTGGCCGTACACCTGGAAAACGGACGCGTCGAAGTACGCGACCAGCCGCGACCCCAACGGCCCGCGGGCTTTGCCCTGATCCGCCTGCTCTGCGGCGGCATCTGCAATACCGACCTCGAACTCCAGCGCGGTTATTACGGCTTCGCCGGTACGCCCGGCCATGAGTTCGTGGGCGAAGTCGTCGCGGCGGATTCGCCCGCGTGGGTTGGCCGCCGCGTCGCCGGCGAGATCAACCTGGCGTGCGGCACGTGCGAGTGGTGCCGGCGCGGCCTCGGCCGGCATTGCCCCCGGCGCACCGTTCTCGGCATCGTCAACCATCCGGGCGCGTTTCGCGAATTTCTGACTCTGCCGGAACGCAATCTGCACGCGTTGCCGGATGCGCTCCCCACTGAGCGCGCCGTCTTTGTGGAACCCCTTGCGGCCGCGTGCGAAATCCTGGATCAGGTGGCACTGCCCTGCCGCGCCGAAATCGCCGTGCTGGGCGATGGCAAGCTCGGACTGCTCGTCGCGCTGGTTCTGAATGCGTATGGCCACCACGTCCACCAGTTCGGCCGGCACACGGAAAAGCTGCAAATCGCACGCCGCGCCGGCGTCGCTACCGAAATAGCCGGCGATGCCCTCCCCGAGATGGCCTACGACTGGGTGGTGGACGCCACCGGTTCGCCCGAAGGTCTTCGCCAAGCAGTGCGCATGACGCGGCCGCGCGGCACGGTAATCCTGAAATCCACGGTGCATGGTCTGGTGGGCGTGGACACCGCACCCGTGATCGTCAACGAGATCACGCTGGTCGGCTCGCGCTGCGGGCGTTTCGAGCCGGCGCTCGATCTGCTCAGCCGCGACCTGATCCCCGTCGAAGAGACGATCTCGGAACAATTCCCGCTGGCCGACGCCCCGCGCGCGTTCGAGCGCGCCGCGCAGAAAGGCGTGCTGAAGGTGCTGCTGCGGGGGTAACATCTCATCATGACCACACTCCGATTTTGCGCCGCGCTGCTGCTCTCGGCCGGCGCCGCCTTAGGCCAGACGTCCATCGTGCTGCGCGCCGCGCGCCTGCTGGATATCGAATCCGGCAAGATGCTTAAACCCGGTGAGGTGCTCGTAACCGGCGAACGCATCGTTGAAGTGGGCGCGACAGTCACGCACCCGCCAGCCGCCGAAATCGTCGACTTGGGCGACCGCACCTTGTTGCCGGGCTTGATCGACGCGCACGTGCACCTGTTTCTGCATCCCGGCGCCGAAGACCTGCAGACGGTCGAAGAATCCGTGCCGCAGCGCACCATCCTCGCCGTCGCGGCCGCCAAAGACGACCTGATGGCCGGCTTCACCGCCGAGCGCGACATGGGCACCGAAGGCGCGGGCTCGGCCGACACCGCGGTACGCAACGCCATCGATCGGGGGCTGGTGCCCGGACCGCGCCTGCGCATCAGCGGCAATGCGGTGGATATTCTGGGAGGCCACGAGGACGCCATCGGCTACAACCCCGCCCAGCATGTGCTGCCCAACGCCACCTGGGCCAACAATGCCGCCGAGCTGGTGACGGTGATCCGCGGCCAGTTTAAGGAAGGCGCAGACTTCATCAAAATCTACGAAACGGGCCGCGACACGCTCCGCGACGGAAAGTTCTCCACGCCATACCAATACACCGAAGCCGAGTTGCGCGCCGCCGTGGATGAAGCCGCGCGCGTGGGCAAGCGCGTGGCGGTGCACGCCACGGGAGAGCCGGGCACGCTCTACGCCGCACGCGCCGGAGTGGCTTCGGTCGATCACGCATTCCAGCTCAGCGAAGAGACCATGCGGGTGATGCGCGACAAGCACATCTTCGCCGTACCCACCTTCACGATCGTTGAGTATTTCGCCGATCACGCCGCATCGCCGCGGCAGGCGGAGAGCGAGCGCCGCATGCTCGAATTTCACGCGCGTGAATTCAGCCGGCAGATTGCAGCGGGCGTGCCGATGGCGATGGGTTCCGACGTGGGTCCATTTCCGCACGGCACGCAAGCCCGCGAGTTCGTGCTGATGGTCAAATACGGCATGACGCCGCTGGCCGCGCTGCAGGCCGGCACATTGAACGGCGCCAGGCTGCTCGGCTGGCAGGACCAGATCGGCGCGCTGAAACCGGGCTACTTCGCCGACATCGTCGCGGTGCCCGGCGACCCGCTGCAGGATATCGGCGTGCTGCAAAATGTCGCGTTCGTCATGAAAGGCGGCACGATTTACAAACGGTGACGCGGCGCGGGCGAATCACTTCGCCAGCGTGAAATTCACGTCGATCTCCGTCACCACTTCGACCGGATCGCCGTTGAGCAGCGTCGTCTGGTACTGCCATTGCCGTACCGCGTCGAGGGCCGCCGCTGCCAGCACTGGGTCGCCACTCAGTACCTGGAGGTTCTCGACCTTGCCGTCTTTACCGAGTGTGGCCTCGAGCCGCACCAGGCCCTCAATACCCGCCGCCTTGGCCTCCGGCGGATAAACGGGGCGCACCTGCGACAGCAGCTTGGCCTGCTGCACATTACGTCCCACGCGAATCTTGGCTGCCGCGGGAGCGCCAGGCGGCGCCAGAGAGATGCGCAAACTGCCGGAGTTTTCGTCGGACGGGTTCAGCAGCAGAGCCACCCGCAAATGCTCGTCGAATGCAAGCGCGCTGGCCAGGGTTGCGCGCATGCCGTCCGCATCCAGGATGTCGCCCTGGTGGACGGGTAAACGCTGCAACAGCTCGTCGCGCGCCGAAGCGGTGAGGCCCTCCACTGTGATGTTCTGGAGCGTTACACGCTTGCCTTCGAGATAGCTTTCGGGTGGCACGGCGGGCGCTCCCTCCGGCGGCAGCTTAAAGTTCATGGTCACCTGGGTAACAGTCGGCAGCGTCATGGACTGGGGATTGTAGTGCCACTGCAAGATGGCTTCGAGCGCCGCAGCCCTCAGTTCCTCCGGTCCGCTCAACACCTTCGCGTCGGACACGTGGCCTTCGGCGTCGATGTGGACTTCCAGTACGACTGCGCCTTCAATATGCTTCTCCCGTGCCGCCTGCGGATACTTCGGCGCCACGCTATGCAGCAATTTCCCCGACTCCTGATCCTGGGGAACAGGCGCCGCCTGCAGCGGAAATGTGTGGAACGCGAGCCAGCCCGCGGCGAGCAACACTCCGCAACTGGCAGCGCAAAACGATATCAGAGTGCGTTTCGACATAGTAGCCTCCTTCAATAGCAGAGCCACCCGATTCTTCAGGTGGCGCTTTCGCAAAAACAGAGCCGCCGGCGCCAGATCCAACGCCGGCCGATTCCCGGCCATGGCCAACAGTGCGTTCAAATACTGCTCGCGATTCCCGGTGAGCGCCACCACTTCGCCATCCACGGTCTGCTCGCGCGCCAGTTGGGCCTGGCCGATCAGCCACCAGATGGCCGGATGAAACCACAGCGCCGCGCGGATCGCTTGCTCCGCCAAGGTGACGATCCAATCGCGGCGGCGCACATGCAACAGTTCATGGCAGACGATGGCTTCCTGGATATCCGCCGGCAATTCGGCGAAGCGGCTGGGCAACACGACCACCGGCCGCAACAGCCCGAACGTTACCGGGCTCGAAAGCGACGGCGACAGCCGAAACTCCGCATGCGGCGCAATGGCCGCGCGCATCAGATCGAGGCGGGGCGGAAGCGGCGAGAGCACCCGCGCCTCCCGCCGCCAGCGGCGCAGTCTGCCGAATCCCACGGCAAGCCACAGTGCCCGCCCAGCGCAACCCGAAGCCAGCACGAAGAGCAAAGCCTGGCGCCACGGCGGCAAATATGCCGGAGCGCGGCCCGGCGAGACCGGCCTGGCCGCCGCCGTGGTGAACTCGATCGACGAGTCCGCGGCGCGGCGCCACGGTTCCACGGCGGGAAGCAGCAGACAGATCGCCAACAAAACTTGCCAGTACGCCAGCCGGATACGCGGCGCGCGCACCCGGAAACCCCAGGCGGCCATGCTTCCCGCCGCGATGAGGGCCGCGGCCTGCGCACTCCAGGCGGCCAGGTTGCCGAGCCAATGGGCCGCGCTCACTGCCGCCCTCCGATCAGGCGCCGGATCTCCTCGACCTCATCCGCCGTCAGGTGGCGGTCTTCGATCAGGTGCACCAGCAAAGGCTCCGCCGAACCGTTGAACACGCGATTGACGAAATCGCGCACCATGGCGCGGATCACCCTGTTTTTCGGCTGCGCCGGCCGGTAGACGTAGGCGCGCTCCACCTGCTTGCGGTTGAGGTATCCCTTCTGTTCCAGGATCTTCATCATCGTCATGACGGTGGTGTAAGCCACTTTGCGGCGCTCCAGCAGCGCCTCGTAAACGTCCCGGACCGTAGTGGTCTGCCGCTCCCACACGATCTTCATGATCTCCAGTTCCTGGTCCGTGAGGGTCTTGCTCGGGGGCCTCATACTAAAAAATTAGTACTATCGAATGAAAATGTCAAGAGAAAAATGCGGACTTGCAAGGCCTCGCTGCGGGGGCGCGGCATGGGAGCTTTCAGATGGTCTTCAGATACTCAAGCAGCGCCGCCTTCTGGTCCTCTGTCAGGTTGGTGCCATATCGATCGCCTGCGTGTCCGATATTGCTGTTTCCCGGTTGTGATGTGTCGAAGGTCCAGCCGCCTCCGCCGGTTGCGTAACCTACCTTCGCCGGATCGTATTCACGATTTCCCACAATGAATGTGGCGGGGCGCTGAGTGGGATGCAGCAGGTGCCAAAGCGTCGGTACCGACCCATTGTGCAGGTACGGCGCCGTCGCCCAGACGCCGGTCAAAGGCCGCGCAAGGTATTGGCCGGTTGCGCGCCAGATCACCGGGTTGGCATCCATGGCCGCCTGATCGGCCGGGGAGATGCCGTCGTCCAGGAAGGCGCGCGCCTTCAGGCCGTCGAGGATCGGCTTGACTGCCGCGGGGAACGGCACGCCTCCAGCGACGGGTTGGCCGAAGCTGTTAGCCCGTTGCGGATCCGTTCCGACGTCGGTCAGCGCGTAAAGCCGGTTCTGGTGGCAGCCGCGGCATGTGTCGTTGAAGATCTTCTCGCCCGCTGTCGCCTTCGCCTGGTCGATGGGTCCGAGCATATCGGCGGGCCACTTCGGCGCCTGGAGCTTGTGGGTCAGCACTTCGAGCCGGTGCAGGTTCGCAATACGCAGCGTCGATTCATAGGTCTTTGGATCGAACACCGAGCCCGTCCCCAGGGCCTGTCCGATGTTGCGCTCGAGAATCGAGTTCGTGTTGCCATCGTAGTGGATCCAGACGATGTCCGCGCTGGAGCGCTGCTGAGTCGTGTCCGGCACGTCCCAAATGAACGGAAAGCTGACGGGCGACTGCATCTTTATGTGGTCCTTCGGGAACAGAAGATTGCGGGCCGCGCCAAAGGCATCGATGCGGCCGGGCCCGGGCTCTGTGCCATCCAGCAATAGCTTGCCGTTCTTCAGATAGGCGAGCCGGGCCGCTGCCAACGCAGCGTAGCCGTGCAGGCGCGCCAGGAAGGTCTTGCCCTGTAGAGAGACGGGGGTGCCCGCAGCGTCCGCCGTCCCCGACGGCACACTGTGGAAGCTCTTGTCTGCCGTCGGAGCGGCGGCAACGTCTCCCGCGGTTTTCGCGGCAGAATCGGGAGCGTAACTGGAGGCGTCCCCGATGGGCGCGGTGTCACCGGCGTGTAAATCGCGGTCTATGCCCTTCGCCAGCTCGAACCACTTCGCGGGATCGCGCAGTGTGGCTTCGAGCGAGTCCTTGAACTCCACCTGATAGCTCTGGAGGTCGATGAGCGACGGCGCGCCATCGATCAGCAGCTTCTTTCCTCGATAAGTCACCTCGCCGACGTGGCAGGCGGCGCAGTTGAACCCGGCCATTTCAAGGCCGGTGTGGCTCTTGTCGCGCGAGTGGACCGTAGTGACGCCAATGGGCAACCCATGCGGATTCGCAGCGCTGGCGGCATCGGGGATGAAGCCGAAGCGTTCCATATTTTCGAGAAACGGCTTACCGGTCTTCACGCTCACGACGTTGGCGAGCAGCGCGTACGGTATAAGCTCGCTGCCCTCGGCGAGATGGTGGTATTCGGCGCGTTCGGCGCCGGACCATCCATTCTGGCTCCAAACCACGGTCTCCGAAGCGGAAGACGACGGCTGAGGGGTGGATGGCTTTTGCGCGCATCCGGCCAGGATCAATAACCCGGCCGCGGCGGTCAGGAACGACAGGAGGTTCGGTCGCATTGGTCAATTATACGTGGAACAAGCGGTGGCCGGGCGAATCTCGCTACTATGAAATAAATTCGGAATGAGCTTCTTTTCCAACCTAACTACCGCCATCTCGCTGGCGCTCGATTCGATCCACGCGCATAAGTTGCGCAGCTTTCTGACGCTGCTTGGCGTGATCATCGGCGTGGCCAGCGTCATCCTGGTCGGCGCGGCCATCGACGGGCTGGGCGTCTACGCCGAAAACATCACCGCCAAAGCCTTCGGCTCCGATAGCTTCCTGGTGGCGCAGATCGCCTCGGTGGGCCGGCTCAGCAGCCGCCAACTGGCCGACAAGCAGCGCCGCAACAAGCGCATCCGGCCCGCCGATGTGGCCTATCTGCGGGCGGCCACGGGCGACTCCATCGTCTACAGCCCCTATGCCCAGCACACCGAGGACGTGAAAGGCGAAAACCAGGTCTACGAAGGCGCGAGTATCCTGGGTGCGTCCGCCACGCTGCCGGAAATGCGCGACATACCCATCGAGGACGGGCGCTTCTTCACTGAGAACGAGGAACGCCTGCGCCGGCCGGTCGCCGTAATCGGGCAAGACATTCGGGACGCCATCTTTCACGACAGCTCGCCGATCGGGCGCACCATCCGTGTGTTGGGAACTGAAATGACCGTAATCGGCCTGCTCGAGCGCCAGGGTTCGTCCTTCGGCCGAAGCCTCGATAATCCCGTTTACGTTCCCGTGACGGTGTACTACGACCTATACGGCGGCCAGCGCGGCACCGCCATATTCGGCAAAGCGCGCGCCGGCACCGCCCTCAAGCTGGATGCGGCTCTCGACATCACGCGTGCGGCTCTGCGCAGCCACTTTCACACGCCGCTGGGGCAAGACGACAATTTCGATACGCTCACTCCAGACTCCGTCCGCTCCTTCGTCGATAGCATCCTCGGGGTGATCGCCGCCGTTGTCGTGCCCATCACCAGTATTTCGCTGGTGGTCGGCGGCATTGTGATCATGAACATCATGCTGGTGAGCGTGACGGAGCGCACCCGCGAAATCGGCATCCGCAAGAGCCTGGGCGCCCGCCGGGGCGATATCCTCCTGCAGTTCCTGATCGAGTCGGTGATCCTCTCCCTTGCCGGTGGGCTGATTGGCCTGATCTGCGGCGCATTGGCGGCCACGGCGCTGTCGGCTCTTTTCGGCGCGACGCTTAAGGTGACGGCCGGGTACGTGGCGCTTTCCATCGTCGTGTCTAGCGCCGTGGGGATCATTTCCGGCTGGTACCCCGCCAGGAGGGCGGCGCGGCTCGACCCAGTGGCTGCGTTGCGGGCGGAATGAACATACCGATCCGAGTAAGTGCCGGCGAGACGCTCGCCATGGCCTTGGGCGCCGTGTGGGCGCACAAGTTCCGCTCGGGTCTCACGATTCTGGGCATCGTGATCGGAATCACCACCGTGGTTACGGTGGCGTCGCTGCTCACCGGCTTGCGCCAGGGTATCGTCGATTTCTTTCAGGAGTTCGGTCCGGACAACATATTCGTCGCGCGGGTCAGCGGCGATCCCAGCGGCCAGCAGGCGCGCCCCAAGGAGCTCAAGCGCAAGCCGCTGCGTCCGGATTACGCGGAGTATCTCAGGGGCCTCGTGCGTTCGATTGAGGATGTCGGTGTCAGTCTCTATATCATCCCGCAGGCGGGGAACGTCCTCACCGTCAAGGTTCCGGGTTACGAGTCCGACAACCTGTTCGTCATGGGCGCGACGCGCAACCTCTACGACATCTCGCCGCGCGATTTGTCGGCGGGCCGGCTCTTTACGCGTGAGGAAGAACTGCGCGGGCAACGCGTCTGCATGATTGGCTCCGCGCTCGGTGAAGCCTTGTTCCCGGCGGGCGATGGCGCGGGCCGCACCCTCTTCCTGGATGGCGCCGAGTTTACGGTGGCCGGCATCTTCGCGCCCGCCAAGGGCGGCTTTTTCGGAGAGAATGGCCTCGACCGTCAGATTGTCATCCCGCTCGAAACCGCGCGTATCCGTTATCCGCAATCCACCAACTTTTTCCTCACCGCCAAAGCGCGCCCCGGGCAGCGAGCCGACGCCATCGAAGAGATCCGCGGCGCGCTGCGTAAAGTGCGTCACACGCCCCGCGATGCGGAAGACGATTTCACCATCTCGACCGCGGATTCCATCATCGAGAACTTCGACAAGATCACGGGCATGATTGTGCTGATCTCCATGGCCATTTCGGCGCTCGGTTTGCTGGTAGGCGGTATCGGCGTGATGAACATCATGCTGGTCAGCGTGACCGAGCGGACGCGCGAGATCGGCGTGCGAAAAGCCATCGGCGCTCGCCGCCGCGATATCGTGCTGCAGTTCTTGACTGAAGCGGTGACACTCACCGGAGCCGGCGGGCTGATCGGCATCGTATTCTCGGTTCTGGTGACTCTGCTGGTGAGCGCCATCTTCCCGAGTCTCCGTTGCCAGGTGCCCGGCTGGGCCGTGGCCACGGCCTTCAGCGTTTCGGTTGCGGTGGGCTTGTTTTTCGGAGTGTGGCCGGCGGTCACTGCCTCACGCCTGGACCCGGTCGAAGCGCTGCGGTACGAGTGAGCCAGAAGTTCGACGGCCCGAATTCAACAAGAACCAAACGATTCCGGAGTTGCCGCGTCTCGTGTCGTATGCGCACTCTGCTTCAGATCTCTCTCGCCCTATCCCTGTCCGGATCGCTGTTTGCCCAATTTCCGGGGTTGACGCTTCCGCCCAGCGGGAACAATCAGAAGGCATCGGTGACTCAGTTCATTGGCCCGGTGAAAGTTACGATCGACTACTCCAGCCCCGCCGTACACGGCCCCGGCGGGAAAGACAGACGTGGCCAGATTTGGGGCAAGCTGGTCCCCTACGGCATGACCGACCTGGGTTTCCAGGGCGGAAAGCCGAGCCCATGGCGCGGCGGCGCGAACGAAAACACGGTTTTCACGGTTTCCGATCCGGTCACCATCGAAGGCCAGGCGCTTGCCGCCGGCCAGTATGGATTGCATCTCATTGCGGGACTGGACGAATGGACCGTCGTCTTTTCGAAGAACTCGTCGGCCTGGGGTAGCTTCTTTTATGACGATAGCCAGGACGCGCTACGCGTAAAGGTCAAACCAGCCAAGCATGAATACCGCGAGTGGCTGACGTACGAGTTCACCACCCGCCGTCCCGCCGAAGCTACGGCCGAGTTGGAATGGGAAGAACTCGCGGTGCCCTTCAATATCAAGGTGGAAAACGTCAACGACATCTATGTCACCAGGCTGCGCCAGGAACTTACTGGCGCTGGCGGCTTCAATCCGGAGGCGTACGACGCAGCCGCGCAGTTTTGCGTCCAGGCCGGGACACACCTGGAGGACGCTCTGAACTGGGCGGATTTGGCGATCAAGCTGCCGTTCGTCGGCCAGACCAACTTCGACACACTCAGCACGAAAGCGCAAGTATTGTCGAAGATGGGCCGCGATGCGGAGGCCCAGACAATCATGCAGACTGCGGTGCACGACCCCGCCACGACGAGCCTTCAGATCCATCAGTACGGCCGCCAACTGCTCGCCCAAAAGAAGAATCAGGAGGCCCTGGAAATCTTCAAACTGAATGCCGAGCGCCATGGCGAAGCGTGGCCGGTGAACGTCGGCCTGGCGCGTGGTTATATGGCGGTCGGCGACTACAAGAAAGCGCTGGAGTACGCCCGGAAAGCGGTGGCGCAAGCCCCGGATAATCAAGACCGGGAGAACCTGGAAGCTATGGCCAAGTCTCTCGAAGAGGGGAAGCCTTACGACAATTGAGGGGCGGTCTCGCGGTGGCAAGCAAAAGTGTATATTGAAGTAGAGCCACCTCGATGACCCAGGAAGACCTCGACCAGATTCGGGCGCTGATAAGCGCCAACAACGAAGTCCTCTTCGCGGCCATGCGCGCGATTGAAGAGCATGTTGATCGCAGCATCTCCGAGCTGCGTGATGAATTCGGCAAACGGTTTGACCATTTGGAGCGACGTTTAGAACAAGTCGAGCGCCGTCTCGATCGGTTGGACACCCGCTTTGGCGTTTTCGAGTTTCAGATGGCCGGAATCGGCAAGTCGCTCACTGCGGGCGAGAAGTTGGATAGCGAATTCACCGCCACACAGATCGCCCAGCAGCGCGCCATCGACGACTTGGCCCGCCGCATCACTAAGATCGAGCAGCGGCTCAATCAATAACGCCCGGACGACCCGGCGGCAATAGCGCCCGGATCGTCTCCAACGTGTCCGCGTCCTTCGCTCTCTTATCCGTCCGCCAGCGGGCCATGCGCGGGAAACGCACGGCGATCCCGGAGCGGTGCCGCGGCGATCGCTGGATGCCTTCGAACGCCAGCTCGAAAACCAGTTCCGGCTTCACTGCCCGCACCGGACCGAACTTCTCTATCGTGTTGCCGCGCACGAAGGCGTCCACCTGGCGAATCTCTTCGTCGGTGAGGCCCGAGTAGGCCTTCGCAAACGGCACCAGCTCATTGCCGTCCCACACGCCGAAGGTGTAATCGGTGAAGAGGCTGGCGCGGCGGCCGTGGCCGGGCTGCGCGTAGATGAGCACCGCATCCACCGAGTAGGGCTCGATCTTCCACTTCCACCAGTCGCCGCGCCGGCGGCCCACGCGATACGGCGAGCCGAGGCGCTTCAGCATGAAGCCCTCCACTTTGCGCGCACGGGCCTCCTGGCGGCGCACCGCCAGTTCCTGCCAGGTGTCCGCCCGCACAACGGGCGAGACAATCAGGGCGGAGTTGGGCGGCGCGATCTCTTCCAGGCGCGCGCGGCGGAATTCGAGCGGACGCTCGCGGATATCAACGCCCGCCAACTCCAGCAGATCGTAAGCCACGATGACCACCGGCACTTCGCTCAGGATGCGCGGGCCCAGCACCTTGCGGCCGATGCGGCGCTGCATCTGGGCGAAGGGCAGCGGCTCGCCATTCATCCAGGGCAGCACCTCGCCATCCACCACCACGCCTTCCGGCAACTGCGCGCCTAGCGCCTCCAACTCCGGAAAGCGATCGGTCATCAACTCCTCGCCGCGCGACCACACGAAAGTGCGCCAGTCACGGTGAATCAACTGCGCGCGGATGCCATCCCATTTCCATTCCACCTGCCATTCGCGAATGCCGCCGAGTTCCTCGATGGCCCCCTCCAGCGGGTAGGCGAGGAAGAACGGATACGGGCGGCTGACATCGGCATCGCGCGTGGCTTCACTCGCTTGATGCGCGACCAGTTGCGTCCAAAACTCGGCGGTGGGCTGCCAGTCGCCCATCAGGCGATGCGAGACAACCGCGGCGTCCAGGCCGCTGACCGCCGCCACCGCGCGCACCACCAGGCTTTGCGACACGCCCACGCGAAACTCGCCGGTGATGATCTTGTTCCAGGCGAAGCGCTGGCGCTCGTCCATTTCGCGCCAGGCGGAAACCAGCGACGCGCGCTTGGCTTCGTCGTCGGCGTCGCGCAGGGGCAGCAGGCGCTCTTCAATCCAGTAGTGCAAGGGCAGGTTGCTCGAAGACTGCGCGGGCGGCAGCAGCAGCGCGATGGTTTCGGCGAAGTCGCCGACGGCGTGGTAGCACTCGCCGAAGAGCCAGTCGGGGATGCTGGATTCCTCGATCGCCCATTGCGCCAGCTTGCGCGATTCCAGCAGCCGCTTCGGGCGGCGGCCGATCAGAAACGTGGCGGCCCAGGCGGCGTCGGCCGGCGGCACCTGCGAGAAGTAGCGCGTGAGGGCCTCTACCTTCTCGTTGGTCTTGGTGGTTTCATCGAGGGCGGCGTACATCTCGGCGAATGCTCTCATGGCTCGGCCTCGGCAGGCTCTGCGCCGGTTTCGTCCAGCTCGCCTTCGAAGCGGGTCTCGATGGCTTGAGCCTCGCCCCCCTGTTGCTTGAGCCATTCCACCACCGCGGCGCGATAGCCGTGCGTGACCCACACGCGCGACGCGCCCGATGCGCGAATCGCGGACATGATGCCCGGCCAGTCGGCATGATCGGAGAGCACGAAGCCGCGGTCGAGCGAGCGCCGGCGGCGCGCTCCACGGATGCGCATCCAGCCCGAGACCAAGCCGGTCGAAAGGGGACCGAAGCGGCGCGACCCTATCAAGCCGTGCGTGCCGTTCGCCGATGGCGGCGCGAGGATCAGGGCACGGCTCCAGTCCGTGGCAGGCGGCGCAGCGCCAGCGGGCGTCGTGGGGGCGAGCGCGATGCCTGCCTCGCGGTAGAGCCGGCAGAAGTTCTCGACCGCGCCGTGCGTGTAAATCGGACCGGCTGCGGTGTCCATGCCTGCCAGCAAGCCCGCGAGCACCCGCTGCGCTTTGCCCAGACTGTAGGCGAACAGCACGCTGGCTTTGCCGGCCTGCTGGTTGGCGGCCCACCAGGCATGTATCTCGGCGAATACGTCCGCCTCAGGCGGCCATCGATAAATCGGCAGGCCGAAAGTGGACTCGGTGACGAAAGTGTGGCAGGCGACCGGCTCGAAAGCGGTGCAGGTCGGATCGGGTTCCAGCTTGTAATCGCCGGAAACCACCCAGACTTCGCCGCCGGATTCGATACGCACTTGCGCGGAACCGAGGATGTGACCGGCTGGATGAAGCGACACATGCACACCCTTCAGCCGTACGGACTCGCCGTACTCGAGCGCCTGTATGGGCGCCTCGCCGCCCACCCGCACACGCAGCAAGGCTTCGCCGGGCTGCGCCGTGAGATACGCTCGCGACCCCGGGCATGCATGGTCGGAATGCGCGTGCGTGACGACGGCGCGATCCACCGGAAGCCACGGATCGACATAGAAGTCGCCATCTGCGCAATAGAGTCCGTTGTCAGTGAGTTGGAGAATAATCTCAGTATAGGTTACGGCCCAGCTATCCAGTGATGATACACATACCAGACGTTGCCCAGAATAGTTAGCGCGGGCACTACGAGGAACGCACGGGACGGGCGCGCTATCGGCTGCCCTGTTTTATCCGCGGCGATTGAACCGGGAAGGCTGGCCAGCAGCACCGCCCGCGTCAGATCCGCAGGGTCGTAGAACAGTAACGCGCCCGATTTGTCTTCCAACCGTTCGGGCCTGTTCGTGCGCGTGGTCACACGGCCGGTAGCGCCGCTTTGCGCAGTATACTCCAGTGTCAGGCGGTAGACCTGCCCGCTGCTGGTTTCTATGTTGGTCCGGGTCTTTTCGATCAGCGTGCCCGTGGCGAGCAAGCCATCGCGCAACAGCCGCACACGCGTAAGGCCCTCCACGCAAGCGGCCACCACCAGGAGAAGGCCAACGGCCGGTACCACCGCTGTCATCGCCGCCCATGGGCCGAACACGTTGCGGCGCATGCCGGCAATGCGGGACACCTCAGGCTGCTCCCGCAAATACTCTACAACTACCTGACCGCCCGGGCATGCGCCCGTTGCGAAGGAAGATTCCGTGAAGGATCGGCCAGCCACCTCGTATCGAAAATAGTTCTCGTAGATAGGCGTGCCGCGCTCGTCTTCGGAGCCCCCTACCGAGAAGCGCGTCTCACGGCAGTACAACCATTCTCCCTGAGTTTGCACCACGCGGCCGGCGCTGAACCGAAAGGCCGAAATGTCCGCATGCCAGGCGACAACCCAGAATAAGAAAGACCCAAAGGCGAGGACGAGCCACCCAATCTGCGATCTTGCACTCCCCAATGCCATACGCGCCGCGAGCGAAGTTCCGATCGTGCGGGGAGGCGCCGCGAACTGGCCGCGGCCGAGAGATGAGCTCATTGGTAAGAGTATATATGCCAGCGCACGGTTTTACGCGCGTGGCGCGGTCGGGTGCTTAACTGTTTTGGGGAAACCGCTCCCTGACGGACCCAGAGGGTACCCCGGCTCGGTAATAGTCGCGTTGATTTCGCAGGGCGTACCGAGCCGCGACCGTCAGGGAGCGGTTTCTGTCAATCAGAAATCCCTAAATCGGTTGAGCACCTGGTGCAGTCCGGCGGGACTGTGGAACGCGTTACACTGGCGTTAATGACAGCAGTTTGGATGCTGCTCCTGCTATTTGCAGGTCCGGTGGCTTTGTCGGCGCCCGGAGCGCTACCGGCGCGGGAGACGCTCGACTACACGGTGGAATGGCGGCTGGTCACGGCGGGAAAGGCGCGCCTGGTGTGGAGCGCCACGCCGCATCACTCCAATCCGGGCTGGCAGGCCGACCTGCACCTGGAGTCCACCGGCCTGGTCTCCAAGCTCTTCAAGGTGAATAACGACTACGTCTCGAATCTGGAATCGGACCTGTGTTCATCCGGTTCTTACCTGAAGTCGGAAGAGGGCAGCCGGCACAAAGAAACGCGCGTGATTTTCGACCACGAGGCGCGCAAGGCCGAATATCTGGAGAGGGATCTGGACAAGAAGACCGTGGTGAACGCGCACGAGATCGACATTCCGGCGTGCGTGCACGACGTGTTAGGCGGCCTGTACTCGCTGCGCACGCTGAACCTGCAGCCCGGACAGACCACCCAGGTGGCGGTCAGCGACGGCAAGAAAAGCGTGATGGCGCGCGTGGAGGCGCAACAGCGCGAGGATATCAAGACGCCGGCCGGAGCGTTCAAGACTATCCGCTACGAAGCTTTCCTGTTTAACGACGTGCTGTACCGGCGCTACGGGCACCTGCATTTCTGGTTGACGGACGACGCGCGCAAGCTGCCCGTGCAGATCCGCGTGCGTTTGCAGTTTACGATTGGCACGATTACTTTACAACTGGAGAAGGAAGAAAAAACATGAAATGGCTCGCCTGTTTTTGGGCGGCTGCGGCGATGGCGTGGGCCCAGAGCGGCGGCGCATTGCTATCGAATCAGGAAGCGCTGAAGCTGGAACAGCGCACCGTGCAATTGATGGAATCGACCGGCTTGGCCGTGCCGGGCCTGTCGCGCGCCGGAGCGCCCGCGCTGGAAGACGCCCGGCAGGCGCTGGCCAACCTGGAAGCCGCTCCGCAAAACGCCGGGAACACGTTCGCTTTTCTGAGCGTTACACGCGCCTACCTGGCGATCTCCGAGACCGTGCCGAGGCCGTATCCGTTTCCCGAAGAAGGGCGGCGGCAGTTCGGCGAGCTGCGCGACGCCGTAGACCGCCTCGACTCGCATTTCCGTGCCTTGCTGGATTCCAACGATGCGCAGTTGCGCAGTCCGGATCGCGACAATCTGAAGCGGTATGCGGAAGCCAATGAAAAGCTCGGTCCGCCGTCGCCGCAGCGGCCACGCGTGGTGTTTCTGGGCGATTCGATTACCGACGGCTGGCGGCTCAATGAGTATTACGGCAGCGAGCGCGACTTCGTCAACCGCGGCATCGGCGGCCAGATCACCGGCGAGATGCTGGGCCGCATGCAGGCGGACGTAATCGATCTCAAGCCGCGGCTGGTGCTGGTGCTGGCCGGCACCAACGATCTGGCGCGCGGCGTGGCGCTCAGCACCATCGAAAGTAATCTCTCGATGATCGCGGACCTGGCGGAGGCCCACCACATCGAGCCGATGTTCGCGTCCGTGTTGCCGGTGAGCGATTACCACAAGGACGTCAATCCACAGTACGCCCAGACCACGCGCCACGCGCCTTCCAAGATTCTGGAGGTGAACCGCTGGCTGAAGAGCTTCTGCGTCGAGCGGCATTTCCCGTACGTGGATTACTATTCGGCCTTGGTGGACAAGGCCGGATTTCTGCAGGCGGATCTGGCGGACGACGGTCTGCATCCCAATGCCAAGGGATACCGGCTCATGGCGCCCATCGCCCTTGCGGCCATCGACAACATTTTCAGGGCCGACACGAAGGCCGCGAAGAAAAAGGGTGGACTGAAGGACTGGCTCACAAAGGAGCACAAATGAGCAGGGCCGGCCGGCTGCTGATAATGCTGATAATCGCCATCTGCTGGAGCGCGCTCGCCGGGCCGCCGGCGAAGATCGTGCTGGTGGCCGGCAAGGCGAGCCACGGCCCTGGAGAGCACGAGTTCAATGCAGGCTCGATGCTGCTGGCCAAGTGCCTGCGGCAGAATCCCGGCGTCGACGCGGTGGTGGTGAAGGGCGGCTGGCCGGCGGACGACTCGTTCTTCGCGGGCGCGAGCTGCATCGTGCTGTACATGGATGGCGGCGAAAACCACCCGCTATTGGCCGGCGACCGTCTCGCGACGATGGGCAAGCTGATGAAGCGGGGCGTCGGCCTGGCGTGCCTGCACTATGCGGTGGAAGTGCCCGGCGACCATGGCGGCATGGAGTTGCTGGACTGGATTGGCGGATTCTACCGGCGGCCGTATTCGCAAAATCCGGTCAACGACGTCGAACTGACGCAGGCCGCGCCGGCGCACCCCATATCGCGCGGTTGGGACACCTTTCGCGCCACCGACGAATGGTATTACCGCATTGTGTTTCGCAAAGACGATAAGCGGCTGATTCCCATCCTGAGCACTATGCTGCCCAAGGACGCGCCGCAACAGGAGACCGTCGCCTGGGTAGTGGAGCGCGAAGACGGCGGCCGCGGTTTCGGATTCACCGGCGGGCACTATCACCACAACTGGGGTCTGGAGGATCAACGGCGCATGGTGGTGAACGCGATCTTGTGGACCGCCAAGGTGGAGATTCCAGCCGCCGGGGCGAAGTGCGATCTCACACCGGAAGACCTGAAGGCAGACCTGGACCCAAAATAGGGAGATAGCGGCCCTGCGGGCCACCAAGGATGATCAAAACCCAGTCGTGGGGCGGTCAATCTTGGCCGCAGCCGGCTTTTAGCCGGCCCTGGCCGCCTGAAAGGCGGCTGCGGACATGATTGCCCGCCCCACATTCGACGGTGCCACAATTCATCCGCGGGCGCGGCGCAGTTCCAGGATGAGCCCCATGACGCGGGTTTCTATCTCGTCGCGGATCTGGCAGTGCGTTTCGTAATCTTTGGCAACCGGATCGCGGACGTCCCAGTTGCGCACGGGGGTGTCGATCTCGGACGGCAGGTCGAAGCCGCTCATATTTACGAGGAGGTCGAACTGGGCGCGGCCGAGCTGTTTGAGGCTCTTGGGGAACTGGTTGCGGATGTCGATGTTCTTTTCGTCCATGGCGCGGACGGTATCTTGCGCCACCATGAAAGCGGGGGCTAGGCCGGCGCTGGCGGCGATCATCACGTCAGAGCCGTAATGGCGGGTGAATCCTTCGGCCATCTGGCTGCGGCAGGAGTTGCCGATGCAGATGAAGAGGACGCGGGTTTTGGGTGAGGGGGTCATGGGTTAATCGTGAGGCACGGGCGGCGTGCAGCCGGGCGGCCTGAGAGGCCGGGCCCAGAGGGCGCCCCGGCCACGGGCCTGCCCCACGTTGAGCGAGTGCGTCATAGCTTGGAGAGGAACAACTCGTGGACCCGGGAATCGGCCGTTAGCTCCGGGTGGAAAGTGGCGACCAAGTGCTTGCCTTGCTCGACCAGGACCGGGTCGCCCTGGTAGCGGGCGAGGATACGCACCTGAGGTCCGACGCGGCGGATCACGGGGGCGCGGATGAAGACGGCTTCCATTTCGCCGGGGTGGGTGCGGGCGGCGAATTCGGCTTCGGGGGTGAGACGGGTCACGCGGCTATCGATTTGGCGGCCGTAGGCGTTGCGTTCGACATCGATATCCAACAGGCCAAGGCCCTCCTGCTCGGGATGGGAGACGCCCGCGGCCAGCAGGATGGCTCCCGCGCAGGTGCCGAAGATCGGGTGGCGGCATCCAAAGGCGGCCAGCGGAGCGAGGAGGTTTTCGGCGTGCAGGAGTTTAAGCATTGTCGTGCTTTCGCCGCCGGGGATGACTAGGGCGTCGACGGTGTCGAGATCGGCTGCGGTACGAACGAAGACGGGCTCGGCGCCCAGGCGGGCGAGGGTGCGCGCGTGGGCTTCGAAGTCACCTTGGAGGGCTAGGATTCCTATTCGTTTCATGTGCGACACGGGAGAGGGACAGGCCAGGAAGGGACAGGCCAGGAGGCCTGTCCTACCAACCTCTCGTTTGGAGGAGCTCGCCTTCGGGGATCTTGGAGATGTCGAGGCCGGGCATGGCCATGCCCAATTCCTCGCTGGCTTCGAGCAGCTTCACGGGATCCTTGTAATAGGTCGTGGCGCGCACGATGGCGCGGGCGCGCGTGTCGGGGTCGGAGGACTTGAAGATGCCCGATCCCACGAAGACCGCTTCCGCGCCCAACTGCATGACCAGTGCGGCGTCGGCGGGCGTGGCGATGCCGCCGGCGGAGAAGTTAGGCACGGGCAGCCTGCCGTGTTGGGCGACCCATTCGACCAACTCCAGCGGAGCCTGCAGTTCCTTGGAGGCGTGCACCAGTTCTTCGGCGCCAAGCACGGTGAGCTGTTTCATCTCCTTCTGAATGGTGCGCATGTGGCGCACGGCCTCGACGATGTTGCCGGAGCCGGCCTCGCCCTTGGTGCGGATCATGGCCGCGCCTTCGGCGATGCGGCGGAGAGCCTCGCCGAGGTTGCGCGCGCCGCACACGAACGGCACTTTGAAATCGCGCTTGGCGATGTGGTGCACTTCGTCGGCAGGGGTGAGGACTTCGCTCTCGTCGATGTAGTCCACGCCGAGGGCTTCCAGAATGCGCGCTTCCATGAAGTGGCCGATACGGGCTTTGGCCATCACCGGGATGCTGACGGCCTGCATGATCTCGCGGATCTTGTTGATGGGCGCCATGCGCGCGACGCCGCCCTCGCGGCGGATATCGGCGGGCACGCGCTCCAGCGCCATGACGGCGGCGGCGCCGGCCTTTTCGGCGATGAGGGCCTGGTCGGCGTTGGTGACATCCATGATCACGCCGCCTTTGAGCATTTCGGCTAAGCCGACTTTGACTCGGAACGTTTCGTCGAGGAACATATTGACTCCTTGTTTAAAACCCAACACAGACGGCGGACTGAAGTCCGCCGCTGCACGCTAAAGCGTGCGCCACGTCACACCATTGCGGGAGCGGGTTCGAGCGCGGCATTGGACCGCGTTCGCTCCAGCTCGCTCGTGAAAATCCCTCCCAGGATGGCCATGCCTTTGCGGATCTCGTCCGGCGTGAGGCCGGCGAAGCTCAGACGCAGAGAGCCGGGATCGAAGCGCGAGACCGCGAAATACTTACCGGGCAGGTACGAGACGTTTTCGCGGTGCGCGCGGGCCAGCAATTCGCCGGCATCCAGCGGCTCGGGCAGACGCACCCACAAGTTCATGCCGCCGCGCGGACGGGTGAAGCGCGATCCGGCGGGCAGGTAGCGGTCGCAGGCGGCCAGGACCGCGGCCAAACGCTCAGCGCCAGCCTGCAGCATGTGCGTGCGATGGGCGGCCATGCGTCCGGATTCGGCGAAGCGCAGCAGCACGGCCTGGGAAAGCTGATCGGTATGCAGGTCGGCGAGTTGCTTGGATTGGGCCAGGCGCGCGATCAGGGCGCGCGGGCCGAGCACCCAGCCCACGCGCAGGCCGGGGAAAGTGATCTTCGAGAAGCTGCGCAAGAGAATCACGTGGCCGGCGTCGGTGGACTGCTTGATGGGCGGCAGGTCATCGCCCGAGTAGCGCAGATCGCCGTAGATATCGTTTTCGACCAGCGGCACGCCCGCGGCCTGGGCGGCGCGCAGGAGGGCGGCGCGCGCGGCGATGGGGAGTGTCGCGCCGGTCGGATTCTGGAAGTTCGAGGTGACCACGATCAGGCGCGGCCGCTCGCGGTCGAGGGCCGCCTGGAGCTGTTCGATCTCGACGCCATCCGCGCCGACGGGAACGCCGATGAGTTGCGCGCCGGCTTCCAGGAAGAGGCTCTTGAGTCCGGGGTAGACGGGATCTTCGACCACGACCTTATCGCCCGGACGGAGGAGGACGCGGCCGAGCAGGTCGAGCGACTGCTGGCAGCCGTTGGTGACGATGAGGTCGTCGTCAGGGGCGGCCAGGTTTTCGGCGCGGGCGGCGTCGAGCAGGTAGCGGCGGAGCGGCTCGTATCCGCTGGGGGAACCGAGCTGGAGGATGTGGGCGAAATCGGGTGCGGCCATGACCTCTTCGCAGCTTGCGCGGAGGGCGTCCAGCGGGAAGAGTTGCTCGGAGGGGCGGGAGGTGGCGAAGCTGACGCCTTCGCGAAGCTGGGGGCTAGGGGCTGGGGGTTGGGGGCTGGCGGTGGAGCGCTCGAGGAGGTGGGTCCAGTCGAGAGGGCGGTTGGGTGTTGCAGAATGTTGCACGGTGACGAAGCTGCCGCGTCCAACTTGGCCGCTGATGAAGCCTTCGGATTCCAGGAGTTCGTAGGCGGCGGCGACGGTGGTGCGATTCAGTCCAAGTGCACCAGCCAATTCGCGGGTGGCGGGAAGGCGCTCGCCAATCGCCAGTTGCCCGGATTGGATGAGTCCGCTAAAGTGCGCGTAGAGCTGCCTATAGATGGGGAGGGTAGAAGACGCATCCAGTTGGGGCTGGTGAATCACAAAGACAGCATACCATATTGGATGGCCGAATGGTAGGCGGTAGGTCAGCCAATTGGGTTCTTCCGAGAATTCCCACCGCGCCGCCGTAGCACGGCGACGGCGAAGCTTCGGGGTATCCCGGCGCCGCCGGACCGCATTTTCAAACGCTTGCAGCGGGTTCGAGGTACGTCACCGGGCGGGATGTATGGCGTCTGCCGCGGGCTATTCTCCGCTGGCTTTCCTATAAGACCGGGGAACATTTGCTGTAGCGATATCCACCTCCGCGGTGAGTCCTTCGGTCGAGGTGGAAGTCGACATCATGTCCTGCGCTGTCCAACCGAATGCCAGGTAAATTGAGAACCCAAAGACGAACAGAACTAGCTGAGCCACGGCCAAATAGAACGACGGCTGAGGGGAGATCAGCACGAGCAGCAGCACCAACATAGAAGGAATCAGCCCGAGAACGACCAGCACGGAGAATATCACCGTGACTCTCTCCCACGAAATCGACGGATCGTGAGCATTGGACTGGAGCAACCGGACGATGAACCGGATCAGAGCCTGGCCGATCAGCACGCTCGACGCGATGGACCAGTACGGGGTATAGAGGACTGTGTGCAGGTCACCTTTGTATAGATAGGCGAGGCCAACGACCACAAAGGGCCCGAGCAAAAAGGCAAGCTCCGCCGCTACGATATGAAGTCCGACGGCTCTCTCGTGCGGCTTAGGCGCGCTCTGACTATCGCCACCATGCATTGAACATGATCTCCTTACGGTGTTACCCGTGGTAGCGGAAATTGACTAAATAATACACGACGGTTGTGCCGTTTGCAATCAAAATGTCAAATGGATCAGATGCCGGCCCAGTACTGGAAGTTATAGGCCTCGCGGACCTTCGGGATCTTGCCATTCTGTAGGTCGCAGACCCGTGCTGTCTTGTCGAGCGATGCCGTCACCAGGAAGCGGTCGGCGACCTCGGTGTCGATCCTGTCCAACTTGGCCGTGTGCCTCCGTCTCGATGCACAGATACGCTGTGGATGGAGGATCGGCGGCCCGCCACTGGCGGCCTGATAGGCCGCCGGTCGCGGTAGGGATGCCGGTTACCCGGCACCCCCCGCACAGATCCGTGCGAGCGCTCCTAACGCACACGGTTCTTACCTCGGATGTTGCCACGCAAAGCGAACCTCAGGATACG
>Ga0181536_10001534_pt1 | contig 27109 bp, 35 predicted proteins | sample PEATcosm2014_Bin_41_FD_121105 | JGI IMG/M metagenome (GOLD analysis project Ga0181536, IMG submission 121105) | Peatland microbial communities from MTU Mesocosm Facility, Houghton, MI, USA - PEATcosm2014_Bin17_60_metaG | ecosystem: Environmental > Terrestrial > Soil > Wetlands > Peat | place...
CGACGGATCTCGTCCTGCAGCCCCAAAGCCATGGAGGCCGCATCGGTAATGGTGAGCCGCTTCACTACTCCATCAAAACACAACCCACCATCATGCGCAATTACTTATGACGCTGTGTTTAATCGGCCTGGCGGTTCCACCGGGCGAGGAAAGACTCCGCAGCCAGGCTCTCCATCTCCCGGTCCGCCGCTTTGCGCCATTCCGCGTGGCGCCGCTGTTCGAGTTTCTCCAGCAAGCGGCATTGGCGCTGGGCTTCCAGCACTTTCTGCCTCTGCGCGGCCAACTGCCGTTCGCATGCCGCGCGCCGCAGCGCCAGCGCCTGCAGCTCCGCGAGCATGCGCTGGCGGTAGGCCGCCAGGGACCAAAGGTCGCCCGCCTCCACCACGGCGGCCTGGCGTACGGCTGCTTCCGCCCGCGCCTTCACCATATCGAGCTTGACCGCGGCCAGGGCCATCTCTTCCAGGTTGCCCGCCAGTTGGCGCATCTTGTTCTCTTCCAATTCCAGTTGGGTTCTGCGCCATGCGAGCGCATGACGCAGTGGGAATTCGAAAGCCCGCATGCCATTCCTTAGCCCAGCGCGGCCGCGATCTGGCCGAGTTGGCGCAGGGTTTCGTCGCGGCTCGACTCGACACCCGGCGCCTGCCGCAAGAATTCAAGAATCTGGGGCCGCGCCCGGATAGCCGCGTCCAACTGCGGGTTCGCGCCCGAGACATAAGCGCCCAACTGGATCAGGTCCTCCGCCTGGTGGTACAGAGCCAGCGCCCGCCGCACGGCGCCGGCATGCGCGCCCTGCGCGGGCGACGCCAGTTGCGATTCCAGGCGGCTCACCGATTGCAGAATATCGATGGCCGGATAGTGATTGGCGGCGGCCAGTTGCCGGGAGAGCACGATGTGCCCGTCCAGAATGGCGCGCGCCGCGTCGCAGATGGGCTCGCTGAAATCGTCCCCCTCCACCAGCACGGTGAAGAAGCCGGTGATGGACCCGCGCGGAAAATTGCCGGCTCTCTCGAAGATCTTGGGCAGCAGGGCGAACACCGATGGGGTGTATCCTTTCTGCGCGGGCGGTTCTCCGGCCGCCAGGCCGATCTCCCGCTGGGCCATGGCCAGGCGCGTGACCGAATCCATGACCAGCAGCACGTGGGCGCCCTGGTCGCGGAAGTACTCGGCGATGGCCAGCGAGGTGAAGCAGGCCCTCACCCGCAGCGCAGCCGGACGGTCCGAAGTGGCCACTACCACCACGGCCCGCCGCATACCCTCCGGCCCCATCTCGTGCTCCAGGAAGGCGCGCACCTCGCGGTTGCGCTCCCCCACCAGCGCGATTACCGTGATATCCGCCGAGTTGTGGCTGGCCATCGCGCCCAACAGCGTGCTTTTGCCCACGCCGCTGCCGCCGAAGATGCCGATGCGCTGGCCCTGCCCCACGGGCAACAGGCCATCGACGGCGCGCAGGCCGGTGGCGAGCGGCCGGGTGATGTGCTCCCGATCGAGCGGACCCGGCGGCGCGCTGTACAGGCCGTAAGCCGCGTGGGCCTCGATGCGGGGACCGTGATCCAGCGGGTGGCCGAATCCATCCAGCACCCGTCCGGTCAATCCGGGACCCACGGCCACGCGCGCCGCGTCCCGGCGGGCCACTACGCGGTTGCCCAACTCGATACCGCCGGTTTCCTCCAAGGGCATCGACAGCACGCGTCCGTCGCGGAAGCCGATCACCTGGCTGCGCACGCGCCGTCCGCCGGAGGCCGAGATCTCGCAAAAGTCGCCGATGGCCGCCGCCGGACCCGCGGATTCGATCAGCAAGCCGGCCATCTCCACCACTTCGCCCACCTGCAGCATGGGTTCGAGATCGTCGAGAGCCGCCAGGTAAGGGGTGAGGATGCCGGGCACCTTCATTTCTCCGGCAGGCGGTCGGCTAGCCCGCGCCCGATCTCGGCGAGCTGGGTTTCAAGCGATGCGTCCAGCTTTCCGCGCGCTGTCTCGAGCAGGATGGCGCCGCGCTCCAGGGTTCCGTCGGCGATTAACGGGAGGCCGCCGCGCCCCTCGCGCGCGAGCGCCTGGCGGACGCCCGGCTCCAGCTCCGGATGGATGCGCAGGCGGCAGATCTCCTGCGCCGGCAGTTTTTGCAGGGCGACGCTGACCAGGCCCTCCAAAGCGGCGGGATCGATCGATAACTCGCGGTGCAGGATGCGGCGCGCGATCCCCAGCGACAGGTCCACCAGGTCGGTGGCCGCCTCGCGCATGATTTGCGGCCGCAACCCGGCGATTTCCTGGATGCCGCGCGCCAGCTTCTCCAGCACCGGCTGCAGTTCGGCGGCGGCCTGGGCGCGCCCCGCGGCTTCGCCCTCCCGGTGGCCGGTCTCGCGGACCTCGCGCGCCTGGCGCGCGATCTGCTTCTCCAGTTCGGCGACGCGGCGGGCATCCCGCGCGGCTTGGCCGCCGGCGTCGTCCGCGCCGCCGGAAGCCGCGCCATGCGCCGCGGCCGGTCCGGTCGCGGGGGGCCAGGTCCAGGGCGGCACCGCGGATCCCTGCGCGCGGCTCAGAATCCTAGACAACATATTGTTCGCCGCCGGCGCCCTTCAGGTTGATGGTGCCGTCGCTCTCCAACTGCCGCACCACGCCGATGATCTGCTGCTGCGCGGCTTCGACCTCCCTAATCTTCACCGGGCCCATGGCGTCCATGTCTTCCAGCAGCATCTCGGCGCCGCGCTGCGAAAGACACTCCACTCTGCCAGTGCGGCGTTCTCCTTCTCGATGGATTCCAGGATCTCCTTGCTGGCGCCCGATTCCATCCGGTTGAACATCTCCGAGACCGCCCGCGCGCCGCCGTACGATTCCCGGCTGAAGTCGCCCAGCGCCTGCAGCTTCTGTCCGATCACGGCGGCGATCTTGTGGATGATTTCGGGCGAGATCTGATCCAGGTGCGCCATGCGCAGCGCCACGTCCGCGCGCATCTGGGCGGGCAGCGAGAACAGCAACGCGGCGGCTTGCGACGGGCTGAGGTGCGAAAGGATGAACGCGACCGTCTGCGGATGCTCGCTGTGGATGAATTTCGCCAGTTGCTGGGGGTCGGCTTTTTGCAGCGCATCGAAAGCGGCCGTATTGTTGCCCAGGGTCTTCACCAGCCGGTCCACCAGCTTCCGGGCGGCCTCCGGTCCGAAAGCGCTCATCAGCAGTTTGCGGGCGTAGTCGATGCCGCCGCGGGAGACGTACTCCCGCGCCATGCACATCTGATAGAACTCTTCGAGCACCGCCTCGCCTTCCTCGTTCGGGATGGTCGAGATGCGGGCTACCTCCCGGGAAACGATTTGGATCTCCTCCTCGGACAACTCCCGCATGAGCTGCGCGCTGGCTTCTTCACCCAGCAGCACGATCAGCATGGCTGCCTTGCGCAAGCCCGGAATCAGTTCGTTACGCTTAATGTTGATAATCATCGCGGTTCATTCCGGCCTGGCGGCCGCCGTCAGGCCTTTTCATGCAGCCATGTCCGCAGAATCTGCACCTGGACGACGGGGTCTTTCTTGAGGCTCTCCCGCAGATAATTGGTCAGCGCCTCCTTTTTCTTGGTGCCTGGGGTGGGCGCTTTAATGGCGTCCAAAGCCTCGGCCTCCAGGCGCGCCTGCGTCTCGGCCTGGCCGCCCAGTTGGGCTTGGATCTTCTTTTCCACGGAATCGCCGGCCAGGGCGGGCGCGCCCTGGATGCCCTTCGGCAAGGCCGGCTGCGTCGTGGCGGAGCGTCCCGGCTGGCGGCGGAGCCGGCGGAACCCCACCACCGCCAGCGCCAGAAGAAGGATCGCACCGCCGGCGACGGCGCCCATTCCCTGGGGACTGCGCAGCCATGCCGGCAGCCGGCCGGCGGGCGCCGCGGGCGCGGGAGCCGGGGCCGCCGGAGACGGGGGCTCGGTGCGCAACGTGGCTTCGAAAGGCAGAGTCTCCACGATCAGTTGGTCGCCGCGTTCGGCCTTGAAGCTGATCACTCCGGCCACCAGGTCGCGGATGGTCTTCAACTTCTCCGCGGAAGGCGGAACCAGGACCTGTTGCAGGTGTGGAGCTTTGCCTTCCCAGCGCACCTCCTGGTCCAACAACAACGAGACCGAGACCCGCTTCAATTCGCCCTGCGGCAGATTCACCCGGCGCACCAGGCGGCTGGACTGGTAGCTGATTTCCTCGGTCCGCCGCGAGGCGCCGGACGCCCCGCCGGCCGCGCGAGCCGGAGGGCGCGGCAGATTGGAGGCCGTGCCAGGCACTCCTCCGGCCATGGCCGCGGGCGCCACGTCCTCGCTCTTCTGCGAGTTGACCATGACCGAGCGGGCCGGATCGAAGCTTTCTTCGCTCTGCTCGCCGCTCGAAAAATCGCACTCGGCCGAAACAGACGCCCGGAAGCGGTCGGCGCCCAGCAGCGGCTCGAGCGTCGATTGGATCTTGGCTAGCAGGCTCTTTTCGACCATCTCCCGGTATTCGAGATTGGCTTCCGATCCCTCCAGCCCGTCGCCGCCCGCGGACTTGCGCGGCCGGTTGAGCAGGTTGCCGCGGGTATCCACCACCGCGACGGCTTCCGGCGCCAGCCCCTCCACGGCGCTGGCCAGCAGGTTGCAAACCGCCATCACGTTCTGCGGGGAAAGCTGCGCGCCCGCGCGCAGCCCCAGCACCACGCTGGCCTTGGCCGGCTGGCGGGCTTCCAGATAGACGGATTCCTTGGGGAAGGTGAGGTGCACGCGGGCCCGTTCCACTTCCGCCAACGAGACGATGGAACGCTCCAACTCGCCCTCCAGGGCGCGCCGGTAATTCACGTGTTCGGCGAAGTCGGTCATCCCGAAGCTGGTCTTATCGAACAGCTCAAAGCCCATGCGGCCGCTTTTGGGCAATCCACCGGCGGCCAGTTGCAGGCGCAGCTCGGCCAGCCGCGCCGAGGGCGCCAGCACGGTCGAGCCGTTGTCGGAAAGCCGGAATTCCGTGCCGGTTTCCTTGAGCTTCTGGACTATGGCGCCGGCGTCCTCGGCGGCCAGGCCCGTGTAGAGCGGGCGGAAGTCCGCCTCGCGCCGCCATTGCGCGAATCCGATCAGGGCGGCGGCCACCAGCACCGCGGCGGCCGCGATGCTGAGTCTCTGCGCCATCGAGAGGCGCGCCAGAAGCTTCTTCATCTGTTCCATAGGCGGTGGCCGCTAGACCTGCATTTGCATGACTGCCTGGTAAGCCGAAACCACTTTATTGCGCACCTGCAGGAACGTTTCAAAGGCCAGTTCCGCGCGCTGCGTGGCCAGCGCCACGGTATGCACTTCCTCGCCATCCCCGGCTAGAAAGCGCTCCGCGGTTTTGGCCGCATCGCCGCGCAGCCGCTCGACGCCGCCGATGGCATCGGCCAGCAGCGACTGAAAATCGCCAGCGCCGCTCGCCGGGCCGCCGGTGTGGGGCGCGCGCAGATCCGGCAACGGCACGCCGCGAATGGGTGAAATCGGTGAAGACATGCGGATTCCCTGACTTTCACTTGAACAGATCGATGGAGCGCATGATCATGTCCTTGACGGCGGAGATGGCCGCCACATTGGCCTCAAAGCCGCGCGCCGCACCCGTCAAGTCGACCATGTCTTCGGCCGGATTGATGCGCGGAAACGCCACGTATCCGTCCGGGCCGGCGTCCGGATGGCCCGGCAGATAACGCCGCTCCGGATCGCGCATGTCCACGCTGACCTCCGCGACCGCGACCCCTTCCTGCAGATGCGACTCGAACAACGACGCAAAAGAGGTAGCCATGGGCTGGGAGGCGAAGACCGCATCCTTGCGGCGGTAGGGGCCGCCCTCCGGAGTGCGGGTGGTTTCGGCGTTCGCCAGGTTCTCGACCAGCAACTCCGCGCGTGTGCGCTCGGCCGCCATTCCCGACGCGCTGACCGTCATGGCCGAAAACAGGCTCATGGATTGCTCCCGCTCTGCAGTGCCGCGCGGATCGACTGCACCTCGCTGCGCAACAGGTTGGACGCCAGATTGAAACGCATATCGTTCTCCGCCAATAGCCGGGACTCCCGGTCCAGGCTGACGTTGTTGCCGTCGTTCTTCACCGGCAATCCGGCGACTTCAAAAGCTTGGGCGCCCCCGCCGCCGACGGCCGACCGGAACTCCGCCTGAAAGTCGATGTCCCTGGTTTTATACCCTGGGGTATCGGCATTCGCGATGTTGGAAGCCACCACTTTCTGGCGGGCGCTCAGCAGATCCATGTAGCGTTCCAAGGTGTCCGACAAACGGCTCAGCATGCCACTCTCCCGGCTGCAAGCGGAGTGCCACGGCCAAATACCGCAAAATGAGCGGCGGCCAAAACACGCGCCGCCAAGATCCCGCCACCGCCGCAAAGATCTTGGCGCCCGGCGCCGGCGATTGGCGGGCCAAGCGGAGGCGCTGGCGGCGGCTTGATCATCGAGGACGGGATCGGCGCGCCATGGGTGGGCCGAGGCGGGCCGCTGGAACGGGTGCAGCCGGGCGGCGTGTCAGGCGGCGGGCCAAAGAATGGCGCCGATCTTATCCTGGATCTGATCGGCGGTGAAGGGCTTCCGGATATAGGCGGCCGAACCCAGGCGGATCGCCTGGCTGACCTTTTCTTCGCCGCCTTCGGTGGTAATCATCACCACCGGGAGGGCCCGCCACTGGTCGCTGCCCTTCAACTCCGCCAGCAGGCCCAGACCGTCCAGGTTGGGCATATTGATGTCCGACAGGACGAGATTGAGGGAATGGTTCCGGACGATGTCCAGAGCCTCGACGCCGTCGCGGGCCTCGAAGATCTCGCCGATCGACAGGGCGGTTTGCCGCAGCACGCGGATCAGGATTTTCCGGATAGCGGTGGAATCGTCTACGACTAGAATGTTCAAAGCCATACTCCCTTCTTACTATCGGTCGAGTGCCGGCTTTCCTTTACACCTCCGGCCCGCGCCGGCCGCCCGAATTATTCTTCCGGACCGCCGGCATGAAGGTCCGCCAGGTTCCGCCGATAGATAGCCGATACATATATGAGACACGCCAACGATAGACCGTAATCAAATCGTCGGCGATATTCGCGCCGCCGCAGAAGAAGTCTTTTCGACCATGTTGGGCAGCGAACTCCGTTTCGTGGAGTCTTACGGCGATCGAGGCTCTTCACACCCCCTGGACGGCGTGATCTGCCTGATCGGAATGGCCGGCGAGTGGACCGGCACCAGCACCGTCTCCCGCTCGCCCGAGTTCGCCTGCCGGATTGCCTCCCAGATGCTGATGGCCGATTACCCGGTGGTGGACGCCGAAGTCCTGGACGCGGTGGCGGAGGTCGCCAACATGGTGCTGGGCAATGTGAAGACCGCGCCCGAGAAGTCGCTCGGAACGATGGGGATGAGCATCCCAACTGCTATTCTTGGCAAGAACTTTCTAGCCAAGAGCTTCGGCGACGAAACCTGGACGGCAAGTGGTTTTCGACTGCGAGGGACAGCGCCTGGAGGTCAAGTTGTTCTTAAAGCGGGCTCCCGCGGCGCCAGCACGGGGTCCCGGAAAGTCATGTACGCCGGTTTGCCTGCGGGCCTGACCGTGGCGCACGCTGCAGCGTGCGCCACTCATCGTCCCGGCGGATCGAGGACGACAGGATTGCCGGCCACTCCCGCCGCAGCCGGTTCCGGGCTCAGGCCATGCTCATTGAGGATGACGATATCCACGCGGCGGTTATGGGCGCGTCCCTGTTCGGTATCGTTGGATTCCACCGGCACCGTGTCGGCGTAACCCGCCACGGCCAGGCGCTGCGGCGGGATATCGAAGCGGGACGACAGTAACTCAAGCATGGCGATACTGCGCGCGGCCGATAGTTCCCAGTTGTTTCGGAAGCGGGAGTTGTGAATGGGCAGGGAATCGGTGTGTCCCTCAAGCCGCACCGGACTCGGCAATGCGGCTATGGCCCGCGCAATCTTTGCGATGCTGGAATAGGTGCCCGGGTACACGCCATCGTCGCCGGAAGCGAAGAAGGCAGCTTCGCGCAAGCTGATCACCAGTCCGCGCCGCTCCATGGCGATCCGGATCTGGCCCTTTTCGATCTCCAGTTTCAGGGCCGCGCGCAAGGAATCCAGGGAACCGGCCAGATCGGGCGCGGGTGGCGCCTTCTCCTGGACGGTGGGCTTCGCCCCTCCGGGGCCCTTCATCATGGCGTTACCCTTGCCTTTGTCGTCCCGGGTGCCGCCCAGAATTGCGGCCAGCACGGACTTCACCTGCCCGTCTTCGAGCGCCTTGCTGACCGACTCGGAGACCCGCGCGGCCTTGCTATGATCCGCTTGGGTGGTGGCGAACATCACCACGAAAAAGGCAAACAGCAACGTGATGAAGTCCGCATAGGAAACCAGCCAGCGCTCGTGGTTGACGGGTTGTTCGGCTTTTCGACGGCGCCGCATGCGATCCCGCTTTAGTCCCCCGCGGCGGCTTCCGCGGGCCGGCTGGCGGCGTCCGGCTCCCGTCTTTTCCGGGACGCCTTCCGGGGGGCCGGCGGGCGCGCATAGGCCTCCAGTTTGATCCGGATCAGCTTGGGATTCAAGCCTTCCGCGATGCCCAGCACGCCTTCGAGCATCAACTCGCGCATCTCGATGGCGGCGTGCATGCGCGACCTGAGCTTGCTGCCGGCGGGAAGAAAGAAAATGTTCGCCGAGGCCACTCCGTACACCGTGGCCACAAAGGCCACCGCGATTCCCCGGCCCACCTCGTCGATATTGGCCAGATGCTTCATCACCTGGATCAGCCCCAGCACCGCGCCGATGATCCCGATGGTGGGTGCGTATCCACCGGCCGCTTCATAGACCTTGGCTTCGGCTTCCCCGCGATGCTCCTCCAGGGAGATATCCAACTCCATCATGCGCCGCAACTCCTGCAGGTCGGTCCCATCCACCGCCAGGTTCAAGGCCTTGCGCAGAAAGGGGTCTTCAATGGACTCGGTCTCGTCCTCCAGGGAGACGATGCCGTTCTTGCGGGCCTTGGTGGCGTAGACGATGATCTGCTCGACGATGGCTTCCGGCGCGTGGCTGGTCTCGAAGAAAACCGCCGGCAGCCTGCCGGCGGCGCTCCGCAGAAGCCCCATCGGCGTGGTCACCATCACCGCCCCCAGCGTGCCTCCCAGAACGATGATGGCGGCGGTCAACTGCGCGACATCTCTGACTTTGCCGTCTTCGAGCACCAGACCTCCCAGGATACCGGCCAGCGCCAGGGCCAGGCCGCCCACCGTCGCCAGGTCCGGCCGGCGCCTGGGTTTTTTTCCCCCGGAATCAGGCGTCCGCGCGGTTGTCTCGGTGTCTGCCATGTCCTATTCGATTCCCGCCGGCATCCAGGGTCTCGTCCGGAGAAGCGCCCCGGCCTCCAGGGGACGGACCGGGGAGCACACCGCTATAGATGGCCCGGCGGAACTCCACCACCCGCCGGACTACCTCCTCGGCGGGTTCCAGCACCACCAGCTTCTGCCCCGTGGTCAGACTGATCAGAGTGTCGGGTGTGACCTCGATCGATTCGATGAGGTCTGCATTGAGCACCAGCGGCAGATGGTTGAGGCGGGTGAGATGAATCATGCGCCCTCAATCCAAATCGGCTGCGCCCGCCGCAGCCGGCCCGCTCTCCAGCAGAAAGCCGCGCTTCCGGCCGGTCTCGACAACCCGGCCGCGGAACTTCAGCTTGCCGTTGAGCAGACCGTCCAGCGGCCGGCTCACGGGATAGTCAAAGGTCAGCACGTCGCCTTCGGCCAGGCGCAGCAGATCCCGCGCCAGCAGGCGGGGGCCGCGCAGGCGCACGTCCAGGGCCAGCCGCGATGGCCGGATGCGCGCCAGCATGGCCGCCTGTTCGGTCTCGGTCGACTGGGTGCGGCGCATCGACCATTGCTGGTCGAACTTCTGCCGCATCATCTTGGCGATGATGGACGGGACCGCGATGTTCATCATCCCCACGTTGTCCCCGATGCGGATTTCAATGCCCACCGCCACCACCGCTTCGGTGGGCGCCAGCACGCGCAGAAACTGGGGCTCGGTCTCCACCGTATGGATGGTGAACTCGATCGGGGCGACCGCTTGCCAGGCTTCCTTGAGATCGTTCAGAATGATCCGGAAAAGGCTGTCGAGCAGTTTCTGCTCGATCTCGGTGATCTCCCGCCGCAGAGCCGACGGGAACTTGCCATCGCCTCCCAACAGCACTTCCAGAATGGGGAAGACCAGCGCCGGGCTCAGCTCCAGCAGTCCGTAGCCGTCGTAGGGCCGCAGCCCCAGCGAGAGCATGCACGTGGGCGAAGGCAGCCCGTTCAGAAACTCCTCGCAGGAGAGTTGCTCGACGCTGACCAGATTCACCAGCAGATAGGTGCGCAAATAGGCCGAGAGGCTGGAGACCAGATTGTGGACGAAGGTCTCATGCAGTTGGTGAATGGCCCGCAGTTGGGACTTGGCGATGCGATCCGGGCGGCGAAAGTCGAAAGGCACCACCTTCCTGGCCGGGTTCTCCTGCGGCTGCCCCGCGGTCGCATTGCTGAACAGCGCATCGATTTCCCGTTGCGATAAGGTGCGATTCACGCCAGGCCGTCCCGGATAGTCTATCGGCAGGTGGGGCCACAGCTTTAGCCCACCCGCGCAGATTCGTGTCCGGGCAGCCGATGAGATGGTGGGGAACACACAGTCCCCGGAGCGGTTTTATGGATGTCGCACCTGTCAGCAATCCGGAACAGCTTCTCCCGGCCGTGCCCGACACCGCCAGCCCCAATTGGCTGGTGGAAAACCGGGATCTGATCCGCAGCATCAAGAGCGTCAATGCCTCCGAACTGTTCGGCGAAGGCAGCGAGCTGACCTTCGCCCTGGATCGGGACACCAAACGGCCGGTGGTGCGGGTGGTCAACCCGCAGACGGGGGAGATCCTGTGGCAAGGGCCGCCGGAGTATATGCTCAAGTTGGCGCAGACCCTGGGCGCGCTCCACGGCTAGCCGGCCGCGCAAGTCCGGGCGCATCCTCCCGATATGGAGGGTGAGGAGATCCGATGCCGCCGCAAGATGCCTATCTGGAAAGCCAGGTTCTCACCGCCGACGCGATGGAGTTGGTACGTCTGCTCTATCGCGCCGCCTGCGATGCCACGCGCAGCGCCGGCGCCCACCTGGCTGCCGGGCGTATCGCCGAGCGCTCCCGCCAAATCTCGAAGGCGCATGCCATTTTGTCGCAGTTGTCCGTTTCGCTCGACCATGCGCGCGGAGGCACGCTGAGCCGCAGCCTGGCGGAGTTGTACGATTATATGCAACGCCGGCTGCTGGAGGCGAATCAGCACCAGAAGGCCGAGCCGCTGGCGGAAGTGGAAAGCTTGCTGACCACCCTGCTCGAGGGCTGGGATCGAATCCGCGCCGCGCCCGAGCATTCCGCTCCCCAGGGCAACCCACGGCCGGCGGGCGCGGACCAGTCCACCGCATACGGCGGGTATCCCGGAGGCTTCGCGCCAGGCGCCGCGGCCGATTATGCCTCGCAGAGCTGGAGCTTATGATGGCAGCCGGGCGCAAGGGCGGTAGCCGGGCAACCTCCCGCAGGTTCTACTTCGCGCGCGCCGACAGGCTGGAGACGATCTGAGCGCTCCAGCCCAGGCCCCCGCTCTGCGCCAGCGCCTGCGCAAACTGCTCTTCAGCCAGCCCGGTCTCGGTGGCGCTTCCGGCGTCCTCGCCGCTTCCCAGCCAGCCGCCCTCGTCGCCGCGGGCTTCCTTAAGTAGCTGCGCGATCATGAAGGCCTCGAACTGCTTGGCCGCCTCCGCCAAGGTCTGCGGCGGGCGCGCGGCGGGCGGTCCCACCACGGCACGCGGGGCGGCTCCCAGGGTCACCGGCGCGCTCATCAGATCACCTCCAGCTCGGCTTCCAGCGCGCCGGCCGCGCGCAGGCTCTGCAGGATGGCAATCACGTCGCGCGGGGTCGAGCCGATGGCCGCCAGCGCGCGCACCAACTCCTCCACCGTGGCGCCCTGCTGGAGCACCACGTTGCGGGTACGCTCCTCTTTGGCGTCCACGGCCACCTTGGCCACCGCCGTGGCGTTGCTGGCGTCCACTCCCGCTTTGGCCGCTGCGGCGGCAGTCCCGGCCGATAGCGGCGGCGGCGAGATGTTCAGACTGGTCTGGATCTCGACGGTCAGATTGCCGTGCAGGATCGCTACTGGAGAAATGTGTACGTCGCGGCCCATGACGATGGTGCCGGTGCGCTCGTTCACCACCACGCGGGCCGGCTGGTCGGCGTCCACGGTGAGCGTCTCCATCTCCGCGATGAAATCGATCGGGCGGGCGGCGTAAGACGGGGGAATCAGTACGCTCACCAGGGCCGAGTTTTCGGCGCGCGCCGGCCAGGCTCCCGCCGCGCCGTATTTGGCGTTCAGCGCCGCGGCAATGCGGGAAGCGGTGGTAAAGTCGGCATACCGGAGTTGCAGATGCAGGACTCCCTTGAGCGCCAGCGAAGGCGCCGGGCGCTCCACGATGGCGCCGCCGGGCACGCGCCCCACCGTGGGATGATTCACCGTCCGGCTGTTGCCGGCGCGGCCCGCCACGAACCCGCCGGTGACCACGCCGCCTTGGGCTACGGCATAAACCTGGCCGTCGGCGGCCCTCAGGGGCGTGAGGATCAGCAGGCCGCCCTGCAAATTGGCGGCGTCCCCGATGGCCGCCGCAACGGCGTCCAGACGCGTGCCAGGTTGCGCGAAAGGCGGCAGCGTGGCCGTGATCATGACGGCCGCGGTGTTTTTCACAATGAGGGTGGCTCCGGGAACCGAGACGCCCATGCGCTCCAGCATGTTGGCCAGGCTCTGTGGCGAGAACAAGGTCATCTGCCGGTCCCCGGTCCCGGCCAGCCCCACCACCAGCCCGTAGCCGATGAGCTGGTTGTCGCGCACGCCTTCGATGCCCGCCAGATCCTTCAATCGCGTGGCGCCCGGCACGGGGGCAACCAGCGCCGCCACCGCCATACAGAAACCCATCCATCGCATCGTCCCCGGTCCCTCCAACCCTAGAACGGAAGCAGTCCCATCAGCAGCCGGTACAGGATGAACGGACGCTTGATGGCGTCCCCCACCACTCCTTTGCCGTTGACGGAGACCTCCAGTTGCGCGATCAGGTCCGACTGGACCACATTGTTCGGACCCAGATCCGCCGGCCGCACCACGCCGCGCACCGTGATGACTTGCTGTTCGGAACTCACCCGGATCTCCTTGACTCCTTCCACCACCAGATAACCGTTCGGCAAGACGTGCACGACCCGCGTGCCCAGCGTGGTGGAGATCACCGTCGTGCGGCCGATCGTGCCGGCTCCCTTTAACTCCTGGTCGCCCGATGTGCCCAGCAGGTTAGCCAGCGCGCCGGTGGCCTTCGTCACACCGCCCAGAGCCGCGATCGAGGCTGATGCGCTGGAAGTGCGCGAGGTTTGCACATTGCCCGTACTCACCGCCGAGGCATTCTCCGCCACCAGCACGGTAACCGTATCGTTTACCCGGCTGGCTCGCAGGTCGCGGGCCAGGTCGCTGAACAGGGCCGCGGACGACCAAAGCGAGCCGGGCGAGGCGTCATTATTGGCGCGCGCCGCCGCGGTGGCCTCCGCCACGTAACGATCCAGCGCGGATGGCTCCGGCGGCTTCGGGCTCTTCTTCTTCGATCCCGCCCAGGCCGGGACCAGCGTCGAAGCCAGCACCAGCAGCACCGGCAGGAATCTCGGTTTCATCGGCTCCCCCCTTCCGCCGGGGCTATTTCTGCCTGGTCCGCCGCCAGGACCGCGCGTCCGCGGCCGGCGACTGTGGCGCGCAGAATCTTGCCATTGGCGGGATTGCGGATTCGAATGACCTCGCCCCGCCTTCCGGAAGACTGCGCCTCCCCATCCAGCAGCACCCGCGCCCGGCCGCTCCGGATTTCCACGCGCACGCGCTCGCCGCGCAGCACGTCGGCCGGCGCATCCAGCCACTGCCCCTCGATCGCGGTGCCCGCCGGAATCGGCCGCCGCGGCACCCGCCCCACGACTTGGGACAGGTCCGGCAGACCAGGCGGTCCTTCGTAGGGCTCCTCGCGCAGTTGGGTGCGTTCGATGCGGCGGCCCGGCGCAAGCGCCCCGGTGGCGATCGCGCGTTTTCCCGAAACCCGGATGCGCACCTTGACCCAAACCGGAAAATCATCCTGGCCGGACGCCGATACCGCGCCGCGCCAGAGCAGGGAAGAACTGGCGGTTCGGTCCGTTTGCAACCCGGAGACCGGAAAGCGCAATTCGCCGGGCGGGATGGGCTGCCGGCTGAATTCCAGCACCTCGATGCGCGCCGTGGGCAGGGCCGCGCCCAGGACGGCTGCCACCCGCTCGCGCGTGAGCGTCTCCACGGGCCGCACGAAGCAGGCTTCCATCCCCGGTTCCACCGCCAGTCCATAGCGCCGCGCCAGGCGCGCCAACTCCGCGGCGCCGTAGCTGCGGCGGGCGCCCGGGGCGGGCGCCGAACCCAAATCCAACTCCGGCGCGATTCCCGCGAAGGCCGGCACGGCGCGGGCCATATCGCCCGCCCGGATCCGCTCGCCCGAAAACGGCAGGCATAGGCCGGCGCTGCCGGCCGGGGCGCTGGCCGGAGCCAGAGCGGCAAGCAGAATGAGTGGCATCCGCAGGATCATTGCTGCACCAGGCCGTTGGTCTCCTGGTACATTTCGTTGGCGGCCTGGACCACCTTGGAATTGGCTTCGTAGGCCCGCTGGGCGACGATCAGGTTGACCATTTCCTGGACCACGCTGACGTTCGACTGTTCGGTATACCCCTGCAGCAACGCGCCCATACCCTGGGCCCCGCCGGGCGTGCCCGTCGTCGCGGCGCCGGAAGCTTCCGTGGGCGTGTACAAATTGCCGCCGATGGTGCTCAAGCCAGCCGGATTCTGGAAATTGGCGAGCTGGATCTGCCCGGCCACCTGGGCCGTGGTTTGGTTCGGCTGGGTGTAGCTCACCGTGCCGTCGGCGGCCATGGTGATGGATTGGGCATCCGCCGGGATGGCGATCTGGGGCTGCAAGGGATTGCCGCTGGCGGTGACGATATTCCCGTTCTGGTCGAGCTGAAACTCCCCGTCGCGGGTGTAGGCCAACTGTCCATTGGGTTGCAACACTTGAAAGAAGCCAGGCCCCTGGATAGCCACATCCAGCGGGTTGTCCGTCTCCGAGGCGCTGCCCGGCGTGAAGATGATCTCGTTGCCCGACGGACGCGTGCCGAGTCCCAGTTGCAGCCCGGCGGGAACCACGGTCTGCTGGCTGGCGGAAGCTCCCGGCTGTAGGAGGTTCTGGTAGAGCAGATCCTGAAATTGAACCCGCCGCGCCTTGTATCCGTTGGTGTTGGCGTTCGCCAGGTTGTTGGCGATGTTATCGACGTTCATTTGTTGCGCCGTCATACCGCTGGCGGCGCTGAAAAGCGCTCGCATCATAATTGCTCCCTTTCGCGCGGGCTCTTACGAAGCCACGCGGGCTACCTCTTCGACGGCCTCGCGATTCATCTGCGATCCCAGCGTAGCGGCCTTCTGCAGCATTTCAAACTGGCGCATGACCGCCACCAGGCGCACGGCCGATTCCGCCGCGCCGACATTGGAACTTTCCAGCTTGCCCTGCTCGACCGCGGCGCCGGACGCCGGCTGGGATGCCGCCGCGCTCCGAAAATAGCCGACCCCTTGCTTGACCAGCGCGCCGGTATCGGAGAAATCCGCTATCTCGAGGCGTCCCAAGGTCTGGCCGTTCTGGCTCACCGTGCCGTCGGGCGCGACCTCCAGCGCCCCGGATGGCTGGACATTCAAGTTGCCGCCGGAGACCGTCCGCACCGCGTATCCCTCCGTGGTGACCAGAGATCCGGCGGGCGAAACGCGAAAGCTCCCATTGCGCGTGAACAGGCTTCCGGAAGGCCCGTCCACGGCGAAGAAGCCTTTGCCGGAAAGCGCCAGGTCCAAGGGGCTTCCGGTCGCGCGCAGCGTGCCTTGCGAGAAATCGGTCCAGGGACGTTCGACGACCGGCAGGGTGGCGGCCGATCCGTCCTCCGCGCCGCCGGCTTCCGCCGATACATAAAGGTTGTAGAACTCGCGGTCGGTCTTGTAGCCACCGGTTTCGGTGTTGGCCAGATTGTTCGCCAGCATGTCCAACGACTGCATGCGGGCCTGCATGCCTCCGGCCGCCGAGATTGTCAGGGTATCCATGGCAGGCTCACACGGGCCACCAATGCAAGCGGAGAGCCGAAGGCCGGCCGCACAAAAAGAAAGGCTTGCCATCCCGCGCCCCGACAACTTTCTGGCGGAGAAGGCGCCGCCGCCAAGATCCTGGCGGCCATCCGGCGCGCAACTGCTTGAAATCCAGCGCCGCGCCTTTGGTTCCCCGAGTGCATTTGTGCGGGACGTGATCGCCGCCTCTCCAGAATTACCGGCTGCCTCGGGCGCCCATTCCATGCTGGCCGCTGGCGGGGCTGCCATGGGCACAGGAACGGCTAAGGCTGCGGTGGCCACCGGGGGCGGTTTCTGGTCCTTTCTGGATGGTTGCCTGGCGGACGATGGCCGCCGGGGCGAATCGCAAGAGCCAGCGCCAAGCCCAATGCCCGGCGAAAAGAGTCAAAACGGCGTGGGCGCAGCCGCGGCTACAGCTCCGCTGGCTGGGAACCGTTTCCGGTGTTTTGCGGATAGTTGCCTGGCGGACGACGGCGGCCGGGACGAATCGCGCGCGCCAGAGCAACGCCCGGCACCCGGCGGAAAAAAACAAAACGACGACGTGGCGGTTCCCGCTTCCGTGCCAGTTCCGGCAGCCGCCACCGCCCCCAGGGTGCCAGGCTTGGGCCTGGAACCATGGGGAAGTCCCGGAGAGACCACGGCTGCCCCGGCCCAGGAAGTCGACGCCGTGAGCCCACCGGATCTCTCCAGCGGCTCCGGTTCGCCGCCCGATCCGGCGGCGCTCGCCCGCTGGGCGGGTGCGGCAGGTCAGTTGGCATGCGATCTCCCCCTGCCGCAGGATGAGCCGGCATCGCAGGCCGATTCCGCCGAAGACCCGCGCGACACCACACTGGCGGCCACCACCGAGTTGGCGTTCGGGGCTCGCTTGCTCCCGCCCGAATCGGCAACGCCCTCCAGCGGAATCGCAGACGCGCTTCCCAGTCCTACGGCCGCCGCGGCCTCGGCAGCCGCCGGCCCTGGAACAGGTTCCCAGGACCAGGGCATGCCGGCAGAGAACGAACGCAGCCAACCGAACGATACCGGGATCTCGGGAACCACGCGTGGCGCGCACACTGCGCCGCTCGACACGGGGCAAGGCGAATCGCAGAACATAGCCATCCCCGGAAATGCGCGTAGCGCCCTCCCCACACCGGAAGAGGGACGTACCCCCCCCGCGCCGGAGCGGCAGGATGCCGGCCCGCTCGCCAGCATCGCTACGAAGGGCGCGGCACCCTCCAGTGAGCGCCCTGCGGGTGAAAGCGGCGGAAGTGCGCCTGCGGGACAGGCGAATGTGGATGGCCTTTGGAACGCAGCCACCCCGCCTCCCGCCGGCCCGGAGGCGCAGTCCGCAGTTCCCGCGCAGCCGGCGAGCGTGGCGCGCCCCGCCGAGGCGGAGCCTCCGGAGCCGGCGGCGCAGCCGGTCTCCCGCGACGTCTCCCTGCATCTGGCCGATGGCGGCAGCAGCGTCGACATCCGCATGGCCGAGCGCGCCGGAGAGATCCGCGTGACGGTGCATACCCCGGATCACGAGTTGGCCGACTCTTTGCGCGCCGACCTGCCGGATCTGGTCGGCAAGCTGCGGCAAAGCGGATTCCAGGCGGAGGCCTGGCGCCCCGCCGCCACACAACCGGACGCAGGCCGCCGCAGCGGTGCGGATGGCTCGCCCTGCCAGGAGCATTCGCCGGGCGCCCGCAGAGATGGCCGGCAGCGCCAGCCGCAGCCACAGCAGCCGAAAGATCGATCCCGCTGGGCCGGGGAATGGAAGTCCAGCCTCGACCCCGCACCGGAGTCCCACACATGACGATTCAACCTTTGACCACATTGCCGCAGAGCCAGAACAGCACCGCGCCTGCTTCTACTGCGGCTCAAACCAGTACGACTGGAACGAACTCGGACGATTCGGCCGGCGATGTCAGCGAGACCGAGTTCTTGCAGCTTTTGGTAGCTCAAATCCAGTATCAGGATCCCACCAATCCGACCGACAGCACCGCCTTCGTCACGCAACTGGCGCAGTTCAGCTCGCTCGAACAACTCATCGCCATTCACGGCGATCTCGACAGCCTGACGCAGTCCGGCGGCAGCGGCGCCCAGAATACCACTTCCACGCAAGGAGGAAACTAACCATGTTTGCAGCATTCAGCACCGCACTCTCCGCTTTGGACGCCAACGGCGTGGCCGTCGACGTGGTCGGCAACAACCTGGCCAACATGAACACCACCGGTTACAAGGAGAGCGTCGCCTACTTTCAAGACCTGGTCAGCGCATCGATGAACGGCGGCCAGACGCAAGTGGGTTTCGGGGTGGCCTCGCCGCTGACCATCGCGCAGTTTACCCAAGGCGCGATTACTTCGAGCGGCGGATCTCTCGACGCGGCCATCCAGGGGAGCGGCTTTTTCGTGGTCAGTAACAACGGTGTGACCCAGTACACCAGGGCCGGCAGTTTCCAGGTGGATCTTGCGGGTAACCTGCTCACTCCCAGCGGGCAGCAGGTCCAGGGCTGGATGGCTACCGGCGGAGTGGTCGACACCGGCGGGCCGGTAGGCAACATCACCGTGCCGGTGGGCTCCCTGCAAGCTCCGCAGGCCACCCAGAACGTCACCCTGAGCGCCAACTTCGACGCATCCGCCACCCCGGGTGCGGCCTCCGACTGGTCCGCCCCTATAACGATCTACGACTCCTTGGGAACCGCGCATGTGTTGACCCTCAACTTCCAACAGACCGCCGCCAACACCTGGTCTTGCCAGGCCACGGTCCCCGGCGCGGATGTCCAGGGCGGTACGGCAGGCACGCCATCCGCTGTGGGAAACCCCATCACCCTGCAATTCAACGGCAGCGGGCAGTTGACCGGCACCACGCCGGCCGAACCCATCAACTTCGCCTTTCAGCCCAGCGACGGCGCGGCGGCCATGAGCGTCAACTGGAATCCGATCGATGCGGACGGCACCAGCAGCCTCACCCAGTTCGACCAGAGTTCGGCCACCTCCGCCAGCACCCAGGACGGCGCGGCCGCCGCCCAGCTCACTTCGGTGACCATGGCCAACGGAGGCCAGTTAATGGCAAGCTACTCAAACGGTCAACAGACGGTGGTCGGACAACTGGCTATAGCCAACATTCAAAACCCGCAAACTCTGCTGAATGCGGGAAACAACAACTACCAGGTGACTGCCGACACGGCTGCGCCGGCCATCGGGGCGCCCGGCACCGGCGGGCGCGGCACGGTCGTGGGCGGCGCGCTGGAATCCTCGAATGTGGATATGGCCACGGAACTCACCAGTTTGATCGTGCTGCAGAGCGCCTACCAGGCCAATTCCAAGGTAGTGACCACCGTGGACAATATGGCCCAGGCCGCCACCAACCTGATCACTTAGGAGCCGCGCGGATATGACCGCCATCGAAGAGATCGCCGCCTTTGCCGATGTGCCGGTGGACATCGAAGCCGAATTGGACCGCCGCATCCTCAGCGTGGACCAGATCCTGCAGATGGAACCCGGCAGCCTGATCGGCATGAAGCGCTCGGCGGGGGAAAACATCGACCTGTACGTGGGCGGCACGCGGATCGGTTGCGGCGAAATCGTGGTCGTGGAAAACACCCTGGGGGTCCGCATCACGGATTTCAACAGCGATGCGTCCTAACACGGCCGGGGCGAAGAAGGGCATATGGAAACGATGCGGCAAGTGTGGGCGGTGAGCGCGGTGCTGTTGCTGCTGGCGGCCTCCCTCTGGTGGCTGCGGCGCAAAGGACTGGCCCGCTATGCTTCGCGCGGCTCCCGGAAACAGAATCTGCAGGCGGTGGAGCGGCTGATGCTGGGACCCCAGCACTCGCTGCACCTGGTGCGGCTGGCCGGCCGCGGACTCCTGGTGGGGACCTCACCGGCGGGATGCGCGGTGCTGGAGAGTTTCGCGTGGCCGAGTCCGGAATCCGGGCCTCCGGCCGGGACTGCGGAGAAGCGCTGATGTGCCGCCGGCTGGCGCATGCAGGTGGCCTGGCGCTGCTGGTTCCATTAGCCGCCCGGGCCGCTCCCGCGGCTTCCGCGGCGTCCTGGTTCGTCGCCGGCAAGACGGGTTCGTTGAGCGTGCCGATGCAGATTGTCCTGCTGCTGACGGCGCTCACGCTGTTGCCCGCCGCGGTGGTCTCGGTGACCCCTTTCTTGCGGATCAGCATCGTGCTGCATTTCCTGCGGCAGGCGCTGGGCACCCAGACGGCGCCCTCCAACCAGGTGCTGGTAGGGCTGGCGTTGTTCCTGAGCCTGCTCAGCATCGAACCGATGGCCAGCCAAATCTACGACCAGGCCTGGACCCCCATGGAAAACGGCCAGATGACGCTCCCGCAGGCGGCCCAGGAGGCCGCCAAGCCGTTACGCCGGTTCTGGCTGCGCTTCGCCCGCGAGAAGGACATCGCTTTGTTGCTGGAGGTATCGCATTCGCCGGCGCCCCGCACGCCGGCCGATGTGGATCTGAAAGTCTTGATTCCGGCCTATATCCTGTCGGAGTTGAAGGCTTCCTTTCAGATTGGCGCGGTGCTCTACCTGCCCTTCCTGGTCATCGATCTGGTGGTGGCCTCGGTCACCCTGTCGGTGGGCATGATCCAGTTGCCGCCGGTCATGATCTCGGCGCCCTTCAAGATCCTGCTGTTCGTGCTGGTGGATGGCTGGAACCTGGTGATCGGATCGCTGATGAAAAGCTTCGCCTGAGGACTGCCTATGACCACCGACGCCGTCGTCGAAATTCTGCGCCATGCGCTGCTGGCGGCATTCTGGATCGTGGCGCCGTTGCTGGCCATCGCCTTCGCCACCGGCGTGGTGGTCAGCCTGGCGCAGATCGTGACCTCCATTCAGGATACCGCCTTCAGTACCATTCCCCGCCTGCTGGTGTTTGTGCTGGCCATCCTGCTGCTGATGCCCTGGATGATCCAACGCGTCACGGTGTACACCACGGCTTTGTTCGGGGACCTGGGGCGGTATGCCCGCTGAGCTCACTCTGGGCCTCCCCACGCTCTACGGGTTTCTGCTGGTGCTGGCAAGGGTTTCGGGAGTCTTCGCGCTGGTGCCCTTGCCCGGTTTTCAAAGCGGCCCGCGGCTGGCGCGCATTGTCCTGTCGGTGCTGATTACCATAGCGCTCTATCCCCTTTGGCCCCGAATCGATGCGCCGCGGGCGGATGCCCCGCGCCTGCTGCTGTGGGTGCTGCCGGAGATCGCCATGGGAGTCACCATAGGCTTGGGCGTGGCGTTCATCCTGGAGGTCTTGCTGATGGCGGCCCAAATCCTCAGCCTGAACGCGGGGTTCAGTTTTGCCCAGACCATCGATCCCACCACGCAGGCCGAGTCGGGCGTGCTGCTGGTGTTCGCGCAGTTAGCCGGCGGCATGGTTTTTCTGGCGCTGGGCTTGGACCGGGAGGTGATCCGGACGCTGGCTTACAGCCTGGAAGCGCATCCGGCCGGCGCCTGCATTCCCCGGCCCGCGGCCGAGGCGCTGCTGCGCCTGGGTGGGGACATGCTGGCGCTCGCGGTGCGGCTGGCGCTGCCGGCGATCGCTCTGTTGGTGCTGGCGGACATCGCGCTGGGGCTGCTGGGGCGTCTGAATGCCCAACTGCAACTGTTGACCTTATCCTTCCCCATCAAGATGACCGCGGCGCTGGTGCTGATGGGGTGGATCGCCGTGCTGCTCCCCAGGCTTCTGGCGGCTTACGGCGGTGTGGTTTTCGGAACGCTGCGCCAGGCGCTGCGTTTTTGAAGCGCAAACTCCGTGGCGGACAACAACGGTCAGCGAACGGAACAGCCCACCGCCAAGCGCCTGGACAAGGCGCGCAAGGAAGGACAGTTCCCCACCGCGCGCCAGTTCGTCTCGGCCATGCAATTCCTGGCGTTCGTGGCGGTGCTCGAAGCCTGGGGCGGGCAATGGTTCGCGGAGTTGCGCCGGCTGATGCGCCACGCGCTGGCGGCGGCCTTTGCCGCAGAGGCCGGGGCCAAGGTAGTGGAGACCAGCCGCTACCTGCTGCTGGACCTTCTGCGGCTGCTGGCGCCCGCCGCGGGCGTGCTGCTGGTGGTGACGCTGGGCATGCAACTGGCCGCCACGCAACTGGGCGTAAGCCTGAAAAAACTTCCGCCCGATCTCGCGCGGCTGAACCCGCTCGCGCGGCTGCGCGAGCTGCCCAAGCAAAATCTGCCCGCGCTGCTGCGGGCGGCGGTCATGCTGCCGCTGTTCGGGATGGCGGTGTACGGAATCATCCGGGACAACCTGTTGGCTTACATGGCGCTCCCCTTTCAGGGCGTTGCATCGGGCTTCCGCCAGGTCTGCGGTTCGTTCGCCACGCTGCTCTGGAAAGCCTGCGGCGTCTTCCTGCTTTTCGGCGCCGTGGACCTGTTCCGGCAGCGCCGCCGCTACCGCAAGGACCTGCGCATGAGCAAGCAGGAGATTCGCGACGAGGTCAAGGAGACCGAAGGCAATCCGCAAATGAAGGCGCGCATCCGGCGCCTGGCACGGGAACGTCTGCGGCACAAAATGATGAAAGAAGTTCCCACCGCCACCGCCGTGATCGTCAACCCGACGCATTACGCTGTGGCGCTGCGCTATGCCCTGGATTCCATGGCCACGCCGGTGGTAGTGGCTAAAGGGAAGAATTACCTGGCGCAGCGCATTCGCCAGCGGGCCATCGAATACCAGGTCCCCATCGTCGAGAATCCCCCGCTGGCGCAGGCGCTGTACCGCTCCGTGGACGTGGGGCAGGAGATCCCGGCGCACCTGTATCGCGCCGTGGCCGAGATCCTGGCCTATGTTTATAAACTCATGAACGGCCGATTACCTGGGTAAGGGACGGAATCGGGAGATAGCCGGAATGGCGGAAGCGGCGGCAATTGCCAAGACGGGTTGGAACGAGTTCTTCTCCGGCGGGGGCGCGGCGGATCTGGGCGTGCCGGTGGCCGTGCTGGCCATCGTGATGGCCCTCATCACGCCTCTGCCGCCCTTCCTGTTGGACCTGCTGCTGGTGGTGGACATCATGATGTCGGTGGTGGTCATGATGGTCGCCATGTACATCACGCGCCCGTCGGACTTCAACGTCTTTCCCGCCACGCTGCTGTTGCTGACGCTGTACAGGCTGGCCTTGAACGTATCCTCGGCGCGGCTGATCCTGCTCAACGGCAACACCGGAACCGCCGCCGCCGGCCACGTCATCGAAGCCTTCGGCAGTTTTGTGGTGGGGGGCAACTACATCATCGGCACGGTGATCTTCCTGGTGTTGATCGCCATCCAGTACGTGGTCATCAATCACGGCGCGGTGCGCATCTCGGAGGTCACGGCGCGGTTCACCCTGGACGCGCTGCCCGGCAAACAGATGTCCATCGATTCGGATCTGAGTTCGGGACTCATCGACGAAGCCGAAGCGCGCCGCCGCCGCAAGCAACTGGCGGCCGAGGCGGAGTTCTACGGCGCCATGGACGGCGCCTCCCGCTTCACCCAGCGCGATGCGGTGGCCAGCATCCTGATCACCGGCATCAACATTATCGCGGGCTTCCTGATCGGCGTTCTGCAGCACGGCATGGAGCTGCGGCACGCGCTGGAGACCTACACGGTGCTCACCATCGGGGACGGCCTGGTGACTGTCGTGCCGGCCCTCATGATCTCGGTTTCCGGCGGCCTAATCATCACCCGCTCCGGTGCGGAAGCGCGGCTGGGCGCGGACTTCCGCAAGCAGGTCTTCGGCAGCCCGCAACCGCTGCTGCTGGCGAGCGGCGTGCTGATCGTGCTGGCGTGTCTTCCGGGCATGCCCGGAATCCCGTTTCTGTTGCTGGGCCTGGGGCTGGGAGCGGGGGGCTGGCGCATGTGCGCGCGGCCGGCCGTCAAGGGGCAGGCCCCCAGCGCGGCCAAACCCGCCCGCGAGAATCTGGAAAGCCTGGTCAAGGTGGAGCCGCTGGCGATCGAAGTGGGGCTGGGGCTGGTCAAGATGGTGGAAGGCGCCCAGAACTCCCCGCTGCTGAAGCGCATCTCGGGCATCCGGCGGCAACTGGCCGCAGAACTCGGCTACCTTTTGCCGCCGGTCCGGGTAGCCGACAATCTGGCGCTGCGCGCGCGGGAATACACCATCTCGCTCAAGGGCGCGGAGATCGCCCGTTACGAACTGCCGCAGGGGTGCCAGTTGGCCATCCCCTCCGGACGGAGCGCGCCGGCGCTCGAAGGCACACCCACCCGCGAGCCGGCCTTTGGATTGACGGCCTGGTGGATTCCCGACCAGCGCGACGAGCAGGCCCGCGCGGCCGGGTACACGCTGGTCGATGCGGTCAGCGTGCTGGGCACGCACATTGCGGAGTTGGCCCGCCGGCACGCGCACGAGTTGTTCTCGCGCCAGGATGCCAAGAAAGTGCTGGATCTGGTGGCGGTCGAACAGCCCAAGGTAGTCGAGGATCTGGTGCCCAAACAGCTTCCGCTTTCGGCGGTCCAGCGCGTGTTGCAGAATCTGCTGCGCGAGCGGGTCTCCATCCGCGACGCCGGCTCGATCCTGGAGGCGCTCGGCGAGGCGGCGCTCTCGACGCGCAACCTGGTGCTGCTCACCGAGTACGCCCGGCAGGCGATCCGGCGCACGGTTGCCAAGCGCTATCTGGATGCCTCCGGCAACCTGCCGGCTTATTTCCTGGACGCCTCCATCGAGCAGGCCGTGGAGTCCGCGGTGCAGCATGCGGAGCAGAACAGCCACTTGAGCATGGCGCCGCAAACCATCCGCGAGATTCTGGACCGCATCCAGCGCAAGGTGGGAAGTCCGGAGGGTCCGGTGGCGGCGGTAACCACCGCCGGCGCCCGGTATTTCCTGCAGCAAATGGCGGAGCCGGTCCTGCCCAACCTGTTCTTCCTTTCGCACAACGAGATTCCGGGCGGAGTGAAGGTGGTGTCCCTGGGAGTCATTCAATAACGGAGAAACATGCGAATCAAGTCTTTTTACGCAAACTCGGTGGAAGCAGCGGTGGCCCGGGCGCGCAGGGAGATGGGGGCCGAAGCCATGCTGGTGGAGTCCCGCAAGGCGCCGCTCGAGGCGCGCCACCTGGGCGAGTACGAAGTAGTGTGCGCACTGGTGCCGGAAGCCGAGCCCGGCGCGCCGCAGGCGCCGGAGGACGCCGGCGCGTACGAGGCCCGGCTGGCCGGCGAGCTGGCCGAGATGCGCCGGCAACTGGACCTGATGGGCAAGACGATTACGCGCTCGGCCTGGAGCGGGGCGCGCTGGCCGTCCGCCAGCCCGGAGATGCCGGAATGGCACGCCCGCCTGATGGCTACGGACATGGAAGGCGAGCTGGTGCACGAAATCCTGAGTGCCGCCGAGCGCCGCGCGGGACAGGGGCTGAGCGGGCTGGAAGACGCCGTAGCGGCGGAGATCGAACAACGCATCCTGGTGGATGGCACGTTGGCCGCGCCGAACGGACCCCGCGCGGTGGCCTTGGCCGGTCCCCCGGGCGCCGGCAAGACCACCATGCTCGCCAAACTGGCGGTGATCCACGGCTTGGCCCAGCGCCGGCCCGTGGCATTGGTGTCGATGGACGATTTCCGGGTGGCGGGCGCCGACCAGTTGCGCTCCTATGCCGCCATTCTGGGCACCAGTTTCCAGGCGCTGGACAACTTGGGCGCGCTGGCGCAGGTGCTGGCGGAGCACCAGGGGAAACGGCTGGTTCTGATCGACACTCCCGGCTACGGCCCGCACGACATGGACCGTGCGGCGGACCTGGCCCGCTTGCTGTCCAGCCAGCCGGACACGGCCACCTATCTGGTATTAACGGCCTCCATGAAATCCGCCGATCTAACCCATGTGGCGGAGCGCTTCGAGATCTTCCGTCCGTCCAGCCTGCTGTTCACCAGGCTGGACGAGACCGCCTGCTTCGGCACGGCGTTCTCATTGTCCGTCAGGCAGGGCAAGCCCATTTCGTTTCTGGGAACCGGACAGGAGATCCCGGACGACGTCGCGCCGGCCACCAAAGAGCGCATCTTGAGTCTGCTGTGGCCGCGGACCCTCGCCGCCGGGCGCTTAGCCGCGTGAAAGGAATCCCGTGAGGCGTCATGTCTAACCCGTATTGCCGCCCGGACGCCGCAGAGGCGGACACCGAGGAACGCGAACGCCTCATTCTGGAGCATTTGCCGCAAGTCCGGCTGATTGCCCGCCGCATCCGCGACCGCCTGCCCGAAAACGCGAGTCTCGAAGACCTGGTATCCGCCGGCATTGTCGGACTGATCGCCGCCGTGGACCAGTACGATCCGGCGCACAACGTCAAGCTGAAAACCTACGCCGAGCACAAAATCCGCGGCGCCATCCTGGACAGCCTGCGCGGTCTGGACTGGGCGCCGCGGCCAAGGCGCAAGAAAGCCAAGCAAATCGAGTTTGCGATCTCCCGCGCGGAGCAGCGGCTGCATCGGATTCCCGGCGAAGACGAGATCGCCGCCGAGATGGGCCTGGACTTGGAAGAATATCACCGCTGGCTGCTCGAGGTGCAAGGCCTCAACATCGGCAGCCTGGAATATACCGCGGAGGACGGCGAAGGAAAGGGCCTGCTCGAATACCTGAGCGACGACCAGGACCAACTGCCTTCGCGCGTGCTGGAGCGGTCCGAGCTCGAACAACTGCTGTCCGAGGCTATCCGAAGAATACCGGCCATGGAGCGGACGGTGCTCGGCTTCTATCTGGAAGAGCTGACGTTGCGGGAAATTGCCCAGGTGCTGGACTTGCACGAGTCGCGCATCTCCCATCTGAAGTCGCAGGCCATTCTGCGGCTGCGGGCGGATATCGAGAAGGTCTGGCCCAACCAGGCCGGAGGTGTGGTGTGACCCTGGATCGGACGAGACCGGCGCGCTGGTTTGCCGAGGAATGGACGAAGCGGCTAGCCCGGATTTCTCATCGGTTAGACCCACCTGCACGTGGAGGTGCAGCGAGTCCAAGAACTGGGAGCGCTGAGATCACTCGAGAGCGCAAGAGTCGTGTCCGGCGATGTGTTTCCGAC
>Ga0181536_10001539_pt1 | contig 27045 bp, 23 predicted proteins | sample PEATcosm2014_Bin_41_FD_121105 | JGI IMG/M metagenome (GOLD analysis project Ga0181536, IMG submission 121105) | Peatland microbial communities from MTU Mesocosm Facility, Houghton, MI, USA - PEATcosm2014_Bin17_60_metaG | ecosystem: Environmental > Terrestrial > Soil > Wetlands > Peat | place...
TCGCTGAGCCCTTTCTGGAACTGCACCATGTTACGAGCCATGTTCGAACCTCCCGGGAATCGGCCAATGTTCATGGTTTGTATCAAGAGATGGGTGGCTGAGCAAGGTGTGTAATCAGGTTAAAGAATGACCGTTGATGCGGGTCGTTGCCGATACGAATTTGTTGGTGAGTTTCGCGATACGGCCGAACCGGGACTCGCGGCTCGTGTAAGCCGGGTTCCATGCCGACCATAGGCCGTGTCGGCTCACTTGATGTCCTGAGCTTCCGGAACGATCACGACCCGCCACATTTTCATGTGCTCGGGCCGGAGTTCTCCGCCAAATTCACGATTTCCGAGTGTGAGCTTTTGTCCAGCAAAGGCCGGATACGGCGGCGCGACATCCGCGAGCTTGAAGAGTAGGGACAAAGCCACCAAAGTGAGCTATACTTGAACTGGCAGCCTGCCCACGCCGGTAAGCCGCCTCAGAAGATCGTGGATTGACCATGCTGTACGAGATCACGAACGCGGAAGCTCACCCCGACCACACCGTCACCATCACCTGGTCGGACGGCGCGCGCGGCGTTGTCGATTTTACGCCGTTCATCGAGCGCGGCGAGCTTTTTGCCGCGCTTCAGGAACCGGGCTACTTCGTGCGCGAGATGAGCATTCTGCGTGGCGGCATCGGCCTGACATGGCCGAACGAGGTGGACTTCTCGGCCGATGGGTTGCGGTACGATGCGTTTCCCGATGAACAAACCGGCGAGCATGACGAGCCGACCATGGAGGGGGCGCCGCACGGCTCGTCCAAAACCGCACTCTAACGGGTGATGCTGACGCCAATCTCTCGCGCTCTCCGGGATATTTGAACCGGGAAATCGGCAGTGCTACGCTAGCCGCACGGTGCAGCCAGGGATGGCGATGACCGTCAATGAAGTGACGCCTGCCGTGGTGACGGGATAAGCCTTATTATTTTTGGCATAACGGAGCGCCAGAACGACAATCGAGACAGGATCGGAGGCCGACCAGATATCACTATTGATTGTCTAAATCGTTGCACGATTGCTGCTCTTTGGTAAGGTAGTTTCGTGCAAGCCTGTCGAAGTTGCCATAGAATTGGTCTGATGCCGCGGTGGTACTTTTGTCGTCCTTCCGTGCATCTCGTACAATCTGTTGAACATCACCGTTGCACCATGCTTTTTCTATATCGTATGAAAAGTTGTCGTAGGCCATTCTTGTATCTATTAAATCGTCTTGGACGAGATATCCTATATCCTAAAAATTACCTATGTATCCCTCAACATCCGAGTCTCGGAATTTACCGCCTGCTTTGCCTCCATCGGCGCGCGCGAGGAGGTGGTAGTGTTGATCATGATTTTGGATTTCTTTCGTTGTGTTTTTATATATTTCTTTGTCTGGTTTGAGTCGTAACCGTAATACTAAGTCGGCGGACGCTACCTGCTGAGTTTGCTTAAGAGATTGTGCTTGCGGCCTGGTTTGAGCAGAGACCTCCACTGGTTGCCAGAGGGCCATAACAACGCCGACGATGATGAAAACACTCTGAATTGCGGTCAGCCACTTATTGAGAATATCAATTTTCATGTTTCCTGCCTGCTGCGCCGCACCTGAATTATGACCCAACCTTGCTATCGTCGAGTGACTGACATTGTGGCTAAGGCGATCACGCCTTACGGGCTGTTTTCGGCTCTACCGGTGACTGCCTGGCCTTCATGCGGGCAATGCTCGCCCGCGGCCGGTCAAGAACCGGCTCAATCGGCACGGTCTGCCCGGCGGCGATCCGCGCCTCGCTGCGTTCCAGCGCTTCCACGAGCCAGCCCGGCGGGGTTTTGTCGGCTACCGCGTCCATGATCGAACCATAGGCCGGAGGGGGACGCTTTTCCAGTCCGATCAAAGCGCACGGCTGGAGACCCATTGGGTGTTTCGCACATGACGCGACTGGCCTGCCGCCGCCGGGGCACGTCACGCGGTGGCCGGTTCCCCGTCCATCAGCAGCTTCGCCTTCTGATGTCCCAACGCCGCCGCCCGGCTGAAATGCACCAGCGCGGCGTCCCGGTCCGGTCCCGCCATCACGCCAAGGGCGTAATGCGCCCCGGCATGATCGTGCTTGCCGGCGTATTGGAACAAGGCGCGCGCGACGTCCGGATCGGGTCGCCCACCGCGCCCGTTCACCAGCATCTCGGCCGCCGCGACCATGGCCTCGATCACGCCTTCCCCGGCCGCCCACAGGTAGTACCGCCGCGCCAGCCGTTCATCGGCCGGCGTGCCGATCCCGCAGTTCACGCAGAGACCAACATAAAATCCGGCCTCCGGGCGGTCCTCCTGGATCATGCGCTGCAACCAGCCATGCAACACCGGCAACTGATCGGGCGGCAGGGACAAGGACGCGATCAGGCCGCCGAGGTCTGGCCACGCGGTGGTGTCGCCGCGTTCGATCGCGGTCTCCAGCCATGCCACGATTGCCCGGAGATCGGGCTTGCCCTCCGCGCCGGCCGAAATCGCGCGAGCGAGAACATGGGCGGACCCCGGATGACCCAGTTCAGCCGCGTGGCGATGCCAGTGCGCCGCCTCGCCCAGGTTTGGCGGCTGCCGGTCGGGGCTGGCGTGAAAGTCGCCCAGTACCGCGGCGGCCACGACGTCGTCCTCCAGCGCGGCGCGCCGGAGCCACGTCTCGGCCTCCACCAGGTTGCGCTTCGTGCCCCGCCCGGACAGCAGTGCGAGGCCGAGGCGGGTTTTCGCTCCGGTATGACCCTGCTCCGCCGCGGCCCGGTAATGCGTCGCGGCGACCTCCAGATTTTGTTCGCCGGCCATCCCGGCCTCCGCCATCGCGCCGAGCAGGAAATGCGCGGTGGGCAACCCGGCCTCGGCCGCGGCGGACAGCAGGTCGTGCGCCCGGCCGGGTGCGTCAGGTCCGCCATAGCGCATCAACGCCATCGCATGACCCAGTTGCCCCAACGGCCACCCCGCCTCGGCTGATTCCCGGTACAGGGCGTCGGCCTCGCCCGGCGCCTCGGCGATCGAGGGGGTCAGGCTCAGGATGAAGGCGAGCAGCGCCTGGGCCTCGGCCGAGCCGGCATTCGCCGCGCGGCGCGCCAGGTCCGCCGCCAAATGGTGATCGGGTGCCGCGAGCACCTCTGTTTCCGGTGCCGGGAACGGGCCGCGGTGATACGGTCCGGAGATCCCGTGCAGCGCCAACCCGGCCAGTTCGGTCTGCGCCGTGACATCGCCGGCTGCCGCCGCGCGTTCCAGCCAATGGCGTGCCTCGGCCTGGTTCGCCGGGACGCCGAGGCCGCGCAGGTAACACAAACCGAGCCTGGTCTGCGCTTCCGGCAGCCCGTCGTGGGCGGCGGCGGCGATGTGCTGGAACGCCGCGATCGCGGCGCCGCGCCCGGCCAACTGCTCGGCGAGCAGCAGCCGCGCCTCCGGCCGTCCGGACGCGGCGCGCAAGCGGGCTCGGAAGATGGCGCCAGGCAGCATCGCGACCCATGGGTTGAGTGTTCGGTGGCGTTATCAGACAGCGAATTGGTTAATTACCGGTTAACGGCGTGCCGGATCGGGCATGTCTGATACCGGCGCGCCTGAACATTGACACACGCTGTTGCCCTTCCGTCATGGCCGGCCACCGAGCCGGCCACCTGGCGCGGCACGTGCTGAAAGAGATGGCTGGCCACACGGTGGCCGGCCATGACGGCGTTGGTGGGAAGAGTCATAAGACAAGCGCGCTGGTCTGATACCCGGCGGCCCTTGCCCGCCACTCGTGGCTCACAATCCGTCATGGCCCGGCTCGGGCCACCTCTAGCCGCACCGTGCTGGTTCACGTGGCCCGGACGAGCCGAGCCATGGCGGGGAAGAAGATCGCCGGGATGCCCACCGGCAAAGCCTCGCGCCGTGCCGATCCGTGCGTTCAGGTCGGTTCAGCTCACCTGTCCCCCTCGCGCCAGGTCGCCGGATCAGCCGCCCGTTCGCGAAACAGCGCCGCCTGGTCGGCGTGATGGCACGCCACGACGTGCCCTGGTGCGACTGCCACCAGCGGGGGACCAACCGTCGCGCAGCGCGACGTCGCGAACGGGCAGCGCGCCTGGAACCGGCATCCCTCCGGCGGTGCGATCAGGCTCGGCGGTGTGCCGGGGATCGAGATCAGCGCCTGGCCGCGATCGGCGAGGTCCGGAAACGCGTTGCACAGGCCCAGTGTGTAGGGATGATACGGCGTGCGGAACACCGCCGCGCCGCCGTATTCCATCACCCGGCCGGCGTACATCACCACGATCCGGTCGCAGTTCTCCGCCACGACCGCCATGTCGTGCGTGATCAGCAGCATCGCCTTGCCCAGACGCTCGTGCAATTGCCTGATCTGGCTCAGGATCTGGTCCTGGACCAGAACGTCGAGGCCGGTCGTCGGCTCATCCGCGACGATCAGCGGCGGATCGAGCACCATCGCCATGGCGATCATCGCCCGCTGCCGCATGCCGCCACTGAACTGGTGCGGATAATCCCGCACCCGGCCCGGCTCCAGTCCGACTAGTTCGAACAGCTCGGCGACGCGGCGGCGGCGTTGCGCGGCCGGCATCGCCTGATGCGCGGCGATCGCCTCCATCAGCTGGCTTTCCACCGTGTACACCGGATCCAGCCCGTTCATCGCGCTTTGCGGCACCAGCGCGATGTCCCGCCACCGGATGCGCCGCATGTCCCTGGCCGGCATCCCGACCAGGTCGCGTCCGCCATAACGGATCGCCCCGCCGGCGATGCGGCCCGCCGGCGGCAGGATGCCGAGGATCGCCTTGGCGACGGTCGACTTGCCGCAACCGGACTCGCCGACCAGCCCGAGGCACATCCCCGCCTCGATCGTGAACGACACCCCGTCGACCGCCTTCGCCTCTCCGGCGCCGGTGCGGTAGCGAACCTCCAGATTATCAATTTCCAGCAGCGGCATCATTCAAATCGCCCGCAGCCGCGGATTGAGCAACTCTTCATAGGCGCGGGTGATCATGAAGATCGCCGTCACGAACAGCGAGAGCGCCAGGCCGGGCGGCAGCACCCACCACCAGGCCGATCGCATCGCGCCGGCCTGGAACGCGGCATTGAGCATCGTGCCCCAACTCATCGCATTGGGATCGCCATAGCCCAGAAAACTCAGCGCCGCTTCGAGCATGACGCCGGCCTGCACGCCGATCGCGGCATAGAGAAAACTCAGCGGCAGCACGTTCGGCGCGATGTGGCGCAGCAAGATACGCAGATGGCCGGCACCGGCCGCCCGCGCCGCCCATACGAACGGCCTCGCGCGCAACGACAGCACCTGGGCACGGATCACCCGCGCGGTGGTGCGCCACAGAAAGCTCACGACCAGGAGAATCACCAGACCCAGACTGGGTCTGGTGATCGAGATCACGACCATCGCGAACGGCAGGAAGGGAATGCCAAAGGCGACGTCGGTCAGCCGCATCAGCACTTCATCGATCCAACCGCCGAAATAGCCGGCGACGAGGCCGATCATCGTGCCAATGACGACACTGCCAATCGCTGAGAGCAAGCCAACGAGCATGGCCGACCGCGTGCCCCACAGCAACTGGCTGAATACGTCCATCCCCTGGTTGGTGGTGCCGAACCAGGCCCGAACCGTCGGCCCCGCCAGGCGCAACACGGAATGGTCCGGATTGTAAACGACTTCGAACGGACCGTGCGGTGCGATCAGCGGACCGATCACCGCGAGCAGGGTAAACACCGCCACGACGATGCCGCCGGCGATGCCAGAGGGATGGCGCAGGATGAGCCGAAGTCCCGACGAACGGTCCCCACGCGGCGCCATGCTATCGGCTACGCGGGTCGATCAGCCCGTACAGCAGATCGGCCACCAGGTTCAGCAGCAAGATCACCACCGCCATCACGTATAGCGCTCCCTGTGCCACCGGATAATCGAGGTCCCCAAGCGCGGTCACCAGTTCGCGGCCAATGCCCGGCCAGGCGAAGATGATTTCCAGCAACACCTGGCCCTGCAGCAGCAATCCGGTCATCACGGCGATATAGGTAACCAGCGGCAACAGCGCGTTGCGTGTGGCATGCACCAGGATCCGGCTCTCCGGCAGCCCCTTGGCGCGCAGAATGTCGATGAAGTCGGCGCCCTTGATCTCCAGCATCGCGCCGCGGACCAGCAGGATCGGTCCGGTGATTTCCCGGCTGACCAGCACCAGCAGCGGCAGGATCAAATGCAGCAGGTAATCGCGTGAGGTGATCAGCGGCCAGAAGCCCTCGGGGCCACCGAGCGAAACCATGCCTCCCGGCGGCAACCAGTGGAGTTGATAGGAGAACACCATCAGCGCCAGGATGCCGACAAAGAACGATGGCGCCGAATGCAGCACCAGGGCGGTGGTGACCGTTGCCTGCTCGAACCGGCCGCCGCGGTTCCAGCCGGCCAGCGCGCCCAGCACGGTGCCGAGCACGACGCTGACGACGAGAGCGGGCAGGATCATCGCGCAGGTATTGGCCACTTTCCCGGTCAGGATTTCGAACACGGTCTGGTTCTGGAAGAACGAATCGCCGAACCGGAACAGCGCCATGTTGGCGATGTAGTGCGCGTATTGCAGCCACATGGGATCGTTCAGGCCCCAGAGTTGCTTCTGATGCTCGATCATTTCCATCGGCATGTTGTTGTCGACGAAGATCGACGTGGGATCGCCCGGCAACAGCTTGAACAGCGCGAACATGATGGTGAGGATGCACCACAGCGTCAGCGCCAGCAGCAGGAACCGGCGCAGCGCCGCCTGGGCCAGTCGTGTCATGACCTCAGCCGATCATTTCGAGACCGCCCCATGTGTAACCGTCCTTGCAAACCTGCTTCACCCGCTGGCGGAAATTCGCATCGTCCGGCGCCGGATAGACCAGCCTGCCGTCGGCCGCCCATGAATAACCGGCGCCTTTCAGGATGCCGCGCGCTTTGTCGAGGTCGAACGGCGGGACCGGCGGCAGGTCGGGATTGTTCCACGGATTGCCCTCCACCAGGAACGTGTTGGCGGCCGGCAGCCGACCCGAGCCCTCCCACACCACCTTCACCAGGAATTCGCGGTCGAATGAGTGGTGCCAGGCACGGCGGAACTCAATGTCGCGCCAGGGCAAATTTGACGGCCGCGGCACGCCGTGCAGCCAGTTCAGATCCGGCGTGCGCACGATCGCGATGCCCGGCGAGTCGGCGAGTTGTTTCGCCTGGCTCGGTGTCAGATGGGTGTCGCTCGATTCGATCAGGTCGATGTCGCCGCTTTGCAGCCGGCCCAGAAGCCCGTCGATCGACGGTGTCGCCACCGCCCATACCTCATCGATACTGGGCTTTGAAAAATGCGTCTTGTCGGCGATCAGTTGCAGTTCGGCGTCCTTGCGGTAGCGGCCGAATTTGAACGGTCCGCTGCCGATCGGCTTGTCGATCCGGACGCGCATCGGATCGTCGCCGACGCCCTGCTCCGCCATGATGTTCTGCCAGATGTGCTTCGGCAGGATCACATTGAGTTGCAGGAAATAGCTCTCAAACTGGCCGTAGGGTTGTTTGAAGGTGGCGCGCAGGATACCGTTGGCCGCGTCCTGGATTTCGGTCTTCGCCAGGAACATGTTGGCGGTCCAGAAATTGCCGCGCTCGTATTTCAACATGAAGTCGAAGGTGAATTGCAGATCGTCGATCGTCACCGGCTTGCCGTCATGGAACGTCATGCCCGGCCGCAGTTTCATGTCCCAGGTGCGATCGTCGATTCGGGTCCATGATTCGCAAGCCCAGGGAATGATTTTCAGGTTTTCGTCCATGTAGGCGAGGCGGTCGTAGATCATGCGGCCGATCGCGCGCATGTTGTTGCCGGCGGCGATGATGCTTGTCGTTTCCAGCAAACTGTGGATGCCGACGATCATCTTGCGGCGCGCGGTCTTCGGCGTCGCGCGCAGGAAGGTATGGAACGCGTTGAACGAGCCGATGCCGAAACCTCGGGTTTGCACCACGCCATCCCAGGCGGCGCTGTTGTACGCCTCGATGACGCCGGGACCCCAGCCGAACTGGGTGATATACAGGTCGTCGGCCAGGATGCGCTGCGCCTCCTGGACCAGTTTCAGCCGTTTGACCGGGTCGCTTTCCGCGACCTGGGCTTCGATCACGGCATCGTATTGTTCGTTGACCCACTCTCCATAATTCCGCCGGTCGAGGCCGTAGGCGCGCGAGGTGGCCCATTCGGCGGGATCGATTCGTTCCGGTCTCAGAATGGCCGCGTGCACCTCGATATCGCCATGCGTGTGCAAGCCGATCAGGTCCAGCCAGCGCGCTTCCGACACCTGCTGGATGTTGTAGCTCAGGCCGAGTTTACCGGCGTCGGCGGCGAATTTCCGCCAGGCGTCCAGCCAGTTGGTTTGCACGTTGGGAATCGTCACCGTGAGTTCCGGCACTTTCTCTCCGGCTTGTGGCCAGGTCAGCCGCGGCGTCGTCCAACTGACCCATTGCGGATCGTTTTTGTAATAGGTGCCGGTGCGCCGGTAGAGCGCCTCGTATTTCGGATTGGTGACCGTGATTCCGGCATCGGCCGCGAAACCCGGCAGGGCGCCGGCGCTGATGGACGCTCCGGCGAGGCCTAGTGTCGTGCGCCGCGTGAGAGTCGGGCCGTCGTTATGGCGTCGCGTCATCGTTTCCCCCGGGCTATTTATCGTGGTGGCATTGGTAGCGAACCGTGCAGGTGGCAGGCAACCTCATGGCCCGCGGCCGCGCGTTCAAGCACGGGTTCGCGCACGCGGCACACATCCATCGCCTGAGGACAGCGCGGATGGAACCGGCAACCGCGGGGCAGATGGATCGCGTCGGGCGTGGCGTTGATCAGGGTTGATCGCGGCCGGGTCCGGCGTCCGCCCATCACCGGTACCGCGCCGACCAGGGCTCGCGTATAGGGATGCAACGGTGCGTCGAGCAGCGTATCGGCCGGCCCGGTTTCGATGATCCGGCCGAGATACATCACGGCGATCGACGTGCAGACATGCCGCATCGTCGACAAATCGTGCGAGATATACAGGATCGCCATCTTCAACTCGGTAGCGAAATAACGCAGCAGATTCAGGATGCCGGCGCGGATCGATACGTCGAGCATGGAGACCGGTTCGTCGGCGACGAGAAACCGCGGCTCGACCGAAATCGCGCGGGCGATGGCGACGCGCTGCAACTGCCCGCCCGACAGTTGATGCGGATAGCGATCGAGATAGGTCGCGGCGGGCATCAGCCCGGACCGTTCCATCGCGCGCAGCAGCAGCTCACGCCGGCGGTCGGGTTCGGCCCCGAAATGGATGGCGAGCGGCTCGCCGACGCTTTGCGCGATGGTGTGGCGCGGATTGAGCGCCTCATAGGGGTTCTGAAAGACGATTTGCGCCTGGCGGCGAAACGCGAGCCGCGTACGGCGGGTTTCGTTGGCGAGCAGGCCGAGTCCCTGGAAGCGGATCTCCCCGCCCGTCGGCGCGTGCAGTTTGAGCATCGCCATGCCGGTGGTGGACTTGCCGGAGCCGCTCTCGCCAACCAGTCCGACGATCTCGCTCGCGCCGATGGCGAGGGTCACCCCGTCCACCGCCCTGACGAATTCGGGCTCGCGGCGGCCGAGCCATGATGCGATCCCGTGCCCGTGCACCGGGTACCACTTGCGCAGATCGCGCGCCTCGATCACCGGTTCGGCTCGCATGGGTGGTTGGGTTCCTTTGGCGAGTGTGACGGTACTGTCTCGGGGCGCGGCTGGGAACTCCCCGACGGGATCGCCCGCGGCGGACGTGGTCAGATGGCGTAAGATCGTGCAGCCTGCCGGCGCGACAAGCGGACGGGACCGGAGACCCCGGACCTCGGTCACCAGGAGAGGGAACAGCCATGGCAAACGAAACGATCCGCCTCGCCGAATACGCCGCCGGCCTGCGCTATGAGGACCTGCCGCCGCATGTCGTGCAGCGCGCCAAGGACTGCATCACCGACACGTTCGCGGTCATCGTCCTCGGCAACGCGCTACCCTGGAGCCAGATCATCAGCCGCTACGCCCAGAGCATCGGCGGCGGCGGACGCAGCCGTATCCTGGGCTTTCGCGGGCCGCCGTTGCAGGCGCCGGCGGCGGCCCTGGCCAACGGCACGCTGGCGCACGCGTTCGAGTCCGACAATCTGACCAAACCCGGCGCCGGCGTGCATCCCGGCGCGACGTTGTTGCCGCCAGGTCTCGCGGTGGCGCAGCAACTCGGCAGCTCCGGCCGCGCATTGATCACCGCCGTCGTGGCGGGCTTCGAGGTGATGTATCGGATCGGCTATGCCACCAAACACAGCAACGAGCGGCGCGGCTTTCACGCGCCCGGCACCACCGGTCCGTTCGGCGCGGCGGTGGCGGCTGGGGTGCTGCTGGGGCTGGACGCGCCCCGGATGACCAACGCGCTTGGCATCGCCGGCTCGCTGGCGGGCGGGTTGATGGAGTTCGCCCGCTCCGGCACCGGTGCGATGGTGAAACGGCTGCATCTCGGCCGCGCGTCCGAGAGCGGCGTGATGGCCGCGAATCTGGCCGCCGATGGCTTCACCGGACCGAGCAGCGTGCTGGAGGGCGAGGCCGGGTTCCTGAAGGTGTTCTGCACCGAATGGGACGTGGCGGATCTGACGCGCGGGCTCGGCACCGAGTTCAAAACGATGACTCTGTGTCTGAAACGATTCCCCGGGCACATGACGGCGCAAACGGGCGTGCAGGCGATTTTGGAGTTGCGGGCTCAGCACGGTTTCAGTGGCGCGGATGTCGATCGGGTGACCGTCGCCGGGACCGAGCGGATGGCGACCATCAACAACATCGCCAATCCCACCGACATCATGATGGCGCAGTATTCGATCCCGTTCTGCGTCGCGCTGGCATTGTTCCGCGACCCACGCGACCCGGCCTCATTCGATGACTCGGCGCTGAGCGACGCGGCGATCAGGGCGATGTGCGGACGGGTGTCCGTCGTGGCGGCGGACCCTCCGCTGAAGTCGGCGGGGGCGAGTATCGTGACGGTGCTGTTGAAGGACGGACGCTCGTTCACCCGGGAGGTCGAGGAATTCAACGGTACGCCCGCCCGGCCGCTGGATCGGGCGGAGTTGAAGGATAAATTCATGACGCTGACCCGGGCACGCTACGGCGCGGAGGCGGCCGGCTTGTTCGAGCGGTTGCAGAATTTGGAAAACGAGGTGGAACTCGGTTGGGTGGGGGCGTGAGGCCGCCAGCGCCCAGAATCGTTGACGCGTGGCACATCCTCACACGTCCTGGCCGGGGCCACGACGGACGGGGCAAACCGAGCGCCAATCCATTGGACCATCGCGATCAATGCCGCGCGCGTCAGGGGTTGTAGCTGACGAACCGCATCCCCTCGAACCGCAGCACGTTCTCCTTGTCGCAGAGTTCGTTGGCCGCGGTGATCACCGGGACGATCGTGACCGACACCTCGGGTTTGCCGCTGGCGATGGCCCGCAGCGTCTTCGTCACGTTCACCCGGGTCTTCATCGGTGTCAGCGGATGCCCAGGGCGGAGGTCGAGCGGCTCGCGATGGTGGTCACGCACCTCGCAATGGCCGGGGTCGCCCAGGCAGCCGCCATGGCCAAACACGTGGAACGATCCCGCGTAGCCGCTCTCCCGGGTGCGCGGCGTATCCGCCGTCGCGGTGGGGTTATTGAGGAACACCCGGCCCTCGTACGACGCCTCGCCGTGATAGACCCCGTCGAGTTCCAGATCCACGCGATTGGCCCGGTGCCCCGGTCCGGCGAAATCCACTTTGACCGGGGGCGAGGTGTACGCCTTGCCCTGGCCACCCCGCCGGTAGACGCCGAGACCGCTCGCCGGCGGCTGGCCCGCGGGCGCGGCCGCTTTTTTTCGTGGTGTCCGTGCCATTAACCACCTCCGATCGGGACCACGGTTTGCGCGGCGGCGTAGTCGTCGCCCAATGCGTTGATACTCATCACGTCCCGGACCTTAAAGGTAAAGTTTGCAACGGAATCCTCACCAGGGAGACATATTTCTCCGGACCGTGCATAAGGGGAGCGATCCGACCTTGGAAAAAGGGCCGCTGCGATTTCCGGCGCCGAGGTTCCCCCGCCGCATCGATCCGACAGCCGAACGGCGGTGCCCGAACCGGAGTCTTCCGGGAGCGGCCGGAACGCCGCGCGCGCGCCGGTTCCCCGTACCCCGGCCGCGCCATTGTGGACCGGCCCGGGGTCGGGGCAAGATCGGCCCACGAACCGCGGGGAGACGGATATGAACGATGGCCAGCCGCGGGCGGATGCCGACGGAATCGCCGCCGCCGGCATCCGGGCGATGGCGGCGCCCGCGCGACCGCTGACCCGCGCGCTCGACGCGGCACTGGGCAAGACCTTCGAAGCCATCACCGCCCTGCTGGTCGCCGCCGAGGTCGTGATCCTCTTCGTCGGCATCGTCGCCCGCTATGTCTTCCATTCCCCGCTGATCTGGTCCGATGAACTGGCGTCCACGCTGTTCCTCTGGCTCGCCATGCTCGGCTCCGTCGTCGCCCTGCGGCTGGGCGGCCACATGCGCATGACCGCCTTCGTCAACCGCGCGTCACCCGCCCAACGGCCGTTCTTCGAGCTGCTGGGGCTGTGCGCCGCCATCGGCTTCCTCGTCGCGATCATGCCCGCCGCGGTCGACTACGCGAAGAACGAGGCGATGGTCTCCATCATGTCGCTCGACATCTCGATGGCGTGGCGCGCGGCGGCGATGCCGGTTGGCGTCGCGCTGCTGATCCTCACCGCGCTGGTCAGATTGGGCGGGCAGCCGATCCCGCGCCTGATCCCCGCGCTGCTGGTGACGGCGGTGGCGTTCGGCGGCCTCTACGCCCTGCACCCGCTGCTGCCCGCGCTGGGCCGGGCCAACCTGCTGATCTTCTTCGTCGGTGTCGTCTCGGTCACCGTGTTCGCCGGCATCCCGATCGCCGTCTCGTTCGGCCTCGCCACGCTGGGCTACCTCGCGCTGTCCACGCGGGTGCCGATTTCCGTCCTGGTGGCGCGGATGGACACCGGCATGTCGCATCCCGTCCTGCTGTCCGTGCCGCTGTTCGTGTTCCTCGGACTGCTGATCGAGATGACCGGCATGGCGGCGGTCATGGTGCGGTTCCTGGCCAATCTCCTCGGCCATCTGCGCGGCGGGATGTCCTTCGTGCTGATTGGCGCGATGTATCTGGTGTCCGGCATCTCCGGTTCGAAGGCGGCGGACATGGCGGCGGTCGCGCCGGTGCTGTTCCCGGAGATGGAGGCGCGCGGCGCCCAGAGGGGTGATCTGGTCGCGCTGCTGGCCGCCACCGGAGCGCAAACCGAAACGATCCCACCCAGTTTGATATTGATCACGATTGGCTCGGTGACCAGTATTTCGATCGCGGCGCTGTTCACCGGCGGATTGCTGCCGGGGTTGGTGGTCGGCCTGATCCTGTGCGGCGTGGTGTGGACTCGCGCGCGCCGCGACGAGCAGCGCGGTCAACGCGCCTCCGCCCGCGCGATCGGCCGCAGTCTGGTGATCGCGATCCCCGCGCTGGCGCTGCCCTTCGTGATCCGCGGCGCCGTTGTCGGCGGCGTCGCCACCGCCACCGAGGTATCGACCATCGGCGTCGTTTATTCCGCGATCGCGGGATTGTTCATCTATCGCCAGTTCGACTGGCGGCGGCTGCTGCCGATGCTGGTGCAGACCGCGTCGCTGTCCGGTGCCATCCTGCTCATCGTCGGAGCCGCCACCGCCATGGCCTGGGCGATCACCCAGTCCGGTTTTTCCCGCATCGTCGCCGGCTGGATCGTCGGCATGCCCGGCGGCGCCATCGTGTTCATGGTGATCTCCATTCTGCTGTTCACCGTGTTGGGCAGCATCCTGGAAGGTATCCCGGTCATCGTGCTGTTCGGACCCTTGCTGTTTCCGATGGCCCGTCAGGTCGGCATCCACGAGGTGCACTATGCCATGGTCGCCATCCTGGCGATGGGCGTCGGGCTGTTCGCGCCGCCGTTCGGTGTGGGCTATTACGTCGCCTGCGCGATCGGCCGCTGCGATCCCGACGATGCGATGCGCCACATCTGGCGCTATTTGGCCGCGTTGATGGTGGGGCTGGCGATCGTCGCGGCGATTCCGTGGATTTCCATCGGCTTCCTTTGATCCGGGGCCGCAACAAGGAGACAACGTTCATGCGTGCGACCAGGCGTTCATTGATCGGGGCCGCGTTGGCGGCGCCACTGCTGCCGCGCTTCGCCAAAGCGGCGGAGTTCTCGCTGCGTGTCGCCCATACCGCGCCGTTGCGGTTCCCGCTGCACATCCGTCTGGCCGAAGCGGCGGAGCGGGTCGCCAAGGAGTCGAACGGGCGAGTGGAGTTGCAGATCTTCCCCGATTCGCAACTGGGCGGCGACAACGATTTGTTGTCGCAGGCACGCAGCGGCGCGGTCGATTTCTGCCAGCCGACCGGGCAGATCCTGGCCAGCATTCTGCCGGTGACCGCGATCAGCGCTCTGGGTTTCGCGTGGCCGGGCTACGACAAATTATGGCCGGCGATGGACGGCGAACTGGGCGCCTATGTTCGCGCGCAGATCACCGCCAAGGCCGGCCTGGTGCCGATGGAGCGCATGTGGGACCTGGGGTTCCGCCACATCACCACCAGCACGAAGCCAATCCGTACCGCCGACGATCTGGTTGGGTTGAAGATCCGCACGCCGGTGGCGCCGAGCCTTGTCACGTTGTTCCGGACATTGAAGGCGGCACCGCTGGCGATGCAGTTCACCGAGTTGTACTCGGCACTGCAAACCCATATCGCCGACGCCGAGGAGAATCCGCTGACATTGATTCAGGCGACGAAGTTGTACGAGGTGCAGAAGTATTGCTCTCTGACCGGTCACGTCTGGGACGGACATTGGTGGGTCTGCAATGCCGCCACCTGGAACGGATTGCCGGCTTCGGTGCGGGAGGTGGTGGCCAAAGGATTTAATGACGCGGCTCTGCGCGAGCGCGCGGACATTGCCAGCGGGGACGCCTCCGTGCGCGGCGACCTGGAGGCGAAGGGGCTGATCTTCAATACCGCCGATACGGCGAGTTTCCGCGAGGGACTGCGCACCGGCGGCTTCTACAAGGACTGGCGCGAGAAACTGGGTGAGGAGCCGTTCGCGATTTTGGAGAAATACGCGGGGAAGTTGGGGTAGGGCGCGGCTTTCGCGTCATGGCCCGGGCTCGTCCGGGCCATGACGAAAGGGGCAGGTCGAGAGTCGATCTTTTCGCCGGTTGGCATGACACCAAACGGCGAAAGGAATGACATACGCATCCCCCCGCCGTCATCCTCGGGCTCGACCCGAGGATCTGCCGGCACAGAATCCGTATCAATGTTCACCGGCAAGTGCGTTGCGGCACGCGATGCTCGGGTCAGGCCCGAGCATGACGAAATCGAATAAAACCGGTGTATCATCGTTCTCGCCGGTTGGGATGAGTTACCACCGTGGCCGCGTCAGTGCCGTACGTCGATCCACTCGTCGGTGAACGGCCGGCGCACGAATGTCGCCCAGACAAAGTTCATAAAATAACGTAACCCGATCCTCAGTAACCCTTCCTCGAGCAGCCGCCGGCCCGACGACAGCGCCGGCAGCCGAAAGGTGAACTTCACCCCACCGACCGCGTGCAGCCGGCGGGCGAGATCGGTATCCTCACCATAAAAACTGAACAGCGGATTGTAGCCGCCGATTTGCTCGAGGGCCGATCGGTCGACGACGAAATTCCCGCCCTGCAACATCGAACCGACGCGCAGCACGAAACGGTTGAGAATATAAAACCCGTACCCCATGATATAGAACGCCCGCACCGCGGCGCGGGTGCTCTTGGACACATCGTAATAAATATACGGGCCGCTCAGCGCGACCAGTCCGGGATGCCGGCGGAACTCCTCCAGGACGCGGTTCAGCCAGCCTTCCGTGACGATCGTATCGGCGTCGACATTGGCGACCAACTTGCCGCCGGCACGCTGAAAGCCGGCCCGCCTTGCCTGCACCAGGCCCTTCTCCGGTTCGTTGACGACGATCACGCCGGGGAAGGAGGCCGCGATCTCCGCGGTGGCGTCGGTACTCGCGTTATTGACGACGATGACCTCGGCGGCACAGCCGGATCGATTGATTTCGGACAGGATCGCCTTCAGTGTCCGGGCCAAATGCCTCTCTTCGTTATACGCCGGCACGACGAAACTGATCGCCTTTTGCTCGTTCACGCGAATGACCCCTGTCAAGCACCGACCGGTAGAGCACTTCCCACGCATCGGTGACCGTTTCGACACCATATGTTTCGGCGGATCGCCGCCCGGCGGAACCCAATCGCCGCCGGAGGTCCGGCGCCGCCAGCAGCTCCGCGAACGCGGCCGCGAGCCGCGCCGAATCGTGCGAGTCCACGAGCACACCATTGGCCGGGCCGACAAACTCCGGCAAGGCTCTCGTATTGGCGGCGACCACCGGCACACCGGACGCCATCGCCTGCAACAGCACCATACTCTGGGTTTCGCTGGTGCTCATCATCGCGAAAATGTCACTGATCTGTAGCAATCGCGCCAGGTCATCCGGCGCGAGCGTCCCGAGGAATCGGACTCGCTCCGCGATTCGCAATTCGGCCGCGAGCACCCGCAGAACCGGCTCGTGCGAGCCGTGTCCGGCGATCGCCAGCTCCGCCGCGATCCCCTGATCGCGCAGGGCGGCCATGGCATGCAGGATCACGTCGATATTCTTCTCCGGCCCCAGGCGACCGGCGTAGGTGATGGTCGGACCGGACAGGCCGAACCGATCGCGCGTGGCGTCCCGCGCGATCGCCTCCGCGGGGGTGAACAATTCGATGTCGATCGGATTGGAGACGACACGATGCGGGCGCCTCAGCCGATCCGGGCCAAGCTCCTCGAACACCGAGCGCGACGGGGCCGTTACGTGGTCGCAGCGGTTATAGTACCACATCACGTAAGCGGCCGCGCGATCGACGCTGACCGGTATATGCGGCGCGAAGCCGGCGATGGTCGTGTGATTGGTGCCGATGACGGGGATCCCGAGCCAGGCGCCGGCCAGCAGCGCCTCGAGGCCGATGCCGAAAAAAGAATGGCTGTGGATGACATCGGGCCTTGCCCGCCCCGCGAGCGCCACCCAGGCGGCCGGCGAAGGCAGCGCCGCGCGGGACTGCCGTGTCGAACTGGGAAACGGCAGCGACATCCGCCGCCGTATGCGCACATTGCCGCCGAGATCGCGCTCGCCCACCGCGGCGCCGATCCGGCGGTAGTCGCCTGCGCCATAGCGCGGCGCATGGATGTCGACCACGTGTCCGCGCCGCCCCAGGGCGCGGCTGACGGTCGCGATCGAGTCCTGGATGCCGCCCAGTTCGGGATAGAAATAATCGGTGAACATGGCGATCTTCATGGGGCGATCTTCATTGGGGCGATTTTCACGGGCGAGCCCGGATGACAGCGGCCCGTCTGAGCATCAGCAGAATGGCCGAACCGCCCATGATGCACAGGATGATCGTCGCCCCGACCGCGTGGCGCTCGAGCAACGGATAATCATGATGGGCGAAGAAGCCGAGGCCGAACAGCACCGCGCTCTTGGGCACCGTGGCGAGCAGGTTCACCAGCAAAAATCGCGGCAGCGGCACGCGCAACATGCCGCTGCCGATCAGTACGAGGCAGCCGATGGAATGCGTCCATTTGCCGATGACCAGCATTTTCGCCGAATTGCTGGTCAGGTCCCGTTGCAATTCCGCGCTGGGCGCGAAACGCGAGCCGAGGCGCCGGCCCAACCGGGCGAGCGGCGTTCCGGCGGTTCGTCCCACCCAGTACCAGATCAGATCGCCGATCAGGTCGCCGCACACCAGCAGGCCCAGAGCCCAGTACCAGCCGAAATACCCGCACGCCGACAGGAAGCCGGTGGTCAGCGACACGACCGGCCCCTCGAGCACCGCCAGCGGCAGGATCAGGGCACCGCCGTGCGCGATGAGAAAGCCTTCGATGGTCACCGGGTCTTCACAGCCGCTCATAGTGGACGGTCGAGCCGTCCGCGACCGTGACCGCCATGCTGGCCCAGGTGCCCGTTTGATCGTACCAGAGATCGACATTGAACGGACCGCTGAGGTTGTAATGGTCCGCGGCGATCGTGTGGCCCGACGCCAGCGGGATGGTTTCCGCCGGATGGATCGCCACTTTCGGCCGCAGCAGGACACCATCCTCCAGGCTGATCATCGGCCCCTCCAGGATTTGCTTGTTCCAGTAGGAGGTCGGGCCCGCGGCCTCCGGTGCGACGTACGGCTGGGTCTTGCTGCCGGTGACCTTGAGGCCTTCGGGGCCGCGTTGCGCCTTGACCCATTCATGTTGACCGTTCTTGTCGGCTTCGCCGGTCAGGCTCACCAATGTCCCGCCCTGCCAGGTCTCAACCACGCGGTGCGTGTAACGGACGATCGGGATGGAGACGAGGGTCACCAGGGCGTCCACCGCGACGCGGACGGTCAACGTGCCGCCGCCGCGTTCGAAGGTTACCGTATGGCGGCCGATCTCACCGCCGTGGCGGACGAGGCGAAAGGCCAGCGTGTTATCAGGTGGCACGGGCAGGGCGGCGGACGCCCGGCGCGCGATAACGCCGGCGGCCGTCAACAGCATCGCGCGCTTGCCGATCACCATCGAATCCGTGCCATGAAAGCTCGCTTTCGGCGGCCAATGGGCTCCGATAGACCGGCCGGCGGGAACCATCAACCACAAAAGCCGCTGCGCTCCACATGCCTGGCGGCACTTTGTTTCGGTACCGGCTCAACCGGCTCGCGCGACGGCCGCCACCGGCCGGGACCGGCGCCGGGCATTGTCTCGCACCACTTTCCGCGCGGCCTCGAGTTCCGGCCCCGTCATGACCAACGGCGCCGCGCCCCGCGTCTCCCACAGCAAAGCGAGATCCCCCGAAAGTCGCTCGGCGAAGTCCGGGAACAACCGCATCGCTTCGCCGTCCTGGCGGAAATTCGTCCGGTCACCGGTATCGAGGTAACTTTCGACCGGCAACCCCTCGGCTTCGATCACCGCGTGCCGCGGCAGTTCCACATGGAAATACCGCACCCGATCGGCTTTCACCTGAGCGATGCTCGCGCGGTTGATCAGCAGCTTCACGGGCACCAGCACGCCGTTCACGAGCACGGCGTGGTCGGGGGACAAATAAAGATCGCGCACCGGAACGTTCGCGCCAAACGCGCCGGCCCGCACCCGCACCGGCCAAACCGTCTCCGGCCGCGGATGCCGCGCGCAATCGACCGTTCGTTGCCCGATCCACACGATTGGCGCGCATCGCGCGTCGGTCGTGACCTCGCGATCGCCGGCGGTGAGTGCCTCGACCAGCACTGGTCCCGCCGCGGTCGCGATCTCGCCGTGGCCATCCGTCGTGACCACGTGATCGCCCACGGCCAACAACTCCACCGCGACCAATCCCGTCGCCGTCTGGATCCGCGTCCCTTCCGCGAAGCAGGCGACCTGGATGGTGTTGCTGTTGACGATGGCGAACCCGGCCGCGCTCACCGCCGAGCCGAAGATGATCTGATCGATCCCTCCGGCCGCCGCGCCGGTCCCGCTGTCCGACACCGTCAGCGTGTTGTTGTTGCTGACGTTCAGCCCGGACAGCGTGCCGCCGGTAACGACGAACGAGTCGCCTGTCTGCCACGTCGTGATCGTCCCCGCGAACCCGGCGATGTCGTCCAGTTTCAACACGCCGGCAGCGTCGGCGAAGCTCACGTCCACGACGCTGTTATTCACCGTATAAGTCCCGGTCGGCGTCAGTTCGTCGGTGAACGTTGTCGTCGCCGCGTTCAGCACCGCCCCGGTCAGCTCCATCGTGCCGCCGGCGTTGATCTGCAGGATCCCGGCCGAACTCGACCCCGGCAACGTGCCATTCACCGTCAGCGTGCCGCCCCCGAGCACCGTGCCTTCGACGAGCAGCAGCTTCTGCGAGGGCTTGGTCCCTCCCGCCTGGATCACGCCCTTATCGACGATATCCCCCGCGGCGATGGTGCCGAACCCGCTGGCGGTCTGCCCTTGGTTGATCAACTGCACCGTGGGATCGAGCAGTCCGCCCTCCAGCACCACCTGGCCTTGCAAATTGACGACCGAGGCATGCACCGCCGCGCCCGGCCCGACGGTCAGATCGCCGGTGCCGAGCGAGGTGCCGACGTTGAGCGCGCCGCTGAGCTGCACCACGCTGCCGGACCCTGACACCACAAGCGCCCCCGAGCTGTCGCCCTGGGCGCCGATCGTCAGGCTGGAGGCGGCGAAGGTGGCACCCGCGAGCACTGACAGCACACCGGTGCCATCGTCGGCCACCGTGGCGGCATTGGTCACCAAAAGCTCGGTGCCGGCGTCCGAGAGGCTGATCTGGCCGACGGCGGCGGCGGCGTTGCCCGCATCCAACGCGCCCGCCGTGACCGTGGCACCGCTGCTGAGCAGCAGCGCGCCGGAACCGCCGGCGCCGACGTCCAGCAGGCCGGTCACCTGCCAGTTGGAACCCGTACCCGAGACATCGGCGAAGGAACCGCTCGCCGCCGCCGTGTTGGCGATGACGGCACCCGGAGGGGCGCCGGCGCCGGTGCCGGGGGTTGTGGTGATCGTGCCGCCGGCCAGGATCGCCAGGCTGCCGACACCCGCGTCCCCGACCAGGAAGCGGCCCGTGTTGAACAGCGCCGAGTGGCTACCGGTGACGGTCGCGTTGCCCGAGCCGCCGGCCAGTTGCGCGATGTCGAAGCCCTCGTACGGGTCGGCCGAGGCGCTGGTCCCGGTGCTGACGGATGCCGCGTTCTCGACCAGCAGGCTGCCGGCTCCGGCCTGGCCGACGTTCAGCTGTCCCAACAGCGTCGCCCGCGACCCGGTGCCGGTGACCAGAAGCGAGCCAGCGCCCCCACTGCCGGCCCCAAGAGCCATGGCCGGCAGCAACCCGGCGGTCTCGGCCACGACACTTGCGGCGTTGCTGATCGTGACGCTGCCGCTGCCGAGAGCGCCGACCACCAGCTCGCTGGCGAGATTCCAGCTCGCACCGGAAACTCCCACGGTCGCCGACGCGACGATGCCGCCGCCGCTCGCGACCGTCATCGCCTGCGCGGAGGTCAGTGTCCCGTTCATCCGCAGCGCGCCGTTCAACGCCAGGTTTCCCTGGTTCGAGAGCGTGGCACCCGCCGCGACGGTGTTCGCTCCGGTCATTGACCAGAACGCGCCCGCATCGACCGTCACCTGCTGGAAATTGATGAATTGCGTGGCAAGACCGCTCAATGTGCCCGCTTGCGACCCAACGCCGAGTTCCAGCGTGCTCACCGCGCCCTCGCCAACGGCGTTGCCGCCGTTCACCAGGCCGGAGAACCGCGCGCCGGGGTTGTCGACCACGCGATTGGCGAACCCGTTCGCGAGGTAAATTGCATACCCGGCGGGAGAGGTGGCCTCGATGAAGCCGCTGTTCGCGACGGTGCCCGCCGCGCCGCGGATGACGATGCCGCTGACCCCGACGATCCGTCCGAGGGGCGCGTTGGTGACCGTGCCGCCGATCAGGAAAACGCCGCTCTGCAGCGTTCCGTCCAGGTAGCCCGCATTGGTCACTGTGCCGGGGGCGCCGCTGTTGGCGATGCCCCAGGCGCCGCTGATGGTTCCCAGGTTCGTCGCGCCGCCGCCGCCACCGAGGAAGGCGCCGCCCTGGCCGGCGTCGGTCACCAGTCCCGCGTTGTACAGCGAGCCGCCGTTCTGAATGACGACACCCCAGCCGGACGTGACGACCGAGCCTCCGGCACCGATTGAGCCGCCGCCACTGATCGTGCCGCCCTTGATGACCGCGCCGCTCATGTTGGTCACGCTGCCGTTGGCCAGGTAGACACCGTCGTAGGCCGGGCCGCTGATCGTGCCGGCGTTCACGACGGTGCCCGTGCCGCCGAGGATATCGACGCCGGCGCCCCGGCCGGTGATCTGACTGCTGATCTGGTTGAGCACGCCGCCGCCGGCGGACAACAGGACGCCGATCGCCTGGTACGCGGTCGCGGATGTGCCGGCGTTCGCCGCCAGGATGGTCCCGCTGTTCGTGACGCTGCCCGGTCCGCCCTGGATCGCGACGCCGAAATGACCGCCGAGAAACCCCGCCTGGTTGTTGACGACCGTGCCGCCCGCGGCCAGTACGATGCCAGCGACGGCGCCGCCGGTGATCGAACCCTGATTCGTTACGGTCCAGCTATCGGGTCCTTGCGCGTATAACGCCGCCGGAATGAGGCCGGACCCAATGGCGATGGAACCGGTCACCGAAACCGGATCGAGTACGCCCTCGGATGTGCCGGTCAGGGTGTATCCGTTGGCATAGGTGGCTGATAACGTCTTCGACATTCCACTCTCCAGACGGACCGGGCAGCCACCTGACACTCCGGTGACGGCGCGGGCCGCGACAAATTCATAAGTCAGACGATGGTTTTATCGTCGGTGCGTAACTTTCTCATTCCGATAACAGATCGTGTTCCGGGCGCCCCGCCGGTCCCGCCACCGTGAGGCGGCCCAGCCGGGCCGTCCCTCGCGGGACCGTGCCGGTGCGAATGGCATGGCCTGGCCACGCCGGGGGGAGGGTCATGACGGCACGCGGCGGTGCGAGCCGGCGGACAGGTAGGCCCATCTTCAATTGGCGCATCACGTTCATATCGCATCCGATTCGTTCAACCGGGCCGCCGGCAAACACGATGGCATGTCCGAGCCATGCGCTGGGCCGTGCCGCGTGCGGCCGCCCGCCGCGCCTTGTGCGACTGATTGACGATCGCGCGCAACCCGCCGCCGCCGTTTTGGCGATGCGGATGGCGGTGCCGCGGCCCGTCCGGTTGGTGGCGACGGCGATCGCGCCGGTTGGTCGCGCCGCGGTGGCGTCCCGCGCCGCGTTCAGTGCCACGCGCGGCAGCCTGGCGGCCGCCGCCGAGGTCCGCGCTGACATGGCCCGCCGCCGCCCGCGAGGCGCTCGCCCAGGGGTCAGGACACGCGACCCGCGCGGTGTCTGCCCGTGGGTCAGGCAGCACAACCCGCGCGGCGCCCACCCGCGGGCCAGGGAGCGCGACCCGCGCGGCACCACCAGCCGGCCAACCGAGGCCAACGCCGGCACCGCGCCCGCGGCAAACAAATTGGTGGCGACGATCAAACCGGCGGTGAGCGGCATCGCCATACGGCACGTCAGCGGGCGATTCCACAGAAGCCCGGCCAGCCCGGTTCGCCCGGAACCTCGGCCGCGCCGTGCCGATCGCGCATGCCCAGGAGGGCAGGCCGCGGCGGATACGGCGGCGGCTTGCTCGACCGCGTAATGAGGATCGGCACCGCGATCAACCCGCGACACGTCATACCGGTCGATGCGCGGCAACGGATCGCGGTTGAACCTCAGCGCGGCCACACCGCGGAGCAGCATGAGGGCCAGGGCCACTCCCACGATGCGCCACGCGATCGGTTCGCGACCGGGATGAAAATGCACCGCGGCCCGTTGGCCGATCCCTCCCGTCGCGTCCGGGCCAGCCGGCGCGATCTCCGGCGCGCGCCACCGGTCCAGGTTTTACTTATTGGACCATTGCGGTATCCATACAGCAACGCCGCATGGCCCAGACCGTGCGATATTCAAAAAGGGGGGAGAGAGCATGCCGGTCATCGGCCCGTCACGTCAGCTTCGACGCATGCAGTGGGTCGCGATCGTGCTGGTCACCGCCGCGATCGCATTGAATTACATGGACCGCTCGACCCTGGCGATCGGCAATCTGAAGATCCGCGAGGAATTCGGCATCAACGCCACCGCGGTCGGCGCCCTCGGATCGGCCTGGGCGCTGACCTACGGGATCGCGCAATTGCCGTCGGGCTATCTGCTGGATCGGATCGGGCCGAAAATCCTGGTCGGGATCACGATGATCGTGTGGTCGCTGTTCCAGGCGGCGGGCGGGGTCGCCAGCACCTACGTTCTGTTGATGCTGTCGCGGATCGGGCTCGGCGCGGCCGAGGCCCCGTGCTTTCCCTCGGCGACCCGCTCGGTCAGCGACTGGTTCGACGTCAAACACCGCGGCATGCCGAGCGGCGTCTATACCTCGGGCGCCTATATCGGCCCGACGATCGCGCCGCCGATCCTGACCGGCGTGATGCTCGCCTATAATTGGCGGGTGATGTTCATCGTCATGGGCGTGGCCGGGGTGGTGGCCGCCGGTCTGTGGTTCATGATCTACCGCGAGCCGAGGGTGCAGATCCTGCGGCCGGAGGACGAAGAGTATTTGCGGTCGAACCGCGAGGCCAAATCGTCCGTTTCGCTCCGCCAATGGAGTTCGCTGTTCCGCTTCCGGGCGATGTGGGCGTTGATGCTGGGCGCGTTTTGCACCGGCTACATCACGTGGATGTACCAGACCTGGCTGCCGGCCTACCTTGAGATGCAGCAGCACATCAGTATCGCCAAGGCCGGGTTCCTGGCCTCGGTGCCGCTGATCTGCGCGTTTTTCGGCGCGCTCGCCGGGGGCTTCGTTTCGGATTGGCTGGTCAAACGCGGCATCGACCTGATCGCCAGCCGCCGCCGGCCGCTGATCCTCGGGCTGATCGCCTCGGCGGCGTTCACCGGGCTGGCCGCGAACGCCGCCAGCGCCGGCGCGGCGATCACGTTCATCGCGCTGGCGATGTTTTTCATGCAGTTCGGGATCACCTGCAAATGGATCCTGGTGACGGCGGTGACGCCTCAGGCATATTGCGCGTCCGCCGCCAGCAACCAGAATTTCGCCGGCTTTCTGGGCGGCACACTGTCGCCGATTCTGACCGGTTTCATCGTCGACGTGACCGGCTCGTTCGTGATCGCATTGGCGATCGGCGCGATCATCACGCTGATCGGCGCGGCGATTTTCCAGTTCATGATGACCTCGGTGATCGATGAGGTCGAACTGGAGAAATACGCGCACGAGCCGGCGCCGGCCTGATCGCGAGGGCCGCGGCGCGATCGCATGTTCGGTCGTCGGCTGGGGTGAGCGGTCGCGTCCCGGGGAAGGTCCCGCCCCCTCAGGCGGGCAGCCGGGCCTGATAAAGTGTACGGCTCCCTTAAGCCGGTCCCGTTGGGCCACGGCTGAAACCCGCTCCGAAAAGATCTCCTCGCACCAGGCCTGCCTGGAGTCTCGGAGTTACCAATATCTCAGCATTATACCAGACACCAAACAGGTTGTTCGTTTCGAGATGTTTTATGCGGTCAGACCGGATTCAGACAGACCTTGCTGTCACATCCTCCCAGGCGTCGTGGCTATCAGAAAGAAAGCTTCGTGACCTTGGAGCACTTCGAGAACTTCGCGATGCCGCGGGTCTGACAGCGGGCACCGGCCGATCATAACTCACTCAAACTTCCGAACACATCTCCAGAATTCAATCAATCGCCGGTGACCATGATTCTCATTCCCACCCCAGATTTTGATGCCAATGGCCCAGCATGGGCTGAATCCGAAGTGACGCGAGGTTACCACCTGAGTAGCGCGGCCGCGGCTGATCTTGGGGCTACAATTCGCCAGGAGCAAAGAGAGCGATCCGGGTTATTCTTCAAATGGCTGTCAGGTCTCACGGGTCTTGTAGGTGCGATAATCGGCTTGGTTGCGCTTCTCACACGGCACGGGTGAGTCTGTTACTCATCATCCGCGGCGATTCCGGCCAACATCTTTCAGTCCGTTGTCGGAAGAGGCCATGTTTCCCAGCCGTGGCCCGTGGAAGCCATTCCCCCTATCATCAACCCATGACCATCGCCGGACAATTCATCGCCGACCTCCAACGCGAGCAGAGGATCGGGAACGTGTCCTCGGAAACCGAGCAACACCTCAAACACGAGTTCCGCAAGCTCGGGCGGGATGCTTCTGGCTCAACGCTGGCGGCGGCTGTGGAGGCCGAGATCGAACGGCTGGAACGACAGGCGGCGACGCTCCGACGGCTCCGAGACGGTTTCCTGAGGATGGTATAGCGGGGTCTTGGGGACGGTCGTGGCGACGATCTGCTGGACGGTCGTGGGAGCGTCCGTGGGTAGCAGTCGATGTTGGGCAGGCCCTGATGAGGCTGGTATAACAGGAAGGAACTACGTTCAAAGGGAGCCCCGATGGCCTTCGCCCGCACAATTCCCGCTGTGCCGACCGTCCAACAGGACGACCAGGATATCCGCATAACTCGTTGGGACTTCCAGCGCGGTGCCGTTACTGGCTGGCACACGCATGGCTGGCCTTATTTCGTCGTCATGCTAACCGACGCCACGTTGCGCTTGCACGACGGAACCAAGGTCACGGAGGCCGCCCTCGTCGCTGGCCAGTCGTATCATCGTCCGCCTGGTATCCAGCACGACGTGATGAATAGCTCCCCACATCCGGCGGCGTTCATCGAGATCGAAATCAAGCGTCCCGAAGGCATCCGGTTTGAACCGGCCGCCTGATCGGCCTCGTTGACCCGAGCGTGCGATTGGTTGGATTTGCTCGTCTCTGGGCGATGCGGGCAGATGCTCTCAATGGATCGGGTCAAGGAGATGGTCATGCCGCCCAAAGAGAGTCGGCCGCGGGAGAACGCTGAACCAGTTGCGACGGTTACCCTGAAGCAGATGGCCGCCGAATTGGCGGACGGCCACAATCTATCGAAGAAGCAGGCCGAAGCCCTGTTGGACGACCTGATGACGCTTGCGATACGCCACATCCAAAGTGGCCACAGAGTCCGCCTGACCGGTCTCGGCGTCCTGCACGTTGAGAGGCCACCGCCTCAGAGGGGCCTGAACTTACAGACCGGCGAGATCATCGAGATCAGGGGGAAGGGGAAGATCGCGTTCCGGCCAGCAAAGGAGTTGAATGAGGTCGTATAGCATGGGGTGCCCCATCCTGAAGAACATCCCGGGCATCGAGGCTTGGAATCGTTCCCATATCCATCGATATCTTTACCAGAATTCTTACCGGAACCACGGTGAATTTCGGGCTTGGGTTGTAAGAGGGGCAAAAGTGTGGGCGGAGCCCCTTATGAGGCGTATCGGATTCGCGCTCTGACGTAATGGTCGAGGGGTTCGATGACGGCGTGCCCCGCCACCTTGAGCCGACTGCCCAGATAA